>OWID01000465.1_pt1 | contig 14756 bp, 13 predicted proteins | sample 1732661 | NCBI WGS metagenome assembly OWID01 (sample SAMN05065739, study PRJEB22554) | human gut metagenome | biome: ENVO:2100002; feature: ENVO:00000062; material: ENVO:00002003 | host: Homo sapiens | place: USA
TCGGAGATGTGTATAAGAGACAGGGCCATAGTGCTGGTCCAGCAGTCGGGTGAGCAGTGTCTGCCAGATGGTGACGGGAGACGGGCAGCGCGATGCCGCCCGTACGTGTGTGTCGGGTAATGTTTTCATACTGAAGATTTTCCTGATATGCAGATATAAGAAATGGAAAAGTGGCGTGGAGAAAGCACCAGGCCGGAGCAGAAGACTATTCCGGAGGGTTACTTTCCGTTTCGGTCGCAGGATAAACAGCCAGATAAACGTAACCACAGGACCCGAGGGTGTCGGCATCGCAGGTCAGCCCTTTCGCATACAGCGTGACGGTATGCTGATGGCGGGGATTCAGTTCACCGCTGGTGAGCATGAGTTCCAGTTGTTTCATCAGCAGCGGAAAGGCCTGGTCCAGGTGGTACGCATCTGCATCGCTGAACAGGCCTCTGATACCGGCGCGGTCGGCAAGGTAATGCAACCGGTTACCCTCCTGCACCAGACGTGCCCCGAAACAGGGCGTCACGGTGCAGGGCAGCCCCCACCAGGGGCGGTCGTGATTGTCGTCGGGAAGTGTTGTCCCGGGGAGTGTGTCTGACACGATAAAATCCTTACAGAAAATCGGCTAAGAATGGTCCGGTAGTGGCGATAATTCTGCTCATCAGAATTCCCACTCAGTTCAGGGTGACGCTCATCAGCCGGACATACGGACCAAAACTGTCCTTACGGCGTTCTGCAAACACGGCCAGCACACCGGGAATATCCTGCACTTCACGACCGGTATACGCTTCAGCACTGCCGTGCCAGCGGTATTTGCCGGTACAGAACGGAAAAAGACGGGATGCCGGATGCTGACGGTGAATATGTATGGCTTCGCCACGGGTGATGATTTTCATGGTGGGATACCTCTGAAGACAGAAGATAAAAGTGAAAACAGGTGTGATGTGGTTGTGACGGGTTAAAGCAGACCATGTTCGGCAAAGGAGAAAACCTGGCTGCCACCGACTATCAGATGGTCCGGCACCCGGATATCCACCAGGCCCAGTGCCTGTACCAGACGTTCCGTGATAAGGCGGTCTGCCTTGCTGGGTGTGACTTCACCGGACGGGTGATTGTGTGCCAGCACCACAGCAGCGGCATTGTGATACAGGGCGCGTTTAATCACTTCACGGGGATGGACTTCCGTGCGGTTGATGGTGCCGGTGAAGAGGGTTTCACCGGCAATCAGCTGATTCTGGTTGTTCAGATACAGCACCCGGAACTCTTCACGCTCCAGTCCCGCCATGTTCAGAATCAGCCATTCTCGTGCCGCACGGGTGGAGGTGAAGGCCACGCCGGGTTCATGAAGATGGCGGTCCAGGGTTTTCAGGGCCCGTTGAATGAGGCTGCGCTCGCCGGGCGTCATCTCTCCGGGCAGAAAGGAAAGCTGTTGCATTGTACTTCTCTCCATTCAGTCGATGATGCGCATAATGGCGCTGCATTCCGGATGCTGCAGGGCGTAATCCCGCAGCCGGTAATAATGGACCGTCATGGCATAACACTCCGTACGACAGGCATGATGACTGTACGTCATCAGACAGGCAGCAATGCCGGCAGCTTCCGGACTCATTTCAGCGCGGTTACCGTTCATGGCATTGAACAGTACCCATGTTTCGTCATCATCGTCATCCGGTTCGGGTGCCATAAATGCCCCGCCGTTGTTCAGGGTGTACAGATTCCAGATACCACCGCAGTAGTCTTCGCACAGACGGTCCATCCAGCCGAAGACACGGGGCTCCAGGGTCACCCACTGTGGAATGAGGCCAAAGTGCTGCGGCCAGAAGCTGATGCGCTGTTCATCAGGGACGAGGGTGGCAACCAGTTGTTGCAGGTCAGTCTCCGGTGCACAGGCCGAAGCGGTGGTGTTCTGAGACAATGTTTTCATGTATGAAATCCTTGTAATGTGAGTAAATGAGAGGGAGTAAAGGTCGGGAGCTGGCAACATCACGTTCATCACTGACCGTGATGACCCGGTAATGTCAGGGATGAATGATATTCGGCTGAAATTCCGGACAGCCGTACGCGTAACCGTTCCGGTCACAGACGGATGGCCAGATGCCATTGCCTGTATACTCAGTCTGCACAGACTGATTTCTCCGGGACGGTAAAGCAGACGGGTACACCAGGCGCACAGGTCATCATCAGAAATGGAACGACACCCCGGCAGCGCCTCCGGGGCGTCGGGTGATTCTGGTGCCTGAATCACGCTTTCAGGGACATGCTGCATCAGCGCAGGCTCTCCAGCAGCGTTTCTGCCATTACCCACAATGCGCGGTTGAGCTTAATATCGGTGTCGATGTTGTGAATGGCACGGGTGTGGATACGTTTTCCTTTTGCACTGCGGCCGGAAATTCCGCCTTTCAGCATATTCTCCTGGATGGTCTGATATGCGCTCCACAGGTCCTGACCGTAATCCTCCCTGCGTCGTGGTGTCAGAATGTCAGCGGTGGTGACCGGCTGATGTTCGTCACCATAACGGTAAGTCAGTGCCGCCTGTGCCAGCGCCTGGCGTGCCGGTGGCGGCAGGACCAGCGACTGCATGGCATCACGCTTCTCCTCTATCCGGTCAAACACGCCCACCACCTCGTAAGCCCCTTCAATGACTCTGTCCACCACATTTCCCCGGTGCGGAACACGCACTTCCCCCAGAGACTGACCACAGACGCATCCGTTCTGGCAGACGAACCTGAAGTAACCCGGCAGCATCTGGTAGCTGGAGGTACCGTCATGGGAGTTGAGCAGAATGATTTCAGGGACATGTTGTCCGGTTATCTCTCCGGCCCGCCGCAGACGCAGCATGTGTTTGGTGTATTCCCGGCGGTCCGGGTCACGTACGCGGGTCTGGCAGGCGAAGAATGGCTGAAAGCCTTCCCGCTGCAGGCTTTCCAGTACGGTGATGGTGGGGATGTACGTATAGTTCTGGCTTCGGGACGTGTGTTTATCTTCCCCGAAAATCCCCGGCACATAGTGCATCAGTTCTTCGTGTGTCAGCGGACGGTCACGGCGTATCTGGTTCGCATAACCAAAACGACTGGCTAGTCGCATAATTTGCTCCTTATCGGTGGTTACGATTTACTGGTGTAATAAATGAAAAAGCCACGTCTCCCGGAGAAGACGCGGCCTGATGGGTGAAATGAATGACGTTTATTGTCTGAGAAGACCGTCACTGGCGAGCCGCGTATTAAGCACCTTTCCGGCATCGGGTTCAGAATTCCGGCAGCGCCAGCGTCGCTGACCTTCCGCGTTGCGGATAACCCGACGGAAATGCATTCCCGGGTCATCCTGGATAAACACATTGCGGTAAGCGGTTATGACAGCAACCGCCTGCCCGTATGAGAAAGATCCTTCAGCCAGGACATACTCTGTGTAACCCGGCATATCTGTTTTCTCCTGATAAATAAAAAGCCTCTGCCACGCGTTGTGACAGAGGCTGAAGCATGAAACTGACTTCAGGGATCAGTTAACATTTTTTCCGGAAACGGTAATCAGCAGTGGATGGTAGTCCTGGGGATTGAAAACCGATAACGGCAGACTGACACGATGGCCGTTACTTTCTTCAGTTGCTTTAATGATTTCGGTTGTGGCGACATTTTCCACGCACTCCGTTTCCAGAAATGCGTCTGTGGTTCGCGTGGCATTACTGTCACCAAAGGCTTCCGTTTCCATTTTTCTGGTCACCAGCGTCTGAGCATATTTGTCTTTGAGTTGCAGAGTGATGGTGAGGGGGCCAAATCCTTCATCGTTTCCGCCATTATCCAGCCGGAACTGGTAAGCACAAATATTTCCCGGGAGCCATATCGTATCTGTATTGCGTATACTGATGTAACGTTGATCCTGTGCCCGGAGTGGGGCAGACCACGTTAACCCCAGAATGAAGGCGGTAATCATGCAGGTTTTGAACAGGTGAATCATGGTATTTACCTCTCTGAGTCATGACGATGACACTGACAAATCAGGTGATAAAGCGTAAAAGGCGCAGAATAGCCGTTATGCCGGTAACTCCGGGGGTAATGCTTCTTCCAGTCGGTTAACCATATTGCCGAGATGGGATGCATCATATTCCATGACGGGGCGTTGCCTGATGATACTGACCACCAGTGGTTTGATTAACATATTGGTCGCGGCCCGTTGTTGTATACCGGCGGCGAAAATGATCTCCAGAGCATTCTGATCGATAACACGGGCCAGATTCGCGTTCAGATTTTCAATCTCATGTCCGGTCAGCAGGAAACTGCCGGCAAGCCATGTCACCTGCTCCTGAATCATTGCCAGAATTTTGACGCGATCTTCTTCAACCAGCGCTCCGGCAATTTTTCCTGATACAGCGGAGGCAATCATTCCCCCCAGAACACCGCCAACCACACGCCCTGTCAGTGCACCAAATGGTCCCAGTGGACTGAACAGTATCCCGCCCGCCACTGACCCGACAGCACCACCTGCCACACCGGAAGATGCCACGGCAAGATTCCTGATGAACTGCGTACCGGAGATCCGTCCCCGCAACATTTTGATCATGTCAGGGCCGGTTGTGACAGCTACCAGTGCCAGAGATGTCACCAGCGTACCCTTCATCACTTTGTTCAGGGCACTGATATTTCCTGCACCGGTCCCCTTCTGAAGCGCCTGCCGGACAGTCGGGCTGGCCGTCGAAAAATCAATATGCTTCAGCATACCCTGAACAACAGTGAGCCGGTGAAGTTGCTGGGTTGTGACGTAGACAGCCAGTGTGCGGGTGAAGGTTTTTCCTGCCTGGACAGCAGCTGTCTGCAGGGCAGCATCGCGATCGCCGGTGCTGAGCCAGAAGACCGATGCCGTCAGGGCAAAACTGATCCCTCCGGCCGCCAGACTGACAACCGAACCCTCGGCAATATCATAAGTGACCGATTCGATGGTCCCGAACCGGGTGATATTACGGGCCTGGGTATAAGTCAGATGTCCCCGACGAATCAGCCGGGACGCTTCTGCGGGATCGGTTACACCGGGTACTTTACCTTCGCGGATCTTATTCCTCATGGTTTCAACAGCGCCGGCATACTGATCACGGGGGACTTCCAGTTGCATGGGGCCATTATTTCCCATGTAACGATACTGTCCGTTTTGTCCGTCGAATGCCGCACCGACGCTACGGGCTGCAGTTGAACAATATTTCGTCTGGATTTCTGTTCCGCTGACCAGTCTGTCTGCTCCATTTCTGGCATTATTATCACCGAGGATCCGTGCGTTTTTCAGACGGACTCTGTCGACAATATGGTTTCCCCGTTCAGCGGCAAACCCATGTCCCTGCCCTCCGGAAGCAAACATTTTCTCATTTGTACTCCAGGTTTCCGGCAGTTTCATGAGAATCAGACCATTCGCCGTTGCATCGGAAATAAAGCTGTTGTAAGGGCGTTCATAAATTTCCTGACACAGTGTTTCTGTTTCGCGACAAAGAGAGGAGCAGTACCATTCCGGATCCGGCTTATGATTTTCCGGGGCATGATGTACTTCTGTCAGCCCGCAGGAGGCACAGATACGAAGCTCATCCACGTGGTGGAATGATACAAAACGGCGGCCTTCTGAAAAGGGGTACCAGTCACCGCCGTCCAGGCAACGATCGAGAAAATCGTCATTCGCTTCCGGTGATAAATTCAGGCGGTTCCGGAAGAGCGTTTTCAGTTCATCAGGTGTGAATGACAGGTTCTCTTTCAACTGTTCGTTAAACCCTGCCATGTTTCTTTCATACCAGGCATTGTTCAGTAACCAGTTTCCGTCTGCCAGTTCAAATTCCCTCAGCTCTCCCCGGGAAATCCGTTGAGAAATGAGCGTCAGCCAGATGCGCTCCGTCAGTGAGTCAGGAAGGCTGTAATCGTTTTGCAAACTGGTCAGCCACGATTTACTGTTGAGCACCGGTTGTTCTTCCAGTGTCTGGCGGATGGCACTGGTCAGTCTTTTCAGCGCCTGGATCTGGCTGGCCGCCCATAGCAGCGTCACTAATGCAGCCAGCCAGTACAACAACCCGCCCCACCACATCAGTGACGGTGAAATATCGTACTGTAACGCGATCAATGGTGCGCATGCAGAACACGCCATAAGGAAAAAGGCAGTATAAAAACAGCAGTAATACCCGTTAATTTCCTTGCTGATATCTTCTGGTGTGATCCCGTTCTGCTGAATGTTTTTGATCTGCAGGGGAACAGCCAGCAGACCACCGGCGAGAGCGGTGGTCAGAATAAATTTCACAGAGTCAAAGGTGTGAGCCTCCAGCGCGATATGTTTACCATCAAGTCCCCACATGAAGCTGATGATCATTCCGGCAATCGTCAGAAATACGCCTGCCAGCCAGCGAATATGGAACAACCGGGTTATGCGTTCGGTGATATAGCCAGCCAGTAAGGCCGGGCCGAACAGACACAGCAATATGAGCCCTGCCAGCGCAGAAGCCGTGCTGATTAATGCTCTGAACAAAAGGCGAAGAATGGCAAATCCTGCGATCAGCAGGATCAGCGCGCCGACTATCTGTAACATAGTCACTCCGTGATGAATATCATGTTATTGTGAATGCCAGTGAATGTGGCACTGAAACGTTTTCCCCCGTCCGGATCCCGGTCATGATGACCGGGACCACAGAGAGGCAATGCAGAATTATCAGAAGGTCACATTCAGCGTGGCCTGACTGTTATAACTTTCAGCGCTGCTGCCGTTGATGCTGTGGGCATAACCGGCCTGAACGCCCAGGGTGATATTTTCCCGGACACGGGCTTCCAGTCCGGCCTGCAGGTCCAGTGACGTACCATTCTGTGACGGTGAGAACGTCATGTTACTGCCGGCTGCGGCTGTACCCATGCTCATGTCCCCCCGGGAGCTGAAGGTGCGGATAACAGAAGGCTGTACCCACCAGTTCACCGGCAGTTCACGCACACGGTGTTTTGCACTGTCGCGCAGGGTGTCACGGGATGAGGTGCCTTCACCAAAGCTCATATCGTTGTGGCTGCCCAGACGGAAACCGGCACGCACATGTTGTGCACTGCCATGCCCGAACTTCACATAACCGGCGTTGTCCTTACCGTCATCCAGCGAAAGCCCCTGCCAGGTGTACTGCAGCCGTGGCTCCAGCATCAGGTTGTCAGTGATACTGAAGGGCAGACCGGTTTCCAGTGAGCCCAGCCAGCCCCGGCCCCGTGCGCGGAAGTCGTTATTGCCCGATGACGCTTTCATACTGTGGCGGGTTCCCTGTGCCACAATGTCAGCCCACAGGCCGGAGGCGTTGTGTATCAGATTCAGGTATCCGCCCAGGCTGCCGGCATCATCCCGGACCGTGCCGGCGCGGGAGCCGTCATCATCCTTAACATCAACGGAAGAATGGCCTGCAGCACCATACACTCCTGTCGTCAGTGACATACCGGCAACCTCTGTTCTCAGCAGGTCACCCTCCAGACGGACGAAGCCATAGCTGCCGCTGCTTTCCGGCGTGGCTCCACGGGCAATACCGCCGTTGTTATCGTGACCGAGATGACCGCCCTGAATGCTGAGACGGACGCTGTTATTTTCACCGTTTACACCGGTCTGATGGCTGCGGGAGCCTGCCAGAATCCGGTCATAGTCCATTGCCTGTGTCAGCATGGAGGCATACAGGGGGACTTCTGCACGATAAGCATTTTCACTGCGCAGATACCAGCTCTCATCACTGTCCCGGTTGAGGGAGTAGTTAAAGGCACCGGCCTGCAGCTTATTCCCCTGGATAAAGGCCCCTTCCTCCGTGGTGGCACCGTTAATGGCTTCCACCACCTGAATACCCTTACCGCTGGTCGCCAGCCCCGACGCACTGTTGCCGGCGTTCACCAGGTTCAGGATGGTTTTTCCGGTTGCCCTGCCACCGTCAATGACCAGTCTGTCAGCATTGTTCTGTGCCATATCCGGGCGTACACGCAGGCTGATGGTGCCATTCTGTCCGTTCAGGTTTTTCACTTTCAGGGTTGCCGGTACGAACTTCCCTGTGCGGGTGGAGGTGAAATGAATCTGTCCGGCATGGCTGAGGTCATCCACCACCGACTGCACCGTGGCGTTATCGGGAATATTCCAGGTGGCACCAGAGGCGAGAGTGACATTCGTGGGGTCAATGGCACCGTTCAGCACAGTGCTGCCGGTCAGCTTCAGGGCTGTACCGCGCTGAGCAATGACATCCGTGGTGACGGTACTGTCGTTCAGCGTCAGCGTGCCTTCATTCAGGTTGACGGCTTTCTGGGTGAGTGTGGTGTTGCTGACAGTGAGTGTGCCACTTCCTGATTTTTCCACGCTGCCGTTACCGGTGAGAGAGCCTCCCTGCAGGAGTGCATCGCCTTCACGGATGGTCAGGGTATCGTTGTTCACCGTCTTCCCGGAAAGGGTAAGTATGGCGCCGTTATTCAGCGTGGTGGTGCCCGCCAGTGTGCCGCCCCTGGCGGTGAACAGTCCGCCATTTACCGTGGTATCCGTGGCCGTATCACCGGCGTTCAGCGTGAATGAACTGCCTTTTTCCAGCATCAGGGCATCCGCCTGACCGCCTCCGATACTGAATGCCTTTCCGTCGCTCCGGGTACCACTGACAGCGGCACCGGAATCGGCCAGCAGTACACCGCCATTTCCCATGGATACGGTGGTGGCGGTGCCACCGTTGCGGACATCCAGCGTTCCGCCATCATCCACGCGGGTATTAGTGGCTGTGTGTCCGGTCAGCACATCCAGGCGTCCGCCATTTTCCAGTACGACATTATCAGCTTTACCCTCCACAACAGAGAATGCTCCCAGGCGGTTTATGCCGGTAACGGTTGCAGCCGTACTGGTAACCAGTGCGCCGCCCTGCTTCAGGGTGACATTCGTGGCTGTACCACCGGCGTCCACCTGCAGTCTGCCCTTCTGATTAACGGTGGTATTCCCGGCCACACCCCCGTTTTTGACAATCTGCCAGCCGTCACTGTTTACAACAGTGCCAGACGCCGTACCGCCGTTGTGCACATACTGGTACCCCCCATTCAGCGTGGTATCCAGTGCGTGACCATGTACAGTCTGGTCGCCGCCGGCATAAACCACAGTGGTATTTGCCGTTCCTTCAGCAGCCACAATCTGACGACCATTTTTATTGATGGTGGTGCGTACGGCATCTCCGTAGACGGTCTGCCCGGTATCACCATTTTCCGCATCCGGTCCCCCTTCCGCGCCGGTATTCACAACCGTGTCGGTTGCCACTGCGCCGGATTTGATGGCCTGCCAGCCCTTCTCATTAATGACGGTACCCGTTGCAATCCCGCCTTCATGTACCCACTGCTCACCGCCGTTCAGAGTGGTGTTCACTGCCTGCCCCTGAAGGCTCTGTCCGCCTCCGGCACTGATAACCGTGTCTGAAACGCTTCCTCCGGCATTCACTCTCTGAAGACCACCACCGGTGACAGTAGTGTTGTTGGCGATACCGCCATTTTGTATCCATTGTCCGCCGGTATTGGCCTCGTTATCCGGCCCATACTCCAGACCGGTACTGATGGTCATTCCGTTGGCCGTACCGAGGACAATCTGGTTGTCATGATTTGTCAGTGTTCCGTCGTTCACGGTTTCTCCCGCCTGTACAACCGTGTCAGCAGCCAGTGCCGGGACTGATGTGACAGCAGCAAGAGACAGCGCAACCGCCACACCGGCGCGTTTTCCCCGTGAGCGGGCCAGTTCGGAGGCCACCACCAGGGTGCCCGTAATGTGATTCCATACCAGCCTGTAGCTGGTGTTCAGATGTCGTTTCATCAGCTTTTCCTTACAGAGGGTGAATAAAAAAGCCGGTACCCACAGATGTGGGTACCGGCAGGTACAAAACAGCATGGTCAGATAAAGTGGTTTTTCCCGGACATAAATGCTTCCCCTCTCTCATCCGCCAGAGAAGTATCAGTCCGTTGTGTGCAATTCCGTTCTGCATGATGAAGAGATTCAGCTGCCTTTTCGCAGACCATTAACCACTATAAACGATCGATAGCAACGATCGATACCTGTTTTATCGATCGTTTTATTCTATTAACAGCAAGGCAGTCACGCAAGAGAAAGAGGTGGATATGAGGGGGTGTATCATGTTTTCAGTTGGTTAACGCAATGTAATCAGGCATTTCCCCTGGCAGAGTGTTCAGAAGAAAATCCAGTTCCATACAGCGCGGGCAACAGAGACCACCGAGTCACGGACGGCACGCAGAACCGTGCGTGCAACAGAGGCAATACAGACGCTCTCCGCCGTGTCAAATATCCGGTCCACCGCACCGGTAAACTGTTCACGGGCCTGAGAGCGGACAGACTCCGTGCGCAGCTCGTCCTGCAGTCGGGTCATCAGGGGGCTGGCGGCATGGTCGGGAAGCGCTGTCATGAGCGCACTGACCAGCGTATCCAGTTCCCAGCCGGTGCGGGCCGATACGGCAACAACCGGATGTACGGGCCGGAACAGCCGGAATACCGCCTCCGTTTTCTCACGAATGTTCTGTTCCTGTGCGGGAGAAGGCTGAATACCGGCCATATCCCATTCATGGCAGGGCTCCGTTTTGTCGGCCTGCGTCACCACAAACAGCACCTGCTGATGTCCCCGGTGCAGGATGTGTCGCCAGAAATACTCATCCACAGACAGGGCGCGGTCATCGGCTTTAATCAGCCACAGCACCAGGTCCAGTTCGGGCAGAATGTCACGGTACAGGGCTTCATACTCTGCATCCCTGTCCCGGCTCTCGCCCACCCCGGGCAGGTCAGTGATAACCATGCTGTGACCGTGGCCACTCAGACGGAAGCGCCGCACTTCCCGGGTGCCGGCGTGAACATCACTGACCGGGGTGACCTCCCCCTGAAACAGTGCATTACAGAGTGAGGATTTACCGGCCCCGCTTTTACCCATAATGCCAATCACGGGTTCGTGACTGGTGAGTTTGCGCAGATGTTCCAGGATGTGACGGGAAAGTGAGTAAGGCAGGGAGGAGAGCGGTTTTTCAATTGCCTCAATGGCATCAGACGGATTCATACATGTATTCCCGGTGAAAAAAGACAAAACCCCGCGCACCGGAAAGGTGGCGGGGGATTCACGGAGATAATATCTGTCTGAAATTGTTTTGAATCGATGGGATTGTTGCGTATTAACATGAAGGAGATCAGGACTTATCCGTTACTGGGTGATCTCCTTCCATGAAAATACGCCGTTATTGTTAAACAGCAGGCTGATTTCTCCGTAAAGGGGAAAATATTTATCGGCTGTATGATTATCAGGTGTATCTGTGTTTACTGCTGTGAGTATTTTTTAGTGTATTGTGGGGGAGATGTCAGTGGGAGATATTAAATTTACGTTTATAATTATCTTACTTCTTCTGTGTGTTGTTTATAAGAGTGCACACGTAATGATATCTGTTGATACCATGTGGTTAAGTGTTTCCCTTCCTGGTCATGCGTAATGATTAAATGCTTTTGTGACACCATTCTTCCGGTCTGAATATTTATCCCGTTCTTTTTTATTTGTGCAGTGATACTGTCGGAAGAGAATTCAGTAATGTGAGGTGTCCTGGTCAGGATAATATCTGCTGAGATATTATTAGTTGAGTGTGTTTTACTGAGCAAAAGCTGGCTTTTAATTCCTGTACTGAAACACTGTCGCTCGTCCGGGGTTAACTGAAACTGGATGATGATGTAAAATGAAGGCTGTTTTTGTGTTTGTCGAAGAAGTGTTATTTTAATCCATTCTCATCATTGGCTGGCGATTATACAGAAGTATTTGAAGAAAAAATGGTGCATTTTATCTGTGTCAGCAGGGAAGAAGTATTTTATTGATGTATCAGTATTAAATGGTTTTTGTTATTTATAAAAATGTCATCCTGTCCATAGAATATTGTACTCAGCATTCAGTGCAGGAACTGTAGTCTTCTTTATTTTATTCTTCTTCAGGAGGGGGGGTGATTCCTGAAGGCGTTATTCCCGGTGTTCTGTTTATGATTCTTCCCGGCAGGAAACCGGTATCTGCAATACCCGGGATGATGCTTTTTGTTCGTACGTGGTTGTGTAAAATTTGAATAGTGGATGTGCTCTGAAGGGAAGGAGGGGACACACAGATTCATTTTGTCTTTCTTCAGCAGCAAAATACACTGTGGTTATTATTTAACCATTAAATCAACAAAAAATTTTACCTCATATTGATTTGACTGCTATTTTTGCTATTAATAGCCAGAATTGCAGTACTTTTATATCTGTGTGTAGTGAGGTTACTATGTCATTCGGTCAGCCTTGTGATGAGTTTCCCCTGAGTTCGCTGCCTCCACTCATTCGTGATGCCGTTATTGAAGCTCAGCAAATTACGCAGGCTCCCCTTGGGCTTGTGGCAGCGTCTGCCCTGGGCGCTGTTTCACTTGTCTGCCAGAATCTGATTGATGTCTGCAGACTGAATACACTGCGGGGGCCGGTCTCTCTTTTTTTCCTGACGCTTGCCGAGTCCGGAGAACGAAAAACCGCAGTGGACAAATTATTAATGAAGCCCCTGTACCAGCAGGAGATGCAGTTATATTCCAGATACAAAAGTGAACTGGCTGTCTGGAAAAACAAGGAAGAGCTTTTAAAGGCTCAGAAAAAAGCATTGTTGTCAAAACTGAATAAAGAACTCCGCAAAGGCGCGGATGAGTCAGAAACCCTCAGACAACTGGAAGTACTTCAGAAAAACAGTGCGGAAGAACCTGTGAGGTATAAATTCATTTTTAATGATGCCACGACTGCGGCAATTAAGAATCAGCTTTGTGGTAAATGGCGTTCAGTTGGTATTATGTCAGATGAAGCCGGTATTATATTTGATGGATATACCCTGTCTGAGTTGCCTTTTATTAACAAAATGTGGGATGGCTCTGTATTGTCTGTGGACAGAAAGAATGAACCCGAACAGATGATTGAAAATGCCAGAATGACGTTATCCCTCATGGTGCAACCCGGTCTTTTTGACCGATATATGGAGCGAAAAGGTTCTGTTGCCAGGGACAGTGGTTTTCTTGCCCGTTGTCTTATCAGTAAACCTGCAACCACGCAGGGGAAACGCTTTATTAACGGAGCTGTGATTCCGGGAGGATCATTAACGGCATTTCATGAACGATTAATGGAACTGGCCAGAGGCAGTATTGAAAAATCCAGTGAGGATGAACGGTATTGTCTGCATTTTTCGCCTGAAGCGCAAAAAATATTTATTGAGCACTATAATGTTCTGGAGCAGGATTTATCCCCTTCCGGACCCTTAAGCCCGTTTCGGGGACATGTTTCAAAAAAAACAGAAAACATTGCAAGAATTGCAGCGTTATTTCAGTATTTCAGCTATGGTGAAGGGAAAATCTCTGCCGATATCATGACGTCTGCTGTCGTAATAAGTTCGTGGTACACAGATGAATATAAAAAATTATTTGCGTTACCTGATGAATCTGAACTGCAGCAGAAGGACGCCGAGGAGCTGTTCGACTGGCTCATTGAGGAGTGCCGCGGAGAATGCCCGCCCCGTGTCAGGAAAAATTATATTCTCCAGTGTGGCCCGGGCCGGTTCCGGAACAGGAAAAAGCTGAACGTCCTGCTGAACATTCTTGCATCTCAACTCAGGCTCTCTGTCGTGCAGGAAGGAAAAACCACCTATGTCCTGCTTTCCGAAATAAACAATATCACGCTGCCTGAACTGAATGCGTGCTACAGCCAGAAACTGATAAGATGGCATGAGCAATCCTTTGGCTTATAATGTTCCCTGTTGCTGAGACGGATTATTCAGTGGTGGTATCGCAGTATGCCCGTCACCCCCGCTTCTGCATGAGGGTGACGGAGGAAAAGTAAGTGTGCGGAGGCCCGGGAGCGTTATGAATCAACAGGCGTATAACAGGTACTCGTCAATCATCAGTTCCAGCTCGCGCTTTTCCCGTTTGCGCGCCACAGCCCAGTTTTCAAGCTCTGCATGTGATTTATGCTTTAACTCTTCAGTCCAGGGCTGCATGGAGTGGGCACACATCAGATCATACCAGCACAGCCATATCAGCGTGTGGTAGAGATCACGATCGTCGAAACGCCGGAGCAGGCTGTTCAGCCTGTTTGCCAGCCGGTTTTCACCCAGACGATGTAGCTCACTGAGTAAAACGCCGCCCAGATTAAAATGTGTAAGCAGCATGATTTCATGGGTCTGAATGCTGGTCATTAACCCTTCCTGAATGGCAGGAATGAACGGTGGTGTTCCCGGGTTGACGACCTGATAGAGTCCCTGTGGTGCCACTGAGATGATGGTGCCTTTTTCTGGCAGAAAAAAGTGGGCCAGGGTCAGGCGGTGATAACCATGAAGATGCGGAGCCCCCATTCCATGAGCGACGATAAGCCTCGTCACGTTTGTCATCCATTTCTGATGCTGGATGAGCAGCAGCTCACACCGGTTTTCAAGTTTTTGCATAATATTCTCTCCTTTAGCGCGCAGCAAAATGCCTCCGGGGGCCGGATCATGCCTTTGCTGCGGTTGAACGGATAACGGTCAGGAATTACGGACGGGACTGTGTAATACGTGCCTGCAACCAGGCTTCCACTTCACTTTTCAGCCATCGGGAGCTACGGCCCAGTTTGATGGGGGCAGGAAAGGCACCATCCTTGATGAGCTTGTAAAACCATTTATCGGTCAGGCCGGTCAGCTGAGTGATAAACGACATGTCGACCATCTGGTCATCCATCAGTGAAACTGGGGTATTCATGAAAATGTTCCTCCGGATGTTGTTAATCTCAACCGGCGT
>OWID01000474.1_pt1 | contig 14585 bp, 16 predicted proteins | sample 1732661 | NCBI WGS metagenome assembly OWID01 (sample SAMN05065739, study PRJEB22554) | human gut metagenome | biome: ENVO:2100002; feature: ENVO:00000062; material: ENVO:00002003 | host: Homo sapiens | place: USA
CACCTATACCACCCCGAAATGGGACTACAATCCTCAGACCCGCCGCCGTGAAAAGATCGGCATGGAAGAACGCACCGTAGAAGCAGCCTCCATGTTCGATGTGAATAAAGCTATCATGCGGTGCTTGGTAAAGAACCTTGCTATGTTCGGCCTTGGTCTCTATGTCTACGCCGGAGAGGATTTGCCGGAAGATGCTGCACCGCAGCCAGAGGCAGAACCGCAAAAGCAGCCGAAACCGAAATCCTCTACCCCGAAGCAGGAACAGCCGCCTGTGCCCTGCATCTGCGCCCGGTGCAATCAGCCCATCAAGAGGGTTAAGCTGAAGGATGGTTCCATCATGCAGGCGGCAGAGTTTGCAGCCACCCATGAGGGAATGTGCGCAGACTGCTATAAGGCAACCAGATTGAACGTAGCATAATAAAACTGCTCTATTTCGATGTCACTTGATTCTTGTATGATTCTATATTTCATGGTACACTTACAGTAGTAAGTTCTGAAAGCTCACCTCTGTGAGCGGAAAGGAGCATTGCATGAAAGATTTGCAGTTTCCTGTTGGAATCTCGAATTTTGAAAAGATTCGAGAAGGCGGGTATTATTATATCGACAAGACCAATCTGATTTCTGAACTTCTTAGCGGAGGTATCGCTGAAGTAACATTGATTACTCGCCCTCGTCGTTTCGGAAAATCTCTCGGTATGAGCACTCTCGCAAATTTTCTTGACATCCGCAAAGACAGCAAGCAGATGTTTGAGGGATTGGCGATTTCCAAAAATACGGAACTTTGCAAAAAATGGATGAATCAGTGTCCTGTGGTCTTTTTCTCTTTCAAGGACACGGACGGTCTGACCTTTGAAAGCGCCTATGGAATGCTGTGCATGAAACTGGCATTTGCATTTCAGGATTATCGATTTCTTTTGGATGACCCCGCTATTTCCGACGATGACAAAGGCATCTTTAAGCGGATTCTGGGACGCACTGCATCCATAGATGAAACCAAAAGCTGCTTTTTGCTGTTGACCCGGATGCTGGAAATCCATTTCAAAAAATCGGCGGTCGTCATTCTGGATGAGTATGATGTTCCCATTGCAAAAGCCAGCAGCAACGGATATTATTCGCAGATGCTGGACGTGATGCGGGCTTTGATGAGCACCACACTCAAAGACAACACCTCCCTCGACTTTGCTGTTGTTACTGGCTGCCTGAAAATTGCAAAAGAAAGCATCTTTACCGGAACAAACAATTTCGTTTCCGATACGATTCTTTCTCCCCGGTTGAGCGAATCCTTTGGTTTCACACAGGCAGATGTAGATCAAATGCTGAAGGATGCTGGTCTTGAATCGCAGTCTGCTGAAATCAAGGCATGGTACGACGGTTATCATTTTGGCGATGCAGACATTTATTGTCCGTGGGACGTAATCAGTTATCTGCGGGATTTCCAGTATAGTGTAGCACAGAAGCCGAAAAGCTATTGGAAAAACACCAGTGATAACGCCATCATCCGTTCTTTCATCGACTATGCAGGCGACAATATCACCACAAAGCTCGAAACGCTGATGGCTGGCGGCTCTATTGTTCAGCATATTGAAGAAAACCTGACCTACGATTATCTACACTCCTCTGAGGAAAATCTTTGGAGTGTGCTGTATCTGACAGGTTATCTGACCAAGGTGCGGGATAAGGATCTGACAGATTCGCTGCCGGATGGTTGCTCTGCATTGATGATTCCCAATGCAGAGATTCGGGAAATTTTTGAAACCACTGTAAGCAAATGGTTTGATGACAGTGCAAAGGCGTGGAACCGCAGCCCGTTGTTTGATGCAGTCTGGAGCGGAAACAGCGAAGTTCTGACAAAAGAAATGACCAAGCTGCTGCGCATGACCATCAGCTACCATGACTATCGGGAGGATTTTTACCACGCTTTCCTTGCAGGCATCTTTACTGGTGCTGGCTATGTGGTAGAATCCAACAAAGAGCATGGCGAGGGGCGCAGCGATGTTATTGTAAAGGATATCCGCAATGGCCGCGTGGCAATTTTTGAAGCCAAATATGCCAAAACTCTGGATGCTCTGCCGGATGCCTGTGATACTGCCATTCAGCAGATCAATGACCGGATGTATGCAGCGGACTTCCGGGACGACTACGATGACATTCTCTGCTATGGCATCGCATTCTTCAAGAAACGCTGTATGGTAAGGAAAAAATAATTATCTACTGGGGAGTATCTTCGGATGCTCCCCTTCACTTTTTACAGGGCAATCCATTTGGATTGTCCTGTTTTTATTTGGAGGTACACAATGAAAGAAGAAAAAATCAAAGTCCTTGCACTCCTGCCAATGGAGCTGCCAAAGGAGATTGAGCTGGACAACACCCTTGAAGCCATGCAGAACTTTGTAGGCGGGCTGATCGAATGCATCACCTTACGTGACACCGGTTCAGAGGTCACACTGGTCTGCAACGATGAAGGCAAGCTGCTTGGCCTGCCGCTCAATCGTCCGCTGTGGGATGGAGCCGACGTTCTTGCTGGGCCGGGATTTCTGGCCGGATGCGACAACGAAGGGAATCTGACTTCCCTGCCGCAGAGTGCAATGGATTTCTACAAAGAGAAATTCAGAGCTTTTATCATTGAAATCTAAGGAGGACAGATTATGACCTTTAATGCAATGACCGAACACTACGAAGAGATTACGGTTTGCGGAAAGCCTGCGTTGTTCACCAGCATCCGCATCAAGAGAGATACCATTCCGGATGGTCTGTACGCCTACGATGTTCGGCATGACGATGAGTGCCGGGGCATCCCTTGTGAGATCGCGCCCTTTGTGATGGTCAACCACTGGGGCACCATTATTCTTGCGGAACCACTGGAACTGCCGGATGATGGGCGGCGATATATCGACGAGGACACCGACTGGAACTACGCTCCTTTGGATGGCGAGAGCACCACCAATCACAAACCGTGCACTACCATTTCTGATTTTATGACTGCCTATGCCCACTAAAACTGTATTAAAAATACCGTATACTCTGTTTTGTATTAAAATTAGCCGTTTTCAAACCATTTCAAGGTGCAAAACACAGTCTTAAAAATGTCGCTCGTTATCTTTGAGCCAGAAGGGAGAAGCATGAACATCTATGGCTATTGCCGCATCTCTACGGCAAAGCAGAGCATTGACCGTCAGATTCGCAATATCAAGGCCGAGTATCCGACTGCCCATATCGTACAGGAAGCCTACACTGGTACATCTATCTTTCGCCCGGAATGGCTGAAGCTCTATCGGATTCTAAAATCTGGGGATATGGTGGTGTTCGATTCGGTGTCCCGAATGTCCAGAAATGCAGAAGAGGGTTTTACTCTGTACGAAGACCTTTACCACAAAGGCATCCGGCTGGTGTTTTTGAAAGAGCACCACATCGACACCGAAACCTACAAAAAGGCTTTGTCCGGCAGCATTGCCATGACAGGGACAAATGTGGACTTCATCTTGAAGGGCATCAACGAGTATCTGATGGCCTTGGCAAAGGAGCAGATCAAGCTGGCCTTTGAGCAGTCCGAAAAAGAAGTTGCAGATCTGCACCAGCGCACCCGTGAGGGCCTTTTGACCGCCCGGCTGAACGGCAAGCAGGTTGGCCGCAAAAAGGGTGTTGGCTTTGAAACGAAAAAATCCAGAGAAGCTAAGCAAATCATCCGCACCCACTGCAAGACCTTTGGCGGCACACTTGACGATGCCGAGTGCATGAAGCTCACAGGTCTTGCCCGGAATACCTATTATAAATATAAGCGTCAGATTCGTGCCGAACTGATAGCTGAACAGGATTTGCCGAAAGGAGCAAGTATCTTTTATGAGCCACCAAAATCATTCTGAGCCGGAGAACAGGCTCACTTTGGAGGAACAGCAGGAGTTTTTGAAACTTCTGGCCCGTCTGTCCCCTGAACAGCGTGAAGCACTGAAAGAAGTGCTCAAATCCTTTACCTAAAAATAATCCGGGGCAGCCCCCAAAAGCCGTCCCGGATTATTTTTTAAGCGAAAGTCAAATCTTTTATTTCACTTTTTGATTTTCAGGTTGAAAATCGTCTTTTACAATTGTGCATAAATCTTCTTTTGTCGGTTGTGTGATCTTGATTACTCGTCGTGCATGATTCATTACCAAATCATCGTACAGATTTCGTGCCAATCGCCCATTTGCAAAATTCTCACCTTTTTCCTCCACGCACTTTTTTAGATATTCGCAAATCACAGCACTTGCATCGCTTTCCAAAACATAGTCGTTTTTTCTGCATATTGAACAAAGGATTTGGTCAAGTTCATCTGCGTTATAATCTGGAAATTCGATAAATGTATTAAATCGTGATTTCAAACCCGGATTGGATTCAAAGAAGTTGCGCATCGGCTCTGTATACCCAGCAACGATCACTACTAAATCTTCTCGATAATCCTCCAACGCTTTTGTCAGCTCTGTCAAGCACTCTCTGCCATAGGAATCAGAATTTTCATTTTCAGTAATGCTATAGGCCTCGTCAATAAACAACACTCCACCTTTAGCCTGCTCGATTACTTTCTTTACTTTGAGCGCAGTCTGTCCTTGATATCCAGCAATCAAATCCGTTCTGGATACTTCTACAAAATGCCCCTTAGAAAGCAACCCGATTTTCTTGTAGATTCTGCCAACAATTCGAGCAACCGTTGTCTTTCCAGTTCCCGGATTTCCAGTGAAAGCAAGATGTAATGTGTTTTTCGCAGAATGTAAATTCTTCTCTCTCCGCATCTTTTGAACCTGTTGGTATACAATTAAATCATGAACTTTTTCTTTTACCTGCTTCAGCCCAACAAGTGCATTCAGTTCTTCCAGCAGTTCTTGTAGAGATTTTTTGTCTTCTGGTTCTTCTGCTGCCGGTTTGCAGATATCCTTTATAGTCGAATATCCATAGAATTGGAGCAGCGTAGAGTTCACCGTCTGTGCAACCAGTTTGATTTCTTTTTGGTCACCATCGATCATTTCAGAAATTTTCTGCAAAAACGCAATCGTAGCTACTTTGCTTTTTTCTTCAACAACAGCTGTGGCCAATTTTGTTATTTCACCGCAAGCACCCACAGTAGCATCCAGTCGTGAAGCGCTATTGAGCAATGCCTGACTGTATTTATCCATTATATCATCCTCGTCAGGAGAAGTATCAGTTCCACTACCGCAAGTCCAGCGGAACCAGCCGCAATCCAATATGCATACTGTACTCGTTTTGTCAAAGTAGCAACCGCTTCATCAATTTTTTTATCAGCAGTTTCGCTGTTTTTTTGGATAGAAGCTACCAACTCTTCTTCTTTCTTTTCTCGTTCATCTATACGGGTCGTACAGGCTTCCACATCCGTCCATAATTGGTCTACTTCTTCCAAATGAATCAATGCGTCCAGTTTTTCTTTGTATTCTTTCAGGCTTTCAATGTTATCTTTATTCGCAGTGATTTGTTTCTGCTTGTCCAAATCCGCCTGATTCAGTTTTTCAAATTGTTCTGTGTAAAGTCCACTCGTCTGCTGGAGCATTTGAATGTCTTGTTGCTGTTTCTCCGTCCTGTTCCAAATTTCATCCACATCCATAAGATGTTCCAGTTCCGATGCCTTCTTCATAAAAGCGAGCAGCGTTTTTATGTCCGCTTGGTCTTGCTCCATTGCTTTCTGGACAGATGTAAGTTCATCACGAAGCTGGCTGATCGTATCATGGGCAGAGTACAGCGACTCCCACATTTCATCTACATCTTTCAAATGTGTGAGTTGTTCTAATGTGGTCGTAAAATTCACGACCGTTTCGAGCCGTTGTGCCAGTTCTCCGGCCTGTTTTGAAAGGTTTTCGGTTTTCTTTTCTGCCGCAGTCAGTGCAGATTTTACAGCATCCGCCTTTCTTGCGGTTTCCCCGCTGACTTTTTCTGCGTGCTTGATGGAATTGGAAAGCGTCCCCATCTCACTATGCCATTTCTGGCAATCATTCCACATTTTATCAATGTCTCCGAGATGGGCATAACCATCCAGTTTCTGTTTGAACTTTTTCAGTTCTTCCAGCGTTTTTCTTTGATTCTCGACAATTTTTCCAATTTGGCCCTGTGTTTCCTGAATTCCCTCGCTCGTCTTTTCCGTTGCCTTGATGGAAATTAAAATGGCCTGAATATAGTCTTTATCCAGTGCTTCCAACGCGCTGTAAACCTGACCAAACTCTTTGATTAGTTTGATTTGTGTAGCATTAACACTTTGCAAACACTCTTGAACTTGCGATGTCACGCTATTTAATTCGGCACCTTTTACAATATGATCTGTTCCTATTCCACGTCCCCAAAGCCAATCCGTAATAGCTTCCCCTGCACTTTTGGAGCTGTCAACTCGTCTAAGGTCTATATCTGTTACGGTTTGCTCCGAAAACTCCTTTATCTCCTGCTTTGCATTTTCAAAATCATGATACTTTACGACCATCTTGTCCATCGTTAATCCTCACTTAGCATATCATCCAGCTCCGCCGAAATTGCATCGATATCATTATTTGTTTTCTTTGAAGTCTTTGTATTCTCGCGAATTGCTTCAACCGAACTTTTAACAACCTCAGCCGCATCTGTATGCCGGGTATACATATTGCCTACTGCCTGATTTTTGATATCGCCGTATTCCGCTTGCTGTTGCTTCGGTTCCGTTTTCGCTAGACTCTCTTCTTTCTCAGAGGTCGTTTCCGATTCCGGGTAAACATTGTTCATCGTATGTGTTGTTCGTTTTTTATTCAGCATATAAATTGTAGCTGCGCCGCCAATCACAAGCCCTGCGCCAACAATGTACACCGCTTTTTTCATTGTTATTCATCTCCTAATTCGTCAAAAAGTCTGTCGATGTCATCAAACTTGTCCTGAATACCTTTATCGATAGCGCAATTCTCATTGATTTTTTTAACAGAAGAAGCCATTGTTTCCGCAGCGGCCACATGACGGTCATACATGTTCTGTACAGACGCAGCTTTCGTCTGTTCCATCTTGACCTCATTGACTTTCTGCACCTGATGCTGAAGATTCAAAATTTTATTGTTTTTGTCGATTCGTGCATCCAGATTATCATTCTTCAGCCGCTTTTCGATTTGTTTTTCAATCAGGTTGATTGCAATTGCACCAATAATACCTGCAACAACTGCTCCGAGGAAAATTCCTAAGATACTTGCCAGACTGCCAAGTAGGGGAATCTCAAATGCAAAAATCGGAATCGTCATCAATCCTTTTTCTATCACTTCACCGAGCATGAGTGCGCCTGTAGCCGTCATCCCAGCGATAATGATCTTGCCCACCTCCATCATTAGGATACCGATAGGTTTTCCCTTGTTTGCCGGATCTTTAATGTATTTGACAGCATCCTTCAGCGACTTCCAGCCCTGTTTTAACATCATCCATGCTTTTTGGATCGTTGCAACCACCGGTCCCATGATTGCCGTTGCCACTGTAGTAAACACCGTACTTCCCGCATTGATCAGTCGAGTTTTCATATTTTCGACAAAGGAATGAATTGCCTCTTTCAAGCTATCCAGCAAAGTACCCAGTGCTTTCTGTGCCGACCCAAACCACTTCACAAGCTTTGTAATAATCTCGCGTATCAACTCTGTCAGCAGTTGCATCACGACCGCTCGAAGAGTCTTTTTTCCAATGCGGAAAGCTTCCTCTTTTTGGGATTTCTTTCCTAGCGCAATTTCTTCCTCTCGTTTCTTCTTCTTTTTCTCTTCGTATGCTTCTTTAGCTTTACGATCTTGTTCTATGTATTCTTCTTCATCGATGCCGAAATACTCGGCATTTGTTTGGCCCTTACCATTTTTTCCCGTTCGCACATGTTTTGCCCATTTTTCACCATCATGGTCTGATTTAGACTGGTTCGCCGCCGAATCCAAATCATACAAATTATCTTCCGAATTGGCCGTTTCGACTTTTTCAGAAGTTGTCATATAGGCTCCAGCTTCAGCGTCTCGGGCAATTGTTGCATCCGCTACTTGATGATCTTTGTTGACTGTCTTAGAGCCGAACTTATTCTTTTTATCTTTGCTCCGATCTTCTTCGTATGGTTTTCTATAATCCGACTTTAACGTTTTCTTCCATTCTCCATCAACAGAATCATAGGTTTCCCATACTTTCGTTTTTTCATTGTACCGCTGTTCCTGTTTCTGCTTAGCGGCTGGCTTATTATTCGGGTCTGTATAAAAATTCGACCTGTATTCTTCTCCTCTCGCCTTATAATCAACATAGGTATTATGCGTCGCATATTTTTGCTGTTCAAAATTATCGACACTCTGAACATGCGCTTCTGTTCTTAGATCCAGCGTAAGACCTCGATTTGCTTCGATGAAGTCCTCGCCCGCTGTCACAGCAATCTGATTCAGAAACTGTTCCCAGACAACGTTTCCAATGACTTTTCCGAGTTCATCTGGACTTCCTATCTTTTCTTTCTCGTCTGTCAAAACCTGCAAATCAGCAAGTTCATTTTCTAACTGCCCCTGAAGCTTTTCTTCCAGTGCATCAAAATCAAACGTTTCCTCAGCCTCTTCAGTCTCTATTTTTTCTTTTTCGAGAACAGCATTTTCGTCTGCCATGATTTTCCATCCTTTATTTGTATTGGTTGTTCATCCGTTCGATTTCCTGCTTTATCTCCTGCACCAGCGTTTCCGGCGCAGTCACTTTGACTTTGCTGCCCTGACTGAGCAGCCACATTTTTACGCCTGTTCCAAAGACTTCTGCTTCAATGGAGCACACGCCCTCTTTTTCATCTACAACTTTTGCCATCGGGAACTTGTCCAGAACAGCTTCCACCGAGGGCCCATAGTAGTTGAAACTGATTTTCTGCGGCTCTCCGCCGAACATGAACTGCGTCCGGTTCTTGTACTCGCCCTCCTTGAAGCGTTCTTTATAGGGAATAGAGAACTTTTCTCCTGTTTCCTTGATGGAATGTATCCTATCGAGCCGATAAATGGTTGGATAAGGATCGTTCTTTTTGTGGAAAGCCTCTCTTGTGGAGCTGTCTGTGATAATACCCATGAGATAGAAATAATACTCTGAGAACATCAGCCCCACCGGCTCAACCGTCCGTTTTACGATCTGATGGTCTTTCAGCTTTTGATACTCGATTTCCAACACCGACTGCTTGCGGATTGCCTGCGCCGCCATCCACAGGTTATCCGGGTCAACTGCTGCATGGGCTGGGTCGTGGTAATGGAACAGCTCATTGCTGATGAACCACTCAATATCGGCTTTTTCTTTTTGAGACACACAAAGGTTCAGGATAATTTGCAGTTGCTTTTCGACCTGCTCTTTGGTAAAGGCACGGCTCTCCAGCAGAATCTTACATAGGGCCAACACTTCACCTTTGGAAAGCTGCTCAACTTCCTGTGTGACCAAACGGTATCCGTTTTCCTTTTTGTCGTACTCGATTTTTCTTACAATGCCTTCCTTAGCGCACTGTTCTGAAAGAAAATCTCTGATGCTGTCAATATCTCTCTGGATGGAGCGGACGTTCACATAGTACTGCTCTGCTGCTTCCTGCTTGTTGATAAGCTTGCCAGAAAGAAAATCCTGATAAAGTTCCTGCACACGGGTCGTTTTTAAGGTATCTGCTGTCATTGGTTTGTCCTCCTCTTCGGTTCAGCCCCATTATAGCAACGAAGATGGACAGGGAGTGTCTACCATATCATTTTTTCAGAATGTTTTACCACAAATTTTATCGAATCGATTTCTTTCTTGTATCATATCACCCAAATTAGATGCCAGTAATATGATTTTTGCTATTTAAAGTATACGACTTATACAATTATCGGTCAAGCCTTATCACAATAAAATCGTAAGTACACACTACGATTTATCCAAGGAGGCCAAACCATGGAACGAGAGAAGCCCACATTTGATATCCTAGGCCGCATTGAACAGGAACGCCTTTCCCGTGGCTGGTCTGAGTATGCCCTCGCAGAGAATTCAGGTCTGACACAATCTACCATTTCTACCTGGCGCAGACGGAATCTTCAACCCAATGTAGCTTCTCTTGAGAAAATCTGCTCTGGTCTTGGTATCTCGCTTTCCCAGTTCTTTCAGGAGGAAGACTCTGTTTACTTAACCTCCGACCAGAAGGAACTTCTTGATCTCTGGGCTAAACTCTCTCCTGCTCAAAGAACTGCGGTCTCTCAAATGCTGCGTTCCTTCCTATATATAAAGAAAGAGGTATAAAATTTTTTCCGCTCGTGAGCCGCTTGTGTCAAAAGCGAATTTCCGCGAGCACCCTCTCACGGCACACCCATTTTCAGAATGGGTGTGCTACAGGGGCGCTTGCAAAAATTCACTTTCGACACGCGCGTCTCACTCACGGGCTGTATTTTTGTAGCTTCTTATATAAGATAAAATTCAACTATTCCGCAGCAAAACACGAGGCTGTTGCACAAGGATAGAAGCCCGTGCAGCAGCCCTTTTTCTTGCTCTCTCGGCACAAAGATGTGGAAAACCAGTGTCAAACGATCAAAATATTGAAAACATAACGTTAAAGCAAAAGACCAGAGTTATTTAGCCAAAAGGCTTTACAACTCTGGTCTTTTTTGTTGGGGCGTGTGCAACAGCCCCTCTTTGTTCTTATTTTATCTGCGGTGTATCCTTTCGCTGCCGGGAGGATCTCAGATATTCCAGCAGCGTCTGGCTCACCACAGAGCTTGCCGTCTTGGAAAGCGCCAGCCCCACTTCCTGTTCCAGCTCCCGGATAGCATTGGTCAGGCTGGGCTGAGAAATATAGAACTGCTGCACTGCATGGCTGATGGTGTCGGCGCCGGCAACAGCCGTGACATAGCGGAGTTGTTGAAGGGTCACGGCAGTTTCCTTTCGGCGTGTTTTTTCTATCCTCCCGCAGAGCCGCCAAAAACGCAACGTATTTTCTTCTTTGAAATACCAAACGAACATTGCCGGCATATCCAAGATACGTTTTACCCACCCTGCAATTTCCCTTATAATAGCACCGCAGTCTTGAAACAGCTGCAACATTCCCATATCACAAAGGAGGCTTTCCGGTATGGGACAACGGCAAAGTGAGATCATCAAAAATCACATGGAAGTGTACTGGCACGACTATGCGTCGGCCAGCAAGGGCGTTCCCATTACCGAGGCGGGGCTTGTGGAAAAAGCCTCCGTCATTGGACGCACCGGGCTGATGCTGCTGGAATGCGGCACCGGCGCATGGCGTGTCCGAAGCTCCATGAACACCCTTTCGCGGGAGCTGGGAGTCACAACAACAGCGGATATCGGCCTGTTGTCCATTGAGTTCACCTGCTTTGACGGTGACCAGTGTTATACCCAGTCACTCTGTCTGACAAATACGGGCGTGAATACCTCCCGGCTGAACCGACTGGAGCATTTCGTCAACGACTTCGACCGGGAAGGAAAATTTATGACCGGCGAAGAACTGCACAGCCACCTCGATGAGATCGAGCGCATCCACGGCTTGTATTCGCCCATCGCACTGGGCTTTGCAGCTGCACTGGCCTGCAGCTGCTTCACCTTTCTGCTGGGCGGCGGCATTGTGGAAATGCTGTGTGCCTTCTGCGGTGCAGGCATCGGCAACTTTGTACGGTGCAAGCTGACAAAGCACCATTTCACCCTGTTTCTGGGCATTACGGCGTCGGTCTGTTCAGCAAGCCTCGTGTATGCCATCCTGCTGAAGCTGGCAGAGGTGCTGTTTGCCGTATCGGCGCAGCACGAGGCGGGGTATATCTGCTCCATGCTCTTCATCATTCCGGGCTTTCCGTTCATTACCAGCGGCATCGACCTTGCCAAGCTGGATATGCGCTCCGGGCTGGAACGTCTGGCCTACGCCGTCCTCATCATTCTGGTGGCAACCATGACGGCTTGGATCATGGCACTGCTGCTGCATTTGCAGCCGGTGCAGTTCCCTGCCCTGAGCCTGACACTCCCGGAAGAGATCGTGTTCCGGCTGCTGGCAAGTTTTGGCGGTGTGTTCGGCTTTTCGCTCATGTTCAACAGTCCCCGGAACTTGGCAGTCTGCGCCGCCCTTATCGGTGCGGTAACGAACACGTTCCGGCTGGAGCTGGTGAGCCTTGCGGGCTTTCCGCCCGCTGTTGCAGCGTTTCTGGGCGCACTGCTGTCCGGACTGCTGGCCTCCTGCCTGAAGAGCGCCGCCGGTTATCCCCGCATCTCCGTCACCGTGCCGTCCATCGTTATCATGGTACCGGGACTGTATTTCTACCGTGCCATCTATAATCTGGGCATCCTGTCTCTGATGGACTCCGCCACATGGTTTGCAGATGCCATTCTCATCATCGTGGCACTGCCGTTAGGGCTGATCTTCGCCCGTATTGTCACTGACAAGACTTTCCGTTATTGCACCTGATGTGCAGCATTTCCATTCTCTCATATAAGGCAAAACGCAGCGAATCTTTTAACGGTTCGCTGCGTTTTGTTTTGCTGTGATGAACTTATAAAAGGAGTTCGTTTACAGGGCATTTACTCCCCGTAAACGATCTTGGTAGTAGTTTCCACATGGCGTTCCAGCCGGTCGGCAAAGTGTTCCAGCGGCAGAAAAACGCCAAGTTCATCGTAGCGGGTTCCGCCGTCCTTGAGCGTATCCTGTCCATAGTAGACCACGGAACGGGGCAGTGCGTGCTGCAGCTTCATCTGGATATCCCAGACGGTGGAGTAGGCCTCCGCTTCCGTTACCTTCTGCTTCACGGTGTCCGGCAGTTCGTAGATCAGCAGCAGCCCCAAATGCTGGTTGTAGTGGTACTCCACCACATCCATCGAGCCTTCGTCGTAGCCATGATACTTGCAGTAGCCGCTGGCAAGGTACATTTTTACCTTTTCCTGCTTCTGGAACACCCGGATGAACCGGTCGTATACTTTGCTGCTCACGGCAACTTTGTTGTTCGGCAAAAGAACGCCGGCATCATCCGTCAGGATCACCGGGTTCGGCTGACCATCGGCGTTGAATTTGAACGGGATCAGGGCAGCGTTCCGTAGCAAGTCAAACATACTGTGCTGGCAGATCGCCATCAGAAAGGCAGACAGATCCTTGTTCTCGTAGGCATTGAACAGTGCTGCGGCAAACTGCTGTGCACTCACGGTCGGCGCATCCAGTACGTCTGCCATGTCCAGCGAGTCGTTGAAGGTATCCATCAGGCGGTGGCAGGCTTCTGGATTTTTCAGGATCTCCCCGAACAGTGCCTCTGCCTTTTCTTCTCTTGGAAATATCGTTGCCATCAAAAAGACCCTCTTTCTGTTTATTTCCAGCTACCTATTATAGATTCATAATGCCCCACTGTGAAATACTGCTTTCATATTGCTGCTATATGCAGAACACTTTTTTACACATTTTCCAAGTGCCCGGATAATGGACACTGCAATCATGAAATTGCACGAGGGAAATCGAAAAATATATAAGTTGGTTTGAACGAAGGCAGTTCCTATGTCTGAAGTCAAAAAGGTCGTGCTGGCATATTCCGGCGGTCTGGACACATCGATTATCATCCCGTGGCTGAAAGAGCACTATAACAACTGCGAAGTCATTGCCGTGTGCGGCAATGTGGGGCAGAAGGGTGAGCTGGAAGGCTTGGAAGAGCGCGCCAAGGCAAGCGGCGCATTGTCTACTTTTTACGGACCGGTTCAGCCTTTTGGCTAAATAACTCTGGTCTTTTTTGTTGGGGCGTGTGCAACAGCCCCGTTTTATCATTTTGAATAATAGGTTTTAGATAGTCGAGGTGAAAAGTGTTCATCAGGTATTCTTTGGCTTCTGCGGCCAGCGGGGCAGAAGTATCGAATTCGCGGTTCTCCAAAAGAATCGTCAGCCAATGCAGCATCGTGTAACCGGGAGCGTTCAAATCCAGAATGGTCAAACCGTCGCATTCGATTTTATACCGGTTAGCGTAGCCATTGTGGTCGATGCCAACGCCCCACTTTTTACCCTAAAAGCACTCTTGCTCTGCGCTGTACCTCTTTTTCGATCATCTTCAAGCGATTTGGCGGCAGATTATAACGTGTCGCTCTGCGGTCAAAATGGAAATCCAGCAGCTTATGGAGCATTGTACGGTGACGAGGTTCCATTGCACTCTTTGCAGCTGCAAAGAAATCATCGTATGCAAGCGGAAGCAGTGTGCGGGCATATTCATCAAATGCTTTCTGGTTGTCCCAAAGATCCGTTCCGCCCAAACTGAACAGCGAGTTTCCGTGGTCAAACAGCGGTGCAGGTGCCGCAATCATGTTGGTCTTATTATCTACCAGCACACCAAAGTTTCCATAGTGGCGGTCAGTGTTGCAGATGATCGCATCAAAGACCAGCATATCTTCCAGCGCATCCACAAAGGTCTGACCTAACGTCTGATAATACGCAAAAATTGCTTTCATTCCACCTTTGGACACAAGCTGCCCGATGGGAATATAAGAATGCTCTTTGCTGGTGAACAGCTCACACTTGGAACAAAGCGTCTTTTTCAGATCTTTTGTCAGGGTGTAGCGAATCGCATTCACGCCCATCACCTGTGCAACTTGATAAACATACAGTTCCGAGTACGGTTCAAATCCAAAATTGCTGAACCCTGACGTGCCACCTTTATAA
>OWID01000477.1_pt1 | contig 14532 bp, 13 predicted proteins | sample 1732661 | NCBI WGS metagenome assembly OWID01 (sample SAMN05065739, study PRJEB22554) | human gut metagenome | biome: ENVO:2100002; feature: ENVO:00000062; material: ENVO:00002003 | host: Homo sapiens | place: USA
ACTCGACTAGTCGTCGGCAGCGTCAGATGTGTATAAGAGACAGCATAAGTATCGTCTGAAAAACAATTGCAAGATATGTTGACCTTACAAGTGTCTTCTTCTGTCCGCATCGCTTGGCATGTTCAATGCCAAGATATATTATTCCTAAGTTGGGAATACCTACAATTATTCCAATTATACCAGCAAGCGGATAATTCTGCATCAGAATTCCATAAAGCATTACAAGAACTGTTGAATTGCCATATACCATCTGTGCGAATTTGTTAGATGCTGCTGCTATAACAAGCATTCTGATTGGCTTGTTGTGCTTAATTATAGTAACATAATCTCTGAAATGTATCTGCTGTTTCTTATCTTCCTCCAGCTTGAAATATTTAACATTATCCTTGCTCCATATTCCTACTACCGCAAGTGCAGAGCATATCCCGGCAACGATTACAACAGTAATAACAAATTCTGAGAAAAGTGCCTGTGACTGGAATGTCTTGTATTTCTCAATAAGATATACAGAAACATAAAAAGCAACCAGACCATGTGCGAACATTATAAATGTTGAATCAAAAAATGTTATAAGCGGTCTCTGGTTTACATCGTTCGTTATAACTGACTGACCTGATTTTACAACTGTTGTCTGAAAAGTATATCCTATTATATACACAGCATAAATTATTATAAAATACGGTGCACGTATAAAACGAGGCACAAGGTGTGTTGTAAAAAAAAGCACCAGTGAACTTGCTGCCATAAGAATATATCCAAGAACTATAAATGGCCTGAATTTTCCAAATCTGCCATTTGTCTTATCAAGAATATATCCTATAACAGGGTCTGTAATTCCGTCAAACACCCTCATTCCGGTAAGAATAAATGATATTACAACTACACCTATTCCCGCAATGCCATTGGCATAATATGATACATATCCCATCATTGCCAGAAATAAATTAGTCGATGTATTATTAAGCGAAAAAAAGGCTATCTGCCAGATATGTGCCCTATTTTGTTTTATTTTATTATCCTGCCCATGTACTTCTTTTTTCATTATATAGTCAAACTCCCTCACAGTCAAATTCAGGGATAAAGCTTTCCGATGCAGTCTCTCCCTCCTGGATAAAACCGTTTTCAATCCCTATATCGATTGCAAAATCAATAACCTCATCATATTCCCGATCCGTGATCTTACGGTTTAATTCCGGATATTTTTTCACGTTACATTCTTTTAATAAATCCTCCCATACCGTATCACCGATTCCCTCTCTGTTTTCTTTCTCTTCCTTCGCTTTTGCATACGCATAATACGCTTTTACGTTCGGATATTTGTTTTTCGACATCTTTTTCGCATATGCATCGTTAAACTTCGCATTCACCTCAACGGAAAAAGTAATCGTTTTCCCCGCCACGTCCGGATCTGCATCATCCTCTGCAAATGTTACATTCAGATTATATGTCTCTCCTAATTTCAAGCCCATCAATCCACGTTCAAACGCCGCATTAAACAAATTTCTTGCACCAACTTGAATCACGGCACCGCTCTCACTCAAATCGTCGGATGGCTGGTCATCGACATAGCCTTCATAGTCCAGAGAAATCCAGTCACCTTTCTCTACCCGCTCTCCATCGGCCACCTTTTTCTTCCAGTCCTCTGCCTCCAATAAAATCGCCTGATAAACTTCCGTCTCGGTCGGCGTAACGGTAACCGTTCTCCCCTTATACTTGCCAAGTTCCAACATATTATTTTTTGTATAGTCGACCAGTTCTCCGTCCTTCATCTCGCCCTGTGCCTGTATTTCTTTTTCCTGCGTCCTTGTCTGTGTGTTCGTTTGCTCCTGCTTATCTTTTTTTCCTTTATATCCAAAATAAAAACCGACGCAAAACCCAATCACTGCCAATACAATAATTACAATCCATGCTTTTTTCTTCGCTTTCATAATATCCTCCAGTACATTTTTCTATTGTCATTCTAGCACAAAAGTGTGACGAAAGAAAGAATATTTGCGTAACCCCTTAGCGGATACGGTTGCTCCGCCTCCAAATTTTTCTTTTCTCCGCTTCTTTTATTAAATAATCGCGGAATGCCGGATGTGCAATACTCACCAATGCTTCCGCACGTTCCCAGGTCGAACGCCCCTCAAGGTTCACAACTCCGTATTCCGTTGCCAGAAAATAAACCTGGCTGCGCGGCGAAGTGATAATATCGCCATTAAACTGCGGACGAACACGTGAATGAGTCTGTCCATCCTTGTCCACATACACACTGCTCATACAAATAAATGCTTTGCCTCCACGAGAAGCCGATGCACCAATCAAAAAATCCAACTGTCCGCCGGTTCCGCTAATCTGTCTGACTCCGGAACTCTCTGCCGCCACCTGCCCATATAAATCAACGGCAACACAACTGTTAATCGACACCATATTGTCAATCTGCGCGATTACACTTGGGCGGTTCACATACTCAAGTGGATATGCCGCTACTCCCGGATTATCATCCAACCACTCATACAGTGCATTCGAACCAATCGCACAGCCAAATACACCTTTGCCCGGCTCCAGTTTTTTCTTTCGATTTGTCAATTTTCCCGCCAAATACATTTGCAGATACGCATCGGAACAAAGCTCCGTATGCATTCCCAAATCTTTTAAATCAGATTTTGCAATAATTTCTCCAAGCGCATTTGGCATACTTCCAATCCCAAGCTGCAACGTCGCTCCATCCACAATATGCGGAATCAGATGTTTTGCAATCTGCCGGTCAATTTCTGTCGGTTCCGGTGCTTCCATATTGACAAAAGGCTCATGCTCCCCTTCCACAATATAATCTACATCCGAAATATGAATACATTCGTCATAACCGCCACGCACCTGCGGAAGATTTTCATTTACTTCCACAATCACAATGTCTGCCATGCGGGCAATCGGTGCGGCAACACCGGTATTTACCGAAAAATTAAAATACCCGTGTTTATCCATCGGAGCCACACTGACCATAACAACATTAACGTCTAAAAAGTATTCATAATAAGCAGCATTGTTATGAAAAACCATCGGAATATAATAGCAGAGCCCTTTATCGCAGAGCCTTCTCTCATACGCCGAGCAGTGCCAGCTGTGATACACAAAATGCTCCTGCGTCTCATCGCATTCTGCCACCGCAATTGGTCCCGCCATCAAATTCCCACGGATTTTCACATCATGAAGTTCGTCTCTTCTTTTGGCAAGTGCCCGGTCTAAAAGAATCGGCTTTCCAAGACAACTCGTATAATCAATCCAGTCACCGTCTTTCACAACAGCAACCGCTTCCTCCGGACTTCTCAGTTTTTGCCTATATTCATTTCTAAAATCCTTCATCCATTCCCCTCATTTCTTATGACAGCCCATGTGGCCGTTTCTTTCCATTTTCATCCACTGTCACAAAAACAGCACGCCCGGTCAAATGACTCTCACCGGTCAGAAAATTCTTTCCTTCTACCAAAATCTCAATACTTGTCACCCCGATTTTTGATACCTCATAATCCAATTGCAGTATCATACCACTTACGACTTCTTTTTTTATCACCACTTCTTTCAGTGCGGCAAGTACAACGTGCTCATTCGTTCCTAACTTTTCAGTCACACCAATCATCGCAGCTTCCGTCACCCACTCCGATATATAGCCGGCGTATAAAGTCTGGTGATGGTTCATAAATTCAGGTCTGACAAAATGTCTGGTTGCTACTTTCATCATTTTCCCTCGTTTCTATGCAACAAGAGACCTTACACATACGCATAAGGTCTCCTGCCAAAATCTAGTTTCTTTTATGCCTCTTTGGCATTGATATAATTCATCAAACCTTCTGCCTTGATGATTTTCTGCATAAACTCAGGGAATGCCTGGCCTTTGTAAGACTCACCCTTTGTTTTATTTGTAATGATACCACTGTCGAAATCAATTTCCACTTCATCACCGGCTTCAATGCGCTCAGATGCCTCTTTACACTCAATAATCGGAAGTCCGATGTTAATGGAGTTGCGGTAGAAAATACGGGCAAATGTCTCTGCAATTACACAGCTTACCCCCGATGCCTTAATGGCAATTGGCGCATGCTCACGGGAAGAACCACAGCCAAAGTTTTTCTCCGCTACAATGATATCACCTTTTTTTACCTGATTTACAAAATCTTTATCAATATCTTCCATACAGTGTGTAGCAAGTTCTGCAGGATCCGAAGAATTCAGATAACGGGCAGGGATAATTACATCCGTGTCCACATTGTCACCATATTTAAATACTTTACCTAATGCTTTCACAATCAATTTCCTCCATTTCTTACAAGCCAAGTTCGGATGGCTCTGAGATTTTACCGGTAATGGCACTTGCTGCGGCAACTGCCGGACTAGCCAAATATACTTCTGAATCTACATGTCCCATACGTCCAACAAAGTTACGGTTTGTTGTCGATACAGCACGCTCACCTGCAGCCAAGATACCCATGTATCCGCCAAGGCAAGGACCACACGTTGGTGTGCTGACAACAGCACCTGCCTCGATAAAGGTCTGCACAAGTCCTTCTTCGATTGCCTGTAAGTAAATCGCCTGTGTGGCAGGAATCACGATGCAGCGGATTCCTTTTTTTACTTTACGTCCCTTCAAGATGCTTGCGGCAACACGCATATCCTCGATTCGTCCATTTGTACAGGAACCAATGACAACCTGGTCGATGACTACTTCGCCGGCTTCTTTTACGGTCTTTGTGTTTTCCGGCAGATGCGGGAACGCAACCGTAGGCTCTAACGTATTCAAATCAATAGTAATCGTCTCATCATACTCGGCATCTTCATCCGGCTCATAAATTGTATATTTCTTTGTCGAATGTTCTTCCATATATGCAATCGTCTTTTCATCAACCGGGAAAATACCATTTTTGGCACCTGCTTCGATTGCCATATTGGCAATGGAGAAACGATCATCCATAGACAAGCTCTTTACACCCTCGCCCATAAATTCAAGAGAGCGGTACAACGCACCATCTACGCCAATCAATCCAATCAGATGAAGGATTACATCTTTACCGCTGACCCATGGCTTTAACTCACCTTTTAATTCTACCTTAATGGCAGATGGTACTTTAAACCATGCCTGTCCGGTAATCATGCCGGCACCCATGTCGGTACTTCCGACACCGGTGGAAAAAGCACCCAGTGCACCGTATGTACAAGTATGGGAATCTGCTCCAATACATGTCTCACCGGCAACAATCAAACCTTTTTCCGGCAAAAGGGCATGCTCAATTCCCATCTCGCCAACTTCAAAATAATTTGTAATTCCCTGTGCTTTTGCATATTCGCGTACACATTTGCAGTGTTCTGCTGATTTAATATCTTTATTCGGTGCAAAATGATCCGGTACAAGTGCAATTTTGTCCTTATCAAACACCGTCTTTTTATTCAATTTCTCTACTTCATGAATCGCTACCGGTCCGGTAATATCATTTGCCAGTACCAAATCCAAGTCTGCCTCAATTAACTGACCCGGTACTACCGACTCCAGTCCTGCATGGGCCGCAAGAATTTTCTGCGTCATCGTCATACCCATCGTTCATTCCTCCATTCTTTGTGTATAAGTTCTTAACATTCACTATCATAACAGAAAAACGGCGTTCTGTAAATTATGTTCCGTCTAAAAATTTACAAAACCACCGTTTTTTAATTATTTTGTACCGGTTGAACCAAAGCCGCCCTCGCCGCGCACTGTATCCTCTAACTCGGATACTTCTTCGTACTCCGCAAAAATATACGGAGCAATCACCATCTGTGCCACGCGCTCGCCGCTTTCAATCGTTATATCTTCGTTTGAATGATTGTGAAGCGCTACCATAATCTCGCCGCGGTAATCGGAATCCACCACACCAACTTTATTGGCCGGTGCCAGTCCTTTTTTACACGCCAGCCCGCTTCTTGCATACACAAGTCCGACAAGTCCTGTAGGAATTTCCATCGCAATCCCAGTATGGACAAATTCCGTTGCTCCTTTTGCAATGGTAAGCGGTGCATCCAGACACGCATACAAATCCGCACCCGCCGCAAATTCCGTTCCGTAATGCGGCATCTGTGCTCTTTCGTCTAATTTTTTAAATTTTACTGTTGTTTTATTCATTTTCTTCCTCACTATTTATTGTATCTCACGTTCCCAGTGAACAATTTCTCCGGCATCTAATGTCTTTTTTACATCAATAATACGCTGATTATCGGAACCACGGAAATTGATTTTCAGATTTTTTCTGTCAATCATAAACTCTCCATCAACCACAATATCAAGATAGGATACAATTTCTTTTGTCACTTCCGACTCTTTACACATTTTATCTAAGACATCTTTGTCAAATAAATAACCGGTATAGCACCAGATATTTTTCTCCGGATATGTCTGTTTTACCACGCGAAGCAATGGAAGAATCCCCTCCTGATTGACAGGTTCCATCGGCTCACCGCCAAGCAGGGACAAACCGGCAATATAATTCGGTTTTAAATACTCTAAAATCCGGTCGATTTCTTTTTGTGTAAAAGGGTTTCCATAATGGAAATCCCATGCTTCTTTATTAAAACATTCTTTGCAGTGATGCGTGCATCCGCTGACGAACAAAGATACACGCACACCTTCACCATTTGCTACATCGCAGTATTTAATATCTGCGTAATTCATTTTCTTTCATCTCCTCTTTACAGATGGAGTACGCGGGCATTAATCTCCTTGGTTTTGCCCACATTCCAGAAATTCTCACCCAGATACCCACAGGTTCTTCTTGTTACGTTCATTTTGTCATGGTCTTTATTTCCGCAGTTTGGACATTCCCACTCAAGATTATCATTAATAATAATCTCGCCGTCATATCCGCACACATGACAATAATCCGATTTTGTATTAAATTCAGCATACTGAATATGCTCATAAATATATTTAACAACTTCTTCCAGTGCAGGCAGGTTGTTCTGCATATTTGGCACCTCTACATATGAAATCGCACCGCCGGAAGAAATAACTTGGAACTGTGCCTCAAATTCAAATTTACTGAAAGCATCAATTTTCTCGCGCACATCCACGTGGTAGGAATTGGTATAATATCCTTTATCCGTTACATCTTCAATCTCACCAAAGCGTTTTTTATCAATTTCAGCGAAACGGTAGCAGAGACTTTCTGCCGGTGTTCCATAAAGTCCAAAATGAATTCCGGTTTCCTCTTTCCATGTATCCGTTGCACGGCGCAGACGGTTCATCAGCGCTTTTGCAAACTGACTTCCCTTTTCCGTTGTCTGACTCTCGCCGGTCATCAGTTTCGTAACTTCATACAAACCGATGTATCCAAGAGAAATCGTGGAATAACCGCCATGTAACAATTTATCGATTTTCTCTCCTTTTTGCAGACGGGCAATCGCACCATACTGCCAGTGAATCGGACTGACATCACTGGTTACACCCTCAAGCGCACGGTGGCGGCACATCAAAGCTTCAAAGCAGAGCGACAATCTTTCTTCCAAAAGCTGCCAAAAATATTCCATATCGCCTTTTGCTAAAATACCAATCTGCGGAAGGTTTAAACTGACAACACCCTGATTAAAACGTCCCTCAAATTTATAATTACCGTTTTCATCTTTCCACGGTGTAAGGAAACTGCGGCATCCCATGCAGCTAAATACATTTCCTTCATAATTTTCACGCATTTTCTTTGCGGATATGTAATCCGGATACATTCTCTTTGCCGAACAGCGGACAGCAAGTTTTGTAATGTAATCGTACTCACCGCCTTTTAAGGCATTGTGCTCATCTAATACATAAATCAGTTTCGGGAACGCAGGTGTCACATAAACACCTTTTTCGTTTTTAATTCCCTCTAAGCGCTGACGAAGAATCTCTTCAATAATCATCGCATTTTCCTTGATGTATTCATCCTTTGGATCCAAATTTAAAAACAGTGTTACAAATGGAGACTGTCCATTCGTTGTCATCAAAGTATTAATCTGGTACTGAATTGTCTGCACACCGGAGCGGAGTTCGTCATTTACACGTTCTTTAACAAATTCTTCAATTACATCCGGCGCAATTTTCCCTGCATAACGCTCGGTATAATGCTTGCGGTACTTGTCCGCACTCTTTCTCAAATATTTGCCAAGGTGTCTGGTGTCTACCGACTGACCGCCGTACTGACTGCTTGCTACAGCTGAAATAATCTGTGTCATAACCGTGCAGGCAACCTGAAAACTCTTTGGACTCTCAATCAGTTTTCCGTTCATCACTGTACCATTATCAAGCATATCCCCAATATTAATCAGACAGCAGTTAAAAATCGGCTGAATAAAATAATCCATATCGTGGAAATGAAGCACACCGTCTTCATGCGCTTTTGTGATTTTCTCCGGAAGAAGAATACGCTTTGTCAAATCTTTTGACACCTCTCCGGCAATCAAATCGCGCTGGGTACTTGCCACATATGCATTTTTATTTGAATTTTCCTCCATAACATCTTTGTTGCTGTTTTGGAGAAGACTCATAATCGAATCGTCTGTGGTATTGGCTTTACGAACCAGTTCTCTCGTATAACGATAAATAATATACTTTTTCGCAAGGTCAAACTTTCCTGCCGCCATTAATTTCTGCTCAATGATATCCTGAATATCTTCCACCTGCATCGTATCACGTTTCATATTCTCGATACCGGCAACGATGCCATCAATCATGTCATCATTAACCCTTTCAAACGTATCCACTTCTGCATTTGCCTTCCGTATTGCAATCAATATTTTGTTTCGGTCATATTCTACGGTTCGGCCATCCCTTTTGATTACCCTCACTTTTTGTACAACTCCTTTCAATCCGTACCAATACTAACGTTCATAATTTTTCCTACAGGAATCATTATACCAAATGAGGTATGCATTGTCTACTATATATTGTAATTCTTTTGTATTTTTTTTGCAGTATGCACTATATCATGTGTTTTTACGGAATATAAAAATAAGAGCCGGAAATTCATCCAAAGCCCTTATTTTACGTTATTCCACACTCAAATCTGGTGTAAGAAAATATGAAAAGCAACCGGTATCGGATATTTTTCCTGGACCTCTGACAAGTCACAAAGCAAAAGCCCATGCACTACATCTTGTGGTTTTCCTTCCGGAAGAATAATCTCATAACCGCACATATGCCACTCCACATGGGAGAAAATATGCTTGCCGCTCTTTAATCGTTTTACCGTCACCTCACAGGATACAGTTTCTGACAAATACTCTTTCACCTGCTGCATCGTCAAATGTCCTTCTTTTGATGGAAATTCCCACATACCGGCTAATAGCCCTTGATTTGGTCGTCTTACAATTCCAATCCGGTCACCCTGCCGGAATACAAGGACTGTCTTTTTCTCGATACGGCGCTTTTTCTTCTCCGCCTTTTTCGGCAGTTCCATCTCACGCCCTTCTTTGTGGGCAAGACACAAATGAGAAAGCGGACATTTTTCACAGAGTGGTTTCCCATTTGGAATGCAGATTACTTCCCCGAGTTCCATCAGTGCCTGATTAAATTCGCCCGGACAGTCCTTTGGCATAATGGCACGAAGTTGTTTTTCCATCTTAGTCCGAACCGACATCTTCATAATATCTTCATCGCAATTTAAATACCGCATCGTAACACGAAGCACATTGCCATCCACCGCCGGCTCTGCTAAGCCGTAAGCAATGGATGCAATCGCCCCCGCTGTATATCTGCCGATTCCCGGCAGTGAAAGCAGCAAATCATAATCGGCCGGCAGCCTGCCATCATACCGCTCCACCAAAAGAGAAGCTGCCTTCTTTAAATTGCGTGCGCGGTTATAATATCCAAGTCCTTCCCACAATTTCAGAAGTTCTTCCTCCGAAACTGCTGCCAGAGAAGGAATATCCGGCAGACACCTTGTAAACCGGTCATAATATGCTTTTGCCGCTTCTATTCTTGTCTGCTGGAGCATAATCTCCGACAGCCATACATGATACGGCGTAGCATCATCCCGCCACGGCATACTGCGTTTTTCCTTTTCATACCATAAGCAAAGAGGCTCAACGAGAGCCTCCAGTTTAAATTCTTTATTTTCGTTCATTTTCACCTTTTCCCAGTTCTATTTCATTGTGGGACAAATCGACGTACTGATTAATTTCCTCGATATCCATATGGGTAAATTCGGAAAGTTCTTCAATTGTCGCAATACGTCCGTATTCCTGTGCTAATGTCCTCGTTGCCTCCAACAAAAGGTTCACACGCCCAAGCAGTGCATGCACGCTGTCCGTTCCTGCCAGTTCTTCATCTACTAATTCAATCAACCGGCTTCTCACTGCATGTTCAATGGCTTTTTGATAATCCACAACTTCTTCATTTCCACAGAGCATCGCAACACAGGCGGTTAATTCCAAATTACCTTCCTGAATCAAATCTTCCACCGGCACACCACGGCCGCGGTATTTATCCGCCAACTGCATGACCCGGTGCAGATGCGCTTCGATAACAGAAGAAATTACTTCTTCCTCGCCTCTTCGCAACTGTTCGAGTAAACGCACAAGTTCCTCTTCTTCGTACCGCTTTAACTGACACAGTTCTTCTTTATATAAGCGCAGATATTTGGAATCCTTTTCGCTTTTTTCGACAGCCTCTTCTTCCGTTTTCTCTACCGGCGCACGATATCCTTCTACCTCAATCCGATGTTCTTTAAGGTATGCATAGACAAATGGCATCTGTTCCTCTGTCAAATTCCAGTCACTGCAATAATCGGCAATTTCTTGTTTGGTGAGCAAATTTTCTTTCGTTCGTCCAAAATCTACCAACTCTTCCATCTGACGTAGAAATTCTCTCTGGTCCATATCTGCCTCCTTAATTTTTACAATGCACTCCGATAAATCGCAATCACATCATCACGATTCAATTTCACATAATTTCCTTCGGTCTTACGCCCCTTCAAAAGCTTATCGGTCATAAGCTCGATATCCTCTTCTTTTGCACCAATCTCTGCGAAAGAAGATGGCATGCCGATTTTTTTCAAAAATGCTTCAAACGCCTCAATTCCTTTGAGTGCGGTTTTCTCCGGATGTTTCTCATTCATCGGCACCTCAAAGATACGGTTTGCAAATAAAGCGAGCTTGCCCGGATTTTTCTTACAGACATAACGCATCCAAAGCGGTGCAATTACTGCAAGTCCTGCGCCATGAGTAACATCATAAAGAGCTGACAATTCATGCTCGATATGGTGGCTTGCCCAATCCTGCACACGACCGACACCGCAAACATTATTATGTGCTAACATACCTGCCCACATAATGTTTGCACGCGCTTCATAATGATTTGGATTTTCAATGACACGCGGTGCCTCATATACAATTGTTTTTAAAATCGCTTCACACAAGCGGTCTGTAATCTCAACTTCCTCTGTGTTGGAAAAATAACGCTCACAAACATGAATCATGATATCCGTTGCTCCCGCTGCCGACTGATACGGAGGCAGGGTGCAGGTAAGTTCCGGGTTCAAAATAGAGAACTTCGGACGAAGCAAATCACTTTTTGTTCCCTTTTTCACCATTGTTTTTTCATCGGTGATTACCGTATTTGGAGAACCCTCACTGCCGGCTGCCGCAATCGTTAATATCGTTCCGATTGGAAGCGCTTTCTCAACGGATGCCTTGCCCTGATAAAAATCCATGAAATCTCCATTATACAAAGTACCGGCAGCAATTGCCTTAGACGAATCAATCGTACTTCCGCCGCCGACAGCAAGAATAAAGTCAACCTTTTCTTTCTTGCACAATTCAATTCCCTCGTATACGAGTCCGCTTCTTGGATTTGGTTTTACACCACCAAGTTCACAAAATTCCAAACCGCTTTCCTTTAATACAGAAATCACGGTATCATAAAGTCCGCTCTTTTTGATGGAGCCTCCTCCATAGTGAAGCAGCACTTTATGTCCGCCAAATTTTTTTATTAAATCAGCAACATGCTTTTCGGCGCCTTTACCAAAATCAAAATAAGTCGGCGCATAAAAGGTAAAATTATCCATTATAAAATATTAAGTCCTTTCTTCGATGCTTCTTCCCACACATCATCCGGCCAAATCGATGCTTGTACTTCTCCAATATGTGCTTTTTTCAGGAAAAACATACAAATTCTTGACTGTCCGATTCCACCACCGATGGTATACGGAAGTTTCTTTTCCAAAATTTCTTTCTGGAACGGAAGATTTTCGCGCTCCGGGCATCCTGCTTTTTCAAGCTGCTCTTTCAATGCTTTTTCATCCACACGGATTCCCATGGAAGAAATTTCAAATGCCATATCAAGAACCGGATAATAAACGATAATATCACCATTTAATGACCAGTCATCATAATCCGGTGCACGTCCATCATGCGGCTCTCCGGAAGCTAACTTATCTCCAATCTGCATCAGGAAAATGGCACCATATTCTTTTACTGCCTCGTACTCACGCTCTTTTGGCGTCTTGTCCGGATATCGGTCCTCAAGTTCCTGTGTTGTCACAAAGGTAATCTGCTCAGGCAGGGATTTCTTAATGTAGTCATACTGCATTGCCATATAATCTTCTGTTTCCATCAATGCCTGATATACATTATTTACAATAGCTTTCAAAGTATCTACATTACGTTCTTCTTTGTCGATAATGCGCTCCCAGTCCCACTGGTCGACAAACAAAGAATGTACATTATCGGTTTCTTCATCACGGCGAATCGCATTCATATCTGTATAAAGTCCCTCTCCATGAGCAAAACCATAACGGCCCAACGCATGACGTTTCCACTTAGCTAATGAATGTACAATTTCTGCCACCCTTCCGTTCTGCTCCAAAATATCAAAAGAAACCGGGCGCTCTACACCATTTAAGTTGTCATTCAATCCGGAATCCGGGTCAACAAAAAGCGGTGCCGAAACTCGTGTCAGATTCAAATTGGCAGCCAAAGCCTTTTCAAAGAAATCCTTTACTTTTTTAATTGCTACCTCAGTCTCGCGGATATCTAACGCTGACTGATAGCCTTGTGGAATTATTAAATTCATGTTACTAACCTCCTAGTGTAATCTTTATAAGTCACAATTATTTACAGTACGTGGGAACGGAATGACGTCGCGGATATTCTGCATGCCTGTCAAATACATCACACAGCGCTCAAATCCAAGACCAAATCCGGCATGGCGTGCCGTACCATATTTACGCAAATCCAGATAAAATTCATAATCTTTTTTATCCAGTCCACATTCGTTCATTCTCTCAACCAGCTTATCATAATCATCTTCACGCTGGCTTCCTCCGATAATCTCCCCGATTCCCGGAACCAGACAATCCATAGCGGCAACTGTTTTATTATCGTCGTTCATCTTCATATAAAATGCCTTGATTTCTTTTGGATAATCCGTTACGAAAACAGGGCGTTTGAAAATTTCTTCCGTAAGATATCTCTCATGCTCGGTCTGCAAATCGCATCCCCAGCTTACTTTGTATTCAAATTTATCATTGTGCTCTTCTAAGAGTTTGATAGCTTCGGTATAAGTAACATGTGCAAAGTCCGCATCCACAACTCCCCGCAGGCGCTCAATCAGTCCCTTGTCCACAAACTGGTTGAAGAATTTCATCTCTTCCGGTGCATTCTCAAGCACATAGCGGATAACATATTTCAACATGCTCTCAGCTAACATCATGTCATCTTTCAAATCCGCAAATGCAATTTCCGGCTCAATCATCCAAAATTCTGCCGCATGGCGTGTCGTATTTGAATTTTCCGCACGGAATGTCGGTCCAAATGTATAAATGTTTTTGAATGCCATCGCATACGTTTCACCATTTAACTGCCCGCTTACCGTAAGATTGGTTTCTTTGCGGAAGAAATCTTTTGTGTAATCTACTTTTCCTTCTCCTGTCATCGGAAGGTTTTCCATATCCAGTATTGTTACACGGAACATTTCACCGGCACCTTCACAGTCACTTCCGGTAATCAATGGCGTGTGTACATAAACAAATTCTCTCTCCTGGAAGAATTTATGAATCGCATACGCAATCAAAGAACGCACACGGAACACTGCCTGAAATGTATTTGTTCTCGGACGAAGATGGGAAATCGTGCGAAGATACTCAAAGGAGTGTCTCTTTTTCTGCAATGGATAATCCGGTGCAGACTCACCTTCTACAACAACCTCATCTGCCTGAATCTCAAATGGCTGTTTCGTTCCCGGTGTTGCTACTACTTTTCCCGTAACAATCACGGCTGCTCCTACATTCAATTTGGAAATTGCTGAAAAATTATCAAGTTTATCTGAATATACCACCTGAAGCGGCTCGAAAAATGTTCCATCATGAACCACTAAGAATCCAAATGTTTTGGAATCTCTGACGCTTCTTAACCATCCTCCGACCGTAACCGTCTGTTCTACATACTTTTCCTGGTTGCGATACAAATCGCGTATACTAATTAATTCCATATCTGCCTCATTTCTGCGTCTAAAACACAATAATATAGTTAGTCTGTCTCTTATACACATCTGACGCTGCC
>OWID01000481.1_pt1 | contig 14440 bp, 6 predicted proteins | sample 1732661 | NCBI WGS metagenome assembly OWID01 (sample SAMN05065739, study PRJEB22554) | human gut metagenome | biome: ENVO:2100002; feature: ENVO:00000062; material: ENVO:00002003 | host: Homo sapiens | place: USA
GACTAGTCGTCGGCAGCGTCAGATGTGTATAAGAGACAGCCTCTGCTGCATTGTCTGCCGCTGTTGTTTTTTCCGTACTCTCCGTATTCTGGATTGTCGGATTTTCCGGCTGTGCCGATGTTGTCGGCTGTTCCGATGTTGTCGGCTGCTCCGGTGTCGTCGGCTGCTCCGGTGTCGTCGGCTGTTCCGGTGTTGTCGGCTGTTCCGGTATTGTCGGCTGTTCCGGTGTCACAGCCGTATCTTTATACACAACTGCGTAAGTTGAGAACTGACCGGTTGTAAATGTAATGGTCATATCATCCTGATTGAATTCAGAAGATAAAACAACTGCATCCTTTCCATGAACTCTTACAATATCATACGTTCTCTTCTTTGATGTATCCGTATTGCGAAGACTCTCAGGAACTGTAATCTTCATTGTCAGCGCCTCATTTGTATCTGTAACAACACGGGTACTTTCTCCAACTGCCGCTTTTAATACAATATCAAGATACATTCCGGCACTCTGTCCATCTGATAACTTCTTTGCTATCAGTTCCTTCTCAGTATCTGAAACGGTTGCAGTAATATCTGTTATATGAAGGGATATCGCTGTCTTTGCACCATTGGCCGCAGACTTTTGTTCTTCCTGTGTCAGAACCTTCTTTACAATGTCATCGGTTGTTCCCTCAACTGCAACTGCCGGTGTATTTTCACCTGCAACAACATCAATGCTTACATCAGTTTTACCGTTGTTGTCGTCATCGGTATCACCTTTGTTATCATTATCATCAAGTTTCGGAATCGCTTCGGTCTTTGTATCCCCACAGATTGTACAGGTATAAGTCTTTACACCTTCGGCTTCTGTCGTTGCTTCTGTTGTAACCTTACCTTCATCCCATACATGTCCTGTTGCCGGAATTTCTTCTTTCTTTGTGTCTCCGCAGACTGTACAAGTGTAAACTTTTACGCCCGCTTCGGTACAGGTTGCTTCTTTTTCGATTGCTCCGTCATTCCATGTATGCTCTGTGTGTTCTTTATGTACATCATTGTAAGCTGTCTTTTCCCACTGCAGTGTTGTCATCGTCAGCTTTCCGGCACCTGTGTAAGGCTGTACCTGTGTTTCAAGGTCTGATGCCGCGTACAGGGTGTAGCCGCTGTATGGAAGACTTTCTATAAATTCTCCTCTGTCCTGAACTAATGCCGTTTCGCCTTCTTTATGCGTGTTCAAAGTTATCTTTAATTCTTGTTCTTTGCCGTCCAGCAGATACATCGTGTTAAATGCATTAATATAGCCGGCCTCACTGTCACCGTTACCACTGATTAATGCGTTAGTCATGCCGGACATATAGCAGTTTTCAAGAAGCATGTGCGCACCGCAGTTCGAAGAAGCGCCGTTGCTTACAATCTTCTGTGAAAATGCCGAACCGACTGTATTCTGGATATCCAGACGCATATTTCTTAAATCCTGTGCATCCATAATACAGTTATAAACGTGTGCCGTACCAAAACGCAGTCTTGGCATTCTGTCCATTGAATCCTTGTAGTAATTGTTTGCCAGTGTTACGGTAATGTTTTTAGCTGACGTATCTGTATCGGACTGTCCGAGCAGATGTGTCTTTTTCTGTCCATATGCATAGTTATAAATCTGCTGATCTGTCATGCCCGCATCCAGTAAATGCTTATAATATGGATAGTTGTCCGGATTTTCCTTCATGGCATTCATCATCGTATCAAAAAATACGCTGTCTTCACTCGCCGGTAAAAATTCACACCATGAAATGGTTACGTTGCTGCTGTCTACCGGTGTCTTAACATCAATCACACCGTCATATGCTTTATAGAACGTACAATGGTCAATCCAGATATTGGAACTTCCCTTTTCAATTGTCATGTAGTCCCAGTCATTACGGTCATATGCGCCTTCGGTTGCATCATCCCACTCCCAGATTTCATCAAATTCGATGTTTCTGATAATGATGTTGCTTGAACCTGTAACATCAATGCAGGTATGTGTAATCTTTGCACCGTTCTTTGAGTAAATCGTCAAGTTACTCATATCCTGTAACTTTAACATGGATACACCTGTCTGTATCAGTGTCGGGTGTGTCAGCGGTGCAAGCTTATGTGCCGTAATAAATGCTTTGTAATTCTCAAAGCCCTCAACCTCGTTCGTTCCCAGTGCAATATCACTTGTCAGTTCGAGCACGGACGGTCTGCCGCTTGCTTTTATACTCTGGATAGCCTGTAAAAATTCTTCGGCTGAACCTGCGGTGTAATAATCCTTAGAAGATTCCATTAATAATCCGCCGCCGGTTGTCTTTCCGCTCTGTGCGTATCCTTCGAGTACATATTTATCCAGTCCGGTATCATCACCTTCCATGCCGGAATAGGTATCGGATACGTATTCTTTCTCAACAAATTTGTTCTCAATACCGGTATTTACGGTTCCCACATATCTTCCGCCAATCATCGCTACGATTGTATATGGATCCCAGCCTAAATAACCGGTGGTTGTCATTTCTTCCGCCTTTGCGGATGAAATCTGTCTTCTGTTAACATTAATTGCATAACCCGGTCCAAAGCTTCCAAATTCAAAGAATCTTGCGCCTGCTGCCGGATTTCCGCTCATATCCGAATACGGATTTGCAGTATTGGCACGGAGAATTTTACCCATGTAACAGTCAATCCATGTAATATAGGCATCTGCTCCCCACGGTCTTGCAAGGTAATATCTGCTGCCTGAACAGCCCGTTTCCGAAAGCACACGGCACTTGTAAAATGTCAGTCCGTATGCCGCATCAGCTCCTGTCTTTGGAGCACATACATAGCCGGAATTTTTAGCTGCGCTATAACGGAATACCAGCTTACAGTCATTAAAGAATGCCCTTGGCTCATTTCCGTAAATAAAGTCTACATTTCCTGCAATATAACACTTGTAATAATACTGTGTTCCTGCATTAGCACAAAGTGTATCCTGATATCCTAAAATTCTTACATTAACATACAAAGTATTTTCTGCATCATTTCTTAATGCATCGCAGGATTCATTGGAAAGCGAACCGTCACCAAGGTATTTATATGTATTTTCAATGGTCAGGTTTTCTGCTGAAAATCCGGCTGCCGCCTTTCCGATGCTGACTGCACAGCGCTGGCTCATGTCACCGCCGACCCATTCTTTGGTATCATAATAAATTCTTGTCTTTTCACTATCTTCACCAATGAGTGTAATATACGGTGATGTCACTGAAAGATGTTCTTCGTAATCGCCTTCTTTAACAAAAATCACAACGCGCCGTGTATTGGACGCTGCTACAGAATTGACTGCTGCCTGTACGGTCTTGTAGGTTGCAATTCCATTTACCTCTTCGCCGTCTGTTCCATCATAAGCAGCATCAACCACTTTCTGATAATTCGTCAGATACACAAAATTAAAGGTTTCTCTTGTGATATTGCCATCTTTATCCGTGAACCGTAATTCCACATCATTTCTGCCCTGTGCAATCTCCTTATCGTCAAATGCAAAGTTTTCTTTGGCTTTCACACTCTGTGTGTCTACTGTTTCTCCGTTAATCACCAGTGAAACATCTGCCATCTTTTCAACGACACCTTCAAGGGTAATCTTACCATCAAATACGGTGTCATAAGACCTCTTTGTAATCGTAAATCCTACCGCATCATCCTCGTATACATAATCTCCCTTATGTCCGGCACTTGGCACTGCCCATACCGTTTCTGACGGATTGCTGTAGTTATCCAATGTGGTTCCAATGTAAGAATTGGCAACAATATAATAGTAATACGGCATTTCTTCAGTTACGTCCGTATCCTCGTAAGCACATTCTGTTGTCGTTGCAATTTTCTTAGCATTTTCCTCTGTGTCATCATAAGAATAACGGTATACGTCATACGCTGTTGCATCATATACCTTATCCCAGGCAAGCTTTACTTTGTCTGACGTTGAGGAAATGCTGACAACCGGTGTACTTAACGGTGCTATCACCGTAATCGCATCGGTCTGAACAAAGTCATTGTACTCTCCGCTTACACCGAGTTTTCCGCAGACTCTGAAATTATAATCCCCGGCATTTTTCAGCTCATACCGGTATGTTGTATCTGTAATAGCCGTGTCCACATTTTTCCATGTCTGACCGCCGTCATCTGATACCTGAAGCACATACATACCGTCACCGTCTGCTTCTACTGAATTCGTCCAGCTTACGGTAATATAATCTCTTGTTTCTGCCTGCTGTGCTGTTACACTTTCAACTACCGGTGCCGTACCCTGCGCATAATAACATGCGTTCTGGTCATACAGACACGTTCCGTCTTCTGCCGTATATTTCATATTCTGAATCACAGCCTTGACCCCTGCAAATACAAAACCATAGGACACGGCTGTATTTTCACGGTCTGTCTGAAGCAGCATTGTTGAACTATATTTATAAACGATCTGCTGCTCTTTATCGTCTTTTGGTGTAATGCTGATAACCAGACCTTCATCTGTCTTTACAAGTTCAAATCTGACACGCGTTCCTAAAGTCACATTTCCTGTCAGTGTACCTGCCGCACCCACCATTTCTGATGAAGATTTGGAATAAATCATCTTTAATTCCGTACCTTTGCGGATACCTGCCGTTGCAATGCCGTTTTTGTTAAATGCGCCAAAGAACACGCCGTTAGAACTGCTTGTACCGCACTCTAAAATCGTCACATCTGCCGTGAGCTTATTTATGTCCGCTGTTTCATTAAATCCAAAGTAGCTGACACTGTCACTGATACTTTCTTTTCCGGTTAAAGTACCACCTGTCTGTGTAACGACCAGTCTTTGACCTGTCGGCTGTACAACCAGCGCATCCGGTGTACCGTAATCATATGTCTTTGGCATTTCCGGCTGTTCAACATATTCTACGTCCTTTGCTGCATAGACAACGGATATTTTACAAAGATATGCGCTTCCCGTTGATACGATTTCCACCATTCCGGCTTCTTCTGAATTATAGGTATAGGTAGAAACCGCCGTTGTCGTATCTGCCGCAGTTCCTCCGATTGTATACAGCGCATACTGTGGCTGATATGCTTCAACTGAAATCGTACATTTTCCGCTGACCGGCACGGAAATCTTTGCGCCTGTCGTAAACTGTGTTGAATTCGGTGTAGGACCGTTGCTTGGTTCAAGCTTGCCTGCCGTTGCATCAACATAAAGTCCATTATAATAACCGGTTGTTCCATTGATACTCTGCTGATAGTAGTTTCCATCATCACTGTATGCAAAGGACCAGCTTGTCACTTCTTCAAATGTAAGTGTCTGTGCAGCTTTTTCCCCTGCAACCGTTACATATAAACCACTCTTTACGCAATACGGCTGTGCAAGAAAATCTCCTGAAAGCTGTAACAGATACGTACCGTCTCTTAATGAGATTGCTTCCTTATTACTAAATATATAAGTATATCCGTCATCCTGATTTACATAGGTATACGTGATATTTTTACCGCTTAAATCCGGTGTATTCGGCAGCGTAAGCGATACCTGATACGTAGGCTTTAATGCTGCCGTCATATTCAATGTACTGTCTTCTGAATAAGTAACATTTTCTGCCGGTGCAGTCAGTTCATAGTCATTAACCCCCTGTAATGCTACACTGTACGGCATATCCTTTTCGAGCTTTGCCGTATAGGTCTTGTTCTTTGTATCTACTGTAACTTCCGGCACATACTCTGTTTCCTCAGCTGCCTTAAACAAAACATCCAGTCTGCTGATATCATAATCATCAGCAAATCCGCTGATACTGCCTGTTACAACACAGGTACTTAATTTCACCAGCTTTAAATTCGCTGTAATGTCTGCATTCTTGTCTTTACTGATAACATGTGTTGTCACACCGGATGCAATCTGATATTCTGCATCACTGACTGACAGTTCATAAGTCATTTCTTCATCTTCTGCCGGAACGGCGATCTCATACGTTCCGTTCGTAATTACACCCGTATAGGAAAGTCCTGTTGTCTGATTGGTTGCAACAATAGCTGTTCCATCAGGGATTTCTGCAGAAGATGTAATACTTCCTTTAATCGTTGTCTTGTCGAGTGTTTCACAGGCAATGGCAAGGGACTTAAAATAAGTATTCGTTAATACCTCTAATGTCAGTTCGCCCTCCTGACCGTCTAAGTAGCAGATAATTTCCACTTTTCTGCTGCTGGAATCCTCCGGTGCCGTTACATTGGAAACACATTCTGCCTTTAAAAGTCCTGTACCTGTGAGGTTTAAATGTGACCCATCAAGCACTTCTGAAATATCCGTTCCCGTGCCGCCTTTGTATACAACAGCCGTTAAAACTGCTTTATCGCCGGTGGCAGGCACTGTAAGCTTTGTTGAGCTGTTTATCTGAATATAATTGCCGGACGGTGCAAATTTACCGGCAGATGCATCTACATATAAAACATCACCGTCTGTATTCGTATAGGTTCCCGTTGTCTTCTGAATAGAACTTGTCGAATTGGTTGCCAGTACACTTCCGTTGCTGTTTGTCCATTCTGCCGTGGTATCCCCGCCGTCTGCAAAGCTGGCAGAAGTCACTGCAAGACTGGTTGAAGAATCTACTGTCATTTCTTGAAAATATGTATCTAATCCTACAGTGAGCTTAATTTCCTCCGTATTCTTTTCTACATTACCTGAAATTTCATATTTCTTCCATCCATTGTTACTCAGCGGCGTAATCGTCACATTGTCAAGTCCCACTGCTGTTATATTCTCTGTGGTCAATTCATTGAATGCTTGAATTGTAATTGTACATCTCTTTGCACCTTTTATAATTGGGAATGTAAGTACGGTTCCATTATTAATTTGGAAATCACTTCCATATCCAAGCTTTTTACGATTTGACATTTTCCCACTGGAAGCATCTACATTTAATACATCATTATTTGTATTAACCAGTATACCTATACTTCCACTTAACTCTGAAACCTCATTATTGCTGCTGTCATACATCGTATCCGTGTATGTCCACGTTGCCGACATCTTTACTGCTGCCGCCGCTGTTACATGAAACAGCCCTTCCGGAAACGGTATCACGGAAATAATCATGGCTGCCGCCATAATCATCGCTGCAATCCGCCGGAATTCCGGTTTTTTGCGTTTAATTCTGTCCATTTTTCTCTCTCCTTTTTTGTTTTTTTCCCTTCCTTAGTATCATTCTTCTTTTGTATGGAAATTAGCCTTATATAGTTCTAGAGTACTATATTCGACAAGAGACGACAACTGATTTTTGGCTGTATTTTAGTCAAAACCACTGATTTTATTGTATTTTCCATTGCTATTGCCAAATGTGCAATAATATGTTATTGTACCAATAGAATATATTCTAAATCTCAGTTTAAGCACAGTTTTATATCAATTAATATGTGTTTAAAATCTGATTAACTGTTGAAATCTAAGTTTTTTAGATTTCGTCTATATTTTTTATCATGTTTTTTGGAATTTATTGTGGATTCTGAAATGTCATTCTGTATTCTTCAGCCCACGTTTATAACCGGTTTGAAATTCCAAAAAATCTGAAAAAATTTTAGAAAATCCATTGAAATGCTTGTCGACAATCCCACAAGTCCAGTATAATAAAAGAAAGGAACCAATGCATGGATAATACACCTTACGATGATGTATTCCGTACACTTTTAACCGACTGTACGGAGTTAATGATTCCGGTTGTCAATGAAATTTTTCATACGCACTACACCGGAAAAGAAACCATCTGCCTGCTGCAAAATGAGCATTTTATTAAAATGCCGGACGGCAGTGAGCAGGAACGGATTACAGATTCCAGCTTTGAAATTATCAGCGAACAAACAGCACCGATAGCACAGGTACAGAAAAAACGATATCACATTGAATGTCAGAGTACCGAGGACGGCACCATGATTGTGCGAATGTTTGAGTATGATACACAGCTTGCTTTAGAAAACAGAGAGTTTACCTCAAATATTTTGACAGTACAATTCCCGGATTCAGCAATCGTATCACTTAGACATACTAAAAATACGCCCGAAGAAATGATGGTTAAAGTGCTGACACCGGGCGGAAAGGTATCCTATACCGTTCCGGTATTAAAGGTAAAACGCTATACGATTCATGAACTGTTTGAAAAGAAACTGTTTTTTCTGATACCGTTTCATATTTTTGCGTATGAGAAAGCTTTTAAAGAACTGGAAGAAAACAAGAAAAAGTTAAAGCAGCTGGAAGAAGAATATGCTTTAATCAGGGAACGGCTTGAAATCGCCTGCCAGATGGGTGATTTAACCCTGTATGCCAAAGCCGCCATTCTTGATATGTCGCGTAAAGTCATAGAACATATTGCTGTTAAATATAAAAATGTTGCGAAAGGAGTGAGCCAGAAGATGGGTGGAAAAGTATTAAACTATGAAGCAAAAGATATCTTAAACCGTGGACGTGCGGAAGGACGCCGTGAAGGACGTGAAGCTGGACGCACCGAAGGCGAAGCTGCCGGAATTAAAAAAGTCCAGTCTGCTGTAAAGCTTTTAAAAAGCGGTAAAAGTGTCCAGGAGGTATCAGCCCGTACAGAACTTTCTCAAGAAATCGTCGCGGAACTGGAGCAGAGTATATCCGCTGAATAAATTACTTATTTTACTCTCACTTACCGGGAAACCCTTGTAAATACAGGATTCCTGCACTGGGCAGCCATAGCATTTTAGAAATGAACAATTTTTCCTTATAACAATTGTAATCATCGGAAGAAGCCGGTTTTATCCCGCTTCTCCCGACAGCTTCCTAACGGACGTTTTACAACAACAATTCCATAACAATCATTATGATAGCTGCCCATGCTTTTCATAATTAGAAACACGGCTGATGTGATTGTCTTCATCAACAAAAACAACCTTCGGCTTGTGTTCCTTCGCTTCATTTGTATCCATCTGGCAGTATGCCATAATAATCACATGGTCGCCGACCTGCACCTGTCTTGCCGCCGCACCGTTTAAACAAATCATGCCGCTGCCCGGCTCTCCGTCAATCGTATACGTTTCAAAACGGTTTCCATTTTCCACATCGACAATCTGTACCTGCTCATATTCCAGAATGCCCGCCGCTTCCATAAGCTTTGGGTCAATCGTGATACTTCCCACATAATTTAATTCTGCCTGTTTCACAACGGCTCTGTGAATTTTTCCTTTTAACATTGTAAGCTGCATCGTTTTTCTTTCCTTCCGAAATTTTTTTCAAATTTTTCTTATAAAATGCGGTTATCAATCAGTCTTGTCTTTCCAATGTATACGGCAATCGCCATTAAGACAGAATCCTGAATCGTTTCTACCGGCTCTAACGTATTCCAGTCCACAATTTCCACATAGTCCGGCTTTGCAAGCGGTTCTGCCGCCAGCTTTTCACGGATTGCCGCAGACAGTACTGCCGCACTGCGCTCTCCGTTTTCGTAAAGGTCTTGTGCTGCCTGTAAAGACTGGTTTAAAACAACTGCCGCTTTTCTTTCCTGCTCGTTTAAATAAGTGTTTCTGGAACTTTTTGCCAGTCCGTCTGCTTCTCTGACAATCGGGCAGCCCACAATTTCAATGCCGAAATTCAAATCCGATACCATGTGGCGGATAACGGCAAGCTGCTGTGCATCCTTCTGTCCGAAATATGCCTTATCCGGCTGTACAATGTTGAATAATTTTGATACAACCGTACACACGCCGCGGAAATGAATCGGACGTGTTTTTCCACAAAGACCTTTCGTCAGCGTATTCATATCCACAAAAGAGGAGAAATCCTTGTGATACATTTCTTCCGGCTGTGGGTGGAAAATCAGCGCCGCACCTGCATTTTCACACAATGCACTGTCACGCGCCATGTCGCGTGGATAACTTTCCAGATCTTCACCCACACCAAACTGCATCGGATTGACAAACACGCTGACAACAACCTTATCATTTTCCGCAACGGCTCTGTCAATCAGGCTCTTATGACCTTCATGCAAATATCCCATGGTCGGCACAAGACCGACACTTAATCCCTGTGCTCTCCATTCTTTTACCTGTGCCCTGACTTCTGCAATCGTTTCTACTATCTTCATTTTAATCTTTATCTCCATTCCCGCAGGCACATTCTGTCTGCTTTCCATACGGACTGTCTGCTTTTGCTTAAAAACAGTACCGCCGGAACATGCTGTACCTGCATTTTTTTATTTACATATCTTTATGACACCTGTATCTTAGTAGAGTTTTTCCAAAACCTCATCATCTATTTTGAACGTATGTTCCTCTGCTGGATACGTTTCTGCCTGCACTTCTTTGATGTAATTTGCAAAGGCTTCTTTCATAACACTGCCGACTTCGGCAAAACGCTTGACAAATTTCGGCGTGTAATCCGAAAACATGCCCAGCATATCCTGATAAACCAGAATCTGTCCGTCACAGCCTGCACCCGCACCGATTCCGATCGTCGGAATGGTCAGCTGCTCTGAAATGATTTTTGCCAGCTTTGCCGGTACACACTCTAATACCAGCGCAAATGCGCCTGCTTCTTCAACTGCCTTTGCATCGTCAATCAGCTTTCGTGCCGCCGCTTCATTTTTTCCCTGCACCTTAAAGCCGCCGAATGCATTAATGCTCTGCGGTGTCAGACCGAGGTGTGCCATAACCGGGATTCCGGCATCGGTAATCGCCTTAATCTGCGGGCATACGGATACGCCGCCTTCTAATTTTACCGCATTGGCACGGCCTTCCTTCATCAGCCGTCCCGCATTGACCACCGCGTCATACACCGAGGTCTGATATGACATAAACGGCATATCCACAACGACCAGTGCATTTTTCGCACCTCTGGCAACTGCCGCTCCGTGATGAATCATATCTTCCATGGTCACGGAAATTGTATCTTCATATCCTAAAATCACATTACCAAGGGAATCGCCCACCAATATTCCATGGATTCCCGCCTCGTCCTGCAATTTTGCGGTTGAATAATCATATGCCGTAAGCATTGCAAGCTTCGTGTGATTCTTTTTTGCTTCTTTAAAGGTCTGTACTGTATTTTTCATCCATAATCCTTTCCAGTGCCGTATAATCCCGCTGCGAATTTCTGCACTTTGCCAACGCTGTCAGTTTTTTTGAAATACTCCGGTAAACCGCTTCCTCGTCACTCCCCTGCAATGCCGCAAGGTGATTTTTTACAGTCTGTACATCTGCCCGCTCAACAGGACCTGTAAGGGCTTTTGCGCACCCGTTTTTTACAATTGAAGAAACATTTTCCGTTATCAGCGGTGCAAGCAGTTTTCTGCTTTCTTCTTCTGCAAAACCGCATTCAGATAAAAGCTGCTGTGCAGAATAAAAAAGCCCCACGACCGCGTTGCTTGCAAGCACTGCCGCCGCATGATATTTTACCTTGTCCGCACTGTCTAACCCGTATACGGTGTGTCCCAGTCCTTCAAACAGACTGCGCATAACCGCAACCGCTTTTTCACTGCCTTCCATTGTCAGATATGCTTTTTGAAATTGTAACCAGGAAGTTTCTTTATCGCTGAACGCGTACATTGGATGAATAGAACAACCGCACGCTTTGGTGCGTTCTATTCCTGAAAATACATTAGATGATAATGAGCCGCTAAAATGGCAGATCTTATAACCGGATAAATCCATATCCATCGCTGCAATACAATCCCATACATCTGCAATTACACCGTCGGGTGTCGTAATAAAAAGGGTATCGCTTGCTGTTATTAATTCTTTTAAACCGTCAAATACGGCTGTCTTTGTAAAAGCTGCCGCCCATGCAGCGCTTTCCTTTGTTCTACTGTAAAATCCTGTTACCGGAATGTGTGCTTCGCTAAGATATTTTCCTAACGTCACACCGACTTTCCCGGCGCCGATAATTCCTATTCTTATGCTATCACCTCATTTTCTCCCGCTTACGCACAAGTCCTGCCGCCGCGATAGCTCTTACTTTCGTAATGATGCTTCGCTGTGCTTTTCTTATGCCGGGGTAATCGTGTGGCAACGCACTATCATCTGATGCAGCTTCATCTCCGAATGCCGCTCAATACTAAAACCAATGAGAGCATAGCACAAGATAGGATAATTTTCAAGCGTTTTATCTGCCGCCAAAAGCAGCAATCTGTGTATTGGTATTGTAGCCAAGTTCTTTCATTCTCTGCTGCAAATGTTTTAAAGCTTTGTCATACTCCATAAATGCTCCGTAAGTGTTGTTAAAATACGCCAGTGCTTTTTCTGTATTGCCGTCTTCCTTTGCCTGCCATGACAGTGTTGCAAAATGATGTAAATCGTTGTGTGCCTTTACCAGTGCCGTATATTCACTGCTGCGCACCAGCCTTTCATCGGTCTGCCTGTTTAACCACTTACCAAGCTTACAGCCTGCCGGATTGTCCACCTGTTTTTTCTGTAAATGTTCAAATCCCACAATATTGTTGTATACACGCCAGGTCAGCACATAGTGATCCACTTCAAATACACGCATCCAGTCCTGCTGTGTAATTTCTGAACAGCCGCGTACCAGATCACTTCTTGTCTTATCCAGATACCGGCCCACCTCAAAAATACGGTGTCCCGACTGTAAGCAGTCTTTGGATAAAACACTGTAGCTTTCAGAAATATTTCCCATCTGCATTGCAAAGGATTTTGTAACGCCGGTCTGTGTATCAATATCATCAAAAATACTGTCCACACGCCCGCGGATACTGTCCATCTGTCCGTTCATCTGCTCTAATGCCGCCAGGGACTTTTCAACCTTTTTACTGCCCTCGCCAAGGCTCTGTGTCGTTTCTTCCATCGCCGTAGCAAGCTCGTCAATATTCGTTTTTAACTCCGATACGTATTTTACAATATCTTCGGCAGACTCTGCGGTATTGATAGACAGCTGGCGCACCTGGTCTGCAACGACGGCAAAGCCTTTTCCGGATTCACCGGCTCTGGCTGCTTCTACAGATGCATTTAGCGCCAAAAGATTACTCTGGTTGGCAACTTTTTTAACTAAATCTACGATTTCTTCGATTTTACCGATTTTACCCTTAAAATCCTGCACACGGTCATTAATCGCCTGTATTCTTGTAGACGACTGCGTAACCGCTTCAATACTGTCATTCATATCATTGGTTACATTCTGCGAGGACGACAGAATTTCATGGGTATTGTCCCGGATATGTCCCATGGCTTCTGAAATGTTTTCAATGGAGTTCTCCAGATTCCGGCTCGCACTTTCCATATCCTGTATTGATTTGGTCTGGGTTTCGACCTGATCTAATGTGTCTTTAATGAGTGTATTATCCCCGATAACGCCCATTGTTTCATTTAACCGCATCACAACCGGATTATTGGCATTCTTAAATGCGTGCAGCATTGCATTGATTTTTTCTGCATATACCGGATTTTTAAATTGTGTAACATCTGCTTCCTCAAAATTTCCATTTGCAATCTTATCCATTGCTTCTAATAATTGATGCATATCCTGCCCGGGTAACAGCCCCGGCTGCTTTTTCTTTTTAAACATATACTTTCTCCTCTACCGTATATACAATCCCAAAAAACTTTGGGTATATCGTACCACATATTTTAAGATTTTTGTACTGTTTTACCATATTTTTTTGAAATATTTGAAATTTTTATTGAATTTGCACAATAAAAACTTTTTTAATTTTCTATTGACTTAAAACATTTTGCGTATTATAATACGACCATTGTGACGATGAATGTTACGTTGTCCGTTTTGGAAAAACTCAAAACGGATTCAAGACAAGGCAAAAGTATCTGCCGGAGTCTTACAAGCGATTTTTACAAGGACCACTCTTTTAGAGTCAAGGCCATACGGACAGCCGGGTCCACTGCCGATTGGCGGCTTGCCGCCTTATTGATTGAGTTAGAAGCTCAGTTTTATAAGTTGGTTACTTTATAACCGAAATGCGTATTTACGCAAACTTGTGAAATGGTCAATAAGAGTAGTAAAAGTAGTGTTGCTATATAGACTCTGTATGCCTGATATGATATCCCTGTCTTAAAAATATTCTGCTGTCCGCAGGGTGGATTTGTACCTTGTCCTGCCGGTTGCAGTTTATTTTGAATCATGACATATTTATATTTGAGATATTAAACGCAAGTTGTGTAATTACAGCCTGCGTTTTTTTATTTTGAGGTGTACTATGAAAAATTTATCCAACCAGTCCAGAGCGCCGATTTACGAGGCGCTCCAGAAATTCCGGGAAATGCGTGTCGTTCCGTTTGACGTGCCGGGTCACAAACACGGCAGGGGCAATCCGGAACTTACGGAATTTCTCGGTCAACAGTGCGTCGGCATTGATGTCAACAGCATGAAGCCGCTTGACAACTTATGCCACCCCGTTTCCGTTATCCGAGAAGCGGAAATCCTTGCCGCAGAGGCCTTTGGCGCAGCCCATGCCTTTTTAATGGTCGGCGGCACGACAAGCTCCGTACAGAGCATGGT
>OWID01000488.1_pt1 | contig 14232 bp, 16 predicted proteins | sample 1732661 | NCBI WGS metagenome assembly OWID01 (sample SAMN05065739, study PRJEB22554) | human gut metagenome | biome: ENVO:2100002; feature: ENVO:00000062; material: ENVO:00002003 | host: Homo sapiens | place: USA
CACTCGACTAGTCGTCGGCAGCGTCAGATGTGTATAAGAGACAGCCCTCATAGATCTCAGTGATCTTGGCGTCGCGCATCATGCGCTCCACGGGATACTCACGGGTGTAGCCGTAACCGCCGAACAGCTGCACGGCGCGGCGGGTCACATCGGAAGCGGCCTCAGCAGCGAACAGCTTGGCCATGGAAGCGTCCATGGAATAGTTCTCGTGGAGCTGCTTCTTGCTGGCAGCAGCATACACCAGATACTGAGCAGCCTGCATACGGGTGTGCATGTCGGCCAGCTGGAACTGGGTGTTCTGGAACTGGCTCAGGCGCTTGCCGAACTGGACACGCTCCTGGGTGTACTTGACAGCCTCGTTCACAGCGCCCTCGCCCAGGCCCAGAGCCTGCGCGGCGATACCGATACGGCCGCCGTCCAGGGTCTGCATGGCGATCTTGAAGCCCTTGCCTTCCTTGCCCAGCAGGTTCTCCTTGGGAACGATGCAGTCCTCAAAGATCAGATCGCAGGTGGAGGAGCCGCGGATACCCATCTTCTTCTCGTGCTTGCCGGTGGAGAAGCCGGGGAAACTCTTTTCCACGATGAAAGCGGAAATGCCGTGGTTGCCCTTGGTCTTATCGGTCATGGCAAACACCACGAAGGTATCGGCCACGTTTCCGTTGGTGATGAAGCACTTGGAGCCGTTGAGGACATAGTGATCACCCTCCAGAACGGCAGTGGTCTGCTGGCCGGAAGCGTCGGTACCGGCGTTGGGCTCGGTCAGACCGAAAGCGCCGATCTTGCGGCCGGAGAGCAGGTCGGGCAGATACTTTCTCTTCTGCTCCTCGGTGCCGTGCTCAAAGATGGGAGCGCAGCAGAGGGAGGTGTGAGCGGACACGATAACGGCAGTGGTGCCGCAGACCTTGGCCAGCTCTTCCACGCACATGGCATAAGACAAAACGTCACCGCCGGCGCCGCCGTATTCCTTGGGGAAGTAGATGCCCATCATGCCCAGCTTGGCCATCTTTTCGACGGTCTCCATGGGGAAGCGCTCTTCTTCGTCGATCTCCTCAGCCAAAGGCTTGACTTCGTTCTCGGCGAACTCGCGGTACATCTTACGGAGCATCAGCTGCTCATTTGTCAGATGAAAATCCATACCTTATTACTCCTTTACAATCAGGTTCTTACTTGGAATAATCGTAGAAGCCCTTGCCGGACTTGCGGCCCAGCAGACCGCCGCGCACCATCTTCTTCAGCAGCAGAGCGGGACGATACTTGGGATCGCCGGTCTCGGTGAAGAGGGTGTTCATGATGGCCAGGCACACGTCCAGACCGATGAAGTCGCCCAGAGCCAGGGGGCCCATGGGATGGTTGGCGCCCAGCTGCATGGCCTTGTCGATATCCTCGACAGAAGCAACGCCGGTCTCCACCAGGCCGATGGCCTCGTTGATCATGGGGATGAGGATCTTGTTGACCACGAAGCCGGGAGCCTCAGCAACCTCAACGGGATCCTTGCCGATCTCCTTGGACAGGTTGTACACGAAGTCGAAGGTCTCCTGGGTGGTGTTGGCACCGCGGATGATCTCCACCAGCTTCATGCTGGGGACGGGGTTGAAGAAGTGCATACCGATGACGGGGTGCTTCAGGCCCAGACCCATCTCGGTGATGGACAGAGAAGAAGTGTTGGTTGCGAAGATGGCGTCGTCCTTGCAGATGCCGTCCAGCTCGCTCAGCAGCTCCTTCTTGGTGGCCATGTCTTCCTTGACGCACTCGATGATCAGATCAGCATCGGCGCAGGCGGACTTCTCCTCCACCAGGATGTTGGCCAGCAGAGCGTCCACAGCCTCCTGGGTCATCTTGCCCTTGGCAACACGCTTGGCCAGGGAAGCAGCCAGCTTATCCTTGTGCTTCTGAGCGGAAGCGGGAGAGCTGGCATACATCAGAGCGGTGTGGCCCTTGGCGGCAAAAACCTGCGCAATGCCGCTGCCCATGGTACCGGCGCCAAAAATAGCAACTTTCATGATTTTTCCTCCTGTTATTTCAATTGTTCACAGTGGTTTGCCTCATTGATGCTTGCGGGGGAAAACCGAGCAAATCTTAAGTTTGCCAATTTACTCACAATGTCTATTATAGGGGTGTGTCATAAATTTATCAAGTAGAAATTGTGCATTTTGCCGCCGTTTTTCGCTTTTTTACACTTCACACAAAATACTCGTTAAAATTTATACAATTTTGTTAAGACATTAACGCAAGCCCTCTTTTCCCCGCTCTGCTTCCCTGCCGGATTGGCATTTACAGAGGGCATTTCCTGTGCTAAAATAGGGGCACTGCCACAAGGGATTGTGGAATTACACGAAAATCGATCCAGGAGGATTTTTTTATGCGAATGCGGAAAAAGAAAAATCTGGTGCCGCGGATGGAGCGCTGCGGCGCTTTTCTCATCCGTGACTCCTATGACCGGCAGGGACACTGGCGGGATCTGATGCCCCAGGCCCGGGAGCTGCGGCTGGAGCTGGGCTGCGGCAAGGGCCGCTTCACTGCCGGTACCGCCGCCGCCGAGCCGGACGTGCTGTTCATCGCCGTGGAGCGGGTACCCGACGCCATGGTGGTGGCCATGGAACGGTGCGTGAACGCGGGACTTACCAACGTGTACTTTGTGGACGCCAACGCCGACCAGCTGCCCTACTTTTTCGCTCCCGGCGAAGTGGACCGCATTTACATCAACTTCTGCGATCCCTGGCCCGGCAATCGCCACGCCAAGCGCCGCCTGACCCACGGTAACTTCCTCAAGCTCTATCGGCAGGTGCTCAAGTCCGGCGGTCAGATCCACTTCAAGACCGATAACCAGCCTCTCTTTGAATTCTCCGTGGAGGAGATCCCCCAGTTCGGCTTTACCCTCTCTGAAGTGACCCGGGATCTGCACGCCAACGGCCCCGTGGGCGTCATGACCGACTACGAGGCCAAGTTCTACGGACTGGGACAGCCCATCAACCGGTGCGTGGCCACCATGGAGGACGGCTGGGTGGAACCCTTCCCCGTAGACCCGGAGCGCGCAGCCGACCGCTGGCTGGACGTCTTTGCCGACGGCGTCTCCGAAAAAGATCTTGGAGAGCACATCCTGGCCGAGGGCAACTACCTCTGGCATCTCTTCTCCTGGGAGCTGGCCCCCCACCTGAGCGGAGACGAGGCCCGGGCCGCCCTGAGCGCCCGCAAGGACGAAGAATGGTATCTCTTTTACAATGAGTATCCGCCGGAGGGCGTGAACCGCACCCGTCCGGTAACCCCGGAGGAAGTGGCTGCTCTGCCCACGGACCGGGGCGCCATTCCCGGCAGCGACTGGTACATTGTGGACCGGAACTTTACCTGGACCTATGCACAGGCCCACGAAGAGGAATGCGGCCCCTATTTCTGCGAAGCTCCCAAAGCATAAAAAACTGCCTCCCGGCTCTGTGCCGGGAGGCAGTTTTTCATTTCAGAAAGTCATCATTTGTCCCCGCGGCGCAGCCGTAGGCCAATGCCGCACACCACTGCACCTACCGGGAAGCCCGTGACGAACCACGCCGCGATACCAAATAGTTCGCTGCCGTTCCGGCTCAGCACCAGCGCCACCAGCCAGACCACCGCCGTGACTGCTGTGCCCAGCGCCGTTACGCGCCAGCCATCCGGTTTTCCGCGTCTTGCGAAGCGGGCCATGGAACCCGCCAGGAACATGGGAAGCAACACCGGAAATACGTACACCAGATTGAGCAGCCCTTCTTTCATGCCGTGCTCCTTTCCCGCGCAAGTTCCAAATGATGGAATTTTTTATTTTATTATACCACGCCCCTTTCCCCTGTCAACGAAAAAACGCGCCCCGGCAGAGCCGGAGCGCGTTTCTTTACACTTATTATATAATAAGGTGGAGATCAGGCCTTCTTGGCGATCTCGGTCAGCTGAGTGAACGCAGCGGGATCGCTGATCGCCATCTCAGAGAGCATCTTGCGGTTGATCTCGATGCCGGCAACCTTCAGGCCGTGCATGAAGCTGGAGTAGTTCATGCCGTTCATCTTGCAGGCAGCGGAGATACGGGTGATCCACAGGGACCGGAAGTCACGCTTCTTCAGCCGGCGGCCGGTATAAGCGTAGCTCAGGGACTTCATGACAGCCTGGTTGGCAACCCGGAAGTGCTTGGACTTGGAACCCCAGTAGCCCTTGGCCATCTTCAGAACTTTATTTCTTCTCTTGCGCGTCATCATCGCGCCCTTAACTCTAGCCATTTCAAAAGCCTCCTATTCTAAAACGTCTCGTATCTTACTTGTAGGGGATCATCTTGCGGACGGCGTCCACATTGGTGGCGTCGGCATAACCGCCGGCACGCAGACGACGAGTACGCTTGGTATCCTTCTTGGTGAGGATGTGGCTCTTGAAGGCCTTGGCGCGCTTGACCTTGCCGGTCTTGGTGAGGTTGAATCTCTTCTTCGCACCGCTATGGGTTTTCAGCTTAGGCATCGTGATTGCTCCTTCCGTATCGTTGAAAATTCTTTATTTGCCGGTCTTGGGAGAGAGGAAGATGGACATCATCCGTCCCTCCAGCTTGGCGGGTTTGTCCAGATTGGCGGTTTCGGCGCACTGTTCGGCAAAACGGTCCAGCAGATCCTTACCGATGTCGGTATGGGCCATCTCGCGGCCGCGGAAGCGGACGGAGACTTTTACGCGGTTGCCGTCGGCAATGAACTTCTGGGCGTTTTTGAGCTTCGTGTTGAAGTCGCCAACGTCAATGCCCGGAGACATGCGGATCTCCTTGATCTCGACCACATGCTGGTTCTTTCTCGCTTCCTTTTCCCGCTTGCTCTGCTCGAACCGGAACTTGCCGTAGTTCATCAGTTTGCAGACGGGAGGAACCGCCTGGGGGGAAATCTTGACCAGATCCAGCCCCTGCTCGTCAGCGATGCGCAGCGCCTCTGCCGGCGCCATAATGCCCAGCTGTTCGCCCTGTGCCCCGATGAGCCGGACTTCCTTGTCGTTGATCTCCTCATTCAGTTCATGCACTTGCTTGCTAATGGTCGAAGCACCTCCATCCTAAAATCACAAAACGCGGATACCTGATGGCATCCGCGCAACAACAAACCACCAATTGCGGCGGTTTGATTACAACGTTGTTGACCTCTTTGCCTGATTGCTGGAGGTGAGGCGGATGCGCGCCTTCTTTGTTTTGCTGGATTAGTATATCAGCTTCTTTCCTCTGTGTCAACTCCTTTTTTCTTTATTTTTTTATTTTTATGAGCGTATAGAATCCGGTCTTCCGCCCATACTACTACCGTGCCTCAACAAGGCAGAAGGAGGAATCGGCAATGCAGAATCGCGAAAACAACCAGAACTGCCGTCAGCAGAAGGAAAAGCAGACCAGCGACTCCCGCGAGAACCGCACCCAGAACCAGAAGGAAAACCGCAAGTAAGCCGTCCTGTCTGCAAAGAGCAGGGGCGAAAGGCAGCATGCTTTTCGTCCCTGCTTTTTCCATTCCCCTGCTTGCCCGCAGAGCGCGGCCGTGATATGATGTGCTGGAAAAGCCATTGCAGGAGGACATCATGAAACATCAGAACCGGCTCACCGGCTATTGCTTTGCCGCCTTTACCGTGGTGGTCTGGGGCTCCACCTTTATTTCCAGCAAGGTGCTGCTGGAATTCTACACCCCGGCCCAGATCATGCTCACCCGCTTTATCCTGGCCTACTGTGCCTTGTGGCTGCTGCGGCCCAGGCGCCTGGCGCTGACCTTAAAGCAGGAGGGCGTATTTTTCTTGCTGGGACTTCTGGGCTGCACCGCTTATTTCTATACAGAAAACACCGCTCTTTCCTACACGCTGGCCTCCAATGTGAGCATCATTGTGGCCGCCGCCCCCATTTTCACCGCCATTCTGGCCCACTTCGCCGGCGAGGAGCGGTTCCGCGCCTCCACCCTGGCTGGATTCCTGGTGGCCTTTTCCGGCGTGATTTTGGTGGTATGCAACGGTACGTTCGTCCTCAAGCTCAACCCAAAGGGCGATCTGCTGGCCCTGGCCGCTGCCGTGTGCTGGGCCATTTACTCCGTGCTGCTGCGCCGGGCCAGCCGGGGCCTGGACTCCATCCTCGTCACCCGGCGCACCATGTTCTGGGGCATCGTCACCGCGCTGCCGCTGGTGGCCGCAGAGGGTGTCCCCTATCCCATGGCACCGCTGATGACCGCCTCCGGCATCGCCAACTTTCTCTTTTTGGGTCTGGTGGGCAGTGCTCTTTGCTTCGTACTGTGGAACAAGGCATTCCGGATCCTGGGCGTGGTCACCACCAACACCTTTATTTATCTGATGCCTTTCATCACCATCGTGGCCGCCCGGATTTTCCTGGACGAGCCCATCTCTCCCCTGGCGCTGCTGGGTGCGGTGCTCATCACCGCAGGCGTGGTGCTTTCCCAGCGTCCCTCCCCCGCCGAAAAGGCACAGCGTGCCGCATCGTAATAAAAAAAGAGCCGCCCGGCCGGGCGGCTCTTTTTATCGGATAAACTGGATGTTGGCGTCCACCCGGCCGCCGATGCCGTCGATGGTGCAGCTGCTGGAGAACTGCCAGTAATCCATCTGGTAATAGAAGGTGGGATAGAGCTTTTCCGAGGACGTGCTCTTATACTCGGGATACCAATAGAGGTACGGAGCCAGGGCACCCTGGTCGTACTTGATGTAGCTGACATACTGTCCCGCGTACACCATGGCCTCATAGCCCGCCTCCTCGATCCGCTGGCAAAACGCCGCGGCGCAGGCGGTGGCCATCTCCGGCGTGGTGCCGTAGACCCGGTAGGTGGAGTCGTGCATCTCCCAGTCGTAGGCCACAGGCCCGTCGATCTCCAGCCCGTCCAGCAGGCTGATGACAAAGTCCGCCTCCTCGATGGCCTCCTCCACGGTGATGGCCTGGGCAAAGAAGTAGACGCCCGTTTCGATGCCGGCCGCCATGGCGCCCTCGATATTCTGCCGGTAGAACGCATCGGAGAGGAGGTTGCCGTTGGAGTAGCCCCGCAGGCCAACCCGCACCATGGCAAACTCTACGCCGTCGTTGGCCACAGCCTCCCAGTCGATGGTCTGGTTCTGGCTGGCCCGGTTCTGGTAAGCGGACACGTCGATGCCGAAGCGGGTATCGAATTCCCGGCCCGTATATACCAGGCGGTCACCCTCCCAATAAAAGTCTCCGTCGTAGAGGGCGATGGGCTCAGCGTCGGCATACACCGGATAGGACTTGCCGCTGTACTGGATGTATTCTCCGGTGGTAGCGCCGGGGGTGTAGACATCCTCGGGCCGGATGCCGGAGGTAGTCGTACCGCCGCCCTGGCCGCCCTCCGGCTGCTGGGGCTGCTCCGGCTCCTCCGGGGGAACATCCGGGTCATTGGCTGAGGTAATGGTGGGCGTCACCGGGCTGAAGTTGCGGATCTGGCCATCCACGATCACATCCTCCAGCGTCACCGTATCCTGCACGCCGGGTGCCAGGATCAAATCGCCTGTAATATGCATGCTGGTGAGATAGGCGCCCTGGGTGGAGTTGATGAGCACCGTGCCGGGGATATTGCCCGTGTAGGCCTGGGTGTCCTGAATGAGCACCTGCACCATGTTGTTCATGATGTTCACGATCTCCGCCCGGGTGATGGGGTCCGTGGGACGGAAGTTGCCGTCGGCGCAGTCCGTGATATAGCCCCGGGCCGTCATCTCCGCAATGGGCGCCTGGGCATAGGAGGCGATCTTCCCCGCATCGGTATAGGGCAGCGCGGTGGACGTGCCCGTGATGCCGAAGGCCCGGGCGATCATGGTCACCGCCTGCTGGCGGGTGATGGAATTACCGGGCAGGGCGGCGCCGTCCGTACCCAGATACACGCCTGCCGCATGGAGCTTCAGGATGGAGGTCTCCCAGTAGGTACCGGCCGTATCGGAGAACGTGGTGGCCGGAGACACCACCGTATACTTCAAAAAGCGGTCCAGAATGCCGGCAAACGCGCCGCGGGTAATGGAGTTATCCGGCCGGAACGTACCGTCCTCATAGCCGGTGATCAATCCGTATTCCTCACTCCACTTGGTAATGGCGTTCTCGGCCCAGTGGCCCTGGGTATCGGTGAAGGCGGCGTTCGCCGGCGTCATCACAAGCCCTGCCGCCAGCGCCAGCGCGGTGAGCGAGGCGAAAAAGCGTCTTTTGTACATGGCTGCTCCTCTCTGCTGATTTGTCTCGACAAGGTTCGACGGGAAACCCTCGAAAAAAGTTCCCGCCAGCGTCTGCCGCCGGCGGGAACCAGTGGTTTTCGGTTTACATAGTACCATACCGCCGTCAACCGTGTCAACGCTCCGGCAGGAGAAAAAAGTGACCTATTCCCCGGAAACAGCCGCCCGCAGGCCCGGCATCTCCGGCGGCGCGCAATCCACCAGACGCCCCACAGGATCGCCCCGGAGCACCGACAGCGCCAGGCCCAGCAGCGCCATATCCAGCACCGTGTGGAGGTTCCCTACCAGCAGGGGGATGTGGACGCTGAGCGCCACGACGCCCAGATTCAGCACTACGCCGCCGGATAGCTGCATCCCAAAGGGCAGCAGCACCGCCAGTGCCAGGAGACGGCCCCATCCGCTCCGCTGGCGGCGGCAGCGCATCACCAGCCACAAAAGCAGCAGCGTCAGCGCCGCCGCGGCCAGCAATCCCGCCAGCCAGCCCAGCCGGTAGATCATGGTGGTCAGCAGAAGATCCTGCTCCCAGCCGGGCGTCATCCGCTCATAGGGCGCATAGGGGGCAAGCTGCTCCGCGCCCCCCTGCCCCAGCCACTGGGCGGCAGCCAAGGCCCTGCGTACAGCCATTCCCTGATAGCCCCGGCCCAGCGGGTCCAGCTCCGGGCAGAGGGCCACCGTCAGCCGCTGTCTCCCTCCATACAGCAAAAGCAAGGACACGGCAGCCACCGGGGTGCAGACGACCACACCGGCCAGCGGCCGGGGAATCTGAAACCAGCCCATGGCAACGGCGGCCAACAGCACCGCAAGCCCCGTGGCCAGCAGCAGGATCAATGCCCACACATACGGCACCGTGACGCACACGCCTGCCAGCGGCACCATGCCCGCAGCCGCCAGCAGAAAATGCTTCCAGCCGCCCCGGCAGCGGCACACCCAAAGGGCGTAGACCGCCGGGTAGGTAAGCACCACATAGCGGGCATAGTACGGAACATTATTCACCACCGGCGAATATGCCTGTGCCAAAAGCCCGGCCGCCAGCGCCAGCAGATAGACCTTCTCCCCATGCCGCACCAGCACAGAGCAGTCCAGGAAATACATGCCCACCATGGCAAACGTACCCAGCGCCACCGCCGCCAGGGTGGAAACAGGATCGGCGGCTTCATATTCCGCCCCAGCGGTGAGCACCACCCGCAAAAAGCCCCCGGCCAGGGCCAGCAGAATGATCATCACCAGCGGGCCACGCTGGGGCCGAGGCCGGTGCAGGGCGTCCAGCGCAGCGCCGGTCTCCTCCGGGTCGCCCATCTCCTCCACCGCCAGGCGCTCCGCCTCTGCCGGTGTTTTCCCCTCGTCCTCCAGCGCCCGGCACTGGTCCTCCAGGTGATGCCGCAGCTCCAGCAGCAGCGGGCCCCGGGCCCGCCGCCAGGAAATCGCATGTCCCGCGGCATCCAGATAGTCCAGGATGGTCTCAGGCTTCGCCACAGCAGCTCCCCCCTCTCAGCACCTGGTGCACGGCCCGGGCGTAGGCGTTCCAGGCTGCCTCCTTCTCCCCCAGCGCTGACCGGCCCTGCTCCGTCAGGTGGTAGTAGCGCCGGGTCTTCCCTGCTGCTGCCGCCCCCTCATAGGCGGTGACCAGCCCCTTTTCCTCCAGGGTATGCAGCAGCGGATACAGCGTGCCGGCCTTGAGGTGGAACGTATCGTCACTGCGCAGCCGCAGCGCCTCGATCATCTCATAGCCGTATTTATCTCCGTCCTCCAGCAGCTTCATCACCAACAGCGCCATGCTGCCGCTCACAAGGCTCCGATCCAGTTCCATGAAAACGCCCCCAATATATCGGATATCTATATATCAGTATATATAGATATCCGATATATGTCAATCAAAAAATCTTCCCCACGCCGCAGGGCATGGGGAAGATCCCTTCTTATTCCACGGTGACGCTCTTGGCAAGGTTGCGGGGCTTATCGATGTCGCAGCCGCGCTGCAGCGCCACATAGTAGGCAAACAGCTGCAGCGGCACCACGCCCAAAGAGGGCTGCAAAATGGGATGGGTATTGGGGACGGTCACCACGGCGTCCGCCGTCTTGCCCATCTTCTCCCGGAAGTCCTCGGTGGTCAATGCCATGACCTCGGCGCCCCGGGCTTTCACCTCCACCACGTTGCTGATGAACTTATCGAACAGCGGCCCATAGGTGCCCAGGGCCACCACCAGCGTGCCCGGCTCGATGAGGGAGATGGTGCCGTGCTTGAGTTCGCCGGAGGCATAGGCCTCGGAGTGGATGTAGCTGATCTCCTTGAGCTTCAAAGAGCCCTCCAGGCCCATGGCGTAGTCCAGATTGCGGCCGATGAAGAACATGGAGGCGTGATTGAAATAGCGGGAGGCGAAATACTGCACATCCTCCACATGGGCAAGCCACGCCTGCATCTGCTCCGGCAGGCGCTCCACCGCCTCCACGATGGCCCGGTACTCCTCCGGCGCCACGGTGCCCAGCAGATCGCCCAGATACAGCCCCACCAGGTCCATCAGCACCAGTTGGGTGGAATAGGCCTTGGTGGTGGCCACGGCGATCTCCGGTCCCGCCCAGGTGTAGAGTACATGGTCGGCCTCCCGGGCAATGGAGCTGCCCACCACGTTCACGATAGCCAGCGTTTTGCCGCCCCGGCGCTTGGCCTCCCGCATGGCGGCCATGGTATCCAGCGTCTCACCGGACTGGCTGATGACGATGACCAGCGTGTGATCGTCCACCAGCGGGTCGCTGTAGCGGAACTCTGAAGCAAGGCACACCTCCACCGGGCGGCGCAGCAGGCGCTCCCAGTTGTACTTGCTCACCATGCCCACATGGTAGGAAGAACCGCAGGCGATAATGAAGATCCGGGAGATGTCCCGCGCCTCCTCCGCCGTCATCTGGAATTCGTCCAGCACCACCCGGCCGTCCCGGAGACGGGGAGAGACGGTCTTGCGGATGGCCTCCGGCTGTTCCATGATCTCCTTGAACATGAAGTGGGGATAGCCGCCCTTTTCCGCCGCGGACACGTCCCAGTCCACCTGGTGATGCTCCTTCTCCACGGGCACCAGCTCATCGTCGAACACGTCGATGCTGTCCGCCGTCAGTACGGCGATCTCACCGTCGTCCATGTAGGCCACGTCCCGGGTGTGCTTGATGATGGCCGTTACGTCGGAGGCAAGATAGTTGCCGTCTTCACCAAAGCCCAGGATCAGGGGGCTGTCTTTCCGGGCAGCAATGAGAGCGTTGGGATAATCGGCGCAGATGATGCCCAGGGCATAGGAGCCCTCGATGCGCCGCAGGCACCGGCCCACAGCCTCCAGCATGCTGTGGCACTCGTTGTAATGGTACTCCAGCAGCTGGGCCACCACCTCAGAGTCCGTATCGGAGGTAAAGACCACACCCAGCTTCTGCAGGTGCTCCTTGATCTCCAGATAGTTTTCGATGATGCCGTTATGCACCAGGGCAATGGCGCCGTTCTCACTGACATGGGGATGGGCGTTGATGTCGTTGGGTTCGCCGTGGGTGGCCCAGCGGGTATGCCCGATGCCAAGGCAACCCTCCAGATCGGCGCCGCCGTGGATCATGTCGCTGAGCACCTGCAGCCGGCCCTTGCTCTTTTTCACCTGGAGCCCGCGCGTCTCCGACCGCACAGCCACGCCGGCAGAGTCATAGCCCCGGTACTCCATCCGGGCCAGACCGTCCAGCAGGACCGGCGCCGCGTTCTGACGTCCCACATATCCGATAATTCCGCACATAAATTGAATATCCTCCTGATAAATCGATTACCAAAAGGACAAACGCGCAGTATTTGTCGCTTTTTCCGCGGTCACAGTGTCTTTGTTCTGCGGTTACCCGCATATTTGTGCACTGTGTACGCAGCCGCGGCCACGGAGGGGCACCCGCCGAATTTTCGATACTCCCCTCACCTCGTTATCCTGCGGAGCACCGCAGGCACATGGCGCTATGATGGGTCTTACGTTCCCATGAACCTCCTTTCTCTTCTGCGCTTTGACTGGTAGCAGTATATGCGAAAACTGCAAAAAGCGCAAGTGTGAATAAATGCCTTTTTCCCGGACACACTTCCCCTATGGAGGGAAAGTACCTATGATCACTGCCTTTGCGCGCACGGTTATTTTATATTTCCTCATCGTGGTGGGCCTGCGGCTGATGGGCAAGCGGCAGATTGGCCAGCTGGAGCCGGGAGAGCTGGTGCTGACCATGATGATCTCAGACCTTGCCACGGTGCCCATGCAGGATTTCGGCATTCCGCTGTTCACCGGCATCATCCCCATTCTGACGCTTTTGAGCCTGTCGCTGCTCATCAGCCAGCTGTCGCTGCACCATCTGCGCTTCCGGGCTCTGGTATGCGGCACACCCGCCATTCTGGTGCGGGATGGGAAGCTGCAGCAGCAGGCCATGCGGAAAAACCGCTTCACCCTGGATGAGCTTTTAGAGCAGCTCCGGGGCCAGGGCATCGCCACGGTGGCAGACGTGAAATATGCCATTCTGGAAAATTCCGGGCAGCTGTCCGTCCTGCCCTTTGAAGATAAGCAGCCCCCCACCGCCCAGCAGCTAGGCATCAAGATCACCCAGCAGGTGACGCTCCCCATCGTGGTGATCAACGATGGGCGGCTGCTGTCCAGGAACCTTGCCGCCAGCGGCCATGACGAAGCATGGCTGAGTAAAGAGCTGAAAAAACGCCGCCTGACCTCCCACCGTCAGGTGTTCTTACTGACGGTGGACGGACAAGGCAGCGTGTTTTGTGTAAAGAAGGAGGACCCATGAGACATTCCTATGTGCTTCCCCTGGGGGTCCTGGCGGTGATCCTGGCCTTCTGCATGTGGAACGCCCGCTCCATGACCGGCTGCACCGACCGCTGGAGCAATCAGCTAAACCGTGTGGAATCCCTGGCCATGGAGGAACAGTGGCAGGACGCCGGCGAGGCGCTGGCGGAAAGCTACGCTGACTGGCAGCGCCTCCAGACCTATCTGCACATCGTCTCCCGCCATGAGGTGGCGGACAACGCAGAGTCCATGTACCGCCGGGCGGCGGTATGCACGGACGAGCAGGATCTTGCGCAGCTGCAGACAGAGCTGTCCGATCTGCGGCACCAGCTGGGACTGCTGGCGGAGATGGAGCAGTGCAATCTGCGCAACATCCTCTGAGCCGTTATTTTTCGGAGAGGAGCTTATTCAGCTCCGCCATGAATGTGTCGATATCCTTGAACTGGCGGTACACGGAGGCAAAGCGCACATAGGCCACCTGGTCCACGGCCCGCAGCCGGTCCATGACCTTTTCGCCGATGGCCTCGGTGCTGATCTCCCGCTCCATGGAGTTCTGGAGGTCCTGCTCGATCTCCTCGGCGATCTTCTCCAGCTCCGCCAGAGGCACCGGGCGCTTCTCACAGGCCCGGATCATGCCGCCGAGCACCTTGCTGCGGTCGAAGCTCTGACGACTGCCGTCCTTTTTCACCACCACCATGGGAAGGCTCTCCACCGTCTCATAAGTGGTGAACCGCTTGCCGCAGGAAAGGCACTCCCGTCGGCGGCGGATGCTGGCCCCCTCGTCCGCGGGACGGGAATCGATGACTTTGCTCTCGTTATAGCCACAATACGGACACTTCATAGTGAACCTCCTGAACCGATTCAGAATGGCCGGCGCTCCGGCGGTACGTGTTGTGGGTATTATAGCATACCACCGCTAAATGTGGTATCTGTTTTTTTGATTTTTTCTGCCCGGGACCTACAAAACCACCGGCCGCTCCCCCGCGTCAAAGCAGTAGACCACCCGCTGCCGCCCCTCCACCAGCTGCACGGAGGCCAGGCAGAAAAGCGGCGTAAGCGGAAAGGGCTCTCCCCTGCCCCAGGGAATGGCCACGTAGCGCAGCGTCCCCTCCTGCCGGACGTACACGCCGGTGCGCCCTTTGAGGGCCCGGCTGATCCAGGGGGTGGAAACAAGGCGCTCCGGCGTCTCCGTCAGCTTCCACACCGGCAGCGTCCGCTCCGAGGCCGGGCGCAGCTCCCCCCGCACCAGCCTGTCTCTTATACACAT
>OWID01000496.1_pt1 | contig 14169 bp, 14 predicted proteins | sample 1732661 | NCBI WGS metagenome assembly OWID01 (sample SAMN05065739, study PRJEB22554) | human gut metagenome | biome: ENVO:2100002; feature: ENVO:00000062; material: ENVO:00002003 | host: Homo sapiens | place: USA
GAGATAGGCTCCGGTCTCGTGGGCTCGGAGATGTGTATAAGAGACAGCCTGTGGAAGGCCCTGCGCCGGGGCGGCATCCAGACCGTGTCCACGGATCACTGCTCCTTCACCCTGGAGCAAAAGGACATGGGCCGGGAGGACTTCACCCGCATCCCCGGCGGCCTGCCCGGCGTGGAGACCCGGGGCGAGCTGCTCTACTCCTACGGCGTGGCCAAGCGCCGCATTACCCCCGCCCAGATGTGCCGCGTGCTCAGCGAGAACCCCGCCCGGCTGTACGGCCTGTTCCCCCGCAAGGGCATCCTGCGCCCGGGCAGCGACGCGGACATCGTGGTCTACGATCCTGCCGCCAGCCATGTGATCCGGGGTGAGGACAGCCTCTCCCGGGCCGGCTACAGCCCCTACGAGGGCTTTGTCACCGCCGGCGGCATCCGCCAGGTGTGGCTGCGTGGCCATCTGGCTATCCAGGAGGGCGCCGTGCTGGACCAGTCTCCGGCAGGCCAGTACCTGGCACGGGGCAAAAATTCCCTGTGATCACCGCACCATCTCTCCATCCAACGGGAGGCGCAGATACTGCGCCTCCCGTTTTTTACCTGTTTTCAGTACAGTTTTGAGGTTTTTAGGTGACTTTTTGCTTCTTTTCAGAATTTGTTTACAATTTTTTAACTGCCATCTCTATTTACATTTACAAGTTGTCAGTATATAATACCCTCAAGCAGCCATAGGCTGGAAAGGTGGCGTTTGCCTGTGAAACAGTCCGTTGTTCCATCTCAATATCTCCAAATCGCCCTGGATCTGGCCACCCGGATCGCCAAGGGCGAGCTGGCGGAAGGCAGCCGGATTTACGGCCGCTCCGTCATGGCCTCGGAGTACAATGTCTCGCCGGAGACCATCCGCCGGGCCCTGCGATTGCTGGCGGACATGAAAGTGGTGGAGGTCAAGCCCCAGAGCGGGGCGAAGGTCCTCTCTGCCGACAGTGCCCGCCGCTACATTGAAAACTTTGAAGAGGGCGCCGATGTGCACGCCATGCGCGCGCAGCTCAAGTCGCTGCTGGAAGAGTACGACCAGCTCAGCCGCCGCCTGACGGAGACCGTCACCGCCCTCATCAAAAGCCGCGAGACCTTTGCCGCCGCAGGGGAGCCGCTTCCCAACTACGAGGTGCCCGTCCCCAAGGACTCTCCCCTCATCGGCAAGAGCATCGGCGCGCTGAAATTCTGGCAGTCCACGGGCGGCACCATCGTGGCCATCCGGCGGGGCCAGACCGTCATCCTCTCCCCCGGCCCGTACGCAGAGCTCTACGGCGGGGATATCATCGTTCTGGTGGGCAGTCCCGCCGCCGCGGAAGCGGCCCACCACCTGGTCAGTGCAAAGGAGTGAATGTCTATGATCCAATTTGAGCACGTCTCCAAAAACTACGGAAAGACGCCCATCCTGAAGGACCTGAACTTCACCATTCCCGATGGGCAGTTCGTGGTGCTGATCGGCCCCTCCGGCTGCGGCAAGACCACTACCCTCAAGACCATCAACCGCCTCATCGACATTGATGAGGGCACCATCTCCATCGACGGAAAGGACATCCGCTCCTCGGACAAGGTGGAACTCCGGCGCCACATCGGCTACGTGATCCAGCAGATCGGCCTGTTCCCCAACATGACGGTGGCCCAGAACATCTGCGTGGTGCCCCGGCTTTTGAAATATGACAAGCAGCGGCAGGACGGGATCGTTCGCGAGATGCTCAAGATGGTCAACATGGAGCAGTACGCGGACAAATATCCCTCCCAGCTCTCCGGCGGCCAGCAGCAGCGCATCGGCGTGCTGCGCGCCCTGGCGGCCTCTCCCCCCATCGTGCTGATGGACGAACCCTTCTCCGCTCTGGACCCCATGACCCGCGAGGTGCTGCAGGACGAGGTGAAGAACATCCAGCAGAAGCTGGGCAAGACCATCGTCTTTGTCAGCCACGACATGGGTGAGGCACTGAAGCTGGCGGACGTGATCATCTTCATGGAAAGCGGCCGCGTGGTGCAGATGGCCTCCCCGGAGGAGATGCTGGAGCATCCGGCCAACGACCTGGTACGCAACTTCCTGGGCAAGCACTCTCCCGAGGCCCCTGCCCCCTCCAAGGTGGAGAGCTTCATGCGCACCAACGTGTTCAGTGTGCGCCGGGACCGTGGCGTGCTGGAGTGCGCCGAGCGCATGGCCCGCGGCAGCGTGGATACGCTGCTGGTGACGGACGAAAATGACCGCTATGTGGGTACCGTCTCCATCGGCGACATCCGCCACTGGGGCCGGGAGCTCACCAGCATCGAGCCGCTCATCCGCCAGACCGCCCGCACCGTCCGGGTGGGCGACGAGGCGAAAGAGAGCTTTGACTATCTTCTGGACTCCGGCGCCAACTACGTGGTGGTCCTCAATGAGGACGACACCATTGCCGGCATCGTGACCAAGACCAGCGTGGCGCGATCCGTGGCGGAGAACCTCTGGGGGGATGCCAAATGACGGGCTTTTTCGATACGCTGAAGACCCTGTTCGCCGACTACGGCGGCAAGCTGGGCCAGGCCATCGTGGACCATACGCTCTACGTGCTGGTGGCCGTGGCCATCGGCTTTGCGCTGGGATTGCTGCTGGGCGTGCTTTTGTCCCGGGTGCCCCGGTGGTCCGGGGTGATTCTGCCGGTGCTGTCCATTTTCCAGACCATTCCCGGCCTGGTGTTCATCGGCGTTTTGTACATCTGCTGGGGCAACACCTACGCCACGGTCATCGTGGCCCTGAGCGTCTACGCCATGTTCCCGGTGCTGAAAAATACCTATACGGGCATTCTGGAAGTGGAGGGCAAGTACGTGGAGGCGGCCAAGGGCTGCGGCATGTCCCCGCTCCAAACCCTGGTGAAGGTGGAGCTGCCCCTGGCCATGCCCACCATCATCGCGGGACTGCGCATGTCCGCCATCTACACCGTGTCCTGGACGGTGCTGGCCGCCATGATCGGCAAGGGCGGCCTGGGCGAATTCGTCTACCAGGGCACCACCTCCAATAACAATACCCTCATCCTGCTGGGCGCCATCCCGGCGGCCATTCTGGCCATCGTCTTCGGGGCGGTCATCGACCTGCTGCAAAAGAAGGTCACGCCCAAGGGTCTTCGGAAGGAGGCGGCAAAATGAGTTGGGACGCTGTTTTTGAACACCTGTTTATCGTGCTGGCTGCCGCCATCCTCTCCATCGCCGCAGGACTCCCCCTGGGCATCTGGGCGTACGTATCCAAGCGCGCCCGCCCGGTGATCCTCCGGGTGGTGGACCTGCTGCAGACCATCCCGTCCCTTGCGCTGCTGGGCATCATCATGGTGGTGCTGGACCCGGGCAAGCTCACTGTGGTGGTGGGCATCACCCTCTACTCCCTGCTTCCCATCGTGCGCAACACCTGCCTGGGCCTCCAGGAGGTGGACCCGGGCGTAAAGGAGGCAGCCCGGGGCATGGGCATGAGCAAGCCCTACCGGGTGCTGATGGTGGAGTTCCCCCTGGCCTTCCCCACCGTGTTCACCGGCATCCGCATCGCCGTGGTCAATGCCATCGGCACTGCGGTGTTCGCCGCGTTCGTGGGCGGCGGCGGCCTGGGCGGTATCATCACCCAGGGCATCCGCATCATGGACATGAAGCTGATCCTGGGCACCACCGCCATCCTCATGGTCATCGCCGTGGTGCTGGATCTCATCATGGGCTGGTTTGAAAGCCAGATGCGCAAGGACAAGGGCGGCTCCAAGAAGATGTGGATCCCCGTGATCGCCATTTTGGTGGCGTTCTGCCTGCTGCTGCCCTATGGCCGCGGCAGCACCGGCGACATCAACCTCTACGACGGCGATTACTCCGAGACCCAGCTCATGCACCACATGGTGAAGATGCTGGTGGAGGATCAGACGGACCTGACCGTCAACATCAGCGACCAGATGTCCCAGGTGAACAACTGGAACTCCCTCAAGGGCGACGGTCACACCTGCGACCTGATGGTCTCCTACGACGGTACGCTGCTGACTACCTTCTTCCACGAGGATACCCCGGACGTACCCGAGGGCATGACCATTTACGACTACGTGAAGGAAAAGGCTCTTGCGGACTACGACCTGCATGTGATGGGCAAGCTGGGCTTTGAGAACACCTACGCCATCGGCGTGCCGGAGGAGCTGGCCGCGGAATACGGCCTCACCACCATCAGCGACCTGATCCCCATTGCCGACCAGCTGGTGTTCGGCGCCGAGCAGGAGTTCTTCACCCTGGAAGGCAGTATGAAGTACAATCCTTTCGTGGAGTTCTACGGGCTGAACTTCAAGGACTACATCCCCGTTGACATGGGCCTCAAGTACGCCTCCATTGAAAACGGCACCTTCGACGTGGCTGTGGTCTATACCACCGACGGCCTCAACCGCAAGGTGGGTCTGAAGGTCCTGGAGGACGACAAGAGCTTCTTCCCCGACTACAACGGCATGTTCGTGGTGCGCGGGGACATTTTGGAGCAGTACCCGGAGCTGGAGGGAATCCTGGAGCAGCTCACCGGCGCCATCTCCACCGAGGATATGGCGGAGATGACCTACCAGGTGGACGTCCAGGGCCGCAGCGTGGACGAGGTGGCCCAGGAGTTCCTGGTGAGCCGGGGCTTGCTGAGCGCTTAAAAAGCTGATACCATGATTTCCGGGGAATTTTCCCCGGAAATCTTTTTTTGCCGCGAAACCGCCCCGCCGTTTTCCCGTCTGGATGGGTGAGAGACAATAGGAGAGGGGGAACACCATGGACGACCCGCAGATCATCGAACTGTACTGGGCCCGGTCGGAGCAGGCCATATCGGAGACGTCCGCCAAGTACGGCGCCTTTTTGTGGCGCATCGCCCGCAACATTCTGGAAAGCCACGACGACGCGGACGAATGCGTCAACGATACCTACCTGCGGGCCTGGAACGCCATTCCGCCCTCCCGGCCCTCCGCCTTCCGGGCCTGGCTGGGCCGCATCACCCGCAATCTCTCCCTGGACCGGTGGAATCAGGCCCGGGCGCAAAAGCGGGGCGGCAGCTCCATGGAGCTGCTGCTGGGCGAACTCTCCGAATGCGTCCCCGCCCCCGGCCGCACCGAGCAGCACCTGGAGGACCAGGCCCTGGCCGATGCCCTGAATGCCTTTTTGGGTACTCTCAGCCGGGAGAGCCGGGTGATCTTCCTGCGGCGCTACTGGTACGGCGACCGGCTGGAGGTCATCGCCGCCGGTATGAACTGCTCCGCCGGCAAGGTGAAGTCCTCCCTGTTCCGCACCCGCAGCAAGCTGCGTGCCTACCTGCAAAAGGAGGGGATCGATCTATGAAAGTCCTGCGGCTTTTCAAAGCACTGAGCATGGTGGATGAAAAATGGGTAGAGGAGGCCTGGGACTACCAGCCTCCGGCCCGGAACCGACGCCCGGCCCTGTACGGTCTGGCGGCCGCCGCCTGCTGCACTCTATTCTGCGCGTTCGGCTTTTTCTATCTTGTCACCGGCGGCTTCCACGGCTTCGGCAGCGCCGCGCCGGAGGAGGCCCCCGCAGAATCCACGGCAGAGGGAGGGGAGGTCAGTGAAGATGTCGCCGCGGACAACGGCAGCGACGGCGTTTCCTACCTCTCCTATGCCGGGCCGGTGCTGCCGCTGACGGTCCTGGAGCAGGACACGCCCATCACCGCCGCGCGGGAAGTGACCTGGGACATATCCTCCGACCAAGGTCCGGCCCACTATGCCGACGCCTATACCCTCACCAACCCCACCGCCCAGGCCGTTACGGTGACGGCCCTCTATCCCTTTGCCGGGAACTTCCGGGACCTGACGGATCAGCAGCCCGCCATCACGGTAGATGGCCAGACCGTCACACCGCAGCTGCACCCCGGTGCCTACGCCGGCAGCTTCACCGGCACGGGAGACGGTCAAGCCGGCACGTGCAATCTGCTTCAGCCCTCCTCCTGGGAGGACTACGCCGCCCTTTTGGAGGACGGCAGCTACGCCTCCGCCGCCCTGGCAGGCATGGATCTTCCTCAGACGCCGGTGGTGGTCTACGACTTCTCCGGCCTCTCCACGCCTTCCCCCGACCAGGAACTGGTGGTCTCCTGCACCTATGACTCCGGCGTCACCACGCTTTTGAGCTACGATTTCAGCGGCGGCAACTGGGATGAGACCAACACCTGGCGTCAGTACGGCGGCCGGGCCGCGGCAGACGGCTGCCCCACGCTGATCGTGGTGGGAGAGGACATCTCCTCCTATTCCCTGCTGGACGGCTATGGGCTGGATGCGCCTGAGATGACCGGCGTCACCGGCCAGGTGGTCCGACGAGAGACGACGCTTGGTGAGGCGCTGGAGGAATTGTGCAGCGCCTACCTTGCCAATCAGCTGCCCGGCGAGGAGGCCTGGGCGGATGCCGTCTCTCTGGACGATTTCACCGCCGCCGCAGCCCAACTGCTGATGGACTACGGCCCCTTGTCCCTCTCCCCCGTGGAACGCTACGCCGACGGACGGCTGGATGAGCTCATCGCCGAGGCCGCCTCCGTCAGCCGGGTCTTTTACCTATCCTTCCCGATCACCATTCCCGCCGGCGGCTCCGTCACCGTCACCGCCACAGGAAGAAAAGCCGCCAGCTTTGATTTCCCCGGCACCGGCGGCCCCTATGAGGGGACCCAAAGCTACGAGCTTGCCGCCACGCTGGGCTCCTCCCTGACCTTCACTGGCCAGAGCGCCCGGCTCCTCCGGGACGATGACACAGTGCTGACGCGGGATGACTACGGCTTCTCCGCCGCCGGGGATGCCGTCTCTCCTCTGGACGGCCGCCCCTGCTACGCCTTCACCATCCAATAAGCAAAAAGACACCCGGCAAAATCTGCCGGGTGTCTTTTTATGCTCTTACTTACTCTGCGTGCTTGCCGCCGGAGAGGTTCTTTCTGACCTCTGCTTCCACCTGGGAGATGGGCAGCTGCTCCGTCTCGGCCCACAGCTCGTCGAACTTCTTCATGCCGTCAGCCTTGACCTCTTCCCACTCCTTGGCGAAGGTGCCGTTGACGATGTTGTTGTACTGCTCCTCGATGAACTTGCGCATGGAGGAGTTGTCCACCATCTTGAAGCGGGACAGCTGGCCGTACTGGCTGGTGCGGCTGTGGAGAGGCAGCTGCTTGAAAAGGCCCATATCCGCCATCTTCTCCATCATGACCATGGGCTCCTTGGACATGTACATCTCCGTGAGGATGGCCTCGGCGGGCAGACCCTTTTCGTGGAAGAAGTCAAACGCCGTCACCATCACGTTCATGATCAGGGGCCAGATGGCCTGCTCGCTCATCAGGTCCAGATAAGTCTCGTCGTTGAAGGTGACCTCAATGGCGCCGGCCTTGGTGGAGCCCAGAGCCTTGGCGAGGCCCACGGCGATCTCCTTGGCGTGGCCGGTGGCATCCTGGTTGATGACCACGAAAGTGGGGAAGCCGGTGCCGTTCTCATAGGTCTCACGGACGCCCTTGCCGATCATGCGGGGAGCCACCATGATCACGTCCAGATCGGCAGCGGGCTTGATGAAGCCGTAAGTGATGTTGTAACCGGAGGCAAAGTTCAGCGCAGCGCCGGGATGCAGGTTGGGAGCGATGTCCTTCTCATAGATCTCAGGTGCCACCTCGTCAGGCAGCAGCAAGAACAGGATGTCCGCCTTCTTGGCCGCCTCGGCGATGGAGTAGGTCTGGAAGCCGTCGGCGTTGGCGGTGTTCCAGGACTCGTCATGGATGCTGCCGACGATGATGTGCTTGGCACCGGAATCCCGCATGTTCAGCGCCTGGGAGCGGCCCTGATTGCCGTAGCCGATGATGGCGATGACCTTGTCCTGGATCGCCTCAATGTGCCCGTCCTGATCGTAATAAACCTTGCCCATGAGAATATCCTCCTTTTGATCAACCTTCGTCTGAAAATTTGAAATTTTGTTGTGACATATGACATCTGATGTGTTCAGTATAACATTGCTTTCCTCTTTGTCAAGAGTTTTTTTTACGTTTCATACAAAAAATCCCCGGCGTGCCGCAGCACACCGGGGATTCTTCTTCATTGATTCTCTTTCTTCTGATAAATGGAAATCGTCCGTGCCCACCGCTCCGCGCTGCCGCCGATGGCCTCGCGGGCAGCGGATTTATCCCGCCGCAGGATGGCGTCGCAGATCTTTTCGTGGTCTGCCAGCGCCAGCTGCGCATTGGTCTGGATGGAAACTCCGATCGACTCCCGGAACAGCTCATTGAGGGCGCTGCCTAAGCTGATCATAAAGGAATTGTGGGTAGCCTTGAGGATCTGGCTGTGGAACGCCAGGTCGTCCTCAGAAGTAAGTGTACCGTTATGCAGATTCTCCCTGAACATCTCCAGGGCCTGGGCGATCTGCTCCTTGTCCTCTTCCGTGGCCTGGTCAATGGCCAGCTCTGTGTAGGCAGCCTCCACCGTCTGTCGGAAGGTCTGCAGTTCCTCCCCGCCGCCGCTGGTGAGATACAGGTGTGCCAGCGTCACATTCAGATAGCCCTGCTCGGGATTTTCACTGATGACTGTGCACAGTCCGCGCCGGATCTCCACAACGCCCAGAGCCTCCAGCATTTTGATGGCCTCCCGCACGCTGCTCTTGCTCACCGACAGCTCCTCCGCTATCTGCGTCTCTGTAGGAAGCACATCCCCCGGGCCCATTTCCCGCTCCCGGATCATTTTTTCAATGGCCTCCATCACCTGTCGGGACAGGCTCTTCTTGTGCTGTTCGGCCATATTCCATGTCACGCAAATCAACCCCTCTTCTAATGAACGCCGCCCCCTGCGGACAGTCCCTCTCAGGGAATTACATACTTACTTTACCATAATTCCTTGGGCCGCACAACCATTTTCTTTACTATGTTTTTACATCTTTCACAGCGCCTCTCTGTTCTTCTCCCGTATTTTTATACAAATTCGCCCATTTTTTCTTAGCTAATTCGCGTGATTGACAACAGTTGTCTGAAGTCTTATATTAGAACTATCGAGGTAAGACATCTGATGTTTTTATTTTACATTTTATCTGGAGGTACTATTTATGAGCAAGCTTGATTGGAACAGCGTAGACTTTGAAACGATGATCATTCATGCCGGCCAGGAGCACGACAGTGCCTACGGTGCTCTGGCCACCCCCATTTATCAGACCTCCACGTTCTGCTTTGAGACTGTGGAAGAGGGCGCCGCCAAATTCGCCAACGAGATCCCCGGCTACCACCCCGTCTACACCCGCGGCGGCAACCCCACCACCCGTGCCTTTGAGCTCAAATGCGCGGCTATGGAGGGCGGCGAGGACGCCGTTGCCACTGCCTCCGGTATGGGCGCTGTCGGCTCCGTGATGCTGGCTTTCCTCAAGTGCGGCGACCACGTGATCTTCGATAACTCCGTCTACGGCGGTACCAACCATGTGGCCACCACCAACCTGCCCAACCTGGGCATCGAGGTCTCCCGTGTGGATACCGCTGATCTGGACGCTCTGAAGGCCGCCATCCGTCCCAACACCAAGATGGTCTACTTCGAGACGCCCAACAACCCCATGATCAAGGTCACTGATGTGGCTGCCGTGAAGGCTGCCGTGGGCAAGGACATCCGCGTGGTAGTGGACGCCACCTTCGCGCCCCCTCCCATTCAGCACGTTCTGAAGCTGGGCGCCGACATCGTGCTCCACTCCATCACCAAGTACATCAACGGCCACGGTGACGCCCTGGGCGGCGTGGTGGTCGGCTCCGCGGCGGATATGAAGCAGCTGCGCGCCAACTGCATGACCAAGATCAACGGCTGCCCGCCCTCTCCTTTCAACAGCTATCTGGTCCTGCGCGGCATGAAGACTCTGGCTCTGCGCGTGGAGCGTCACTGCCAGAACGCCATGGCCGTGGCCAAGTATCTGGAGCAGAATCCCTATGTCAAGACGGTTTACTATCCGGGCCTGGAGAGCAGCCCCAGCCACGAGCTGGCCTGCCGTCAGATGGAAAACGGCCTCTTCGGCGGCATCCTGAGCTTTGAGCTCAAGGACAACGTCAAGGGCCTGAGCAGCTTTGAGGCCGGCAAAAAGCTGCTCAACAACATGAAGATCGCCTCTATCGCCGTCTCCCTGGGCGATCCCGATACCCTCATCGAGCATCCCGCCAGCATGACCCACGTGGGCCTCTCCCCCGAAGCCCGTCTGGCAGCCGGCATCACCGACGGCCTGGTCCGTATGTCTGTGGGTCTGGAGTCTGCCAAGGATCTGATCAATGATCTGGAGCAGGCATTTGAGGCCATCTAATTAAATACAGCGCATCTTCTCCGGAGCAGTCCCTCCTTTTCCCCTGGATGGTTTATTTTATCTGAGAAAGGAAGCGAATGTCTGTGGAAAACAAGAAGAAGTATTATGGGTGGAAAGGCTTTTTCCCTCTCCTCACATTCCTTGCCATTTATCTGGGCGGCGGTCTGATCTTCACCGCACTGGGATATGGCGGCGACTCCTTTAAACAGATCCCCCGCGTCACTGCGCTGGTAGCCGCCCTGCTGGTCTGCCTTGCCATGGGCGGAAAAGAGCGCAGCATGGAATTCCGTATGGATACCTTCTGCAAGGGCATGGCCAACGAGGGCACCATGATCATGCTGGTAGTCTTTCTGCTGGCAGGCGCTTTCTCCGGCGTAGCCAAGGCCATGGGCGGCGTGGAAGCCACCGCCAACCTGGGCCTGAGCCTGGTTCCCGCGCAGTTCCTGTTCCCCGGCATTTTCCTGATCTCTGCGTTCATTGCCACCGCCATGGGTACTTCCATGGGCACCATCTCCGCCATCGGCCCCATCGCCGTAGCTGTGGCGGAGGGCGCCGACCTGAACATGGCTATCGCCATCGCCGCTGTGCTGGGCGGTGCCATGTTCGGCGATAACCTGTCCATGATCTCCGATACCACCATCGCTGCCACCCGTGGCGCAGGCTGCGAAATGCGGGATAAGTTCAAAATGAACGGCGTGATGGCTGCCGTGGCTGCAATTGCCACCATCATCGTTCTGGCTATCGTGGGCAGCGGTGCCGAGCTGACCGGTGATTTCCACTATGACATCATCAAGGTGGTTCCCTATCTGTTCGTTCTGATCTTTGCCCTCACCGGCTGCAATGTATTCATCCTCCTGCTGGCTGGTATCGTCGTAGCTGCTGTGGTCGGCTTTGCCACTGGCTCCCTGGATGCCATCGGCTTTGCGCAGGCAGTTTCCTCTGGTATGTCCGGCATGTACGAGATCTGCATCATCGCTCTGCTGCTGCGCGGCATCAGCGGTGTGGCAGAGGAGCTGGGTGCCATCGACTGGCTGGTGAAGAAGATGACCAGCCAGGTCAAGACCCGCAAGGGTGCCGAGTACATGACCGCTGGTATGGTCTCCGTATTTGACGCCGCCCTGGCCAATAACACCATCGCTATTCTGATGGCCGCCCCGCTGACCCGCGAGATGGTGGCAAAGCACAATGTGGCTCCCAAGCGTGTGGCCTCCCTGCTGGATATCTTCTCCTGCATCGTTCAGGGCATCATCCCCCATGGCGGCCAGGTCCTGCTGTGCATCACGCTGACCGGCCTGTCTCCCTTCTCCATCATCGCTGCCAACTACTATGTGTTCTTCCTGGCCATCGTTTCCATCTGCACCATTCAGTTTGGTCTGGGCCGTACCAAGGAAGAAAAAGCCGGCATCGCCATGTATGACGAGAATAACGAAGTCATTTCTTTGAAGTAATTCCTTCCCTTCCCCCTGCTGCCGGCAGCCAAAATGGCTGTCGGCAGCCTCTTTTGCAGCCCTTTCTTTCCCTGTACCTATCATCAAATTCTGATGTAAAAAAGAAGAACCTTCCATGAAAGTCTATCTCTCTTACCTGTTGGACGAGCAGAGCGTAGTCTGGCCGGGAGAACCCACCGTTCGGATCCGCCAGACGACCTCTATCGACCGGGACGGCTACAACTCCTTTGAAGCCACCCTGCCCAATCACCACGGGACCCATATGGACGGCCCCAGGCATTTCAACCCCAACGGTCCTTCGTTGATGGAGCTCCCCATCGAGTATTTCTGCTTCGACCATGTGGCAGCAATCGACGTGCCCAAAAGCAAGGGCGAGGGCGTTACCCAAGACGATCTGAAAGCCTGGGAGCCGGAGATCCGCAGCGCAGATCTGCTGCTCATCAAAACGGGCTTTTGCCTGCAGCGGGACACACAGCCCCGGGTATACGAGTCTGAGGGGCCGTACCTCACGCCGGAGGCATGCCAATACCTGGTGGAGACGTTCCCGGATCTGCGGGCCATCGGACTGGATTTTCTCTCCGTAGGAACCCCTGCCAATCAGCTTTCCAGACGCGCACACCAGACCCTGTTTGGCTGCCATAACGGGAAATTCCTCCCCGCCATTGAGGATATGGACCTGAAGCCGCTGTTCTCTTCCGGGAAGCAGCTCAAGTGGGTGATTGTCGCCCCCCTGCGTCTTTCCGGGATTGACAGCAGCCAAGTGACCGTCATCGGTGAGCTGGAGGATTGAGTCCAACAAACAAACGGCATGTGCCGCCCATCGGCGGTGCATGCCGTTTTTGTCTGACCTCCGGGCACAGGATTGTATTCCCCTCGGAATACTGCTATACTGAACCTAAAATCTGCGTGGATCAAAGGAGTGGTCGTATGAATCTGACATTTTTAGGACACGCCTGCTTTTTGCTGGATGACGGGAACTGCCGTGTGCTGACCGATCCCTACCTGTCGGAAAATCCATTGGCTCCGGTAAAGCCGGACAACGTGGAGGCCGATTACATCTGCGTGACCCATGGGCACGGCGACCACATCGGCGATACGGTCCAGATCGCCCGGCGGACCGGCGCTATGATCTGCTGCCCGGTAGAGCTGGGCTCTGCCGTATTTGCTCCCCAGGGACTGGATACGATCCCTGCCAATCTGGGCGGTACCTGCAAGCTGCCCTTCGGCAGCGTAAAGCTGGTTCCCGCCCTCCATGGCAGCGGTGTGCCAGGCTGCCTCTCCTGCGGATTTTTGTTTGAAATTGGCGGAAAGAAAATCTATCACGCCGGTGACACGGCGCTGATCTCTGAGATGGCTTTGCTGGCAGAGGAGGACATCGATGTGGCTCTGCTGCCCATCGGAGATGTGTATACCATGGGTCCCAAGGACGCGCTGCGGGCCGTAAAAATGATCCGCCCCAAGCTGGTGATCCCCATGCACTACAACACTTTCCCGCTGATCGTGCAGGACCCCAACGCTTTTGCGGAAGCTGTCACTGCCTCCGGGTTCCAGGCCACTGTGCTGGAGCCGGGCCAAACCCTCTCCTTATAAGAAACGAAAAAGCACGGTGGGCTTTCCACCGTGCTTTTATATACCGATTCCCAGCATTACCAGCAAGAGATTGTGTACCAGGCAGTTGATTCCCGCCACCAGTACCAGCCCTATCAGCCACCCGTCACTGTAACGCAGCACCCAGCCTTTTTGCCCGCGCAGCCGCCAGATCGTCTGGGAGGACATGTAGACCACCCACCAGACCGCTCCCAGCACAAACGCCGGATGATACCACAGGGCCTGGAAAAAACGCCCATGGAACAGTGCGATCAGCGCCCGGGTGCCGCCGCATCCAGGGCAATACAGGTGCAGATGCTCCCAGACCCAGCAGCCGCTGATGGTAGGCGCCCCCAGCACATAGCGCCATAGGAAGTAGGCTCCCGCTGCGCAAAACAGAGCGACCCACATGGCAGGGTATACTTCCTTATCCGAGATTTTTCCCATAAGACTCTCCCATTCAAATGAGAAAAGGCCGCATCTGCGGCCTTTTCTTTCACTTCAGAAGCTTGATGGAACCCAGCAAGGGAACTTCCTTTTCCTCTCCGTTGATGGCGGCAATGCAGCCGATCACAGCGCAGATGAAGCAGAAAATACCCCACAGCCAGCCGATGCAGGGAATCACGCTGAAAAGGCCCGCCAGCCAGATGACCAGCGCCTGGTTCAGATGAAATTTAGCACCCTCGCGGTCACCGGCGACCAGTGCGATCAGCAGTCCGATCCAGGTGATATATGCCACGATCCCGGTGGTTTTGGAATCCAACATAATGTGATCCTCTCTTGATTCTTCAGAACTTTACTGACAGTTTACCACAAAAAGCACAGAAAAACAACGCGGGGAATAAAAAAAGACAGCTCAT
>OWID01000500.1_pt1 | contig 14137 bp, 11 predicted proteins | sample 1732661 | NCBI WGS metagenome assembly OWID01 (sample SAMN05065739, study PRJEB22554) | human gut metagenome | biome: ENVO:2100002; feature: ENVO:00000062; material: ENVO:00002003 | host: Homo sapiens | place: USA
GTCCATTTCCTCGCGATAGGAAATGGACCCCGGGGTGCAGGGGCGGGGAGCCTCCCTGCAAGGAAGAAAAGGTTCGGAGAAGGAGCGGTGCTCCTTCCCCTTCCTGCATTTTTTTGAAAGAGAGGTGCTCTGCCGATGAAGTGGGAACCCACAAAACAGTATACGCCGCAGCAGCTTCAGGCGATGCAGCAGGATGCGCTGGAGCGGGTGCGCCAGATGCAGCGCCGCTCCGAGCAGGTGGTGCGCCGTTCTCCGCGTGCACCCTCCTTCTTTGTGCAGGAGGACGTTTCCGCCGCGCATTCTTCCCAGCCTCCACCGCAGAATGTTTCCACTGCATCCTCCCATCCGCAGAACAGCTCCCATTCTTCTCAGCAGAACACCGGCTGGAGCCGTCATACCCAGCAGCTGCCATCGGTGCAGAACCATTCCTCTCCACCACCGGCAACAACATCCTCCAATCCTTTGGAGGCGGTGATGGATGCGCTGGGGCTGGATCAGGAACGGCTGCTCATTCTGGGATTGTTGCTGGTGTTGGCGACCGACGGCGCCGACCAGACGCTGCTGTTGGCGTTGCTGTATCTTTTATTGTAGAGGGCATTGAGAAGGAAACATTGTTTCCTTCTCCGAACCTTTTTACGATGCAGGAGGATTCCTGCATAAATTCTTTGTGGGCTTACGCAGCCCACACCCGCGGTCGTCTTTGTAGGGTGGTCCCTACAAGAACCTTGCAGGCTTCCGCAGCCTGCACTGCGATTACTTTCCTTTCACGAGGAAAGTAATCAAAGGCGTGCCAAAGAGGAGGTATCCTCTTTGGAAACACCTCTAAGGGGCACATCCCCTCGGGAACTTCGCCTTGCGAAGTTCTCTCCCCCTGTCTGCTCCGCTAGCGGGAGAATGTCAGGTTTTGCACCTACTTCTTAGGAAAGTAAGCGGTTACATCGTTGCAGATTCTCTCTTGAGATTGTGGGGTTTCAAAAGGGGTCAAATATGACCCCTTTTGCTGGAGGTCAAGGAACCAGGAGGTTCCTTGCGCGCCTTTCGTCTGAGTTGAACTTGTTTCACTCTTTTCCTCGCGATAGGAAATGGACCCCGGGGTGCAGGGGCGGGAAGCCTCCCTGCAAATCGGCTATGTAGGGACTACCCTGCCAAAAAAGAGGTCCCGCAGGAATCCTCCTGCAAGACCTCTTTTTTGGGGAAAACCACCTTCTCCCTGCTTATATTTTTGCATATTCCGACGATAAAATTTGCATCCAGCCCCTGTTTTTGATTGACAATTCCTACAATTAACAGTAAACTGATTGCATAGACTTTTTTCATTTCTTTTCTACCCCAGAGCGCACAGCTCTTGTCATAGAGGAGGCTTTTTTATGATTCAATCGCTGATTCCATTGTATTGTCTGACCGGTTTTGTCGGCTCGGGCAAAACAACTGTTCTGATGGGCATATTAAAACAATACCCTGAAAAAAAGATCGGTGTCATCTTCACCGAACCTGCCATCTATAACCGACAGGACCCTTCCCGCGAGGAGGACATCTCGATTGATGTCTGCGACAACGGGTCGCTCTCCTGCGTCTGCGAAGAGGAAGCACTGCCGCGTGCACTCGAATATATGCACCAGTGTCAGCCGGAGATGGTCTTTGTGGAGGTATCCGGTCTGTCCGACCCACTGCACGTCAAGCACATTCTGCAAAGTGAACAAAATGCTGACTGCATGAAGCACTATGCGCTGGAAGGCATCATCTGTCTGGTCGATGCGGACAACTTCATGGAGCAGATCCGCGACGTCGAGATGGTCAAGAGTCAGCTTTCCCACTGTCAGCTGGCTGTCATCAACAAGGCGGACCTTGTCGCTCCTGAACTTCTGGGCGTCCTGCAGGCGCAGATCCGACGCATCAATCCTGACTGTGCCATCGCAAGCTGCTCCTACGGCGGCTTCAGTCTGGAGCTGCTGGAGCAGGATCTGCCCGAACAGCCGCAGGAGGAGGACGAGCATCAGGGCATGACTCCTGACTCGATTGTCGTCAACTGCACTCACCGTCTGGAAAAGGACAAGGTTCTTGCCTTCCTGGATCGCTTCAAAGGCGAAACCTACCGCATCAAAGGATTCTGTCTGCTGGAAAGCGGCTGGGTTCAGGTGGATGTGGTCGGTGCAAAGGTTCACCTCGAAGCATGTATGCCGCATTCATCCTCGCGACTGATCTTCATTTCCAAGATTGGACACGCTCTGTCCGACCAGTTGCGTCAAAGCTGGGACGAGCTGATCGGTCTGCCGATGAAGCTACACGATTAAACCAAAAAGTAAAAGCCCTGTGGAAAACCACAGGGCTTTTGTTTTTGGCTTCATCGCCGAACAGGTACAGAGACCCTTTGCGGGTCTGTGCGGCCCACACCTGCAGGCATTGTTACAGGGCAGTCTTTGCAATAACCTTGTGGGCTTACGCAGCCCACACCCGCGATTACTTTCCTTTCACGAGGAAAGTAATCAAAGGCGTGCCAAAGAGGAAGTATCCTCTTTGGAAACACCTCTGAGGGGCACATCCCCTCGGGAACTTCGCAAGCGAAGTTCTCTCCCCCTGTCTGCTCCTCTAGCAAGCAAATGTCAGGTTTTGCACCTGCCACTTAGGGCAGTGGGAGCTTACGTCGTTGCAGCGACTTCCTTGGGAGCATGGGGTTTCAAAAGGGGCTTGCCCCTTTCGTGAAGTTTTTCAAACTTCCGAGGTCAAGATACCAGGTGGTTCCTTGTGTGCTCTTTGTGAAACTTTCTTCACACAAGAAAGTTTCCGCGGGTGCGGGTCGCGTAGACCCGCAAAGTTCTTGCAAAAAGTTCGGAGAATGGACTTTGTCCATTCTCGGGACCGCACACAGAAAAGTATGACAACGCAGAAAGTAGAGGTGCGGTCTTTGCAGGAACTCTCCTGCAATAAAAGAAAAAGGGTGTGCAGGGACTTCCCTGCTGTTATAATTGCGGGCCTTTGCAGTGCGCATACTGCGGAACCTCGTTCCATGGCACCGGAAATCCTGCGCCGTGGGCACAGAAGATCGAACAGGAGGGATTCGCCAAATCGCGGGTGCGATCGTACCCGATCTCCTCCGCTACCTCCTGCGTGTGGCTGCACGGCTCATAGCCGTCAAACTGCAGCGCCAGCACTCCCTTGCCGCGGGTAAAGCTGAGAAACTCCCGTCCATAGCCCGACAGTCCCGCTGCCGGTCCGCGTCCGCGCAGAATCGCCTGTTCGGTGTCGGTCTCGGGCGCTTGGAAACTGCACTCCATCCGCTGCAAATCCGCCATCAACCGTCCAACCTGGTCGGCAGGAACGGTAATCTCAAAAGCATAGTATGGCTCGAGCAGCACCACCTTGCCGTCGGCGAGCGCCTGCTCCAGTCCCTGCCGGATGGCACGATAGGTCGCCTCCCGAAAATCGCCGCCCTCGGTGTGCTTGAGGTGGGAGCGTCCGATCAGCAGGGTAATGTCCACGTCGCACAGCGCTGAACCGGTCAGCACGCCGCGGTGCTGTTTTTCAAAGACATGGGTGCGGATGAGATTCTGCCAGTTCTGAGAGAGCAGGTCGGTCGGACATTCGCTTACAAAGTGAATACCACTGCCGCGCGGCGCAGGCGACAGCCGCAGCTGTACCTCGGCATAGTGACGCAGCGGCTCATAGTGGCCGTAGCCGATCACCGGCGCCGAGATGGTCTCGCGGTAGAGGATGCGGCAGTCGCCAAAGCCCACCTTCAGCCCGAACCGCTCCTGACACAGCTCGGTAAGCACCTCCAGCTGGATCTGTCCCATCACACGAATCTGTATCTCCTGCAGTTCCTCGTCAAAGCTCACTCCAAGGCTTGGGTCCTCATCCTCAAGAAGCCGCAGCTTTTCCAGCGCCGTGCGCACCGGCACCGACGGCTCCAGCAGCACCGTCGCTCCCAGCATCGGCGTCAACTGGCTCTCACGATGAAAACACCTTACACCCACCTCATCGCCTGGACGAACCAGCACAAGTCCGGTTGCTGCGCACAGCTGTCCTGCCTGTACCTGCGGCACCGTGATGTATTTTCCACCCTGGCACAGACGCAGCTCGTTTGCCTTCTCAGTGGTAAAGCTGCCGTCGGGCAGCATCAGTTTGATCTCGTCGCGGGCTTTGAGGACACCGCTGTGCACCTTCAAAAAGGCGAGCCGTTCTCCACGGGCATCGTGGCGGATCTGGTAGACGATGGCGGAAAATGTTCCGTCGTCCTCGACCGGCAGCGTCAACGCCGACAGTCCGCGCAGAAAGGTGTCGATGCCCGTATCCTGCAAAGCAGAGCCGCAAAAGCAGGGAAACAGTCTTCTTTCCCGCACCAGCTTTGCCATGGCAGATTGCCAGAGCGCGCGGTCAAATTCTCCGTCGAGGTAGCGTTCCAGGAGCGCTTCGTCCTCCTCTGCGACCCGCTCGATGAGGCTTTCCTCCCAGTCCTCTCCTGCAAAGGAGCCGGTGCAGTCGCATGCTCCTTTGCTCATCCTCTTTTGCAGCTGGGACAGTACCCACTCAGGGTCGGCTCCCACACGGTCGATTTTGTTTAAGAAGAAAAAGACCGGCACGTTGTACTTTTGCAGCAGCTTCCAAACCTGTTCGGTGTGCGCCTGGATGCCCTCCACACAGCTGACCACCAGCACGGCATAATCCATCGCCTGGATAGCACGCTCCATCTCCGCGCCAAAGTCGGCATGTCCCGGGGTATCCAGCAGGTCATAGTGATCCCCTTCCCACTCGAAGGAGGCGCTGTTTGAAAAGATGGTGATGCCGCGCTGCTTTTCCAGCTGCTCACTATCCAGAAAGGCGTCCTTGTGGTCCACCCTTCCCAGTTTGCGGATGGCGCCGGTGTGGTAGAGCACCTGCTCGGAAAAGGTGGTCTTGCCGGCATCGACATGGGCAAGCACTCCTACGGTCAGATATTTTTGCATGGGCTGTTCTTCCCTTCATTGTCAAAAATTTTCTTCATTGTATCACATTTCTGTCCTTGCTGCCAACGCCTCTGTAAAATCTATGCACATTCCTGTAAAATCTTTGCGGAAAAATTGCACCGGATGACAAGATGTGCTATCATGTTGTTATGGTATGTGAAAGGATATTTGCTCTTTTTTCCACCGTTTTGAATCACTTCAGGAGGTGCTTTTTCATGTTGGAACAGCAGATTTTAGAATATCTTGAAAACCATCGCAGCCGCTACCTGGATGCCATCCGCACCATGGCACAGATTCCGGCTCCATCCAATCACGAGGAGCTGCGCGCCCAGTGGTGCAAGCAGTATCTGGAATCGCTGGGTGCGACCGGCGTCTACATTGACGAGGCGCTCAACGTCATTTTCCCATACGGCGACGTAAGCTCGGATGTATGTGCCATCCTCGGCCACACCGACGTCGTCTTTCCTGACACCACTCCGCTGCCTTTCAGAGAAGAAAACGGCCGCTTTTATGCACCTGGCATCGGCGACGACACCACCAACGCCGTCGCTGTCATGGAGATGGCAGGCATGGCTTTGGAGCTGGGACTGCAGCCCAAGACCGGCATCCTGTTTGTCTTAAACTCCGGTGAGGAGGGACTTGGCAACCTCAAGGGTGTACGTCAGCTGATGAAAGACTTTGACGGACGCATCACCCGTCTGTACGCCATTGACGGCGGAATGAAGACGGTGGTCAACGACGCTGTCGGCTCCAAACGCTGGCGCATCACCGTCAAGACCGAAGGCGGACATTCGTTCGGCGCCTTCGGCAACCGCAACGCCATCTACTATGCAGCCAAGATCATCGACAGCTTTTACAGCTTGAAGGTGCCGGACATCGGCAAGACCACCTACAATGTAGGCGTCATTGAGGGCGGCACCTCGATCAACACCATTGCCCAGCAGTGCAGCATGATGTACGAGTACCGCTCCAACCGCCGCGAAGGACTGGCCTACATGGATCAGTTCTTTGATTCGGTCATTGCCGCCTACCGTAACTACGGCATCGAGTTGGAGGTCGAGCAGCTGGGTGACCGCCCGTGCAAAGGCGAAGTAGACACCGGAGAACTGACCCGCATCGTCAAAGAGGCTTCGGAGAAATACGGCTACACCCGCACCGACGAATGCGGTTCGACCGACTGCAACATTCCGCTGTCGATGGGCATTCCGGCGGTATGCTTCGGCGTATACGAAGGTCACGGTGCGCACACCCGCGAGGAGTGGGTGGACATCGAATCGACCCGCGACGGCATGAAGATCCTTGCAGAGGTAGTCCTCTCGGAGATGAAATAAAAAAGGGGAATCCCTTTTTTAAAAACCCTTTTGTTGCAGGGAAGTCCCCACAAGACCTATGCGGGCTTTCGTAGCCCAGGCCCGCACTCGGACTTTCTGCGAAGTCTAACTTTAGATGGTGCGGGCATGAGAAGGAGCGTTGCTCCTTCTCCGAACATTCTTCTAAACCTTTTGCGGGCTTACTCAGCCCGCGCCCGAGGTTCCTTTCTTCTCGAAAAGAAAGGAACCAAAGATTCGCCAAAGAGGAAGTATCCTCTTTGGATTCTTCTCTGGAGGGGCACATCCCCTCGGGAACTTCGCCTTGCGAAGTTCTCTCCCCCTGTCTACTTCGTTAGCAAGCAAATGTCAGGTTTTGTACCTACCACTTCGGGTAATCAGAGGTTACGCCGTTGCAGATTCTCTCATGGGAGCATGGGGGTTCAAAGGGGGTCAAGGATGACCCCCTTCGCTGGAAATCCAAAAACCAGGAGGTTTTTGGCGCGCCTTTCGTCCATTTCCTCGCGATAGGAAATGGACCCCGGGGTGCAGGGGCGGGTAGCCTCCCTGCAAAAAAGGTCATGCAGGAACTCTCCTGCAATGAACAAATAGGAGCATATTATGGAAGCAACAATTCCCAATTATGGAACAAACCACATCTTTGTCAACCGTGAGCTGAGCTGGCTGGAATTTAACCTGCGCGTGCTCAGCGAATCACTGGATTCAAAGATTCCGCTGATGGAGCGGCTCAAATTTTTGTCCATCTACTTTTCTAATCTGGATGAATTTTTCATGGTGCGCGTCGGCTCGCTGCATGACCAGAGCATCGTCGAACCAAACAAACTCGACGATAAAACCGGTCTGAATGCTGCCGGTCAGATCGAAGCCATCCTGCAAAAGGTGAACCAGATTAATCCCACTGCCGAAAAGGCGTGGAACCATCTGTGCCAGCAGCTGAAAGCACAGGATATCGACATTCTGGATATCCACCACATGAGCAAGCTCGACGAACAGATCGTCCTCAAATATTTTACCGAGGAGATGCGCCCGCTGCTCTCTCCGCAGATCATCGACCGTCAGCATCCCTTCCCCTTCCTCAAAAATAAGGAGCAGTTCATCGTCACCGTCTTTGAGGGCAAGGGCGAAAATATCCAGCTGGGCGTCGTCCCTTTCTCCCAGCTGCCCGCTTTCTACCTCTTCACCATCAATCAGCGCAAGAAGATTCTGTTCACCGCCGACGTGCTGCTGCACTTTGCACACAAGCTGTTCGGCAAACAGAAAATTGTTGAAAAACATATCATGCGCGTCACCCGCAACGCCGACATCTCGGTGGACGAGGGATTGTACGACTTTGACATCGACTTTCGCGGCGTGATGGAGGAGATGCTCAAAAAGCGCCGCCGCCTGGATGTGGTACGGCTGCAGATGTCCTCTGCTCCAAGCGAAAAACTTAGTGCCTTGCTCTCCAAAAAGCTCAAGGTCTCTCCGCTGGCGATGCTGGTACAGTCGATTCCGCTGGACTTCTCCTTCGGCTTCTCGCTGCCGTCGGTGCTAGACCCGCACAAGGAGAAAAAGACCTGGTACTACCACGAGGCCAAACCTTCGGTGCCGATCGACTTTGCAAACGGCGACGGCGGTGGTGCGCTGAACTATCTGCAGGCGCACGATCTGCTGCTGAGCTTCCCATTCCACAGCACCAAGCCTTTTGTCGATCTCCTCTATGAGGCTGGAGACGACCCGTCGGTCGTTTCGATCAAGATTTCGCTCTACCGCCTTGCCAACCACAGCAAGATCGCCTCGGCGCTGGCACATGCCGCCGAAAAAGGCAAGGAGGTTCTGTGCGTGCTGGAGCTGCGCGCCCGCTTTGACGAGCAGAACAACATCAACTATGCCACCATGCTGGAGGAAGCCGGCTGTACCGTCATTTACGGATTGAGCGATTACAAGATCCATGCAAAGCTCTGTCTGATCACCCGCAAGGTACACAACCAGATTCGCTATATCACCCAGGTGGGCACCGGCAACTACAACGAAAAGACCTCCGAGCTGTACACCGACCTGTCGTTCATCTCGACCGACCAGCAGATGGGCGAGGATGCTACCCATGTATTCCAGGCGCTGTGCATGGGCGAGGTGGTGGACTCCACCCAGAGCCTGTGGGTAGCACCCAACTGCTTTGAAACCAATGTCATCCGGTACATCGAGCAGGAAATCGAAACTGCCCGTGCTGGCAAACCCGCCTACGTGTTTATCAAGGTCAACTCCTTAAACGACATGGAGGTCATGGAAAAGCTGATTGAAGCCTCGCAGGCCGGTGTCAAGGTGGAAATGGTCATCCGCGGCATCTGTTGTCTGTGTCCTGGCATCGAGGGCTTCACCGACAACATCCACATCAAGAGCATTGTCGGACGGTATCTGGAGCACTCGCGCATCTTCATCTTCGGTGCCGACGAGGACACCCAGCGCATCTTCATGGGTTCGGGCGACCTGCTCAATCGCAATACCCGCCGCCGCGTGGAGGTATTCACCGAGGTCAAATCCGGTGCTGCACGCAGGGACATCAAGCGGGTAGTGGAAGCCATCCGCATGGACAACCAGAATTCCTGGCAGATGCTGCCGGACGGAAGCTACTTAAAGGACAACAGCGATCATGCCGAGCCGCTGGACTCGCACATGTATCTGCACGAATATTTTGCCAACCCCTTCGAGCTGCCGGTAAAGAAGGAATCCTTTGCCGAACGGTTTTTCCATCGTTTCAAGAAGAAATAACAGCAAGGCGGAGCGCCTTCCCTTTTATGGGAAAGGCCGCTCCGCCTTTGTTGTTATTCATAAAGGTTTGTTGAGTTACAGGGAAGTTTCTGCAAGAACATTGTGGAACTACGCAGGTCCGCACTCGGACTTTCTGCAAAATCTAACTTTAGGTGGTGCGGACAAGAGAAGGAGCGTTGCTCCTTCTCCGAACCTTTTACCGAAACGATTGTGGGCTTACGCAGCCCACGCCTGCGGAAACTTTCTTGTGTGAAGAAAGTTTCACAAAGAGCACACAAGGAACCTCCTGGTTCCTTGACCTCCAGCGAAGGGGGTCAGGCATGACCCCCTTTGATCCCCCACTGTATCGGCAGTAAGTACGCTCGACAAAGGCACTCTACTGCCCGAAGTAGTAGGCAAAGTACTTGACATCCTCTTACCAACGAGGAAGATAGGGGGCGGATTCCCCGCTTGCGGGGAACACGGGGGATGTGCCCCCAGAGAAGATTCCAAAGAGGATACTTCCTCCTTGGCGAATCTTTGGTTCCTTTCTTTTCGAGAAGAAAGGAACCCCGGGGTGCAGGGGCGGGAAGCCCCCCTGCAAAGAGGTCTTGCAGGAACCTTCCTGTAATAAAAAACCCCTCCGACGGGACTTGGCGTCCTACCGGAGAGGCTTTTTTTATTCTGCGGCAGGTGCTGCAGGCTGTACCTGCCGCTCCTCTTCCTTCTTCTCTTTGTTCTTTGCAATCAGTGACGAAACACGGTCGATGGCTTCCGGCACCATGTTGACCAGCGCATCTGCGGTGGTGCGGCTGGGGTTGATGTTCAAAATCTTGACATCGCCCTCGCGTTCAATCAGAAAGCACAGCGGCTGGATGGTCACTCCGGCTCCTGCGCCGCCGCCAAAATCGTTTTTGCTCGACTTGGTCAGGTCGGTGCCCGCCGAACCAAAGCCAAAGGTCACCTTCGAGATAGGGATGATGGTTGTGCCGCTGGCAGTGACGATCGGTTCACCTACGATGCAATCCACATCCACCAGGTCGCGCAGACCCTTCATTGATTCGTTCATCAGACCTTGAACCTGTTGACTCATTTTTTATCCTTCCTTTCCACCGTTGCCCTGCGAAGCGGAGGGCTGCTGTTCTGTTTTATCTTTTCCACCATCCCGTGAGGAATCGGTGGACTTCTTTTCTTTCTTTGTGTGAGCTGGCATCTGACGGATCATCTTGAGTCCAAAGCAGGCTGCAAAACGCAGTCCGGCTGCCAGCACAACGATCGGATGGATACTCACCCGAAAGCGCAGCAGCCAGTCGTCCTGACCGCCGCCAGTAAATACCGGTCGGATACGCACATCCGCCTTTTTCACCTTAATCACATTCTGGGCGACTGCCAGCGCTCCATACACCGCGCTGACCATCTTTTGTGCGTCCAGCGCCGTCTGGGCGCTGTCCTCGGCCGTGATGTTCTGATAAAATTGCAGCCGATGCAGGCAGACATCCCCCAGAATCATCCCCAGCGGCCGTTTGGCACATTCCATCGCCATCTTTGCAAATCCCATCATCTCAGACAGCTCGAGCTTCTTTTTGGGCTGTTCGGGCTTTTCCTGCTGAGGTTCTTTGGGCGGTTTCTTTTGGGCAGAGGTTTTTTCTTCCTGCGGCTTTGGCTTTGTGGGATAGAGCGGGATTTTTATGAGGAGCAGCACCCGCACCCAGACGGAAATCTGCCGCTCGGGAGGTTTTGGGCAGCTGCCTAGCTGCTGCACCATCCCGCACAGCACCTGCTCGTCCTCCTGACAAAGCCCGAGCTCTGCAATCTGCTCCTTGACCTCATCGGTCAGATAGGGTTGCTGCTGAGGCGAGGACTGTGGGAAATCCATCGACACGCCCAGTGTCACCGGCAGGCACAGCAGGAGCAGCAACGCCGCCAGTATCCCCAGCAAAATCCAAAGAACGATCAAACCGTTACTCCTCCCCTTCTCTATTTACTGTGCCTGTTCGGGCGTCTGCGGCAGCTTTGGCAGCGCTTCGATGCTCTTCATGCGGAAACACCGCAAAAAATGCTCGGTGGTGCCGTAGCTGATGGGACGTCCCGGGATTTCCAGCCGTCCCTTTTCCTCCACCAATTCCTTGGCGACCAGAGAGTTTACCACCGAGCTGGAATCCACGCCGCGCACCTGTTCGACAAATGCCTTGGTGACCGGCTGGTTATAGGCAATGATAGCAAGCACCTCCATGGCGGCCTGGCTGAGAGGAGCGTTATTTTTGACCTGGAGGGCATCGCGGATGACCGAGGCAAATTCCTCACGGGTGGTCATCTGGTAGCTCTTGTCCAGCTCAAGCAATATAAAAGGTGTAGAGGCAAGCTGCTCATTGATGCGCTCGACCACCTTTTGGAGGGTATCGAGGTCGATATCAAGCACTCGTGCCAGCTTATCCTTTTCAAAAGGGTCGCCGGCAGCGAACAAAATTGCCAGCACATCGTTTTGCAGCTGCGGAAGGTTTGCCATCGAAATCATCTCCTTTTTTCACAAGGACGACTGTTCTTGTATTCCTTTTTGCAGGGCTCCGCGCCCTGCACTGCGGTGACTTTCTTGTGTGAAGAAAGTCACCAAAGACACAGTCAGGACCACTTGGTCCCGACACCCCCAACGAAAGGGGCAAGCCCCTTTTGAAACCCCACGCTCCCAAGAAAGCAACTACAATAACATAACCGCTTACTTTCCTAAGCGGCAGGTGCAAAACCTAATATCCTCCTACTGGCGGAGCAGTCAGGGGGAGAGAACTTCGCTTTGCGAAGTTCCCGAGGGGATGTGCCCCTCAGAGGTGTTTCCAAAGAGGATACCTCCTCTTTGGCGAATCTTTGGTTCCTTTCTTTTCGACAAGAAAGGAACCTCGGGCGCGGGCTGAGTAAGCCCGCAACATGCTTGCAGAAAGTTCGGAGCAGGAACCCTCCTGCAATAACTTTTTTGAGAGGACGACGTTCTTAAAGACGGTGAACCGCTTACAGCAGCTTCACCGTCTTTCCGTCGTCCTCGATGATGACACGCTTTGTTTTCACCAGCTCCAGCACCGCCAGAAAGGTCGCAACAATGTCCGAACGGTCGGTGCTCTCCTCAAACAAGCTCAGAAACGGCGCGCGCTTTTTCTCATACAGCAGCTTCATCACCGATACCAGCTTGGCGCTAACCGGTACTACTCGCCGCGCCATCAACGGTTCAAACGTCTTTTTGCCATCCTCGGGCAGACGGCGGCGTCCTACCGCCGCCAGATACGCCTCCAGCAGCACTTTGGACGGATGCCTGCGCTGATAGGCGCTGTCCTTTTCCATCGGCTGTGCAGGGTGACAGAACACCTCATCCCCTACATACCGGCTCTTGAGCAGCCCTGCTACCTGCCGGCACAGGGTGTATTCGATCAGCTGGCCGGTCAGTTCCTTTTTCAGCTGCTCCTCCAGCTCCTCATGCTTTGGCAGCAGCGATACCGACTTGATGTACACCAGCCTCGATGCCATCTCCAGAAACTCGCTGGCAATCTCCATCTCCTGGCTCTGTGCCTGCTGCATAAAGTCCATGTACTGCTCCAGCAGCTTGGTGATCTCGATGTCATAGATGTTCAGCTTGTGTTTGGAGATCAGCTGCAAAATCAGGTCCAGCGGTCCCTCGACCTGTCCCACCTGAAAGGAAAGCTGTTCGGTCAACGCCTTTCCCTCCTATACGCCCAGAATCAGCGAGGTCAGCCAGTTCATCCAGTTGAACATCACCTGGCTTACAAAATTGAGCGGACGGTCCAGAAGGTTGGTGAACAGAATGACCACCAGAAAGCCCAGATAGATAAACTGTTCGTGCTCCTCAATCCAGCGCAGCGCCTTGTACGGCAGAAAGACTGCCAGCACACGCGAGCCATCCAACGGATGAATCGGGATGAGATTAAACACGGCAAGTCCCAGATTGAGCTGACACATGGTCAGAAAGATCATTACCAGCAGATAGTTTGCTCCTACCAACAGCAAAACCTTTGCGATCAGCAGAGCGATGGTGGCCATCAGCAGGTTGGACACCGGACCAGCCAGCGCGGTAAGCGCGATGCCGGTCTTGCGTTTGACCTTAGTAAAATAATAAGGATTGACCGGTACCGGCTTTGCCCAGCCAAATCCGGCCAGCAGCAGAAGAATGCTGCCGTAAAGATCGAGATGCTGAAACGGATTGAGGGTCAGTCTTCCCTGTGATCTGGCGGTGTGGTCACCCAGCTTGTCAGCCACCCAGCCATGAGCGCACTCATGAATGGGCATCGCGGTAAACAGCACCAGTGCACGGATTAAAATGGTCGTTGGATCAAGGTTAAAAAACAAAAGATCGACTCCTTTTCTTCTGTCGTCATAAAAATTTCTGTCTCCTCCACAGAATACCTTCTCATTATACCTTCCATATTGTCAAAAAACAAGGGAGACAAGAGGGCTGGAATTGTTAATTTTCGTTTTTTTTTAAGAATCTCAAAAAAAGACTTGAATTTTGAAAAAAAATCTGATAGAATACGAATGTTGACTTGTTAAAAGTTAGAAGGAGGTGCAGACTAATGGCTAAATGCGATATCTGCGGAAAAGGCGTTACTTTCGGTATCAAGGTTTCTCACTCTCATAGAAGATCCAACAGAACCTGGAAACCAAATGTAAGACGTGTGAAGGCAATTGTAAATGGTACTCCGTGCCACATCCACGCCTGCACCCGTTGCCTGCGTTCTGGTAAAGTAACCCGCGCTATCTAGTTTACACAAAACAAGCAAGCCGTTGCCAAAAGGCAGCGGCTTTTTGTTTTGCAAAAATTCAAGGTGATGCAGGGTAGTTTCTGCAAGAGAAGGAAACAAAGTTTCCTTCTCCGAACCTTCTCTTTTGTTGCAGGAAAGTTCCTGCGAACCACCTTGCAGGCTTACGCAGCCTGCACTGCGATTACTTTCCTTTCACGAGGAAAGTAATCAAAGGCGTGCCAGAGAGGAGGTATCCTTTTTGGAAACACCTCTGAGGGGCAAGACCGCACCCCTGCTTTTCTATATTGTCAAACTTTTCTGTGGTGCGGAAACTTTCTGCAAAGACGATTGCGGGCCTACTCAGCCCGCGCCCGAGGTTCCTTTCTTCTCGAAAAGAAAGGAA
>OWID01000502.1_pt1 | contig 14128 bp, 10 predicted proteins | sample 1732661 | NCBI WGS metagenome assembly OWID01 (sample SAMN05065739, study PRJEB22554) | human gut metagenome | biome: ENVO:2100002; feature: ENVO:00000062; material: ENVO:00002003 | host: Homo sapiens | place: USA
AGTCGTGGACAGCGACAGCTTTGGCGGCGAGTATACCCTCAGCGATGTGTACGAGTGCGACCGCATGGCACGGGAATTTGTAAGAGCGCACTTATAAAAACCCTCTCAGCCTCACTGCGTTCGGCAGCTCTCCCGAAGGGAGAGCTTTCAAAAAGCGTAAGGCCAGATGTGCAAAAGCTCCCCCTTCGGGGGAGCTGGCAGGGCGGCAGCCCTGACTGAGAGGGTTTCCGACTTTTCAGCTTTAGGAGACGCAATGTCAATTTTTATCACCCTGATCGCCGCACTGATCGTGTTCAGCGCTGTGATCGCCATTCATGAATTCGGGCACTTTACCGTGGCAAAGCTCTGTGGCATTCAGGTCAACGAGTTTTCCATCGGCATGGGGCCGGTTTTGTGGAAGAAAATTTACAAGGGCACCCAGTACAGCCTGCGTGCATTGCCGGTAGGCGGCTATGTGGCGCTGGAGGGCGAGGAAAGCCCCGAGAGCCAGCAGGCCGAAGCGGCCCGCGACGAACGGGAAGCAGAGGACGAAAACCCTGTCCCGCCGGAGCAGCGCACCGGCATCCCTTTGAACGAGGCACCGGTATGGCAGCGTGTGCTTGTGATGGTGGCAGGTGCTTTCATGAATTTCGTGCTGGGCTTTGTGGTGCTGGTCATTCTTGTGGCAGCACAGGAAGGAGCCATCACCAGCAAGACCATCTATTCCATTGAGAACGATGCCCTCTGCGGCCAGACCGGCCTGCAGGCGGGGGACGAGATCGTTGCCGTGAACGGCAGGCGCTGCTTTGTGGCCAACGACATCCTTTATGAGCTGGTGCGCACCGAAGCCTATCGCGCCCGGTTCACCGTGAAGCGGGACGGCCAAAAGGTGGAACTGCCGGACGTGCAGTTCGACACTTGGCAGGACGAGGACGGCCAGACCCATATGACCCTTGGCTTTACGGTGTACGGCATCAAAAAAACACCGCTCAATGTGTTAAAAGAAGCATGGAACAGTACCCTGTACTACGGACGCATCGCGTTTATCTCGCTGGCAGACCTTGTGCGCGGACGTGAGAGCATCAACAATCTGTCCGGCCCGGTGGGTATCGTGACAGCGATCGGTCAGGCGGCAAGCTACGGCTGGCAGGATCTGCTGGAGCTGCTGGCCCTCATCACCATCAATCTGGGCGTGTTCAATCTGCTGCCCTTCCCGGCACTGGATGGCGGCAAGGTGGTATTTTTGATCATTGAGGGCGTTACCGGCCATGCAGTGCCGGAAAAGCTGCAGGGTACACTGACCATTGCGGCCTTTGCACTGCTGTTTGGCCTGATGCTCTTTGCAACCTATAATGATATCATCCGGCTTGTGACCGGTGCAATGTGAGCAAAAACAGAAAGGGGAACTTTATGCGGAAGTTAAAACGGGAAGTGAAAATCGGCAATGTGACCATCGGCGGCAAGAATCCTGTTGCGGTGCAGACGATGCTCAACGTGCCGGTGGAGGATATTGAGGGCAATGTGGCGCAGGCAAAGCGGTGCGAAGCTGCTGGCTGTCAGATCCTGCGCGTGACCTGCCCCAGCCCGGCGGATGCAAAGTGCATCGAAGCCGTCAAGAATGCGGTGAATATCCCCATTGTGGCAGACATCCATTTTGACTACAAGGCGGCTCTGGCCTGCGCAGATGTAGGCGTGGATAAGATCCGCATCAACCCCGGAAACATCGGCGACGATGACCGGGTGAAGGCTGTGGTGGATGCCTGTCAGCGCAAGAACATTCCCATCCGCATCGGCGTGAATGGCGGCAGTCTGGAAAAGCACATCCTTGCAAAATACGGCGCACCCACGCCGGAGGCCATGGTGGAGAGTGCACTGTACCATGTGCGCCTGCTGGAAAAATTCGATTTCAACAACATCGTCATTTCCATCAAGAACTCCAATGTGCCTCGCATGATGGAGGCCTACCGCCAGCTCAGCGCTGTCACGGATTACCCGCTCCATGTGGGTGTTACCGAGGCGGGTACCTACCAGATGGGTCTGCTGAAAAGCGGCATGGGCATCGGCGGAATGCTGCTGGAAGGCATTGGCGATACCATTCGCGTCTCGCTGGCCGCAGAGCCGGAAAAGGAAGTGGAAGCGGGCTACAACATCCTGCGCGCCGTGGGTTTCCCGGTAGCAGGCCCGGAGGTCATCACCTGCCCCACCTGCGGCCGTACCCAGTATCCCTGCACCGAGATCGCCAATGAGGTGGAAAAGCGGCTGCAGGGCTGCAAAAAATCCATCAAGGTGGCCGTGATGGGCTGCGTGGTCAACGGCCCCGGTGAAGCCCGCGAAGCAGACATCGGCATTGCCGGCGGCAAGGGCGAGGCGGTGCTGTTCATCCACGGCAAGCCCATCAAAAAGCTGACCGGAGACAACATCCTGGATCAGTTCATGGATGAGATCTATAAACTGTAATTTGGCTTTTTTCACAGCTGCCACACCTGCAAAAAAAACGGGTGCGGCAGTTTGTGCTGTATAAAAAGGAGTACCATTTGTGACACCACTCGTATCCAACCTGTGGCCGCAGTTCATGGTGGACCCGGCATTTGCGGCCTGCTTCGGGCAGGTCATTGTGGAGCATGCGCAGATGCTGCGGCAGGAGCGGCAGGTCATCTTTACCCTGCGCAGCGGTGCGCCGCTGGACAAAAATCTCTGTGCCCGGCTGCTGGCATCCCTGCAGCCGGATTATGAGGGCTTTGAGCTGCGCATCCAGAACCTGTTTGGCTATGCCATGCTGGACGAAACGGCCCTGCGCGATCTGATGGAAGAGATGAAGCGGGACGGCGTGCCCATCAACGGCTTTCTGGACCGGTGCAAGATCAACATCATCGGACAGAAGATCACCATCGGCGTATGCCATGGCACCAAGTTTTTGCAGGAGATGCACTTTGAAAAGCTGCTGGCAGAGCGCATTGCGGCCCACACCGGGGTAACGCCGCAGGTAACGCTGCAAAGCGCTGTAAGCGAAGCCGAGCAGCACCAGATGGAAGAAAAGCTGGAGCGCAAGATCGCGCCACCGGTGGTCAAGTTTGAGAAAAAGAACACAGCACCGTCCATCAAGGTGGATGGTCTGGACCTGACCGATAAGCCCGTCACCATTTTCCACGGCAAGATGTTCACCCCCAAGAACCTCACCCCGCTGAAAGACCTTGGCGGCGAGGGCGGCAAGTGCACGATCTGGGGCGATGTGTTCTTCTCGGAGGTCAAGGGCAACTTCCGCAAAATTTATACCGTATCCATCACCGACTATCAGGGCTCCATCAACCTGAAGATCCGCGCGCAGGAAGGTGAGGACTGCTCCAAGTGGGAGAGCCTTGGCAAAGGCACCACCCTCATCGTGCGCGGTGACTGCTCCTACGACAAGTACGAACACGATTATATCGTCTACCCCTACGATGTGCTCATCGTGGAGCGCAAAAAGCGGGAGGATACCGCACCGGTCAAGCGTGTGGAGCTGCATCTGCACACCAAGCTTTCCAGCATGGACGGCTTCTGTGATCCCGGCGGCATCGTCAAGCTGGCCCACCGCATGGGACATCCGGCCGTTGCCATCACTGACCACGGTGTGTGTCAGGGTTACCCGGAAGCCATGCTGGCAGCGGACGATATCCATAAATCAGACCCGGACTTCAAGCTGATCTACGGCTGTGAAGCCTACTTTGTGGACGACATGATCCCCTGTGTATACGGTGTGAAGGATCAGCCGCTGGACGGGGAGTTCTGCGTGTTTGATACCGAGACCACAGGCCTTGACCCCGGCGTGGAGTATATGACCGAGATCGGTGCCGTCATCGTGAAAAACGGCGAAGTGGTGGAGGAATTTGATACCTTTGTCAAGCCCGGCAAGCCCATCACCCCCAAGATCACCGAGCTGACCGGCATCACCAACGAAATGGTGGCGGATGCTCCCGGCGAAAAGGAAGCACTGGAAGCCTTCCTCAAATTTGCGGGAGACCGCATCCTTGTGGGCCACAACGTCCACGCCTTTGATATGCGTTTCCTGCGCGCCGCCGCCAAGCGCAGCGGCATCAAGCTGGAGCCGACCTATATCGACACCCTGACCATGGCGCAGGCCATGTACCCCGGCCTGCACAACTACAAGCAGGGCACCATCAACAAGCATCTGGAGCTGCCTGCCTACGAGGCCCACCGTGCCTGTGAGGATTCTGCCGCGCTGGGCCGCATCTTCGGGGTCATGCTGAACGACCTGAAAGAAAAGCAGGTAGCAAAGGTCAGTGAGATCAACACCGGCCTTGGCGGCAACCGCGAGGTGCTGAAAAAGAAGTATTACCACCTCATCATTCTGGTCAAGAACCAGATGGGCCTGAAAAATCTGTACAAGATCGTCAGCGAAGCCCATGTGAACTACTTTTTCAAAAAGCCCCGGGTGCCCCGGAGCCTTTTGAACAAATACCGGGACGGCCTGCTGCTCACTTCCGCCTGCGAAGCCGGCGAGTTGTACCGAGCCATCGTGGATGGCACCAGCTATGAAGAACTGAAAAAGATCGCGTCCTACTACGATATTCTTGAGATCCAGCCGCTGGGTAACAACGCCTACATGGTGCGGGACGGCAAGGTGGACAGCGAAGAGGACATCAAAAACTTCAACCGCACGGTCATCAAGCTGGGCGAAGATCTGCACAAGCCGGTCATTGCCACCGGCGACGTGCACTTTACCGAGCCGGAGGATGCGGCTTACCGCGCTGTGCTGCAGGCGGGCAACGGCTTTAAAGATGCCGACAACCAGCCGCCGCTGTTCTTCCGCACCACGCAGGATATGCTGGCGCAGTTCTACTATCTGCCCAAGGAAAAAGCCTACGAGGTAGTGGTGAAGAACCCCCGCAAGATCGCGGCGATGATCGACAACAATGTTCGTGCCATCCCGCGCGGTACCTACCCGCCCAGCATCGAGGGTGCAGAGCAGCAGCTGCGCGATGCTACGTGGGAACACGCCAAGCGCGATTACGGTGACCCGCTGCCCGAAATTGTGGAAAAGCGGCTGCAGAAGGAGCTGGACTCCATCTGCGGCCATGGCTACGCCGTGCTGTACGTCATTGCGGTCAAACTGGTGGCCTATTCCAACGCGGGCGGCTATCAGGTGGGCAGCCGTGGTTCGGTCGGCTCATCGGCCGTGGCCCACTTCTCTGGCATCTCGGAGGTGAACAGCCTGCCGCCCCACTATCGCTGCCCCAAGTGCAAGCACAGCGAGTTCATCACCGACGGCAGCGTGGACGACGGCTTTGACCTGCCGGATAAAAACTGCCCCAACTGCGGCACCCGGATGCTGGTGGATGGCCACGATATTCCCTTCGAGACCTTCCTCGGCTTCTACGGCGATAAAGAGCCGGATATCGACCTGAACTTTTCCGGCGAATATCAGTCCAATGTGCACCGCTATACCGAGGAGCTGTTCGGCAAAGCCAACGTGTTCAAGGCGGGCACCGTGTCCGGTATTCAGGACAAGACCGCCTACGGCTATGTCAAAAAATATCTGGATGAGCGCGGCCGCACGGTGAACCATGCGGAGGAGAACCGTCTGACTCTGGGCTGCACCGGCGTCAAGCGCACCACGGGTCAGCACCCCGGCGGCATGGTCGTTGTGCCGGACACCTACGAGATCTACGATTTCTGCCCCATCCAGCACCCGGCGGACGATGTGGCAGGCGGCCTGCTGACCACCCACTTCGAGTTCAAGTACCTGCACGATACCCTGCTCAAGCTGGACGAACTGGGCCACGATATGCCCACCTTCTACAAGTATTTTGAGGAGTACACCGGTATCCCAATCGACAGTATCCCCATGAACGACCCCAAGGTGTACAGCCTGCTGACCAGCCCCGAAGCGCTGGGCGTGACCCCGGAGCAGATCGACAGCCAGACCGGCACCTTCGGCATCCCGGAAATGGGCACCAACTTCGTGCGCGGTATGCTGGTGGAGGCACGGCCCAAGAACTTCTCCGAACTGATCCAGATCTCGGGCCTGTCCCACGGCACTGATGTGTGGACCGGCAACGCGGACGAGCTGATCCGCAGCGGCACCTGCACCATTGCGGAGGTCATTGGCTGCCGTGACAGCATCATGCTGTACCTGTTGCGCAAGGGTCTGGAACCCAAGATGGCCTTTGATATCATGGAGGCCGTGCGTAAGGGCAAGGTGGCCAAGGGCGGTTTCAAGGATGGCTGGGAGGAAGCCATGCGGGAGCACGAGGTGCCGGACTGGTACATCGAGAGCTGCCGCAAGATCAAGTATATGTTCCCCAAGGCCCATGCCGTGGCCTACCTGATGTCGGCCATTCGTCTGATGTGGTTCAAGATCTACCGTCCGCCGGAGTTCTATGCGGTATACTTTACCGTACGCGGCGACGACATCGACTACGAAGCCGCTGTGGGCGGTGCGGCAGTGGCCCGCGCCCACATGGAAGAAGTCAAGCGCCGCCTGAAGGAAGAGAAGAACGCCAAGGACGAAGATGTGCTGGTCAGCCTGCAGCTCGTCAACGAGATGCTGGTGCGCGGCTACGAGTTTTTACCCATTGAGCTGGGCAAGAGCCGCGGCTCCAAGTATGTGGTGGAGGACGGCAAGGTACGTCTGCCTTTCTCTTCGCTGAAGGGTCTTGGCGGTGCTGCCGCCGATGCACTGGAAAAGGTGACCATCCACGGCGAAGAATATATCTCGGTGGAAGAGTTGCAGCAGGCTTCCGGTGTCGGCAGCAGCATTCTGGACCGTCTGCGTCAGGTGGGCGCTCTGGGCGACCTGCCGGAGAGCAGTCAGGTAAGCTTCTTCTGAGGATTCTGAAAGCAAAAGTGCCTGCACGGCTTTAGCTGTGCAGGCACTTTTGCTTTAAAAAAGCACCCGCGGCAAAAATCGCAGGTGCTTAAAAATTCAGCAGAACGGGGGAGTGTTTACTCCACGCTGATCATATAATAGTAAACGGGCTGGCCGCCGCGGATGTGGCTGACCTCAACGTGGTTCGGGCACTTTGCCTTTACGATCTCGGTGACCTTCTCGGCATCCTCATCGCTCACGTCGCAGCCGGAGATGATGGTGACGAAGCTGGAATCCTTCTTGCACATGCCGCGTGCCAGACGGTAGGTAGCTTTGGTGATATCGTTGGAGGTGGAAACGATCTTGCCGTTCTCCAGAGCCATGATCTCGCCCTTCTTGATGCGCTTGCCGTCGTACTCACTGTCGCGGGCAGCATAGGTGATCAGACCGGTGGACACCTTGTCGGCAGCAGCCATCATGTTGATGGTGTTGGTCTCGGCGTTCACAGAGGGATCAAAGTTCAGCATGGCGGTAATGCCCATGGGCACGGTGCGGGTGGGCAGAACGACCACCTGACGGTCGGCCAGCTTCTGGGCCTGCTCAGCAGCCATGATGATGTTCTTGTTGTTGGGCAGCACGAACACGGTCTTTGCGGGCACGCTCTGGATGGCGGCGAGGATATCCTCGGTGGCTGGGTTCATGGTCTGACCACCGGAGACCACTGCGTCTGCAGCCAGATCGGTGAACACGGCCTTCAGGCCTTCACCGGCGGCAACGGCAACAAAGCCATAGTCACGGCTGGGGTCCACAGCAGCGTAGACGAACTCGCTGGACTGAGAAGGAGCCTTCTCAGCAGAAGCCTGCTTTTCCAGGCTCTTGCCCTGCTTCTGGCGGGCCAGGAACTGCTCGTGCATGTTCTCGATCTTGAAGTTGGTCAGGTAGCCATACTTGATGGCTTCGCTCAGGATCTTGCCGGGATCAGCGGTGTGCACATGCAGGTTGATCACATCGTCATCCTCGATGCACACCACACTGTCGCCGTTGGATTCTGCAAAGGCACGCATCTTTGCGGCGCTTGCACCCTCATACTTGTTGATCAGGAACTGGGTGCAGTAGCCGTTCTTGATGTCCTCCACCTTCATCAGGTCGTCGGTGAACACGCCCTTGCCGGCGTTCTCGGTGGAGAGCTTTGCCTTGTTGGGAGCAGCCTCGCCGCCTGCCACGATGCCTTCGCCATGGAACACCTTGCCCATGCCCTCAAAGATAATCATGATGCCCTGACCGCCGGCATCCACAACGCCGGCCTTCTTCAGAACAGGCAGCAGGTTGGGGGTGCCCTCCAGAGCCTTCTGGCCGGCGGTCATCACCACATCCCACAGAGCGGGCACATCCTCGGCACCGCAGGCAGCAGCTTCCTCAGAGGCAATGCGTGCAACCGTGAGGATGGTGCCCTCGGTGGGCTTCATAACGGCCTTATAAGCGCCCTCGACACCCTTCTTCAGAGCCTCGACAATGTCGGCAGCGGTGGCTTCCTTCTTGCCTTCCAGCGCCTTGGAGAAGCCGCGGAACAGCAGGCTGGTGATAACACCGGAGTTGCCGCGTGCGCCGCGCAGCATGGCGGAAGCAGCGGTCTTGGAAGCCTCACCCACGGTGCAGCTGTCGTCCAATGCTTCCAGCTCGCGCACAGAAGCACCCACGGTCATGCCCATGTTGGTGCCAGTGTCGCCATCAGGAACAGGGAAAACGTTCAGCTCGTCCACGCGGGAGCGCTGATTGTTGATGTTGTTGGCGCCAGAGATAATGGCGTCACGCAAAATCTTACCAGAAATCATTCTTTTTTACTCCTTGTACTTGCCGGAAAAGCCCGGCGCATTCGGATGAACCAACAAAAATCAGGCGATCACATCGTCTACCGAAACCACAACGCGGGCAACCTTCAGGCCGGTAGCCTGCTCCACCTCGTCCTTGACGCGGTGAGAGATGCTGCGTGCGGCGGTAGAAATGTTCAGGCCATAGCTCACTGCAATGTGCAGTTCGATCACCAGACGACCATCCTCCTGCGTGACACGGACACCCTTTTCCGGGTAATCAGAACCGTGCACCATGCTTCTGACGGCATCGGTCATATCACGGGGTGCCATTGCGGCAACACCGTAACACTGTTTGGCTGCTTCACCTACCAGAGTAGCAAAATACCCGGACGTAAAGCTGACATCCCCCAGAGGGAAACGGGAAGTGATCATAGTCGCTCTGCTCCTTTATGTTATTTTCATAAAACACATTCAAGGTCTGGGGCGCAGCGGCGGACAGATACACATACTGCGCCGAGAAACACCCACATTATTATACAACTTTGGGACGCGCTTGTACAGCGCAAAATGCTGGTATATCAACTTTTTGCGCAGGTTTCTGCATTGACGGCATGGTTCGGGCGGCTTCGCACCGGGAAGGTGATAGCATAACGGACGCTGGTTGCTTTTTATCAAAACCGAAAGTATGACGAAAGAAAGCAAACAATCTGTTAAAAAAATATAAAAGGTGGGTGATAACTCTTTATCCGACTATGAAAAAGTGCTAAAATAGAAACAAGGATAGGGACTGCGGCGCAGGGTCCCGCTTGTGCGGATGAACTGCGTTATTTTTTGCGCACGGCGCGTGGAACAATGTTTAGGAGCTGTTGTCATGAATATTCTGTTTTTCCTTTCACCCAAGCAGGATCTGATGTATGTTTACGACGATTTCACCCTTCGGCAGACGCTGGAAAAGTGGGAGAATAACCGCTACGCGTCCATTCCGGTGCTCAACCGGCAGGGAAAATATGTGGGCACCCTGACCGAGGGCGACATTCTCTGGGGGCTGAAAAAGTTCCATGGTCTGGATCTGGAAGCGGCTGAGGATGTCCCCATTTCGGCCTTCCCGCACAAGCGCGACTACAAGGCTGTCACCGTGACCACCAGCATGGATCAGCTGATCGAAGCGGCCATGAACCAGAACTTTGTGCCGGTTGTGGATGACCGCGGCATCTTCATTGGCATCGTGCGCAGGCAGGCGATCATCCGTTACTGCTATGAGAAGGCCCGCACAGAGCAGCAGGCCCATGAGCAGCGCATCCCGGAATATGCCGCTGTGCATTGAACGATATAAATAGGTGGCCAGCCGCCCGGTTCCGCATCTGAAGCCGGGCGGCTTTTTGTCTGCAAAATACGTTGAAAATCCGATTTATGGTACCTGCTGTGTGCGATAATACAGCCATGGAACAAAAACGTTCTGAAAAGCTGCAAAAAACGAGATACAGGAGGGAACACGGATGAAAGATTTTGAACTGCGTTATGTCGGAAGCCATGTGGAAGTATACACCGGCAGCGGGGTGTTCCTGTTTTCGGCCGATACGGTGCGGGAAGCAATGGAAGAACTGGCAGAGTAAGCGCCCGCAAACAGGCAGGGACTTCGGTGCAAATGTAAAATTGATGTAAAATAATTGAAAAAGAAAGAGCACGAATTCATTAAGAGACGGAAAAATGTGTAGAAAAAGTGATTTTCTTGTAAAATAAACCTTGTTGTGACAGGATAAAAAATGATATAATAGATCCAAGCGCGGTCATTGTGCGCCGTTCTGTGCAGCAGAGCGGCAGGCCGCAGCATCTGCCGGTTCAAGCAGGCCCGGTGTGCGGGCAGGGCAGATGTACAAGGATCAAAAGGAAGATCATTTTTAGGAGTATCGTTATGGATATCACACACATTACCTCTCTGTTGGGTGGAATTGCGCTGTTTCTGTACGGCATGTCCATTATGGGCGCTGGTCTGGAAAAACTGGCCGGCGGCAAAATGCAGGGCGTGCTGCAAAAGCTGACCTCCTCAACGCTCAAGGGCGTTATTTTTGGCACCCTCATCACGGGTGTCATCCAGTCCTCGGCCGGCACGGTCGTTATTTGTGTCGGTCTGGTAAACTCCGGCATCATGACCCTTACGCAGTCGGTAGGTGTCATTATGGGTGCAAACATTGGTACCACTGTTACCGGCCAGCTGATCCGCATGGCGGATATCTCCGGTGACAGTCTCTGGCTGACACTGATCCAGCCCAAGACCTTTGCGCCCGTGGTGGCGTTTATCGGCTGCATTTTTTATGTGTTTCTGCGCAGCGCTAAAAGGAAGAACATCGGCCAGATCATGCTGGGCTTCGGCATCCTGTTTACCGGCATGAGCCTGATGGACACCGGTGTGGCTCCTCTGCGTGAGAGCGCCGTGTTCCAGAATCTGTTCGTTACCATGACGAATCCCGTTCTGGGCATTCTGGTGGGCGTGGTGGTCACGGTGATCATCCAGTCCTCCTCGGCATCGGTGGGTATCCTGCAGGCACTGTCCAGCACGGGTCTGGTCACCTTCAGCTCTGCCATCCCCATTATTCTGGGCGCACACATCGGCACGGCCTTTACGCCGCTGCTCACCATTGGCGGCTCCTCCAAGGACGGCAAGCGCGCTGCACTGATCCATCTGTACTTCAACATCATTGGCAGCGTGATCCTGCTGGCGCTGGTGTATGCGGTGCAGTTTACCGTTGGCATCCCCATGTGGAACGACGTGATGAACAAGAGCACCATCGCAAACATCCACACCCTTTCCAGCGTGTGCGCCATGCTGCTGTTCCTGCCCTGCAGCGGCGTGCTGTCCAAGCTGGCACTGCTCACTGTGCCGGACAGCGCCGAGGAAGCACAGGAGCTGAGCATGCCGGTGCTGGACGAGCGCCTGTTCAAGAGCCCGGCTGTGGCCCTGCAGCAGGCTAAGAGCGCTGTGGTCAAGATGTCCCGCCGTGCTGCCCGCAATGTGAATCTGGCTGCACCGCTGCTGCTGAAGATGGACGAGGATACCGTCAGCGCCATCCGGGTGCGTGAAAACCTGATCGACCGCATGGAGGTGGCAATCTCCAACTATCTGATCAAGATGACCGATCAGGAGCTGGGCGACGATGAGAGCCACACTGTGACCGAACTGCTGAATTTTGTTACCGAGTTCGAGCGCATCGGCGACTATGCGGTGAACATTATGGAAAAGGCAGAAGAACTGCAGGAAAAGGAAGCGTCCTTCAGTGAAAGCGCCACCAAGGAGCTGCAGCTGCTGGAGAATGCGCTGAACCGCATCCTGAACCTGACCAACGATGCCTTTGAAAACAGCGATATGCGTCTGGCGGCTCAGGTGGAACCGCTGGAAGAGGTGATCGATGTGATGGCGGAGCGCCTGCGCGACCAGCACATCCTGCGCCTGAAGGATGGCGTGTGCTCCATTGATACGGGTGTCGTGTTCCTGGATGTGCTGAACAATGCAGAGCGCATCTCGGATCACTGCTCCAACGTTGCTGCCCGCCTGATCGGCATGGATGCCGGCGAGGACTACGACTCCCACACCCTCAAGAGCATCATGCACCACAACCCCACCAAGGACTACATGCTGGAATACGAGGAGTGCCGCAAGGCCTACCTTGTTCCGCTGGAAGAAATGGAAGCCTGAAACTAAGAAAGACCTCCGGGACGCTTTTCCCGGAGGTCTTTTTTGCGTTAAAAATCAGGCACTTTTGGGCAAAGAGACAATGACCCAGCGGTGCGGCCCGTGAAAGCCGTCCACCTTGGCGGCTTTGCTGCAGGTGCCGGGGCTGGGCGGGCCGAGGTGGATACCGCGGTCCAGCTGCTTGCCGCAAAGACGGCACTGGTAATGGAGGGTGATCTGTTCTGACATGAGGAAGCACTTCCTTTTATGATCGCTGCAGGTGGTTAAGAAACTTTACTTCTATTATCATTATATAATTTTTACATCGGGATGTCAATAAAAATAATCAGTAAAAGTAGATAAAAATTGAGCATTCTGCACTTAACCGCCCAGATCTTCCAGCAGCAGGTCCAGTTCCCGTTCGCTGTATACGGTCACACCGCGCTTGATGCGCACGGCATCGTTCTCCGGCAGAAGATTGGTGTAGATGCCGGTGACGGTGACAAGCACATCCGGCTGGCCATTGGTGCCGCAGCGGTAAACGGCCACGCGCCCGCCTTTGTCGCACAGGCGGTAGCTCTGGGCAGCAAGCTCCGGCATGGCCTGTGCGGCAAGGTCTGCTGCGGAGGAAGGCGGTGCTTCGCTGCCGGGGTCGGGCACCGGAAGGCTGAGCTTGGGCAGGGCCATCCAGAACAGGCTGAACACGATGGTGAATACGCACAGCCCGTAGAACAGGCAGGTGCACAGTTTGCGCATGGAGAAACACGCTCCTTTCCGGCTGAAGTATGCCCCAAAACAGGGGGGCACAGTCAATTTTCACACGGGAATGCTGTACTTTGTCCGGCAGATTGTGTTATACTACAGATGATTAGACCTATCAGGGCCGAAGATTGGTTCTTGCCCGCGTTCTGTGCACGTGCTATAATATGGTATTGCGTGCAGTTCTGTGCGCTTTGATGGAAAAGTACCAGCGCATGGCGCTGAAAAAGCAGCCTGAATGTTAGGAGGCGATTTCTATCTCCGATATGAGAAAGATCAACCGTGCCGGTGAGGGGCATTCCCCGGCACCGGCGGGGCGGAAGGTAAATGTGAGCAACAGCCGCCGGGAGTCCCAGCCGGAACCCAAACACGGCCGGGAACCCAAAGAACCAAAGGAACCCTGTGAAAAGGGCAGACATCCCATTCTGCGCTTCATTGGCCGAACCATTGCTACACTGATTTGTCTGGGCATCATGGCAGGCAGTCTGGTGGCAGTGGGTGCTGTGTATTACGTGGTGCAGGCTACCGCCAACGACGGCGACCTGCTGGATCTGGACAACATTGAGCTGAGCCAGTCCAGTGTGGTGATGGCTACCGACCCGGACACCGGTGCACAGGTGGAGTATGCCACGCTGCGCTCTTCCAACAGCCACCGCGTGTGGGCGGATCTGGAGCAGATCCCCACGAACCTGCAGTATGCGTTCATCTGCACCGAGGATAAGGACTTTTACAACGAGCCCGGCGTCAACTTCAAGCGCACCATCGGCGCAATGGTCAACGAATACCTGCTGCCCATCTACAGCTCCAAGCAGGGTGCATCCACGCTGGAGCAGCAGCTGATCAAGAACCTGACCGACGACAAGAGCGCCAGCGGCATTGAAGGCGCACTGCGCAAGCTGCGCGAGATCTACCGCGCCCTCTGCCTGAGCCGCAGCTATTCCAAGGAGACCATTCTGGAAGCGTACCTGAACACCATCAGCTTTACCGGCACCATTCAGGGCGTGCAGACTGCGGCCAACGAATACTTTAATAAGGATGTCAGCCAGCTGACCCTGTGGGAGTGTGCGACCATTGCGTCCATCACCAAAAACCCCACCAACTATAACC
>OWID01000503.1_pt1 | contig 14119 bp, 12 predicted proteins | sample 1732661 | NCBI WGS metagenome assembly OWID01 (sample SAMN05065739, study PRJEB22554) | human gut metagenome | biome: ENVO:2100002; feature: ENVO:00000062; material: ENVO:00002003 | host: Homo sapiens | place: USA
TCTACACTCGACTAGTCGTCGGCAGCGTCAGATGTGTATAAGAGACAGACCATGAGCGGTACAGCAACCAGGCGTGAAAGCGCGGAGAAGAACGGGCAAAGCACCAGGCCGCCAGCAGGATAAACGGCGTCGTCGGTAATACCGGTAATACCACGCCCAGCGTACCCAGCACTACCGCCAGCCAGCCAATGATGATTAAAATGATTCGTTGCATATTGAGTGTTGTCAGCTTACAGAGTGGCTACTTTAGCATAACAATTATCATTTTCATTGAGGTCTTATCGTGAAAACCGCCCTGCTGCTGGAAAAACTGGAAGGACAGCTCGCTACGCTGCGCCAGCGTTGTGCCCCGGTAGCGCAATTTGCCACGCTAAGCGCCCGTTTTGACAGGCACCTTTTTCAGACTCGTGCGACAACACTGCAGGCTTGTCTCGATGAGGCAGGCGATAACCTGGCTGCGCTTCGTCATGCCGTTGAGCAACAGCAACTGCCGCAAGTCGCCTGGCTGGCGGAACATCTGGCGGCGCAACTGGAGGCTATAGCGCGTGAAGCCACAGCCTGGTCGCTACGCGAGTGGGACAGTGCGCCACCGAAAATTGCCCGCTGGCAGCGTAAACGTATTCAGCATCAGGATTTTGAGCGGCGGCTAAGTGAGATGGTTGCTGAACGTCGAGCCCGCCTGGCGCGGGTGACCGATCTCGTGGAACAGCAAACGCTGCATCGTGAAGTGGAAGCCTATGAAGCGCGCCTGGCACGCTGCCGCCATGCGCTGGAAAAAATCGAAAACAGGCTAGCGCGCTTAACCCGCTAGCAATGGAGAGAGTATGTCACTGGAAAATGCCCCTGACGATGTCAAACTGGCTGTCGATTTGATTGTGCTGCTGGAAGAAAATCAGATCCCAGCCCGCACCGTGCTGCGCGCGCTGGATATTGTGAAGCGTGATTATGAAAAGAAGTTACAGAGCGATGAGGCTTCGCAAAGCGAGTAAAAAATAAAGGGCGGCATCACTGTCGCCCTTTATTGTCCTTACCCTACCGCTGGTGTCGGATCGTCGCCTTTGTAGTCGCGTTTTACTTCCGTCACCTCATCGCCCTTCTCGTTGTGCAGATGCACTTCAAGCTGGTTAAAGGCAATATTGATGTCATTTTCACGGCACAGCTGATCGATAGTACGGTTCAGCTCATCGACAGTACGGCTACGGTCACGCAGTTCACGCACATACAGACGCAGCTCATGATCCAACGTGCTGGCACCAAACGCCGTAAAGAAGACTTCCGGCATTGGTTCGTGCATCACCCTTGGGTGCTCAGTCGCCGCCTTCAGTAACACTTTACGCACTTTTTCCAGATCGGAGCCATAGGCCACGCCGAGACGGATCACCAGACGCGTAGTAGTGTCAGTCAACGACCAGTTGATCAGACGCTCGGTAACAAACGCTTTGTTCGGGATGATCACTTCTTTGCGATCGAAATCGGTAATCGTTGTCGCACGAATACGGATCTTACTTACCGTCCCCGAGAAGCTACCAATGGTTACCGTATCGCCAATGCGCACCGGACGTTCGAACAGAATGATCAAACCGGAGACGAAGTTACCGAAAATTTCTTGTAAACCAAAACCAAGACCTACGGATAATGCTGCTGCCAGCCACTGGAGTTTATCCCAAGAGACGCCCAGCGACCCGAACACCGTCATCGCACCAACGGCAATAATGATGTAGTTAAGGATGGTAGTAATGGCATACGACGCGCCCTGGCGCATATTCAGTCGCGAGAGCACCAGCACTTCCAGCAAACCAGGCAGGTTGCGAATCAACGCCCAGGCCACCATTGAGGCGATAATCGCAAACAACAGACTGCCCATGGTGACGTTTTTCACCACCGCAGCACCAGCTTCAGTACCGTTGTAATGCCAGAGCGTAATGCTGTCCAGATAGCTGAACACGGTGATCAAATCGGACCAAATTGCCCAGAACATGACACCAAACAGCGCAAACATCAGCAACATGGTAATACGCAGCGTCTGCTGGTTAACCTGCTCCAGTGCAATGGTGGGTTCTTCCGGCGGTTCAGCACCTTCTGCGCCCTCTTTCACCAGATTCTGCCGACGCGCCAGCGCACGACGCCAGGCGATACGCCGCGCCGCCACGCTTAAGCCACGCAGTACTGTCTGGTACAGCAGGTTCCAGATGATCACCAAATAAACGGTTTCAATCCAACGCCCGGAGAGGCGCAGCGTGGTGTAGAAATAACCCGTGGCGGTCAGCACCATCAACGCAATCGGGATAATCGACAGTACGGTAATGGTGACCAGTCGCATGGTGTGCGACTCTTTATCACGCCAGCTTTCGCGGCACATCGGCCATACCAGGAAGGCAATCAGCAGCAGGTTGAAGAAAATCATAGCCTGCCCCAGCACATCATCCATCAGATGCAGCGGGGAAAGTTCTGCCACCACAGACCAGAAATGGATAGGCAGCAATGCGAGACTGATGCGGACAATTTGCCGACGCCAGTGGCTGGTCTGCTGTTCCGGCATACCAAAGTGACGCACGGCAACGCCGTTTTTCTCCAGTACCTTCCAGCACAGGCCAAACACCAGCCAGAAAATCGCCAGTTTTTTACTGAACGACCATAGCAGTTCGCTGATGTTGAGCTGCATGGTCAACAGAATCAGGCCAACCGCGAGAATAATCAGGCACACCGGCAGCGCACGGATCAGGTCGATAAGGATCGCTTTTGGTGTGTTGAGCTGGCTGTCGTTACGCAGGGAACCCACAGCGGAAGCCAGTTTTTGTTGATACGCTTTCAGCCAGCCCAGACGCCAGTGGATCAGCCCGGCAATCAACAGCAGCGGCAAACCGGCGAGGAAAGCGATAAAAACGGCAGGCCAGGCTTTTTCCCAGTTCACCGTGATTTTCATCGACTTAAATTCATCTTTCAGGCTTTGCGGGAACGCTTTGATCCAGTCCCAGTCCATTGGACGGTTACTGTTCACCCAAAAGATTTGCTGAGTCAGGATGGATTTCAGGTTTTTCGACACACTCATTAACTGCTGCTGGTTGATTTGCAGGTTAATGGCCATCATCAGCTGGTTACCCAACTGTTTGTTAAGCTGATCCAGCAATTCGCGACGCATATCAACTACTTGCAATAACGCATCGTGAACTTCGCTGTTGACTTCGTTGGTGTGACCTTCTTCCAGTTTGTTGACGAACGCATCGCTCTGGAAGAGTGCATCACGCTGCTGGTTAACTTCAAACTGTTCGAGACGCAAATCCGCGATGCGGTTGGTCATGTTTTCCAGTTCATCCGCCGAGGGCAGCGTTTGTTGTTGCTGGTAAAGGATACGAGACAACAGCAGGCTGCCCTTCAGGACGGCAATCTGCTCTTTAATATTGCGTTCCGATTGAAGCGCCCGCTCCAGCCAGTTTTTGACTTTAATGTTTTGCTGCATCAACTGATTACCGTTTTCAGTCGCTGTAATCAGACGCTGACTTAACTGCTGGTTAATTTCCAGTTCCTGCTTCACCAGCGGATTAGCCTGAATACGCGCGGCTTCATCCGGGGAGACGGCTTCCTGCGCCGTTTTTTCGGTTAAAGTCAGGCGCTTGCTGTTTACTGCTTCTTGCAACAGCTGCAACTGGTGCTCCAGACGGGCGCTGTTCGCCGTCACGTAATCCCGTTGCTTTTGCAAGGTATCCTGCAAGACGGTGTTCCCTTCCAGGCTTTTACGCTGCTGGTCAATCTCCGCATTCAGCAACGCCTGCTGGGCCTGCATTAACACTTTCTGGCTGGGACGTAAGGCAGTCTCGCCGACATCAGTCCCATCCAGACGACTGCGAATTTGTTGCAGCTGCTGCGAAGCGTTATACATCGCATTTTGCACGCGTTCGGGCTGCGTCTGTAACGAAACCAGCTGGCTGTTATAAGACGCCAGATCGTTTTGTGCGTTTTGCAAATCGTCCAGCGCCTGGGCAACGCGAGTTTCCAGCTGGCGCAACGAAAGTGTGCTCAGAATTTTGCGCGTTTCTTCGTCATTATCGACATCGCTAAGTGCAGTTAACGCCGCGGTCGCCTGGCGCATTTTTTCCGGCGCTTCAGCGACTTTTTGCCGTAGCTGAACTGTCTCTTCTTTTACGCGATCGATTTTATCGAGGGTAGCTAATGTATCTGTCAGATCCTGCTGCACCAGTTTGTCCTGAGCAGAAAGATCTTTTTGTTTATTCAGTGAGTCAAGTTGTGCCTGCAGGTCCGCTTTTGTCGGCAGATCACCATTCGATGACGCCCGCGCAAACGCCGTGTTCTGGCATAACAAGACAAAAACAAAAGCAATAAATGCTGAAAAAACAAAATGCCGTGATCGTTTGTAATACTGGAACATAGTCATGATGAATGAAGGTTTCTGAACCTGAAGAACGACCTGAAAAAGTCAAACCGCAAGAATATCACGACGCAGTGAACCAGAATAGCAACGACGAAAATGTCCAGGAAAAATCCTGGAGTCAGATTCAGGGTTATTCGGTAATGGCAGGGTTACGAAGCGTGGGACACAGGAGATACATCTCCAGTAAGATGGCGACGTAATCGCGGGCTTCTTTTTTAAGATCAAAAGATTGCGGGGCAAAGAGCCAGTTTTCCATCAGGCCGGAAATATAGCCGCGCATAATAATTGCTGCCCGACGCGTCATTAAATCCGCAGGCAACATTTTCGCTTCAATACAATGTTTTAACGTTTGTTCTATACGGTCATAACTTTCCAGACAGAGATTACGTTGTGCCTGTTGCACCACAACCCTTTCTCCGACAAATTCGCATTTGTGGAATATAATCTCCATCAATAATCGACGCCGTTCTTCTGTCACCGTGGATTCAAGAACATGAATTAATATCTCTCTTAATACTGAGAGTGGATCGCCAGGGAATTTTGCCTGATACTCAAGCTCTAGTTCACCAATATTGGATTCTGACAGTTCCCAGATCTCACTGAACAAATCCGACTTGTCTTTAAAATGCCAGTAGATTGCACCGCGCGTAACGCCAGCTGCTTTTGCAATCTCGCCCAGCGAGGTGGATGATACCCCCTGCTGTGAGAAAAGACGTAGAGCCACATCGAGGATGTGTTGGCGCGTTTCTTGCGCTTCTTGTTTGGTTTTTCGTGCCATATGTTCGTGAATTTACAGGCGTTAGATTTACATACATTTGTGAATGTATGTACCATAGCACGACGATAATATAAACGCAGCAATGGGTTTATTAACTTTTGACCATTGACCAATTTGAAATCGGACACTCGAGGTTTACATATGAACAAAAACAGAGGGTTTACGCCTCTGGCGGTCGTTCTGATGCTCTCAGGCAGCTTAGCCCTAACAGGATGTGACGACAAACAGGCCCAACAAGGTGGCCAGCAGATGCCCGCCGTTGGCGTAGTAACAGTCAAAACTGAACCTCTGCAGATCACAACCGAGCTTCCGGGTCGCACCAGTGCCTACCGGATCGCAGAAGTTCGTCCTCAAGTTAGCGGGATTATCCTGAAGCGTAATTTCAAAGAAGGTAGCGACATCGAAGCAGGTGTCTCTCTCTATCAGATTGATCCTGCGACCTATCAGGCGGCATACGACAGCGCGAAAGGCGATCTGGCGAAAGCCCAGGCTGCAGCCAATATCGCGCAATTGACGGTGAATCGTTATCAGAAATTGCTCGGTACTCAGTACATCAGTAAGCAAGAGTACGATCAGGCTCTGGCTGATGCGCAACAGGCAAATGCTGCGGTAACTGCGGCGAAAGCTGCCGTTGAAACTGCGCGGATCAATCTGGCTTACACCAAAGTTACCTCTCCGATTAGCGGTCGCATTGGTAAGTCGAACGTGACGGAAGGCGCATTGGTACAGAACGGTCAGGCGACTGCGCTGGCAACCGTGCAGCAACTTGATCCGATCTACGTTGATGTGACCCAGTCCAGCAACGACTTCCTGCGCCTGAAACAGGAACTGGCAAATGGCACGCTGAAACAAGAGAACGGCAAAGCCAAAGTGTCGCTGATCACCAGTGACGGCATTAAGTTCCCGCAGGACGGTACGCTGGAATTCTCTGACGTTACCGTTGATCAGACCACCGGGTCTATCACCCTACGCGCTATCTTCCCGAACCCGGATCACACTCTGCTGCCGGGTATGTTCGTACGTGCACGTCTGGAAGAAGGGCTTAATCCAAACGCTATTTTAGTCCCGCAACAGGGCGTAACCCGTACGCCGCGTGGCGATGCCACCGTACTGGTGGTTGGCGCGGATGACAAAGTGGAAACCCGTCCGATCGTTGCAAGCCAGGCTATTGGCGATAAGTGGCTGGTGACAGAAGGTCTGAAAGCAGGCGATCGCGTAGTAATAAGTGGGCTGCAGAAAGTGCGTCCTGGTGTCCAGGTAAAAGCACAAGAAGTTACCGCTGATAATAACCAGCAAGCCGCAAGCGGTGCTCAGCCTGAACAGTCCAAGTCTTAACTTAAACAGGAGCCGTTAAGACATGCCTAATTTCTTTATCGATCGCCCGATTTTTGCGTGGGTGATCGCCATTATCATCATGTTGGCAGGGGGGCTGGCGATCCTCAAACTGCCGGTGGCGCAATATCCTACGATTGCACCGCCGGCAGTAACGATCTCCGCCTCCTACCCCGGCGCTGATGCGAAAACAGTGCAGGACACGGTGACACAGGTTATCGAACAGAATATGAACGGTATCGATAACCTGATGTACATGTCCTCTAACAGTGACTCCACGGGTACCGTGCAGATCACCCTGACCTTTGAGTCTGGTACTGATGCGGATATCGCGCAGGTTCAGGTGCAGAACAAACTGCAGCTGGCGATGCCGTTGCTGCCGCAAGAAGTTCAGCAGCAAGGGGTGAGCGTTGAGAAATCATCCAGCAGCTTCCTGATGGTTGTCGGCGTTATCAACACCGATGGCACCATGACGCAGGAGGATATCTCTGACTACGTAGCGGCAAATATGAAAGATGCCATCAGCCGTACGTCGGGCGTGGGTGACGTTCAGTTGTTCGGTTCACAGTACGCGATGCGTATCTGGATGAACCCGAATGAACTAAACAAATTCCAGCTAACACCGGTTGATGTCATTACCGCCATCAAAGCGCAGAACGCCCAGGTTGCAGCTGGTCAGCTCGGTGGTACGCCGCCGGTGAAAGGCCAACAGCTTAACGCCTCTATTATTGCTCAGACGCGTCTGACCTCTACTGAAGAGTTTGGCAAAATCCTGCTGAAAGTGAATCAGGATGGTTCCCGCGTGCTGCTGCGTGATGTGGCGAAAATTGAGCTGGGTGGTGAGAACTACGACATCATCGCAGAGTTTAACGGCCAACCGGCTTCCGGTCTGGGGATCAAGCTGGCGACCGGTGCAAACGCGCTGGATACCGCTGCGGCAATCCGTGCTGAACTGGCGAAGATGGAACCGTTCTTCCCGTCGGGTCTGAAAATTGTTTACCCGTACGACACCACGCCGTTCGTGAAAATCTCTATTCACGAAGTGGTTAAAACGCTGGTCGAAGCGATCATCCTCGTGTTCCTGGTTATGTATCTGTTCCTGCAGAACTTCCGCGCGACGTTGATTCCGACCATTGCCGTACCGGTGGTATTGCTGGGGACCTTTGCCGTCCTTGCCGCCTTTGGCTTCTCGATAAACACGCTAACAATGTTCGGGATGGTGCTCGCCATCGGCCTGTTGGTGGATGACGCCATCGTTGTGGTAGAAAACGTTGAGCGTGTTATGGCGGAAGAAGGTTTGCCGCCAAAAGAAGCCACCCGTAAGTCGATGGGGCAGATTCAGGGCGCTCTGGTCGGTATCGCGATGGTACTGTCGGCGGTATTCGTACCGATGGCCTTCTTTGGCGGTTCTACTGGTGCTATCTATCGTCAGTTCTCTATTACCATTGTTTCAGCAATGGCGCTGTCGGTACTGGTGGCGTTGATTCTGACCCCGGCTCTTTGTGCCACCATGCTGAAACCGATTGCCAAAGGCGATCACGGGGAAGGTAAAAAAGGCTTCTTCGGCTGGTTTAACCGCATGTTCGAGAAGAGCACGCACCACTACACCGACAGCGTAGGCGGTATTCTGCGCAGTACAGGGCGTTACCTGGTGCTGTATCTGATCATCGTGGTCGGCATGGCCTATCTGTTCGTGCGTCTGCCAAGCTCCTTCTTGCCAGATGAAGACCAGGGCGTATTTATGACCATGGTTCAGCTGCCAGCAGGTGCAACGCAGGAACGTACGCAGAAAGTGCTCAATGAGGTAACGAATTACTATCTGACCAAAGAAAAGAACAACGTTGAGTCGGTGTTCGCCGTTAACGGCTTCGGCTTTGCGGGACGTGGTCAGAATACCGGTATTGCGTTCGTTTCCTTGAAGGACTGGGCCGATCGTCCGGGTGAAGAAAACAAAGTTGAAGCGATTACCATGCGTGCAACACGCGCTTTCTCGCAAATCAAAGATGCGATGGTTTTCGCCTTTAACCTGCCCGCAATCGTGGAACTGGGTACTGCAACCGGCTTTGACTTTGAGCTGATTGACCAGGCTGGCCTTGGTCACGAAAAACTGACTCAGGCGCGTAACCAGCTGCTTGCAGAAGCAGCGAAGCACCCTGATATGTTGACCAGCGTACGTCCAAACGGTCTGGAAGATACCCCGCAGTTTAAGATTGATATCGACCAGGAAAAAGCGCAGGCGCTGGGTGTTTCTATCAACGACATTAACACCACTCTGGGCGCTGCATGGGGCGGTAGCTATGTGAACGACTTTATCGACCGCGGTCGTGTGAAGAAAGTTTACGTCATGTCAGAAGCGAAATACCGTATGCTGCCGGATGATATCGGCGACTGGTATGTTCGTGCTGCTGATGGTCAGATGGTGCCGTTCTCGGCGTTCTCCTCTTCTCGTTGGGAGTACGGTTCGCCGCGTCTGGAACGTTACAACGGCCTGCCATCCATGGAAATCTTAGGCCAGGCGGCACCGGGTAAAAGTACCGGTGAAGCAATGGAGCTGATGGAACAACTGGCGAGCAAACTGCCTACCGGTGTTGGCTATGACTGGACGGGGATGTCCTATCAGGAACGTCTCTCCGGCAACCAGGCACCTTCACTGTACGCGATTTCGTTGATTGTCGTGTTCCTGTGTCTGGCGGCGCTGTATGAAAGCTGGTCGATTCCGTTCTCCGTTATGCTGGTCGTTCCGCTGGGGGTTATCGGTGCGTTGCTGGCTGCCACCTTCCGTGGCCTGACCAATGACGTTTACTTCCAGGTAGGCCTGCTCACAACCATTGGGTTGTCGGCGAAGAACGCGATACTTATCGTCGAATTCGCCAAAGACTTGATGGATAAAGAAGGTAAAGGTCTGATTGAAGCGACGCTTGATGCGGTGCGGATGCGTTTACGTCCGATCCTGATGACCTCGCTGGCGTTTATCCTCGGCGTTATGCCGCTGGTTATCAGTACTGGTGCTGGTTCCGGCGCGCAGAACGCAGTAGGTACCGGTGTAATGGGCGGGATGGTGACCGCAACGGTACTGGCAATCTTCTTCGTTCCGGTATTCTTTGTGGTGGTTCGCCGCCGCTTTAGCCGCAAGAATGAAGATATCGAGCACAGCCATACTGTCGATCATCATTGATACAACGTGTAATCACTAAGGCCGCGCAAGCGGCCTTTTTTATGCATAACCGACGAACATTAAGGAGTCATTGAACCACCAACTCAGGATCTCATACGAAAACCAGTATTAAACACGTATAAAATTCATAAAAAATACTGATTGTTAGTTAATTTATATTAAGTAGCGCTAATAGATTTAATAATCCATAATCATTTAGAGGCTATTCTTAATTATTTGCGGTAATTCTTTATTCATTCCTCGGTTATTACGTCATATTCAGAGCAATCCTGGTATTAGTGTTACCAATTTCATCTGGCGATAATCCTGAAATGTTATGAACAGTTCGAGCAAACTGCTTTTACCTGCTGCGGGTTAGTGCTAGTATGAAAAAGTAAGTCCTGTCCCGCTTCCTTCCTAATTGTAATTTTTCGTAATAATGCGATGAAAACCTGCAAAGAGTGGCTTATAGTTAAGCTAACAAACGAGAGGGCAAGTCCAGGTCAGTAAGTTTTTTCCATCCCGAAAGGTGTCCGTTAGTTCAACCACTAAGAAGGGGACGCGTTATGGATGAATACTCACCCAAAAGACATGATATCGCACAGCTTAAGTTTCTCTGTGAAACCCTGTATCATGACTGTCTTGCAAACCTTGAAGAAAGCAATCATGGCTGGGTTAACGACCCAACCTCGGCGATCAACCTCCAGTTGAATGAACTGATTGAGCATATTGCGACCTTCGCACTTAATTACAAAATTAAGTATAATGAAGACAATAAGCTCATTGAGCAGATCGACGAATATCTGGATGACACCTTTATGTTGTTCAGCAGTTATGGTATTAATATGCAGGATCTTCAGAAATGGCGGAAGTCAGGTAATCGACTATTCCGTTGTTTTGTCAATGCGACGAAAGAGAATCCTGCGAGTTTATCTTGTTAGAATTATTACAACCATGGGTAGAAGTATGTCCGAAAAACCTTTAACAAAAACCGATTATTTAATGCGTTTACGTCGTTGCCAGACAATTGACACGCTGGAGCGTGTTATCGAGAAAAATAAATACGAATTATCAGATAATGAACTGGCGGTATTTTACTCAGCCGCAGATCACCGCCTCGCCGAATTGACCATGAATAAACTGTACGACAAGATCCCTTCCTCAGTATGGAAATTTATTCGCTAATAAATAATTCGCTTTCGGAGCTATAACCGGCTGTTTATTAAGAATTTTATACTTTTTCGCCATGAAGACGTACCCTATGTGATCTTTATCACACAGATGTAATGGGAACGTTCTCTTCACTGACTTTTCGTCTTACTGTGTTGCCGCATTTTCAGCAACCGGAGGTCAGTAATGAGCACAGAAAAAGAAAAGATGATTGCTGGTGAGTTGTATCGCTCGGCAGATGAGACGTTATCTCGCGATCGCCTGCGCGCTCGTCAGCTTATTCACCGATACAATCATTCCCTGGCGGAAGAGCACACATTACGCCAGCAAATTCTCGCTGATTTATTCGGTCAGGTGACAGAGGCTTATATTGAGCCAACGTTTCGCTGTGATTATGGCTATAATATTTTTCTCGGCAATAATTTTTTCGCCAACTTCGATTGCGTGATGCTTGATGTCTGCCCTATTCGCATCGGTGATAACTGTATGTTGGCACCAGGCGTTCATATCTACACGGCAACACATCCCATCGACCCTGTAGCACGTAATAGCGGTGCTGAACTGGGGATACCCGTCACCATCGGTAATAACGTCTGGATTGGCGGACGCGCGGTCATTAACCCTGGTGTGACCATTGGTGATAACGTCGTGGTAGCCTCAGGTGCAGTTGTCACAAAAGATGTCCCGGACAACGTTGTCGTGGGCGGTAATCCAGCCAGAATAATTAAAAAATTGTAATATGTTTTTCGCAACTGTTATGCAAAATTGTGGTAAATCTGTTACTTCCCCTCTACTATTCCCACGTTAAAATAGGGTGTTCCCTGGAAAGTTGCAGATACCACGAAGGCAAACGATGACCGAAATACAACGCCTGCTGACCGAAACAATTGAGTCTCTAAATACCCGCGAAAAACGCGACAACAAACCCCGCTTTAGTATCAGTTTTATCCGTAAACATCCGGGGCTGTTTATCGGTATGTACGTTGCTTTTTTTGCCACCCTGGCAGTGATGTTGCAGTCCGAAACGCTGTCAGGCTCTGTCTGGCTACTGGTTGTATTATTTATCCTGCTTAATGGTTTCTTCTTTTTCGATGTCTACCCACGCTACCGCTATGAAGATATCGACGTGCTGGATTTCCGCGTTTGCTATAACGGCGAATGGTACAACACGCGCTTTGTACCTGCCGCGCTGGTTGAAGCCATCTTGAACTCTCCGCGTGTCGCGGATGTTCATAAAGAACAACTGCAAAAAATGATCGTCCGTAAAGGTGAACTGTCTTTTTACGATATTTTTACCCTCGCTCGCGCCGAATCAACATCTTAAGTTAGGGTTACATACCAGGCGTAAAGCTCTGCGCCTGGTCAAATGACAACGTTCGTTTCCACCCATCCCTTCATGAAATCCCGGCTCTACCTCCTTATCTCCTGCCAGCCTTTTTCCACAATCAGATATACTTTCCCTACACTGTGTTAATAAGGATATGCTGGTGAGAACACGACATCTGGTCGGCCTTATTTCGGGAGTACTGATTCTTTCAGTATTGCTGCCTGTCGGCTTAAGCATCTGGCTGGCCCATCAGCAGGTAGAAACATCATTTATTGAAGAGCTGAATACGTATTCCTCCCGCGTCGCTATTCGGGCCAATAAGGTGGCGACACAAGGGAAAGATGCGCTGCAAGAGCTGGAAAGATGGCAAGGCGCTGCCTGTAGCGAAGCCCATCTCATGGAAATGCGTCGGGTATCTTACAGTTATCGCTATATTCAGGAAGTGGTTTATATCGATAACAACGTTCCCCAGTGTTCGTCTCTGGAGCATGAAAGCCCGCCCGATACCTTCCCCGAGCCAGGTAAAATTTCGAAAGATGGTTATCGTGTCTGGTTAACATCGCATAACGATTTAGGCATTATCCGTTACATGGTTGCCATGGGAACGGCACATTATGTCGTCATGATCGACCCCGCTTCCTTTATTGATGTCATTCCCTATAGCTCATGGCAAATTGATGCCGCCATTATTGGCAATGCCCATAACGTTGTGATAACCAGCAGCGATGAAATTGCTCAGGGAATTATTACCAGACTACAAAAAACACCCGGTGAGCATATCGAAAATAATGGAATCATTTACGATATCCTGCCCTTCCCGGAAATGAATATTTCGATCATCACCTGGGCTTCAACGAAAATGTTGCAGAAAGGCTGGCATCGGCAAGTCTTTATTTGGTTACCGCTCGGGTTGGTGATTGGCCTGCTGGCAGCGATGTTTGTGCTGCGTATTTTGCGCCGTATCCAGTCACCGCATCATCGGCTGCAGGATGCTATCGAAAATCGTGATATTTGCGTGCACTATCAGCCGATTGTCTCCTTAGCCAATGGCAAAATTGTCGGTGCTGAGGCACTGGCGCGCTGGCCGCAGACAGACGGTAGTTGGTTGTCACCAGATAGTTTTATTCCACTGGCACAGCAAACGGGCCTTTCTGAGCCGTTGACGCTACTGATTATAAGAAGCGTCTTCGAAGATATGGGCGACTGGCTGCGTCAGCATCCGCAGCAGCATATTTCGATCAATCTTGAATCCACCGTGCTCACCTCGGAAAAAATCCCGCAATTGCTGCGTGAAATGATCAATCACTATCAGGTTAATCCCAGACAGATCGCGCTTGAACTCACTGAACGCGAGTTTGCCGATCCGAAAACCAGCGCCCCGATAATTTCTCGCTACCGGGAGGCGGGCCATGAAATTTATCTCGATGATTTTGGTACGGGGTATTCAAGTTTAAGTTATTTACAGGATCTGGATGTCGACATTCTGAAGATCGATAAATCTTTCGTTGATGCGCTGGAATATAAAAATGTCACGCCGCATATCATCGAAATGGCAAAAACACTGAAACTGAAAATGGTAGCGGAGGGAATCGAAACCAGTAAACAAGAAGAGTGGTTACGCCAGCATGGCGTGCACTACGGTCAGGGCTGGCTCTACAGCAAGGCATTACCGAAAGAAGATTTCTTACGCTGGGCCGAGCAACATTTGTGAATTGTAGGGCTGACGGCACGCCGCACAGCCCGTCACGCTACCTATTCGTCGATGATTGACTCGAATCCGCCATAGATCATTCGCTTACCATCAAACGGCATGGACTCGCCGAACTCTTTCATCCGTGGGTCCGACATCATCTTTTGATTAGCAGCGTCGCGGACCTCTTTTGAAGGGTATTCAATCCAGCTAAAGACAACCTCTTCATTCCTGTCTCTTATACACATCTGACGCTGCCGACGACTAGTCGAGTGTAGATC
>OWID01000504.1_pt1 | contig 14116 bp, 14 predicted proteins | sample 1732661 | NCBI WGS metagenome assembly OWID01 (sample SAMN05065739, study PRJEB22554) | human gut metagenome | biome: ENVO:2100002; feature: ENVO:00000062; material: ENVO:00002003 | host: Homo sapiens | place: USA
GAGATAGGCTCCGGTCTCGTGGGCTCGGAGATGTGTATAAGAGACAGGGGCGGATCAGGGAGGCGCGCCGGGCCTGCCGCCGCCTGAAGGAGCGGGGCGTCCTGCTGGAGCTCTCCACCGGCCATCTGCTCCACGCCGGGGCCGTCCGGGCGGCGGAGGCCCGGCTGCGCGGGCGCTTCGGCCCCGCCTCCTTCTCCCTGGCCGAGGCCAGGGACGCCCTGGGCTGCTCCCGCCGGTGCGCCCTGCTCCTGCTGGAGCACTGGGACGCCTCCGGCGTCACCCGCCGGCAGGGAGAGGGCCGGATTTTTTCCACATCTGCTTGACCTGCGGTGGAAAACCAGCTATGATGGGAGTGGATATGGGGGCGGAAGGGCCGCTGGTGGGCCCCCCGGTCTTCAAAACCGACGGGGACGGCGCTCCCGTCCTGGTGTGTTCGATTCGCACCCGCCCCCGCCACGGGCTCAGGGCCGCCCTGCGGGCGGCGGTTGGAAACAAGGCCTTTTCTGTGGAAAGGAGCGTGCCGTCATGTCCAGCATCCCCTTCTTTGCCCGCCGCAGGCTCTGCAGCACCTTCAACGCCCAGGAGGTCGGGCAGCTCCGCGCCGCCCTCCAGGACGCCGGGGTGGAATTCATCATTCGGCAGGACCGCCAGAACGGTTCCTTTTTCGGCATCGGCCTGCAGTTGGTCCCCCCCTCCGTTGAATACATTATTTATGTCCATGAGGACGACTTTGAGCTGGCCCAGGCCGCCCTTCAGGGCACCCTCAACTGAAAAATGCCCGTGGGCGGCCGTCGGAAGAGGTCTCTTTTTATCGAAAGGAGCGTGCCGTCATGTCCACGATTCCCCTCCTCGCCCGCCGCAGGCTCTGCAACACCTTCAACGCCCAGGAGGTCGGACAGCTCCGCGCCGCCCTCCAGGATGCCGGGGTGGAGTTTGTCATCACCCAGGACAGCCGCCCGGTGGGCGGCTTCTCCGGCTATGGAACCTCCGGCCCGGCCCTCCATCTGGGGGCCGGCGCAGCCCCCTTCGAGTACACGGTATATGTGCACAAGGATGATCTGGCCCTGGCCGAGAGCGCCATACAGGGTACCGTCGGATAGCAGCACAGAGCCGCCGCCCCAGTCGGGGCGGCGGCTCTGTTTTTCCATATGCTCCATGCTCCCCGCGGCGTCAGCTCTTTCTCCTCCATTTCAGCAGCAGGGCGGAGTTGAGGATCACCAGCACGGAGCCGGCGTTGTGAACCAGGGCCCCCACCACGGGGTTGAGGACGCCGGTCATGGCCAGCACGATGGCCACAAAGTTGAGGGCCATAGAGAAGGCCAGGTTGAGGCGGATGGTGGTCATCATCCGCCGGGACAGGGCCAGCAGGTGGGGCAGCTCCTCCACCCGGTCATTGACCAGAACGATGTCGGCGGCGTCCACGGCGATATCACTGCCCACGCCCCCCATGGCGATACCCACAAAGGCCCTTTTCAGGGCGGGGGCGTCGTTGATGCCGTCGCCCACCATGCAGATCCGGACGCCCGCCTGCTGGGCCCGGTCGATCCAGTTGAGCTTGTCCTCCGGCAGACACCCCGCCCGGCACTCCCGAATGGACAGCGTCCGGGCGATGTGGGCGGCGGCGTTCTCGTTGTCGCCGGTGAGGAGCACCGGGGACACCCCCTCCGCGCTCAGGGCCCGGAGCATGGCCGCCGCCTCTCCCCGCACCGTGTCCGCCAGGGCGCAGAAGCCGGCGGGGGCCCCGTCCACCGCCAGATAGATGAGGGTGCACCCCTGGGCCAGAAAACCCTCCGCCTCCGCTCCGGCCGCCGGGGGAAGGGCCGCGCCCGCCTCCTCCAGCAGGGCCTCGCTGCCTGCCAGGACGGTATGGCCGTCCAGCACCGCCCGGAGGCCCCGGCCGGGCAGGGCCTCGAAGTCCTCCGCCGGGGCGGGCGTCCCGCCTCCGGCGGCCTGCCACCCCCTGACCACCGCTTTGCCCAGGGGGTGCTCCGAGCCCAGCTCCGCCCGGGCCAGCCAGGCGTAGACCTGTTCCTCCGTCACGCCGGGGGACAGGCTGCGCACCGCCGTCACCTCGGGCACGCCGCGGGTCAGGGTGCCCGTCTTGTCGAAGGCCGCCTTGCCCACCTGGGCCAGCCGCTCCAGGGCGTCCCCCTCCCGCACCAGGAAGCTGTGGCGGGTGACGTTGCCGATGGCCGCCATGATAGCGGTGGGGGTGGCCAGCACCAGGGCGCAGGGGCAGAACACCACCAGGATGGTCACCGCCCGGATCACCTGACCGCTGAACAGCCACGTGAGGGCTGCGGAAGCGAGGGCGGCGATCACAATCCAGGTGGCCCAGCGGTCGGCCAGGCCCACGATCTTCGCCTTGCCCGCATCCGCCGACTGCACCAGGCGGATCATCCGCTGGATGGAGCTGTCCTCCCCCACCCGGGCGGCCTCCATCTCAAAGGAGCCGAACTGGTTGACGGTGCCGCTGAATACCTCATCTCCCGGCCCCTTGTCCACCGGGAGGGACTCGCCGGTCATCACCGCCTGGTTGACGGAGGTCTGTCCGGCCCGCACCACCCCGTCCACCGGAATGGTCTCTCCGGGGAGCACCCGCAGCCGGTCCCCCACCGCCACGGCCTCGGCGGGGATGCTCTCCTCCTCGGCGGCGGTCACCCGCCGGGCGGTGCGGGGCGTCAGTCGGACCAGCTTTTCGATGCCCGCCCGGGCCTTGGCCACCGTCCGCTCCTCCAGCAGAGAGCCAAGCTGCATGATGAAGGCGATCTCGCCGGCGGCAAAGATCTCCCCAATGGCCACCGAGGCGAGCAGCGCCAGGGACACCAGCACGTCGGCCTTGATGTCAAAGCGGGTGAACAGCCCCACGGCCGCCTCCCTGACAATGGGCGCGCCGCAGAGCAGGATGGCCAGCCACGCCGGGTTCACCGGCAGGGCCGCCGGGGCAAAAAAGCTCAACAGGAGGGAACCCCCTCCCAGCGCAAGAAATGTGATATCCCGTTTCATATACCCATACCCCCTATAGGTATATTTATACCCCCATGGGTATTATTTGTCAAGAAAAAAGCGGCCCAAACGGGCCGCATCAGCGTCAGCTCATACGTGAGAAGTGCTCGATGGCTTTGGCGAATTCCGCAATGGTCCGGTCCGCGTCTCCGTGCTCGATGCCGTCCCGGACGCAGTGGTTGAGATGCCCCTCCAGCACCACCTGTCCCACCTTGTGCAGGGCGCTCTTGGCGGCGTTGATCTGCATCAGCATGTCCTCACAGGGCACGTCCTGATCCACCATCTTGTCGATGGCGCCCAACTGCCCGATGATCTTTTTCAGTCTGCGGTGGAGGTTGTCCGCATCCATACACTGTCTCAATGGCTTCACCCACTTTCTTTGCTATGATACCAGCTTTTCGCCCGCCTGTAAAGGCAAAGCGGGACCGGCGCGGCAAGGCGCGCCGGTCCCGGCCGGTGAAAGCTCAGCTCCGCTCCTCAAAGCTGGCGCCGCAGTTGCGGCAGTTGACGGTGATCTTCCCCTTCCCCCGGGGCACCCGCAGATACTGTCCGCAGTTGGGGCACTTGAAGTAGCGGTGCTCCTTGTCCCGGCGGATGGTACGGCGCATCCGCAGCCAGCGTATGGCGGGTCCGGCCAGAGCCAGAAACCGGGCGTTCTCCGCCCGGCGGCGGTCGATACGGCGGGAGAACATGCGGAACAGATCCCACAGGAGCACTGCCAGCGCCAGCCAGGAGAGCACCTCCAGGTGGGGCAGGCCGGACAGAAGAATGAGGACGATATAGACCACGAGGAGGAAAAAGGAGAGCTGGTCGCTTCCATACCGGCCGTACATCAATTTTCGAATGAAGTTCATCACCATGAAATACGGTCGTCTCCTTTGAAGTTAAAAATAAATTTTTTCTGAACTTATGATAGCGCCTCCCTGTTTCTTCGTCAAGGAAGGAAACGTAAACAATATGTGAATTGTCCGCCCGGGGCAGCCATTCCGGGGCTTGCGGGATAGCGGAAAACCCGGTATACTGGTAAAAAAGCATGGGAGGGGCGTTTATGGGACGCATCGACAAGGAGAATTACTATCTGGACATCGCCCAGACAGTGGCCGGGCGCTCCACCTGCCTGCGCCGGTGCTATGGGGCCATTCTCGTCAAGAGCGACGAGATCATCTCCACCGGCTACAACGGCGCCCCCCGCGGGCGGCGCAACTGCGTGGATCTGAACTACTGCACCCGCGAGGCGCTGAACATCCCCTCCGGGGAGCGGTACGAGCTGTGCCGCTCCGTCCACGCCGAGGCCAACGCCATCATCTCCGCCGCCCGCAGCGAGGCCCTGGGCGCCACCCTCTACATGGCCTGCGTGGAGCCGGACACCGGGGCGCTGATTCCCGGCTCCACCTCCTGCTCCATGTGCCGCCGCCTCATCATCAACGCCGGCATCGCCCGGGTGGTCATCCGGGACACCCGCACGGAGTACCGGGTGGTGGAGGTGGCCGACTGGGTGCAGGAGGACGACTCCCTGCCCCGATCCCCTTGAGGCGCAGGGCCGCAGAAATTGATTCCGAACAGGAATGTTCTTGACAGAAGGCCGCCACAGACTTAAAATAGATAAGGTGTAATATTTTGAAGAACGAGGGGTAAGCTCTTCAAATTTTGTGCGCTCTGCCCAAGAGCGGGCGGGAGCGCGTGCATCCATTTCATGAAAAAGAACTTTGAAAATCCAAGATATGGAGGTGTGTTGAACCCTTGATGCAGACTGTCATCGCCTGTGTGATCACGGCCGTGGTCGCACTCATCATAGGCATTCCCATCGGCATTCAAATCCGCAAGCGCACCGCGGAAAAAGAGATCAACAGTGCGGAGGAGGAGGCCAAGCGCATCATCAACGAGTCCATCAAGAGCGCCGAGAGTAAGAAGCGGGAGGCGCTGGTGGAGGCCAAGGAGGAGATTCTCCAGGCCCGCAACGAGTATGAGCGCGAGGTGAAGGAGCGCCGGGCCGACCTGCAGAAGCAGGAGCGGCGGCTCCAGCAGAAGGAAGAGAACCTGGACCGCAAGACCGAGAACATCGAGAAGAAGGAGGACACCCTGCAGCGCAAGCTGGCCGAGCTGGACGCGGCCCGGGACGAGGTGGCCACCGTCAAGAAGACCCAGATGGAGGTGCTGGAGCGCATCTCCGGCTTCACCGCCGAGGAGGCCAAGAACTACCTCATCAACCAGCTTGCCGAGGAGGTCACCCATGAGTCGGCCATGAAGGTGCGGGAGATCGAGGCCCAGTTCAAGGAGGAGGCCGACACCCGCGCCAAGGAGATCCTGTCCCTGGCCATTCAGCGCTGCGCCGCCGACCATGTGGCCGAAGCCACCGTCTCTGTGGTTCCCCTGCCCAATGACGAGATGAAGGGCCGCATCATCGGCCGCGAGGGCCGCAACATCCGCACGCTGGAGACCATGACCGGCGTGGATCTGATCATCGACGACACGCCGGAGGCCATCACCGTCTCCTGCTTCGACCCGGTGCGCCGGGAGATCGCCCGCATCGCCCTGGAGAAGCTCATCCAGGACGGCCGCATCCATCCCACCCGCATCGAGGAGATGGTGGAGAAGGCCAAGCGGGAGGTGGACGCCACCATCAAGGCCGAGGGCGAGCGCGCCGTGTTCGAGACCAATGTCCACGGCCTGCACCCCGAGCTCATCAAGCTGCTGGGCCGCATGCGCTACCGCACCAGCTACGGCCAGAACGTGCTCAACCACTCCATTGAGGTGTCCCACCTGGCGGGGCTGATCGCCGCTGAGATCGGCGCCGACGTGACCCAGGCCAAGCGGGCCGGCCTGCTCCACGACCTGGGCAAGTCCATCGACCACGAGGTGGAGGGCTCCCACGTGCAGATCGGCGTGGAGCTGGCCCGGAAGTACCGGGAGAACGAGGACATCGTGCATGCCATTGAGGCCCACCACAACGACGTGGAGCCCCGCACCATCGTGGCCTGCATCGTCCAGGCAGCCGACGCCATCTCCGCCGCCCGCCCCGGCGCCCGCCGCGAGAACCTGGAGAACTATATCAAGCGTCTGGAGAAGCTGGAGGAGGTCACCTCCTCCTTCCCCGGTGTGGAGAAGTCCTTCGCCATTCAGGCCGGCCGCGAGGTGCGCATTATGGTGGCCCCGGACAAGGTCAGCGAGGATCAGATGGTGCTCCTGGCCCGGGACATCGCCAAGAAGATCGAGGAGGAGCTGGAGTATCCCGGCCAGATCAAGGTCAACATGATCCGGGAGACCAAGGTCATCGAGTACGCGAAATAAGATACGCACGGGAGGGGCTGCTGGACAGCCCCTCCTTTGTCGAAAGCGGGGAGTTTGCCCATGAAAAAACCGAAAAAAGAAGAAAAGCCCCTCAGCGGCGCTCAGGAGGCCTACGAGTGGCTTCAGATTTTGATTGTGGCGCTGGTGACCATCATCCTGGTATTCACCTTCGTGGGGCGCATCACCCCGGTGGTGGGGGAGTCCATGCTGCCCACCCTCCACGAGGGGGATGTGATGCTGATCCGGGACATCGGCTACACCGATCCCCAGCCGGGGGACATCGTGGTGCTCACCAAGGAGTTTGACGCCGCCAGGGGGCCCATCGTCAAGCGGATCATCGCCGTGGAGGGCCAGACGGTGGACATCGACTACCAGACCGGCGCCGTCTATGTGGACGGCGAAGCCCTGGACGAGCCCTATCTGAACGAGCCCATGGAGGAGCCCTGGTATGAGGATCTCACCTCCGTGACGGTGCCGGAGGGGTCGGTCTTTGTCATGGGGGATAACCGCAACCACTCCAACGACAGCCGGGACGTGACCCTGGGCACCGTGGACACGCGCTATCTGCTGGGCAAGGCGGAGTTCATCTGCTTCCCCTTCTCCGACTTCGGACGCATCGGCTGAGGGAGGCGGCCGCCCCGCCCGGCCGGGGATCATACAATCGCGGGCCGCAGGCAATGCCTGCGGCCCGCGATTGATTTTGTCCTATTTTCCAAACAGCCGGCCCAGGAAGGACTTCTTTTTCTTCGGCTGTTCCGCCGCTCCGGCGGGGGCGGCCTTGTCCAGCTCCTCCAGCTCCTCCTTGGCGTCGAAGCCCAGGTCAATGGCCTTTTGGTAGCACGTCCGGGCCTGTGCCGCGTCGGCCTCCACGCCCTGGCCCTCCCGGTAACAGTCACCCAGCAGGCACATGGCCCGGCCGGAGCCGCCTTCGGCGGCCTTTCGGAACCAATACACCGCCTGCGCCGGGTCAGGCCGTATGCCGATCCCCTTGAGCATGCAGTAGCCCAAGTTACACTGGCCCACGGAGCTGCCCTGTTCGGCGGCCTGGCGGTACAGCTTCACGGCCCGGGCCTTGTCCTCCTTCACGCCCTTGCCGCTCTCATAGCAGTAGCCCAGGTTGCACTGGGCGCGGGGATAGCCCTGCTCCGCCGCCCGCTCGTACCACTCCACGGCCTTGGCGGCGTCCTCCGCTACGCCCACGCCCCGGTCATAGAAGAAGCCCAGGTTGCACTGGGCCGGGGCATACCCCCGCCGGGCGGCCTTCTCATACCACTCCGCCGCCTTGGTCTTGTCCTCCGCCACACCCTCGCCGTACTCATAGCACAGGCCCAGGTTGCACATGGCCCTGGGGTGCTCCTGCTCGGCGGCCCTGGCATACCACTCTACGGCCTTGGTCTTGTCCTCCGCCACGCCGATGCCCTGCTCGTAGCAGTAGGCCAGATTACACTGAGCGGTGGCATGGCCCCGCTGGGCAGCCTTTTCGTACCACTCCACCGCCTTGGTCTTGTCCTCCGCCGTGCCGCTCCCCACCTCGTAGCAGTAGCCCAAGGCGCACTGGGCGGGGGGATAGCCCTGCTCCGCCGCCTGGGTATAGAGCTGGAAGGCCCGCGCCGCATCCATTTCGGTGCCCTCCCCGTCCCGGCACAGGTCGCCCAGGATGCTCTGTGCCCGGGCATTCCCCTGGGCCGCCGCCTTCTCCAGCCACCGCACGGCGGCGGCCGCGTCCCGCTCCACTCCGTTTCCGTTGAGGTAGCACACCGCCAGGTTGCATTGGCCCGGGGCATAGCCCTCCTCGGCGCTCTTGCGGTACCACAGCACCGCATGGCGCAGATCCTCCTCTACGCCATCCCCGTTCTCATAGCACAGCCCCAGGTCGCACATGGCGGGCACATAGCCGCCCTTGGCGGCGGCCCGGTAGAGCTCCACGGCCCGGGCCTTGTCCTCGGGCGCGCCGTTGCCGGTGAGCAGCAGATCCCCCAGAATCCCCTGGGCCCGCGGGAACTCCTGCTCCGCCGCCTTTTCCAGCCAGCCTACGGCCTCCTCCGCGCTCCGTTCCGCGCCGGTCCCGTTGAGCAGGCACACGGCCAGATTGGTCATGGCCGGGGCATAGCCCTCCCCGGCGGCCTTGGTGTACCAGTACACCGCCTTGGCCGGGTCTTCGGTCAGCCCCTCCCCCAGCTCGAAGGCCAGCCCCAGGCTGCACATGGCCGGGGGATAGTTCTGTTTGGCGGCCTTTCCATACCACTCCGCCGCCTGGGCCGCGTCGGCCTCCACGCCGTCGCCGTCCCGGTAGCAGCTTCCCAGCAGGCTCTGGGCCCGGGCCTGGCCCTGCTCCGCCGCCTTCTCCAGCCAGGGGATGGCCTTCTCCGGCGCCGCCTCCATGCCGATGCCGGTGAGAAAGCAGTAAGCCAGATTGGTCTGGGCCGGGGCATAGCCCCCCTCGGCGGCCCTGGTGTACCACTCCACCGCCTGGGCCTTGTCCTCCGCCACGCCGTCGCCGGTCTCATAGCACAGGCCCAGACTGCATATGGCGGGCAGGTAGCCGTCCGCCGCAGACTCCCGGTAGAGGGAGAGGGCCCTCTCCTTGTCCTGCTCCACCCCACGGCCATCCAGGTAGAAGTCCCCCAGGATGCTCTTGGCCCGGGCGGAGCCGCCCTCCACCGCCTTCTGGAACCACGCCACCGCCTGGGCCATGTCCTCCTCCACGCCGATGCCGTTGAGATAGCACACCGCCAGGTTGCACATGGCGGGAGCGTAGTCCTGCTCCGCCGCCTTCCGATAGCACTCCGCCGCCTGGACCTTGTCCTCCGCCACGCCGTTGGCGTTCTCGTAGCACAGGCCCAGGTCGCACAGCGCTGGGGCGTAGCCCTGGTCGGCGGCCTGCCGGTAGAGCTCCGCCGCCCGGGCCGGGTCGGCCTCCACGCCCTTGCCGTCCAGATAGCAGTCGCCCAGCAGATCCTGGGCACGTGCGAAGCTCTGCTCCGCTGCCCGGCGGAACCACTCCGCCGCCGCGGCCGGGTCGGCCTCGGTGCCCACGCCGTGGAGCGTGAGCACGCCCAGATTGCACTGGGCCGGGGCGTAGTCCTGCTCCGCCGCCTTCCGGTAGCACTCCACCGCCTTGGCCTTGTCCTGCTCCACGCCGTCCCCGTGCTCATAGCACAGGCCCAGGTTGCACAGGGCTGGGGGATAGTCCTGCTCGGCGGCCTGCCGGTAGAGCCGGGCCGCCTCCCCCCGGTCCTGCTCCACGCCGGTGCCGTCCCAGTGGCAGTCGCCCAGAATGTTCAGCGCCCGGGGAAACTTCTGCTCCGCCGCCTTCTCCAGCCACTGGTGGGCGCACTCCACATCCTTGTCCACGCCGATTCCATTGAAGTAGCACACCGCCAGATTGGTCTGGGCCGGGGCGTAATCCTGCTCCGCCGCCTGGAGGTAGCACTCCGCCGCACGGGCCTCGTCCTTCTCCACGCCGGAGCCGTTCTCATAGCTCAGGCCCAGGTCGCACTGGGCGGGGGCGTAGTCCTGCTCCGCCGCCTGCTGAAAGAGCTCCGCCGCCCGGGCCTCGTCCTTCTCCACCCCTGCGCCAGACTGGTAACAGCGCCCCAGTAGGTCGGTGGCCCGGAGATCCCCGTCCTCCGAGGCCAGGGCAAACCAGCGGGCCGCCTGGGCCGGGTCCTTGTCGGTCCCGTCGCCCTCGGTATAGCGCACGCCAAGGTCGTAATAGACGGAGGCGTCTCCGCCCTCCGCCTGCTCCAGCAGGGTCTGGAACTCCTCGCGGGCGCGCTGGAGTCCCTCCACCGCCTTCTGAATCAGATGGGTATCCACAAAAATGACCTGCTGATCCTCGAAGGATTCACGGTTATTGTTGGCATTCGTGTCCATGACCGTTCCCCAATCTATGTAGTATGGGGATATTATACGCCGCCCATAGGATTTTGTCTATGGCGGAAAAGAGGAGAACCCCCCTGGCGGGTGAGTCTGCCGGTAAACGCTTTTGCCAAGCGTTTCGGAGGGAAAGCGCATGTGAAAGGCTGCTCCGCCCGGTGGGGCCGGAGCCCCGCCGGGCGGGTGTGTGATCTAGGGCAACTCGATCACCCAGTTCAGCGGGTTATAAGTGGATGTATACGACCGGGTCTCCACCTCCCGCGGCCGGTCGGTGCGCAGAATGTTGAAAACCAGCGCCTCCACCTCGATAGCCGTAATCTTCTCCTCTGGCTCCTCCAGCAGCCGGAACTCCGGCCAGTACTCCTCCGCCGGGCCGGGGAAGACCCGGTATCGCTCGTAGCGGTTGCCCGCCTCATCGGTGACCCACGCGGCGGGCATGTGCCAGATAGAACAGCCCCGATAGCGGTTGCCCGCCTCGTCGATGAACCATATCGCCGGCACAGGCTGGACACGGCCCGCCTCATCCTCAGAATAGAGCATGGGCACCCATAACTGTTGCAGCTTCTCCTCCCGGGCCGCCAGGGCGGGGCTCCTCCCCGTCCGCGGGCGGCCACAAGGGCCGCCCCTACAGGCGTATCGCCGCGTGCTGCCCGCGCGGCGATACGCCGGGCCCTGTCACTCCAGGGTCAGATCCCCCTCCTTGATCCACCCGATGCGCCGGAAGAAGAGGCCGAACAGCCAGCAGAGCACCGCAGGGAGGACAAAGCAGATGAGCGCCAGCCCAACCCAGTCCAGGGAGGTGATGGCCGCCTTGGCCCCGGTGGCCACATCGTTGACCCATCCGGCGTACACCCCGATGGGGCCCACCATGCCGCAGGTGCCCATGCCGGAGGCCACGGCGGAGGCCGGGTCGTTCATCTCCAGCCGGAACAGGCAGGTGGCCAGGGGGCCGGTGATGGCCGAGGTGAGGATCGCGGGCAGCCAGATGCGGGGATTGCGGACGATGTTGCCCATCTGGAGCATGGAGGTGCCCAGGCCTTGACTGACCAGCCCGCCCCAGCGGTTCTCCCGGAAGGAGAGCACCGCGAAGCCCACCATATTGGCGCAGCAGCCCGCCACGGCGGCCCCTCCGGCCAGCCCCGTCAGGCCGATGGCGGCGCAGATGGCGGCCGACGAAATGGGCAGAGTAAGGGCCACGCCGATGACCACCGACACCAGAATCCCCATCCAGAAGGGCTGGAGCACGGTGGCCCACTTGACAACGTCCCCCACGGCGGAGGCCGCGGTGCCGATGGCCGGGGCCAGCAGGGCGGACAGTCCCACTCCGGCCAGGATGGTCACCAGGGGGGTGACCAGAATGTCGATTTTCGTCTCCTTGGACACCGCCTTGCCCAGCTCGGCGGCGATGACGGCGATGAAGAGCACCGCCAGCGGCCCGCCTGCCCCCTTGCCGCCGGACAGGGTGACGCTGCCCAGGGCGTTGGCGGCATAGCCCACCGTGGCCAGGGAAAACAGCACCAGGGGCGGCGCCTGGAGGGCGTAGCCGATGGCCACGGCCATGGCCGAGCCGCTCATGGCGGAGGCGTAGCCCCCCACCGTCACCAGGAAGGCAATGCCGAGCTGCTTGCCCAGCGTGTCCAGAATGGTGCCGATGAGCAGGGAGCAGAACAGGCCCTGGGCCATGGCCCCCAATGCGTCCACCCCATACCGCTTTGCCGAGAGGACAATATTTTTTCGCTTGAGAAATGCGCTGCATGCTCCCATATTTCCGTCTCTCCTTTACACATGTCATGACACATAACTTGTCTTATTATAGCGGAACAGGCGGATTTGTCAAGCAAAAAGCGCGGGACACGTCCCGCGCTTTTGGAGATCACACATACCCCAGCAGTCCCCGGACGGACACCTCGCCGGAGGACACCGCCTCCCGGCTGCCGTTGGCGCGGCGCACCACCAGGGCGAAGGTATCGTCCACCGCCTCGGCAAAGGCCTCCTCCTCCCCGCCCGCCCGGAGCAGGCGCACCGTCCGGCCCAGGGTGAGGCAGTCGGCCCGGTACCGCTCCAGCCAGGCCGCCCGCTCTGCCGGGAAGGCGGCGTACAGCTCGTCCAGGGCGGCCAGCACGGCCGCCGCCATCTCCGCCCGGCGGGGGGCCCGTCCCAGAGCCTGGGCCAGGGAGACGGCCACCGGGGCCACCTCCGGCCCGAAGTCGGCTGCGGTCTGGGTGAGGTTGATCCCCACCCCCACCACCACATGGCGCAGGGCGGCGCTCTCCGCCTCCAGCTCCAGCTCGGTGAGAATGCCGCACAGCTTCCGCCCGTCCAGGATCACGTCGTTTGGCCACTTGATCCCGGGCCGCACGCCGCACACCCGCTCCACCGCATTGCACACCGCCACCGCCGTCCACGCCGTCATGGCCGACACCTCCTCCAGAGGGCACCGGGGGCGGAGGAGAACCGACAGATAAAGCCCCTGCCCCGCAGGGGAGACAAAGGAGCGGCCCCGGCGGCCCCGGCCGCCGGTCTGCTGCTCCGCCACCACCGCCAGGCCGTCGGCGGCCCCGGCCAGGGCCCGGCGCTTGACCTCGTTGTTGGTGGAGTCCACCGTCTCCAGGCACACCAGCGCGCGGCCCCCCCGGCGGCCCGCCAGGGCTCCGGCCAGCTCCCCGGCGGACAGCCGGTCCGGCGAGCCCTCCAGGGCGTAGCCCCGGCGGGGGGCGGAGGAGATGACATACCCCTCGTCCCGCAGAGACTCCATGGCCTTCCACACCGCCGCCCGGCTCACCCCCAGGGCACGGCTCATCTCCTCCCCCGACAGGTGCTTCCCCTCCCGGGCCTTTAACAGCGCCAGCACCTCGTCCCGCAGCACTCGCTCCACTTCCTTTCGCCCTCTATTGTACCCGTCCCCTCCTAAATCGTCAACCTATATCTCTTTTTAGTTGACATTTTATTAAATGTAAACTATAATCATTTTTAAGTTTACAATCAGGAGGGAACACCTGTCATGAAGACAAGAGAACTGGCCTACACCGGCATCCTGGCGGCTCTGATCGCCGTCTGCTCCTGGATCTCCATCCCCACCGCCGTCCCCTTCACCCTACAGACCTTTGCCGTCTTTCTCACACTGGGCCTGCTAGGGGGCAGGCTGGGCACCCTGGCGGTGACCGTCTATCTGCTGCTGGGGGCCGTGGGACTGCCCGTCTTTGCCGGCTTCCACGGCGGCCTGGGGGCCTTTCTGGGTGCCACGGGCGGCTATCTGGTGGGCTTCCTTTTTACCGCCCTCACCATGTGGGGCGCCGAGCGATGGCTGGGAAAATCCGCCCCCGTCTTTCTCGGTTCCGCCGTCGTGGGTCAGATCCTGTGCTACCTGTTCGGCTCCGTCTGGTACTACGCGGTATACACCAGCTCCTCCGGGCCGGTAGGAATGTTCACCGTGTTGGGCTGGTGTGTGTTCCCCTTCCTCCTGCCCGACGCAGTCAAGCTGGCGCTGGCCTGGCTGTTGAGCCGCCGCCTGGCCCCCGCCCTTCGGATCAGCCGCCGCTGAGGGCCCTGGCATAACCCGCCCACCTGTCCCATATATATGAGACAAGACTATGGAAAGGCGGGGGAGAGCCATGCCGTACGAAGAAAACCGTCCGCGGGCGGAGGCGGCCCATCACATCATTCTGGAGGAGCGCGAACAGCTCTCAGTCTCCGGCGTGGAGGAGGTGGAGAGCTTTGACGAGAACACCATTGTCATGCTCACCAACCGGGGCACCCTCATCGTGCGGGGGGAGGAGCTGCACATCGAGAAGCTGAGCCTGGATGGCGGGGATTTGAAGGTGGAGGGCACCATCGACTCCCTTACCTACGAGGACAGCGGGCGGGACAGGGCGGGCGGCCTGTTTGCCCGGCTCTTCCGCTGAAATGACCGTATCCGTCACCGACCAGGCCCTCTTCTTTGCCG
>OWID01000515.1_pt1 | contig 13999 bp, 14 predicted proteins | sample 1732661 | NCBI WGS metagenome assembly OWID01 (sample SAMN05065739, study PRJEB22554) | human gut metagenome | biome: ENVO:2100002; feature: ENVO:00000062; material: ENVO:00002003 | host: Homo sapiens | place: USA
TTCAGCCGGTGGGACGGCTTTTTTGCGCTCGGAAAGGTCAGTGGGGCTACGGCCCGGGGCAAAATGGGCGCGTATCCTGCCCTGCATAGCCGGCACACGTCAAAAGCCAGTTCTCATATCGGCCGAGAATCGCGGAGTATGTTGTGAATTTCAATATTTTATTCACAAAAATCTTGTGAGAACTGACAAAAATGCGGGTTTAATTGTAAAAAAAGAGAAAACATATTGACTTTGTACGAAAAATGGGATACCTTAAACGCGTTGAAAGTATTATGTATACATGATACAAGAAGATGCCGTGCCGCGGTATCACTGCCCAAAGGAGGATCACGATGAAGACCATTCCCATTCCCTATTATACCTCCACATTGGATCTGCATGTAGATGAGGCAAACCTGAAAGCCGTAGTAACTGCCAAGATGCACGAGTACAAGGCAGACAAAAGCGAGGAGCAGCTAGTGCTGGACGCTTTGGAGCATCCCATCGGCACGCCGCGTCTGCGCGAGCTGGCAAAGGGGAAAAAGAAGGTGGTATTGGTAACCAGCGACCACACTCGTGCCGTGCCCAGTAAGATCACGCTGCCCATTCTGCTGGCCGAGATCCGGGCAGGCAACCCGGATGCGGAAATCACGATCCTGATTGCGACCGGACTGCATAGGGCCACCACAGAGGAAGAGCAGCGCCTCATGTTCGGTGATGTCATTGTGGACAATGAAAAGATTGCCATCAACAATGCGTTCGACCCCAGCCAGTTCGTACATATGTGCACACTGCCCTCGGGGGCGGATTTCAATGTTAACCGGCTGGCAACTGAATGTGATCTTCTGGTGACAGAAGGCTTTATCGAGCCGCACTTCTTCGCAGGCTTTTCGGGCGGACGCAAAAGCATCCTGCCAGGGATCTGTTCCCAGGAGACGGTGAACGAGAACCACAGCTACAAGGCCATTGCCAGCCCGTATTCCAACACGGGCATCCTGGAGCACAACCCGATTCACGAGGATATGCTGTATGCGGCGCGCAAGGTGAACGTGCAGTTCATCTTCAATGTGGCGCTGGACGGCAAGAAAAAGATTTTTGCCGCTTGGGCGGGTGATTTGGAGCAGGCCCACGCCGAAGGCGTGGCGTTCATCCGTAAATGGTCGCAGTGCCCTAGCGTCACGGGGGACATCGTAGTTACCAGCAACGGGGGCTATCCGCTGGATCAGAACCTTTACCAAAGCCCCAAGGCTGTAGCTACTGCAGAGGCCTGCGCCGGAGAGAACGGTGTGATCATCATGTGCTGCAGCTGTGCCGATGGTATGGGTGGAACACATTTTGAAAAGCTCATCACGATGGGCAGTGTGGACGAGATTGACAGCTATCTGTCCAAGATCCCTCCCAAGGAGACGATCCCTGAACAGTGGTGTCCGCAGATCTATGCCCGCATCCTGAAAAAGCATCCGGTAATCCTGGTTACCACATATCTTAACCATGATGAGGTGCGCAGGGCAAACATGATCCCGGCCTCCACGCCCGACGAGGCACTGCAGATCGCCTACAGCATGAAGGGGCGCGACGCCAGCGTGGTGGTTATCCCAGACGGCGTGAGCGTGCTGGCCGTAAAAGAGTAAATATCCGCCGCAATAAAAAGGAGTGGAACCTTATGGAACTGAAACTGGCCCTGAAAGTACACGACAAAGACAATGTGGCCACCATTTTTGCCAACGGCATCACCGACGGCATGGAGGTGGAGATCCGCGACAAAAAGGGCGGCGCAGAGACCGTTACGGTCAAGGGCGATGTGCCCTATGGGCACAAGATCGCGGTGTGCAGCATCAAAAAAGGCGAGCAGATCACCAAGTACGGCGAGGAGATCGGTATCGCAAGCAAAGATATCGCCAAGGGCGAATATGTGCATGTGCACAACCTCGACAGCATGCGCGGTCGCGGCGATCTGGAAGGATGAGGAGGATAAAACACAATGGAGTTTATGGGATATGTGAGGCCCGACGGAAAGGTCGGCGCACGCAATTATGTCGCGGTGATTCCCAGTGTCACCTGTGCCAACGACGTGGCCCAGGCCATCTGCCGCCAGGTGCAGGGCACAATCACGTATCTGCACCATCAGGGTTGCTGCCAGATGCCTCCCGACCTTGAGCGAGTGACCGACACGCTCATCAGCCTGGGCCACAGCCCCAATGTAGCGGCAATCCTCATCGTTAGCCTGGGCTGCGAGGGTACCGACCACGAGCGGATGTACCAGGAGCTGATCGCCACCGGAAAACATGTGGAGATCATCCATATCCAGGAGCTGGGCGGCGTGAGCAAGGCCATCCAGTTGGGTACTGATATCGCCCGCAGGCTGGTAGTCGAGGTTTCCGGCCTGCAGCGCCAGAGCGTGGATGTGTCCAATATCGTGATGGCTATCAAGTGCGGCGCATCCGATACGACGAGCGGCATGGCGTCCAACTGCGTGATCGGCTATGTGGCCGACAAGCTGGTGGATCTGGGCGCGACCGTGATCTTCGGCGAGACCACCGAGTTTTTGGGCGGCGAGCATCTTCTGGCGCGCCGCGCCGTAAATAAGGAGGTAGGCGACAAGATCTTCGCAATTGTCAACGCCATGGAGGCCCGCGCCAAGAGCATCGGCTGCGACATGCGTAAGGGACAGCCCACTCCGGGCAATATCGCCGGGGGCCTGTCCAGCATCGAGGAAAAAAGCCTGGGGGCCATTGTCAAAAGCGGCACTCGCCCCATCCAGGGCGTACTGGAATATCCTGAGCACGTCACCACGCAGAAAGGCCTGTGGATCAAGGATACCCCGGGCCGCGAACCCGAAATTCTCACCGGTATGGCTGCCACAGGCGCCCAGTTCATGATGTTTTCCACTGGGCGGGGTGCGCCGCAGGGCTTCCCCAGCATGCCGGTCATTAAGATTTGCGGGAACCCCAACACCTACGAGCACATGGAGAACGATATGGATCTCAATGCCGGCCTAATCATTACCGGCGAAAAGACCATTGAGCAGGTTGGTGAGGAGGCCTTTACCAAGATGCTGCGCGTGCTCAGCGGCGAGATGACCAAAAACGAGGCTATTCAGTACTTCAGCGCAATCGACATCCATTGTCTGGGCCCTGTGATCTGATACCCATGCGTCGTTTCAGCCCCGCTGTGCAGGGGCCTTAAGCGAAAGCTTCTACACATTCCGCCTGCCCAATCTTGCTTTGAGAAGGAGAGAATCTTATGAATCCAGTATTAGCAATGCTGATCGGTGTTGTCGTAATGATGCTTTTGATCATCTGTACGAGAATGCACGCGTTCCCCTCCCTGATCATCTCTGCGATCTTGATTGCGGTCTTATCGGGCAATTATCTGCTGGCAGGCACCGGCAATGAAGGCGGCAATTTGCTGAGTGTTGCCATCAGCACCGTCACATCCGGCTTCGGCAGCACCATGGCCAGCATCGGCATCGTGATCGGCTTCGGTTGCATCATGGGCATCTTTCTGGAGAAGAGCGGTGCCGCCAAGCGCATGGCAATCACCATCCTAAAGTTGGTGGGCGTCAAGCGGGCCGACGTTGTTCTGGGCCTCACGGGTTTTGTGGTGTCCATCCCTGTTTTCTGCGATTCCGGCTTTGTTATTCTGTCCTCACTGGCCAAGGAGTTCTCCCGCCTGACCAAAAAATCCATGGTCGGCTTAGGCGGCATCTTGGGCATGGGCCTGTATCTCACGCACTTCATGGTCCCTCCCACGCCCGGCCCTCTGGCTGTGGTCAGTACATTTCAAAACGAGGGCATCATCATTGATCTGGGCCTGTTTATCATCGCAGGCCTGCTGATCTCCATCCCTCTGTTTATCTTCTCGGTGTTCCTGTTCCGCTGGTTCGGCAAAAAATACCCCAACTTGGTGGTCCCCTATGAAATCGACCGCACCAAATACACCGCAGCACAGTTGGCTGTTCTGGATAAAATTGACGCTAAGATCAAATCCGGCAAGGAACTGGAAAATACAGATTTCACCGAGCTGCTCAGCACCGAAAAGTTACCCAGCGCCGGCCTGTCCTTTACGATCCTGCTCTTGCCTGTGTTTCTGATCCTCGCCAACACACTCGTCAGCCAAACTGCCCTCAAGGGTGTTTTGATTGGCCAGATCATCACCTTCCTGGGAAATCCCGTCATCGCACTGTTCATCTCGCTGTGCCTAGGCGCCTTCCTGCTGGCAAAAGATCTGGATAACAAGATGGTCGTGGACATGATGAACGATGCGCTGAAAGACGCCGGCCCCATTGTGATGATCACCGCCGCAGGTGGTGCGCTGGGTTCTGTCGTCAAGGCCACCGGTGCCGCCGGCATGATGGCGGGCGCCATCGTTGCCGTGGGCATCCCTGGGATCCTGGTCCCGCTCCTGATCGGTACCATCATGCGTTTTCCCCAGGGTTCCGGCACAACGGCCATGATCACCGGCTCCGCCATCATCGCCCCGATGCTGGCCACGCTGGGCATCAACCCCTATCTGGCGGGCTTGGGCGTGTGCCTCACGTCCATGTGCCCCTCATTCCTCAACGACAGCTACTTCCATGTGGTGACGAACTTCAGCGGTATGGATATCAGGACCAGCCTGAAAACCTGGACGATTGGTTCCATCCTGGTGCCGGTGTTCGGCTCGGTCATCATCTGCATCCTAAGCATCTTCATTCATTAAACTGTCCGCAGTCTGCAATGTGCGGTGGCAGGGAATGTGTAGCCGCTCCACAAAAAAGGCCCCCGGTGAAAACCGGGGGCCTGGCGCGTTTCAGCGCGGTTCGGTGGGCGGCTCGGGCAGAGGGGCGTCCGGCCCCTGCGCGGAAAGCTGCGCCAGATGCTCGATGATCTTTTCGCGCGCCAATTGCAGATGCTGCCGGTTAATGGCCTGCGCCTCCTGCGTGCTGTCTGTGAGCAGGCAGTGGATCATGCCGCGGTGCTCATCGACGGATTCGTCAAAGCGCTTCTTGCTGGTGAGAGAATAGATGCGGAACTGCTGGTTCATGGAATGCACCCTATCGTACATGGAGCGCAGCAGGCTGTTGCCGCTGAGCTCCACCAGCAGGCTGTGCAGCCGGGCGTCCTCGTCGATGTAGCGTCGCAGGTCGTTTTGGGCGTGGGCGCGCTCCAGCTCGGCCAGGCAGGCCATCAGCTGTTCCATGCCCGCGGTGGACAGGTTGTCCCGCAGGCGGCCGATGGCGTAGTTTTCAAGTAGCACCCGCAGATCGAACACCTCCTCGATATCCCGGGAGGTGAACTCCTTTACAAATACGCCCTTGTTGGGAATCTCCACCACAAGGCCATCCGCCGCCAGCTGGCGCAGTGCCTCGCGCACCGGGCTGCGGCTGACAGACAGCTGTGTGGCTACCTCATTTTCCTGCAGCCACTGGCCGGGCCGGTATTTTCCATTGCAGATATCCTCCTTGAGAATCTGGTATACCTGGTTGCGGATGGTGCTAACTGAACGATGCTGCATGGTGTTTTCTCCCCCCCCCGTTTTTGCCTGATTGGGACACATGAGCGCTAACGCATACCATTTTTTATTTTAACACAAAAATTGTTGCGATGCCAGTGCGGCAGACCGAAAGCTTCCTTTTTTGCCCCTGGTTTTTCTAATTTTGAGAATCTTCTTTTTTGCCTTCATGTCAAGGCAAATTGGCACCACGCCCCGTCCGGGCGCTTTTGCCACAGCGAGTACAGACAACTATCTCCCCTCTGCCCGAAAGCTCACTTCCGGCCCTGCGAAGCGCATCCCGTAGATTCTGGCGGGATCATCCTGGTAGGATGGCGGGGGATCACAGGCTCAAACGCCCCGCAGGGCTTCCCGGCGGTTCTCAGGGAACTGATCCAGAAGCGCAGGAGGGAAAAAGACCTCCAGTTCCCTGGCGGGAGCCGGGGCAAAGCCCTCCGTTGCTTCCGGATGGCAGTCGGCATAGGGCAGGCACATAGGGCTTTATATCAAAAGTGGGCGTCCCGTCCATCAGGGCGGCGCCGGATACGCGGAGCACCGGCCCCTCCGGCGTGTCAAGGTCCACCCCCTCCAGCCGGACGCAGGACAGCCCCAACGGATTGGGCCGAAACGGGGACTGCGTGGCAAACACTCCGATGCGGGTATTCCCTCCCAGCCGCGGCGGCCGTACAGTAGGCGACCAGCTCTTTCTCACCGCGGCAGAGAATTCCCAGATCAGCCACAGGTGTGAAAAGCCCGCAATCCCCCGCGGTGCGTCAGGGTTCCGGAACTCCGGTTCAAACACGATCGTACTATGCAGCGCTGACACCGGCCCGCTTTGGCGTGGAATTCCAAATTTGCCGGGAAAATCGCTCCACATTCGGGCCGCTTCCCGAACGGTCCTTTCTTCCCCCATGCGCCCAGTTCCTTTTCCGAAACCTCAGATCACAACAGGTGCGTTGCAAAATGGGCCTGTAAAAAGGACAGACGGGGTAAGCCTGGAAGGGTTGCCCCGTCTGTCTTTTTGCGTTAAGGTCAATTTATGAAGAAAAACCAAAAGCAAAATCAGTGTACCGTATATGAGAGCCACGGTCAACTGGTAATTACACCGAATTACAAAAAATATTGTAGGGCCGAAGTAGAATCTAAATACAAGCAAACTGCACGAATTTTGCCTATTAATCCTTTACTGCCGCAATAACATCCTCAATGCGGATATCGCGTTCTCTGGCAATACGCGTCAGATCTTCGTACTCATATTTTGACCGGGTCACACCATACCCAGAAGAATCTTTGCGGCGAACGATTCCGTAGGGAGTTTCTTTTGCTGTCACATTGCGGTCAAGCACGTAACGATGCATTTTTGCTTCCCGCACACCGATTGTCGTTGTGTATTTAAAAATCAAAGAAACGGTTTTTTCTTTGTCTTGTTCTTGGCACAACACACAGATCATCGTGCCGGGACGGGATTTTTTCATGCCGGCAGGAATGGTGTAGACCTCCAGTGCGCCGCCGTCAAACAGACGCTCCATAGCATAGCCGACCTGCTCGGCAGTCATATCGTCTACGTTGCAGGAGAGTTCCAGTACGACATCTGTCTTATCTTCCGTATCCCCAAACAGGGCACGGACACAGTTTGCCGCCTCAAAATCCTTTTTGCCCATACCGTAACCAATTCCGCGGGTCTTCATGATCGGCATATCACCAAAGCGGGTCGCGAAATACTTGAGCAGCGCGGCACCGGTGGGTGTGCAGAGTTCGCCCTTGATCCGGCCTGTGTAAATGGGCACATCTTTGAGGATGCGGGCGGTGGCAGGGGCAGGGACCGGCAGGACACCGTGGGCACACCAGACCTGGCCGCTGCCCACATGGATCGGGGATACGACTACCTCGTCAGGCGAAAGTTTTTCCATCAGCATACAGACCGCTGTAATATCGGCGATCGCATCCATCGTGCCGACTTCATGAAAATGGATCTCAGAGACCGGAACACCATGTACATAGCTTTCCGCTTCCGCGATCAGTCCATAAACTGCCATCACATCCTGCTTCACTTTCTCTGAAACAGGGAGATGATCCCGGACGATGTGCTCGATATCATGCAGACCGCTGTGGTGGTGTCCGTGGCTGTGACGATCCTCGTGATCATGAGGGTGCTCATGGTCATGGTGGTACTCGCAGCTCTTCTCTTCTTCGCCATTCACCGTTACAGAAATATGAGTGCCCATGATACCACACTTGACCGCCGACTCTTTTTTTACATGGACACCGGACAAGCCCAGCGCATTCACTTCATGGATAAATGCATCGGGGTCGGGGAGCAATTCAAGCAGCGCAGCAGTGAGCATATCTCCCGCAGCACCCATTCCACAATCCAAATATAGCGTTTTCATGGCTCAAACCTCCTTTTTTACATCCATGTGGTTAATCATGCTGGCAAGATATCCAGCACCGAAGCCATTGTCAATATTCACCACAGATACTCCGCTGGCGCAGGAATTGAGCATGGACAACAAGGCAGACAGGCCGTTAAAGGAAGCACCATAACCAACACTGGTCGGCACAGCAATGACCGGACAATCTGCAAGGCCTCCAATCACGCTGGCAAGTGCACCTTCCATTCCCGCAATAGCAACAATCACGCTGGCGCTCATGATATCGTCCAAGTGTGCAAGAGTTCGGTGCAGCCCCGCAACCCCAACGTCGTATAGACGAACCACTTCATTTCCAAGGACCTGTGCGGTCAGCACAGCCTCTTCCGCCACTGGGATATCGCTGGTCCCGCCGGTGGCCACTACAATCTTACCCAATCCATCGGCACTTGGCAGCTTGCCAACGATGCCCACCCGTGCATCTTTATGATAATCCAACTCATGGTGCTTACCAATAACAGCAGCGGTTTCTTCAGACATGCGGGTAATCAGAATGGTTTCCTGTCCATTCGCTTTCATGACATCCAGAATCCCGATAATCTGCTCCGGCGTTTTTCCGGCACCGTAAATCACCTCCGCCACGCCCTGCCGGATTTTTCGGTGCAGGTCTACTTTGGCAAAGCCAATATCTTCAAAAGGTTCTGTCTTGATTCTCAACAGTGCATCATCCACAGACAACTCTCTGGAATGTACTGCTTCTAAAATTTGTTTAATCTCGTTATTCACCGCGCACCTCCAGATCCAGTAAAACTGCGCTGTAATATTTTTTCAATTCCCCCAAAAATTCCTTCCGCTTGTTAAGCAAAAAAGGAAGCTGACGCTCTGGAAGTTGAATCCTTGCAGCACTGCCCATCATTCTCACCCGAAAGTCGGTAAAACCAGCGGAGAACAAATAATCTTCTGCCCGCTCAGTTCTCTGAAGCTTTTCCTTGGTGATCTCTTCTCCGGTTGGGATTCTGGTGGCAAGGCAAGCATAGGCGGGTTTGTCCCAAGTAAAGAGGCCTGCCTCCTTAGAAAGACGCCGTACCTCTGTCTTTGTGAGTCCACACTCCCGCAAGGGGGAGCGTACCGTCAATTCCCGCAGTGCCAGCATACCGGGACGGTCACCTGCATCATCGGACGCATTGGTTCCATCTATCAGGACAGAGATCCCATCTTCTGACGCTGCGTTGATAATAGCCTTAAAAATAGAATATTTGCAGTAATAGCAGCGCTCTGCGGTATTGGCTGCGATCTGCGGGCAGTCCAAGACATCTACATCCAGCACTTTCATGTCCACACCCAGTTCTGCCGCAAGCCGCATCGCGTCCTCTAGTTCGAACCGAGGTTGAAACGCAGACTTGACATAGTAGGCATGGACCTGTGCCCCGCAGTTGAGCGCGGCATAAAGCAGATATGCAGAATCTACGCCGCCGGAGAACGCAAGGGCTACTTTTGGGTGCTTTTGAAAAAATTCATAGAGCGTCACAATAAATACCTTCTTTGGAGAAACTTGTGCTTTTTGGCATATTACCGACATTATACAAAAGCAAGAAGTGATTGTCACCGTGTATTTGAAAGAAAAGGAAACGGTGTCCCATACAGAAACTGGAAACCGCAGGGCCTATATCCAATACGGAATACAGGCCCTGCGTATCGAATGGCTCCATCATGTGTTTTGCCCAGACCCTGCGCAGAGTCAGGATTCTCACCGAAGAGTCAATCATACGTTGAACCGATCATATCTCTGATAGCAGTCTATGCAGAGCTTTTTGCCGCCGGAGAGACGGATCCAGTTTGAGCCCGTAGTTTCACCGCAGCATTCACAAGCATAAGAATCAAACAGCCGTGCACGCTCAGGGACTTCGATTTTCGTTTCTTTGACTGTAAACAGATCTTCCTGCTTGCATGCGTGATAATAGCGAAAGGACTCTTCTCTGGTCAACTCTCCAAGGGGCTTGTTCAGGACCAAACGAACAGATTTTCCGGTCTTACGGTTGTAGAAAGAAAATGCCTGCTTGCCCGTCATATGGAAGAGCAGGTTCCCCTTGCCTACACTGCACCCCAGCAATACCTGGATCGCATCCACACCACAGGCATCATTCTCTGTGATACAGACCACCTGCTCATCATTAGAAAAGGTCAATTCCAACAGGTCAATGGCGTATAGAGCCGCACGATATCCAATCGTCAGGCCGGGGCACTCATGTCCATGAAATGCAACGCATTTTTCCCAAAGCGCTCTCTTATCCATGGTTGATTCTCCTTTTTATTTGATAATTGCAAATTTTTTATTATCATGGATGACCAAGGAAGCATTGATCCCATAAACATCCCGAAGTGCCTTTTCCGTTACAACAGACCCATCGCCGTAATCGTACACACTACCATCTTTTATAAAAAGGAAACGGTTGCAGTAGCGCAGAGCCAAATTCAGGTCATGGATGACCACCAGCACGGAGATACCCTGTTCCAGCGCCATCTGACGGACCAGCTTCATCATCTCGTACTGGTTTCTAGGATCCAGATTGCTGGTGGGCTCGTCCAGAAGCAGCAGCTTAGGCTGCTGTACAAAGGCGCGGGCCAGCATGACCTTTTGCACTTCGCCCCCGCTGAGTTCATTGATGTTGCGAAGTTTGAAATCTGTCATGCCAATGCGTTCCATCATTTCATCACAAAGAGCATAGTCAGCGCAGTTCATGCTCCATGTCATATAGGGCTTTCGGCCCAGCAGAATAGCGTCATAAACCGTTGTTTGGCTCAACTCGTTTTTTTGCGCCACATAGGCAACGTTTCTGGCCAACTCCAGACGGCTCATTTCAAAAATGCTTTTACCATTGATCAAAACCGACCCGTCGTCAGGCTTTCGGATGCTGTTCATACAAGTGATAAGAGTGGATTTCCCCACGCCGTTGTTACCGAGGATTCCGACACAGTCACCGGGTTCTGCTGAAAAAGAAATGCCTTTTAAGATGGAATGCTTTCCGTAGGAAAAAGTAATGTCTTTTACTTCGACCATTTGATGCCCTCCCTTTTGAAAATCATGTAGAGGAACATGGGGGCACCCAGGAAGGATGTAAGGGCACCGATGGGCAGAATGCTTGGTGCAACGATCATACGGGAGACCAACTCTGAAAGGACCAGGACGATTGCTCCCATCAATGCCGAGGCAGGAATCAGAAAACGGTAATCATTTCCCACGAATTTCCGCACCATATGAGGAGAAATCAAACCAATGAAGCTGATACAGCCCACAAAGGCAGTGGAAACTGCAGCCATCAGGGAACACAAGGTCATGCTGATCAAAATAAGCCGATCGACGGCAACACCCAAACTCTTGGCGGTGTCAGCGCCGCTTTCCATTGCATTGAAATTCCAGCGGTTGGCGAGGAAGTACAGCAGAGCAATGACTGTAACAGCAAAAATCGAAGCAATTTCCTGCCAGTTTGCGCGGCCCAAGTCACCGAAGGTCCAATAGACGACGGAGGCTACCTTCACATCATCAGCAAAGTACTGTACAATAGTGGTACCGCCGCTGAACAGGGAACTGAGAGCCACGCCGGCCAGGACCATGGTAGCCGGAGAAACTCTGGCAATTCTCGACAGACCAAGGATTATCACCGTTGTCAGAAAGCCGCCAATAAAAGCGCACAATGTTACCAGATAAGGGTTGGTGATGGAAACGGCAGCCGCTGCGGAAGTGCTGGCATTAACTTGAGCACCGGCATCTAGACAGACGATGGCAAATGCTGCACCAAAGGAGGCACCTTGGGAAACGCCAAGGGTAGAGGCGGAGGCCAGCGGATTGCGCAGCACATTCTGCATGATACAGCCGGCCAAGGCCAATGCGATACCCACCATGATGCCGGTAACAATTCGGGGCATACGTATGTTCCAGATGATCGCACTGGTCTGCGCGGTTCCTTTCCCCAGCAATGCGGTCACAATCTCAGAAACCGTCAGGCCTGATGATCCGACAGAGATAGAGACTACAACACAGGTGCAAAGAATAGCTACCAGGACAAACAACACCAGCCATTTGCGCCGGATATAGCGCCGATATGAATTCTTCAGTGCGGTTTGGGTTTTCTGCATATATTTACTCACCTAGTGTCAGTTTTCCGTAGTACAGACCATCTGCTTCCATGTCATCAAAGAAAGACGTGCCCAGGAACTCATTCATGATCTCGGTGCTCTTAGCCTCCAGATCAATATCTGCAAATTGATCTGGATACAGCACCTTGCCAGCGTGGTAGGCATTCATGATGCAGTAGGTGATATTGGTGGAGTAATTATTGAAAGAGGGCATGGTGTATACTTCACCGTTCTGAACAGCACTCAGGGAATGGAAAAAATCAGGGTTGGATTTGTACTCATCATTGACCAAATTCATGTTTCCAGGATCGAGGAAAATAACATCGGGATCCCAGACGAGGACCCTCTCCAGATCGACTTCGAAAGCGGCTTTTTCGCCAGTCTCATCAGCAACGTTCTTGGCGTCAATGGCCAGGAAGGGGCCGAAATTGGCATAGGTGCCGGCAAAACCGTGACCGCCAGAGAAAGTAACAGCGCCGGTATAAACCGTGGGCTTGTCCTCATCCGCAACGGTAGAGGACCGCTCCTTCAGGTCAGCCTTGCATTCGTCGATGTAGCTCAGAAGTTCCTCACAACGCTCCTCAGTGCCGGTCAGCTCAGCGGTCAGGAGCAATGCTGCATACCAGTTTTCGTCAATAAAGTTGGCGCTTGGGCAACGAATGCTGACCACGGGAACACCAGTCTCGTTCTGCAGCTGTTCGGCAGCCTCCTGTACGAAACAGGTCAGGATCACGTCGGGATGAACCTTTAAAATCTCTTCAGGATAAGCGGTGTAGGCAGTGCCACCGCCCTTGCCGATAACATGCATATCCTTGAAGATATCATAATAGGCATGAGCATAATCCCGCTTGGTCGATGTCTCATAACCCTTGTCGGTTTCCTCCACACCTACTATCATGCCGGTAGCCTGCAGGTAAGAAACCATACGCAGGGCATTGCTGCCATTACAGATGATTGTATTGATCTTGGCAGGAATCTCGACTTCACGCCCCAGCATATCGGTGATGATACGGGTCTCCGACTGCTCAGCATTGCCGGCATCCGGGGTCTGAGTCGGGGTGTTGCTTTGATCTGCGCCGCTCTGATCGTTTTTGGTGCTGTTGGAGTTGCCGCAGGCCACAAGGCTAAATACCATTGTCAGTGCCAGCAGCAGTGGCAGAAACTTTTTCATGATAATTTCAAATCCTTTCTCATCGTATCCATCTACAATATTGTAAAAAACAATAAAAAGGCATATGGCTTCCCTTCAGAGAAGTCATATGCCTTATAGCATACATTTCAGCAGCTAATCAGATGTGCCGGAAACCAGGAGACTTCAGCCTCCCCAATTTGCTTCGTGCAAATTGTTTTATACAGTATACATGGCATTTTGCCTTTTGTCAAGATTCTACATATAAGAATCTGCCGTAATCATTGCCTTTTGTAAAATTCGATATATTGGGGGAGATTTTAGAGATTATATGAAACTTAATTGGACGACAATATGGGATTTGGCTGGACACATTGTATCTATGATATCTCTATATCTTGAAGAAAATTACCTATCAAAAGCCGCCGCCTAAAAGTGGCGTCTTTTGATAGCGTTGTTATTTTAGCAAATCAATCGCAGCTCCCTTTTTCGAGGAACACGGCGGCACTTTGGCATTTTTCTTCTTTGACAGATTATAGTTCTGCCCTACATCCAGCCCGCACTTCCGTTTGACTCGGGAGATATACCGTCTGAACACCGTCAAACCATGCTTTTTCAGCATATGCGCTTTGATCTTGCCATAGGTGGCTTTGTGCTCAGCTACGATCAAATCCAGTTCGTCCAGATTCAACTATGTCTCGATGGGCTGCTTGGGATTGCGTTTGGACAAAAGGACCACCGTCTCCACATGGGCCGTTCTGGGGAAAAGATCCACGGCGGCGGCCTTTTGGACGAGATATCCCAGCTGTGCAAAGCGCTTGACGTCCCGGGCCAGGGTGGCGGGGTCGCAGGAGACGTAGACCACCCGCCGGGGGGCCATCTCGGCGACTGTGTCTTATACACATCTGACGCTGCC
>OWID01000519.1_pt1 | contig 13917 bp, 9 predicted proteins | sample 1732661 | NCBI WGS metagenome assembly OWID01 (sample SAMN05065739, study PRJEB22554) | human gut metagenome | biome: ENVO:2100002; feature: ENVO:00000062; material: ENVO:00002003 | host: Homo sapiens | place: USA
GATGTGTATAAGAGACAGATGAGAGACTTTCCATATAGCGACGCTGTCCGTCTGCGAAGATGGTGTCAAATGCCAGAGAAGATTTTCCGGAGCCGGAAAGTCCGGTCATGACTACCAGTTTATCCCGTGGGATCTCCACATCAATATTTTTCAGATTGTTCGCTCTTGCACCGCGTACAACAATTTTATCCAACATGAATTATTGTTCCTCCTCCAGCTTTTTGATTTTATCCCGCAGATATGCGGCGTGTTCGAATTCCAACAATTTTGCAGCTTCTTTCATCTGGGCAGTCAGCTGTTCGATCAATGCACGTTTTTCTTTGCCGCGTAACTTCTTGCCAGTTGTTTTCTTTTCCACTTCTGTTTTTGTGGTAATTTCAATGACATCACGCACATCTTTTTGAATGGTTTTCGGAATGATACCGTGTGCTTCGTTATAGGCTTGCTGCTTGGCACGACGGCGTTCTGTTTCTGTGATTGCCCGTTCCATAGAACCGGTTATCTCGTCGGCGTACATGATAACTTGTCCGTGTGCATTTCGTGCGGCACGTCCGATTGTCTGGATCATAGAGGTTTCACTTCGCAGGAACCCCTCCTTATCCGCATCCAGAATGGCTACCAGAGAAACTTCCGGAATGTCCAGTCCTTCACGGAGCAGGTTGATGCCAACCAGCACATCAAATTCTCCCAGCCGCAGATCGCGGATAATTTCCATACGTTCTACAGTATCTATATCATGGTGCAGATACCGAACCCGAACGCCCATACGTTCCAAATAAGCCGTCAGGTCTTCTGCCATTTTTTTAGTCAGTGTTGTAACAAGTACACGCTCATTTTTTTCTGCACGGAGATTGATTTCTGAAAACAGATCTTCAATCTGTCCGTCTACCGGACGCACAGTGATTTCCGGATCCAGCAAACCGGTGGGGCGAATCACCTGTTCTACGGTCTGTACAGAATGCTCTTTTTCAAATGGTCCGGGGGTTGCACTGACATAGATTGCCTGATGCACATGGCTGTAGAATTCCTCGAAATTCAGCGGGCGGTTGTCGAACGCACTGGGCAGCCGGAATCCATAGTCCACCAGCGTTTGCTTTCTGGCTCTGTCGCCGGCGTACATGGCACGAACCTGCGGCAGTGTCACATGACTTTCATCGACCACCAATAGAAAATCTTCCGGAAAGTGATCTAACAACGTATAGGGTACACTGCCTGCCGGTCTGCCGGCTAATACACGAGAATAGTTTTCGATGCCGCTGCAAAAACCGATTTCCTCCAGCATTTCCATGTCGTACTGTGTACGCTGTTGGATTCGCTGTGCTTCGATCAGTTTGTGATTGGCGGAGAACCACGCCACCCGTTGCAGCATCTCCTGACGGATTTCTTTGACAGCTTTGGTCACTTTTTCGCTTCCCACAACATAATGCGATGCCGGCAGAATTGCCGCATACTGCATGGTTGCTGTAACTTCTCCGGAAACCACATTGATCTCGCAGATGCGGTCAATTTCATCTCCGAAATATTCTACGCGAATTGCTTTGTCAGTGGAAGATGCCGGAAAGATTTCTACTACGTCGCCGCGAACGCGGAATTTATTGCGGACAAAATTGATGTCATTTCGTTCATATTGAATTGCAACTAGTTGGTCAATCAGTTGATCTCTGGACTTTTCCATTCCCACACGAATAGAAACCATCATGGAACGATATTCTTCCGGACTGCCCAGGGAATAGATACAGGAAACGCTGGCGACAATGATGACATCTTTTCGCTCTGCCAGTGCCGCTGTGGCACTGTGCCGCATTTTGTCGATCTCGTCATTGATCGAGGAGTCTTTTTCGATATAGCTGTCCGTGCTGGGAATATAGGCTTCCGGTTGATAGTAATCGTAATAGGACACAAAATATTCTACGGCATTATTCGGGAAAAATTCCCGAAACTCTGAACAAAGCTGTGCTGCCAGAATTTTATTGTGAGCCAACACCAGAGTCGGTTTGTTCACCTGTGCGATGACATTGGCAATGGTGTACGTTTTACCGGAACCGGTAACGCCCAGTAAAGTCTGCTCGTGGTCACCGTCCCGAATTCCCTGTACCAGTTTGGCAATCGCTTCCGGTTGGTCACCGGTAGGCGAAAATGGTGCATGCAAATCAAAATGATCCATTTGGTTCCCTCCTTCAAAGCATTTTATGAATCGCTCCAGCCCATGACTTGCCGCATGGAAATTGTATCTCCCTGTTTTCCCAATACAATATGATCCAACAGTTGTATTTGCATACTGTCCAGTATCCGCCGCAGCTGTTGGGTGGCAAACAGATCAGCATCAGAAAAGGCTGCCTGTCCCTGCGGGTGATTATGTGCCAGCACTACACGGCTGCTCCGCATGCGTATTGTACATTCCACAATGCGATGTGTATCCAGTGCGGCTCTTTGTGCAGTGCCGGTGGAGATTGTTTCGCAGTGCAGCAAGTGCAAGTGCTCGTCCAGACAGAGCAGAAGCACCTTTTCTTCCACTGTCGCGGAAAGTTTTGCCTGCACATAGGCACACAATTTTTGTGTGCTGTCTAACGCAACATGTTCCCGCAGTTTATCCAACTGATACTGCTGGCAAAGCTGCGGAAGCAACTTCAGAAATATGGCTGCGTTTTCGCTGATGCCTTTGATACGTTTTAAATCCTGTATATCCGCGTCCAGCACACCGGAAAGTGAATGAAACTCTGCAATCAAATCATGTGCAATGGGATTTGTGTCTACTCGCGGCAAAGCATAGAATAGCAACAATTCCAGAATCTCGTGTGGCTGAAAACTTTCCAATCCGCTTTTTTGAAAACGAAGCCGCATGCGTTCCCGATGACCGGCATGACTGTGTTTTTTCTTGGAAACAGCAGTATCCGAATTCGAAACGTTCCGCTTGTCCGCAGGTTGTTTCAGATTCTGGATTTCTTTTTTAGACTGTTCCATGATAAAGCCTCCTATCATCAGGTAAAATATAAGGCAACACTACACAAAGCTGTCATATTGCCGAAAAATCTGACTACGCATCTTACACACAAGCTTTGTACGGTGTTGCCATAAAAATTCATGTGTGCACGCTCATAGCCCTTTTCTTTTAAGCAGAAATATGCTATAATAGAATCAGAAGTGATTCCGTCAATGGATTCCAAAAGAAAGAGGTACAAAAAGATGCGTAATACCACAAGTTATGAAAGCCCGTTCTGCACCCGCTATGCCAGCGAGGAAATGCAGCACGTTTTCTCCGCTGACAAGAAGTTCTCCACATGGCGTCGCCTTTGGGTGGCTCTGGCTCGGGCAGAAATGGAACTCGGTCTGCCCGTGACACAGGAGCAGGTGGACGAACTGGAAGCCAATATCGACAACATTGACTATGACGTGGCAGAAGCAGAAGAAAAACGCCGCCGGCACGATGTCATGTCCCACGTGTATGCATACGGTCAGGTCTGCCCCAAGGCTGCCGGCATCATTCATCTGGGTGCAACTTCCTGCTATGTCGGCGATAATACAGACATTATCGTAATGCGGGACGCTCTGGAGATCGTTCGCCGCAAGATGATCAACGTGCTGGCAAATCTCGCTCACTTCGCCATGGAATATAAGGGCATGCCGGCTCTGGCATATACCCACCTCCAGCCGGCACAGCTGACTACAGTGGGCAAGCGTGCTACACTGTGGATGAACGAACTGCTCATGGACTTCAATGAACTGGAATACCGTATCGCAAACCTGAAGCTGCTGGGCTCCAAGGGTACCACCGGTACACAGGCTTCTTTCATGGAACTGTTCAAGGGCGATACCGATAAGGTCAAGGAACTGGAAGCCAAGATTGCCAAGGAAATGGGCTTCAACGGCGTTGTTCCGGTTTCCGGTCAGACTTATTCCAGAAAGATCGACTCGCAGATTCTGGCAACTCTTAGCGGCATTGCACAGTCCTGCAGCAAGTTCTCCAACGATATGCGTCTGCTCCAGAGCTTCAAGGAAATGGAAGAACCTTTCGAAAAGACCCAGATCGGTTCCTCTGCAATGGCATACAAGCGGAACCCCATGCGTTGCGAGCGTATCACTTCTCTGGCTCGCTACGTGATGATCGACAGCCTGAATCCGGCATTTACCGCAGGTACCCAGTGGTTCGAACGGACACTGGACGACTCTGCTAATAAGCGTGTTTCCGTACCGGAGGCATTTTTGGCAGTCGATGCGATCCTGAACATCATGCTGAATGTTACCGACGGTCTGGTGGTATATCCGAAGATGATCCGTCAGCGGATCATGCGGGAACTGCCGTTCATGGCAACCGAAAATATCATGATGGACGCTGTGGAAAAGGGCGGCAACCGTCAGGAACTCCACGAAAAGATTCGTCAGTATTCCATGATCGCCGGCAAGCACGTCAAGGAAGAAGGTCTGGACAACGACCTGTGCGATATGCTGCTGGCAGATCCGGCATTCATGATCACCAAGGAAGATCTGGACAAGATCCTGAAGCCGGAAAACTTCACCGGCCGCAGCGAACAGCAGACCGAAGAATTCGTGGCAGAGTGCATTCAGCCCATTCTGGACGCAAACAAGGATATTCTGGGCGAACACTTCGAGATGAAGAACTAAGGTAATACCGCATAAAGCCCGCCTGACGGCTTTATTCTTGCGTATCCCATAGAAAACAACCCCTGGCGGAATCCAATCGTCGGGGGTTGTTTTTTTCGTGGGACGAAAAATCACCGCAGGTCTTGACAACTTCCTCAAAAAGGTGTACCCTAAACAAAGAATCACCAAGGGAGGTACGATCATGTCGATCCAGATTCGTGCGGCAGTGCCAACAGATGCACCGGCACTGCTTACCATTTATGCTCCCTATGTGGAGCAGACTGCTATTACATTCGAGTACGATGTTCCCGCAGAGACGGAGTTTACCCGCCGCATTGCAGACACCCTGCAAAACTACCCCTATCTGGTGGCAGAACAGGACGGCGTGTCGGTGGGGTACGCCTACGCCGGAAAATTCCACGAACGTGCCGCCTATGACTGGTCTGTGGAAACGTCTATCTATGTGGAACAGCACCGGAAGCGGCAGGGTATTGGCAGACTGCTCCACGATGCACTGGAACGGGAATTACAGCGGCGGCATTTCCTCAACATGAACGCCTGCGTTGCCTGTCCCATAGGGGAAAATGACCCCTACCTCACACGGGACAGCATTTGTTTCCATGAAAAACTGGGGTATCGCATGGTGGGCGAATTCCACCAGTGCGGCTATAAATTCGGACGGTGGTATCACATGGTGTGGCTGGAAAAGCATATCGGCAGCCACGAGGGAACGCCGCTGCCGGTACTGCGGGGATAATTTCAACAATGGATTTGCGTGAAAATTTTCCATGAAATCAATTTTCAAAAATATGTTGATTTAAATTGTGCAAGATTATGAAGCTTGACGAGTAAGGCTCCCCTGAAAGGGGAGCTGGCAGTGCGTAGCACTGACTGAGGGGTTTCCACTTATGCCGAAAACGTCATAAAAAGATTTTACGAAAAAACCTCTCCACCGCCTAACGGCGGTCCCCCTCGTACTGAGCGGTCCCCTCTGCCCTGCGGGCATCTTCCCACCCCGTGGGGAGTCACCCCTTTCAGGGGAGGCTATCATGAAAATGGATTTGCGTGAAAATTTTCCTCGTCCTATTGACTAATCTGCCGTTTTCGGGTATCATAAGAAGTAGGAAATTTTTGCAGTATCCCCTGCACGGAATACGGAGGACACATACATGAACAAACAAGGACGGTTCACAGCCGTTTTGCTGAGCGGAGTTATCCTCTGCGGCATCAGCACCGGCTGTGCCGCAGACGGCTCCAAAACTGCCAAGGCAGACTACACATGGAGCAATGTTGCCATTGGCGGCGGCGGATATGTCACCGGCATGGAGTATAACCCCAAGGAAGAAGGGCTGGTCTATGCCCGCACAGACATCGGCGGACTGTACCGCCGGAAAAAGGACACTGCCTGGGAACCGCTGACGGACTTTCTAGGGGCGGACGAATGGGGCTATATCGGGATCGAGAGTATGGCGACCGATCCGGTGGAGCCGAACCGCGTTTATTTTGCCGGCGGCACGTATATGAGCGATGATGCGGCACTGTTTGCCTCGGACGATTACGGCGAAACGTGGACACGCTTTGATGCTCCGTTCAGCTGCGGCGGCAACCAGTCCGGACGGGGCTGCGGCGAACGCATGTGCGTCAACCCCAATAATAACAAGGAAGTCTGGTTCGGCAGCCGTGACAGCGGTCTGTGGAAAACCACCGACTACGGCAAGAACTGGGAAGAGGTCACCTCTTTTCCGGAAAAGGGCGACTATAAACAGGAGAGCAACAGTATCGGCATTCTGTGGGTGACTTTTGATCCGACTTCCGGCGACATGTACGTCGGCGTGGCAATGACAGACGGCACCTGCATTTATAAAAGCACAGACGGCGGCGACAGCTGGACGGCACTGGCTGCCAATGCGGCAGGCATGTACCCGCTGCATGCTGCATTCTCCAACAGCGGAAAGCTGTATCTGGCGTACTCTGACAATTGCGGTCCGAATCTGTCCCCCACGGCTGGGGCAGTCTATGTGTACGATACCCAGTCGGACAGCTTCACGGATATTACACCTGATCTGAACGACGGCAGACAGGGCGGCTTCGGCGGCATTTCCGTAGATGTCCGGAATCCGGATACGGTGGTGGTTTCCACGCTGGGCTGGTGGTCGGACAACGGCGACAATCTGTACTATACCACCGACGGCGGTGACAGCTGGAGCGGACTGTTCAACCTGAACACCAAGGAAAACCACTACCAGATGGACACCGCACAGGCGGAATGGCTGGACTGGGGCAGAGGTGAAAATCAGGCGAAAACCGGCTGGTGGGTGGCAGATGTCAACATCAACCCGTTCAATTCTGACGAGGTGATGTACGGCACTGGTGCAACGATCTATTCCACCCAGAACATGACGAAGATCGGTACAGAGCCGGTGACCATTGCCTTTGATGCCTACGGGCTGGAAGAAACGGCAGTGTTCAAAATGCTGGCACCGCCCAGCAAGGACGATTCGCCCCAGCTGTATTCCATTATGGGCGATCTGACCGGCTTTGCCCACAAGGACGTGACCCAGTGCCCCGATGATGCCCACTTCATGAAAAACGGCAAGCCCACAGATTTAGATGTGGCATTCCAGAACCCCAACACGGCGGTATACCTCAGCGAGGAAAAGACCACCACGATCAATTTCACGCAGGACGGCGGTGCTACATGGGAAACCGTAAAGCACAAGCCCGACCCCGCCATTGGCGGACAGGTAGCGATGTCCGCGGACGGCAGCTCCACGATCTGGGTGCCCAACAGCATTTCCGGAAAGCCCTATGTGACCACTGACCTCGGAAAGACATGGTACTATGTGGAAGGACTGGGCTTTAACGCCAAAATTGCCGCCGATCGGGTGAATCCGAAGGTGTTCTATGCCACCTGTGACGGGCTGTTCTATGTGTCCAGGGACGGCGGCGTGACTTTCGAATCCACGGGACAGATGGTGGCAGATTCTGCTGAACCGGTGACGGTGTTCGGGCAGGAGGGCAACGTCTGGATCTCCAGCAGCACCATGATCATGTACACGGAGGACGGCGGCGAAAGCTTCCAGACCGTAAAGACTCTGCCCACCGTGGACAGCATCGGCTTCGGCAAGGGCAAAGAAGAGGACAGCTATCCGGTGATCTATGCCGAGGGTGACGACGGCGAAAACGGCTACGGCATCTATCGCTCGGAGGACAAGGGCAAAAGCTGGATAAGAATCAACGACGAGCAGCATAAGTTCGGAAACCTGAACCCCAAGTACATCACCGGTGACAGCAATGTCTACGGCAGAGTGTACTTCTGCACAGACGGACGTGGAATCGTAATGGGTGATATTGCTTCGTGAAAAAAAGACATTATGGAAAATACATTTTTCGCTGGCTCATGACCTTGCTGTTGCTGGCGGGGCTGGTGTTTGCCGGCATCGGCGGCACAAGGCTGTTGCACATCTATCTGACCAGCACCGGCAGACAGGCGGCAGATGTTCCCGGCAAACAGGATTATCCGGTGCGTGGAGTCGATCTGTCCTACTATCAGGGCAATATCGACTGGGACGTGCTGGCATCGCAGGACGTGGACTTCTGCTTTATCAAGGCGACCGAGGGCGTTGACCACAACGACAGCCAGTTTGCACAGAACTGGCAGACAGCACAGGCGGCGAAGATCTACGTGGGAGCATATCACTTTTTCCGGTTTGAGAACACGGGAAAGGAGCAGGCGGAAAACTTTATCCGCACAGTGCCGGTGACGGAAAACACCCTGCCGCCGGTGATCGATGTGGAATTGTACGAGTCGCTGGGCGGCAGCATGCCGGACACCGGCACCGCAAGGCAGAACTTACAGGAAATGCTGGACCTGCTGGAAGCCCACTACGGGGTAAAGCCCATTCTCTACGCCGCCCCCAACACCTATCGGGCATATGTGAAATCGTTTGCAGAGGACTATCCGATCTGGATCAGCAACTACTATTATAAGCCCTATTTCGACTGGACATTCTGGCAGTATACCGATTCCGGCGAACTGGAGGGCTATGACGGCTATCAGACCCACATTGACCTGAACGTCTACGCCGGAAGCATGGACGAGTTCCGGCAGCAGTTCGGCTTACAGGCATTTTAGAAAGGAACTATTATGACAGAACCAATTTTTTTGCAGGGAATCTGCAAGGACTACCTCTGGGGCGGCAATCGCCTGCGGGAGGAATTCGGCAAGGAAAGCGATGCCGACAAGATCGCTGAAAGCTGGGAACTCGCCTGCCACAAGGACGGCAGCAGCATGCTCACTTCCGGCAGTGATGCAGGGCTGAACCTGCGGGAATATCTGGACAAGAACGGCACCGCATTCCTCGGCACCAACTGTGCGGACTGCACCACTGTGCCGGTGCTGATCAAGCTGATCGATGCCAAACAGGACCTGTCCATTCAGGTGCACCCCGATGACGACTACGCCATGCGGGTGGAGGGAGAAGCCGGCAAGACGGAAATGTGGTACATCGTAGATGCGGCTCCCCACGCTGCCCTGTACTACGGACTGAAACAGGAAGTGACAAAGGCGGAATTCGAACAGCGGATCCACGACCAGACCTTGACAGAAATTCTCAATCGGGTGGAGGTCAAGCCAGGAGAACTGTACTTTATCCCCTCCGGTACGCTGCACGCCATTGGTGCGGGGATCCTGCTGGCGGAGATCCAGCAGAACTCCAACACCACCTACCGTGTCTACGACTACGGCAGACGGGGAGCAGACGGCAAGCTGCGTCCGCTGCACATTGCAAAGGCTCTGGACGTGACCAATCTCCGTCCCATTGCTCCTACGGTGCAGTATCCTGCGGAGGCGGTTGCCGGCGGCACGGTGCGGAAGCTGGAAGCGTGCAAGTATTTCGCTTCGGACGTGGTGACTGTGCACGGCACGGTTGCATTTACCGTAGGGACAGAATCGTTCCACCACCTGCTGTTCCTGTCGGGAGAAGCCACTCTGCAAACAGAATCCGGCAGCTATCCGGTGAAAAAGGGCAGCAGTGTGCTGCTGCCTGCCGGACTGGGAGCCTATACCGTGACCGGCGAAAGCGTACAGTACGTGGTTACCCGCGTGGACGAAAAATTGAGTTGACAATTCCACATGATGGATTTGCATATTGAGGAGGAAACATATATGAAGTATTACATTGGTATTGATCTGGGCGGCACAAATATTGTTGCCGGCGTAGTCAACGAAAGCTATGAGATTCTGGCAAAGGCAAGCGTCAAGACCAACCTGCCCCGTCCGGAAGAAGAAATCGCTGCGGATATGGCAAAGGTTTCGCAGGAAGCTGCGGAAAAGGCTGGTCTGACTATGGCGGACATCGAGTGGATCGGCGTAGGCACACCGGGCGTTGCCAACAGTGCCACCGGCGTGATCGAATATTCCAACAATCTGGGCTTCAACAACACCCCCATGGTGAAGTATCTGGAAACTGCACTGGGCAAGCCCACCTTTATTGAAAACGATGCCAACGCTGCTGCATACGGCGAATATGTTGCCGGTGCTGCAAAGGGTGCCAAGAATGCAGTCTGCATCACACTGGGTACCGGCGTGGGTGCCGGTATCGTCATCGACGGCAAGATCTACAGCGGCTCCAACTTCGGCGGTGCAGAAGTGGGTCACACTGTCATTTCCGTAGACGGCCCGCAGTGCACCTGCGGCAGAAAGGGCTGCTTCGAGGTATACTCCTCTGCAACCGGTCTGGTTCGCATGACCAAGGAGGCACTGGCGGCCAATCCGGAAAGTGCCATGAAGGACGAGGAACGTATTTCCGCACGGACTGCGTTCAACTATATGCGTGCCGGCGATGCTACTGCAAAGCAGGTGGTTGACGATTACATCAAGTATCTGGCAGCTGGTATCACCAATACCATTAACGTTTTCCAGCCGGACATTCTGTGCATTGGCGGTGGCGTGTGCAACGAGGGCGATCCGCTGCTGGTTCCCATGAAGGAGATCGTCAAGAAGGAAGTCTACACCCGCAACTCCGCAAAGAATACCGAGATCGTGATCGCGAAGCTGGGCAATGATGCCGGCATTATCGGTGCGGCATTCCTGGGCAACGCACACGACTAATGGCAGCACTGCATCAAGCCGCCTGACGGCTTTGCACGATTTGTGCCACAACAGCATAAAAATCAATCTGATAAGCACCCCGCAAGCCAAATGCACCGGTTTTCGGGGTGCTTTTGTATCAACATTCTGTACAATTCCCTAAAATGAGATTTGTGCATCTTGCCGGTTTCTTGGAAAAGAGAGGGGGTGAATGGGGAAAATCTCTTGACAGCTTGCACAAAAGGTGATAGAATAAGGTGGATAAGGTGAGCACTGCTTCAGACGGCAGAGGACTGTTCTGTGCAGGTTACACAAAAAAGATAAGGAGTTCGATCACATGAAGTTTATGAAGAAACTGCTCAGCACCATGACGGCTGCGGCAATCGGGCTGTCCATGACCACTGCACTGTCTGTGGGAACCTCTGTTGCATCTGCGGCAGACAAGACTGCGGTACAGATGGTGGAGGACATGGGTCTGGGCTGGAATCTGGGCAACGCTCTGGATTCGACCAACACTTGGACCAGCAATCCCTCTCCGACAGACCTTGAAACTGCTTGGGGCAACATTGCAACGACCGAAAACATGATCAAGGAAGTCAAGAAGGCTGGCTTCAACACCGTCCGGATCCCTGTCACCTGGTGGGATATGACTGGTGCTTCCGGCACCGCAAAGATGGATTCGTTTGACGGTACGGTTGCAGATCAGTATCTGGCAAGAGTTAAGGAAGTTGTAGACTACTGCGTGGATAACGGTATGTATGCGATCATCAACACTCACCACGATGAGGACTGGGAAAAGGATACCTCCAAGATCGCAACATTTGAAAAGCTGTGGAAGCAGATCGCGACCTACTTTGAAGGCTATGACGAGCATCTGGTATTCGAGGGCATGAACGAAGTCAGCTTCTCCACCAGCGATGCCATGACCTATAATCAGGCGTTTGTAGACACCGTCCGTGCAACCGGCGGCAACAACAAAGACCGTCTGCTGATCTGCACCGCAGACAGCAACAACACCGCAAAGGCACTGTCCGGCAGTTTCTCCATGCCGAAGGACGACTCCAATATGCTGGCAGTTTCCGTGCACTACTATGAACCGCCGACGTTCTGCGTTGCAGACACCACTTCCTCTTGGGGACATCGGGAAACATGGGGTACTGCCGCAGACCTGAGCAAGGTGGAAAAGGACTTCAACGACCTCAAGACCAAGTTCACCGATAACGGCTACGGCGTTGTCATCGGCGAATACGGTGCATGCAACGCCGACAAGTACGGCGTAAACACCACACCGTACAACAAGGACGAAGAATCGATCAAGGCATTCTATCAGGCAATTGCTTCTACAGCATACAACATGGACGGCATCTGCCCCATTGCATGGGACGACTCCGACTCCGGTACGATCTGCCTGTTCAGCCGTAAGAATATGAAGTGGTTTGACGAAGACCTGAAGAACATCTTCTCCAACATTGCTGCCGGCGGAAATGTAGACCCCGGCAAGCAGAAGACCGACCGTCTGACATTCCAGGCAAGCGACGTTGCAGACGGCAGCGATCTGCTGATCGACCTGAAGCCCTACAAGGATTACGGCGTAAACTTGACTTCTGTTGTCATCAACTATACAATTAAGGGCAACAAGGCTTCTTATGGTACCGGCGGTGCAGTACAGTACAACATTGTAGACAGCAATGACGGTTCTTCGCACTGGGCATACCAGCCGTATTCATTCACAGTCGGAGAAAGTGTAACGACAGTAGACATTCCGGCAACCACCAAGGCAACTGACGAGGACGGAAACGAATTCGAAGGTCCGCTGGATATGGACTACCTGAAGATCGGTCACTGGTATGACTGGACCGACCCGAAGGGCGGCAAGGTAGAATGGTCTTATGTTGATGTCACTCTGATCTTTGACAACTTCTTCTATGTAGACGGCGATCCGGATCAGACAACAGCAACAACACAGACTACTACCGAAGCACCGAAGACCACTACTACAGAAGCTACCACAACTGCACAGCCGCAGGGCGACCCGATCGGTAAGGCATACTTCATTGGTATGATCGGTGCAGCAAACAACTGGGCAGAGGGCGACGATGAAGGTGCCGCAGTGACACCGATCACCGGCGACGGCACATACAGCGTAGACTGGGACGTTACCGGCGGCGGTACCGATACGGTTCAGTTCCTGGCAGTTTTGATCACACCGGACGGCGAAACCGAAAACTTCACCACCGATACCTTCAAGGGTCTGAAGGTTTCTCTGGACGAAGTCTGGGTTGACGGCGTAAAGATCGAAGATTACACCGTTAGTGAAAAGGCAATCAACACCCACTATTATGAAGGCGAGGGTCCGGGCGTTACCCGTCTGTACCTCCACGATGACTGGTCTACCAAGATCAAGGATCTTGCAAGCAAGACCACCATTGCAAAGGATATTCGCGTAGTATTCACCATTTCCGGCACTGGTCACGAAGGTCCGGCAGTGACTACCACAGAACAGACTACCACCACAACCGAAAAAATTACTACCACTACAACCACCACAACTACCGAAGCAACTACTGAACCGACTACCACCACAACCACTACCACAGCGATCGAAACAACCATCACTGAAGCAACTACTGAACCGACTACCACTACAACCACTACCACAACACCGGAGCCGACCACAACAACGACTGCGGAAACAACTACTACCACCACCGAAGCAACCACAACTACAACAGAAGCAACCACAACCACTCCGGAACCGACGACCACCACAGCAGAAACCACGACTACAACCGTGACGATGCTGACTACCACAGAAACCACTACAACGACAACCACCACCGAAGAAACTACTACCACAACAACTACCACTACTACAACGACAACCACCACTACTACCACCACAACCACGACCACTACCACCCAGTATGAGGGCCCGATGCCGAAAACGCTGTTCGGCGATGTGAACATGGACGGCAGAATCGACATCACAGATGCTGTTCTGCTGAACAAGATGGTAGCTGGTGTAGTTGAAGCAAACCAGTCCCAGCGTCTGAACGGCGATGTCAACGGCAACGGCGAGATCGATTCCGCTGACGGTCTGGTACTGTTTATGTTCGTGATCCAGCAGATCAACACCCTGCCGTATCAGGCAGAAATCTGATCGGTGAAAGGCTGTTAAAAGTTTAGGCAATACCGCACAAAGAGCGTCTGGGGACTTTGCACGCCAT
>OWID01000524.1_pt1 | contig 13808 bp, 10 predicted proteins | sample 1732661 | NCBI WGS metagenome assembly OWID01 (sample SAMN05065739, study PRJEB22554) | human gut metagenome | biome: ENVO:2100002; feature: ENVO:00000062; material: ENVO:00002003 | host: Homo sapiens | place: USA
CATTAATGTAATCATCCGGCTTTTGTTTCAGTTGGGACAAAAGAACAACCGTCTCGACTGTTGTTTCAGTTTCCAAGGGAAGTTCTTTCACTTCCTCACCATCAACAGGCACAGGAAAGTTGAATACAATCTTCTTTATCCAACTTCCGTCTTTCCTTTTCTCCGGGAACATCTCAATTCGCTCGATAAAGGCCTTCATAAACTCTTTCTGCTCCGCTTCCGTTGCGGAATGGTAGACTTCATCAAATGCCAGCAACAAGCGATAGATATTGTCACCGGAAATCTTCTCCTGCTGAATGCTGCGGATCTGACTTTGCAATTCGCCAATCTGAACTTCAATTTCCTCTATGGTATCATACTGCTCATCATAGCGGCGCTGCAAGTCCAAAATTTTTCTGTCATAGTGGGCATCGTTGATGTCCAAGGTATCCATCTGACGCTCCAAGCGGCTTTTCGTTCCAAAGGCTTGCTTTAGCCGCCCTTGTAGGACAGCTATCTGCTTTTCCATATCTTCTGTATCAACTGCTGTTCCGATTTTCGCCTGAATCGCTTCTACAAACCGTGGATTATTGACCATAGCGGAGATAACCTTCGCCACAAATTTGTTGATCTCTGTCTGCTCGATATTCAGCCGGAAGCTGCACTCATGTCCGGTAGGCGTAACCGTATTTTTGCAGTAGTAATAATACCGTGTTTTCTTGTCCTTGCTGTGTGCCTTGGCGATATTGCCGTACATACTCTTGCCACAGCATGGGCATTTCAAGATACCGGACAGGATGTGGGCGTGATCTGGATTGTTGACCTTTTCCCGCTTAAAGGAATTGATCTTGCGCTTCTCCTGTGCCAGATACCAATCTTCTTCGGAAATAATGGCTTCGTGCTGCCCATCGTAAACAGGGAACTCCGACTGCTCGACCACGTGCATCTCATTTCTTGTACCCTGTTTCTTTTCGGTTCTCCGTCTGCCGTAAGCAATTTTACCCATATAAACGGGATTGTCCAGTACGTCCTGCACAAAGTTCCTTGAAAATCCGGGAATGGTGTTATTCTGCCGCAGCTTCTTGATAAAACCGTTGCGGTTCAGATATTTTGCAACTCCTGCAACACCCTCGTTTGTATGAATATAACGATCATAGATTACTCGGATAACTTCTGCTTCATCTTCGGCAATAACAAGTTCACCATTATCCAGTTTATATCCATAAGGTGCAAATCCGCCGTTCCATTTGCCCTCACGAGCCTTTTGTTCCCGTCCTGCCATTGTTTGTGTGCGGATATTCTCTCGCTCGATTTCTGCCACCGCAGACAGCACAGAAATCATCAGCTTTCCTGCATCCTTGGAGCTGTCAATGCCATCCTCCACGCAGATCAGATTGACACCGAAATCCTGCATGAGTTGCAAAGAGTTCAGAACGTCCGCTGCATTTCTGCCAAATCGGGACAGCTTAAAGACCAACACATAAGAAACATCATCTTTGCCGTCCTGGATGTCATTCAGCATCCGTTGAAACTCCTGCCGCCCTTGAATGTTCTTTCCAGAAAAGCCCTCGTCAGAATACTCCCCGGCAACGATCATATCCTCGTATGCCGCATACTTCCGCAGCTTGTCACGCTGGGCATCCAAGCTGTATCCGTCAACCTGCATCGAGGTGGACACTCTTGTATAAAGATAGCATTTAAGTTGTTTCTTTTTCAGAATCTCCACCTCCCTCATTCCTTCCTTTTACCATAAGTCCCTCGTTGCGGATATAATACTCCAAAAGCCACAGCACATAATCCGGTGCATGGCGGTTGTCCAATTCCCATTCAGTCATAGTCCGGTAAGGAATATGGACGAGCTTGCAAAAATCTTTCCGATTCAGTCCTGTGCTTTCCCGCAACTTTATAATTCTGTTTTTACAATCCATCCGTCTTTTCTCCACAAAAGCAAAAAATACACGTTGCGTAATCATTATAGCATAGCCATAGTGAATACGCAACGTGTAAATTGCAAATTTTACGCAGCCTTATCCGTCAGAAGCTGCGCTTGATTACTTTCCTCGGAATACTCCACTTCCTGCGGAGCGTCCTGTTCCAATTTATCCAAAACCTGATGTCCATATTTCTGGAGCATCTGGCTCATAACATCCACACAGCGGTCAAATGCCGCATTATATTTCGCTTCTTCATAATATTTCTTCAATAGGCGATTCCTCCATCAAAGTTCCATATCCTGTCCACGCTTCCGGGCAGGGTGTTCGTGTTCCTGTGTTTCCTTTCCTCTGATGAGGATAGAATTGATAAAAGCCCGAACCTTTTCGGATGCGATTTCCAATGCATCCAGAAAGGGTTGGGCTTTCTGTTTGAGTTCCATATATTTTTCGCTTACCGCTTCATACCGCTGCTTCCAGATGGAAACCGTCTTTTCTGCGGAAGCCAATTTTTCTTTCAGTCGCTTGTTGTCAGCATTGGCAATAATACCATTGACCGCATAGTGTTTGAGCGTGTCGCATTCATCCGGAGTCAGCACAACATTGTTTCCGAATGTGGCTTTTTTGCCCATTGTTTCAATCTCCTGCACCGTCAGAGCAACGGTCTTTGCTGTTTTGGTTTCCTTTTGCAGAGCTTCCAGTTTCTGTTTCTGCTTCTCCGTGGCAGCTTTGGCATTCTCCAAACCCCGCTCCACCTGTGCCACCTGTCCGGCCACAGTTTCCAGCCGCTGCTGTTCTGCCTGCACCTTGAACTGGGTCACAGTCAGATGTTCCTCGGTACTGCCACGCTCTCCACGCTCCAGATCGGTATATCCGGCAACTCGCATGAAATGAAAAAAGTCATCCTGCAACACACTGTAGGATGACCTCAAAATCTTTTTTCCTCTTGCGTTCAACATTGGATTACCGTCCTCGTCAAGCACCGGCTTAGACTCCCATTTCTTACTGCGGCTGACCTGTGTGATGACCTCCTTAACGGTTCCCCGGAGGGCTTCATCCTTGCATCGCTTCGACCAAAGGATCTGCTTTTCCACCACCGGGATATAAACCACATGAAGATGATAGTGGTACACATCCTCGCCCAGAGCTTCGGACATTGCCCGGTTGCGCTCATCGGCGTGCATCACAGCGGAGAGGATATACTGCTCACCGCCTACAATCTCCACGGCGGCTTTGTAAGCATCAGCATAAAACTGTTTTGCAAATTCATAGCCGCCATGATTGTAGAAATAAGCAGAGTTCACATCAAATACTAACTCGCCGTATTTGACGGCATCCGGTTTCAGACCTCTGGTGGAAATTACGCCGTCCTGTTCCATCTGCTCAAACGTTTTTACATAATCGTCCGTGGGTGCTTTGAAATGAACGTTCAGAGAAGTGCGTTCCGGCACGATGTCCTGATTGCTGTAGCTGTCCTTTTCACGCTCATTGTGTTCCTGTACCTTAGCCACATCTGCCGGGGTTTCCAAGTCCTGATTTCTGGCTACGGTACGGTCTATTCCATCATTTCTTGCCATAGAATTTTTGTCCTTTCTTTGAGATTTGCAGACAGCGGAGAACTACGGAGAGGCACTTTTTCAAAGTGTAATAACCCACTATGACACTTTCATCCATACTGGCTGCAAAGTGCCGTGGGCTCTCCGAGGGCTCTCCCGAGGGGGAATGCGGTCACTGCGGTGACCTCTGCTGAACTGCCCGAAAACTGTCTGCATCGTTTTCTGTTGTTCAGCCCGGATAGCTGCTGTTTTGCGAAACACCACCCATCCCGGCGGCAGTGAAAATCAAATCTTTCACTGCAATAGAAACAGCCCAAATAAAGGAAATGAGCTGTTTCTATCACAAGCGTTTCACGCTCTTTTGCTGCGTACATACGTACCAGCCAATGGGATTTACTCGACCTGCCGCCATTCCTCCGGAATGTCCTCCGGTACGTACGTACACGGCGAATCTCCGTAAAACCCATTTATATGAGGTCGTGCAATGGCTTCCACTCCCATGAATCCCCAAACCCGCCGTCCGGCAGAGTTGGTGATATTGTTGCAATGTTCCAGATTAAATTTCTTGGCATTGGCAATCATGGCGTCGCTGAAGCTGCGGGCTTTCAGCGGTGCAAGGGAATTTTCTTCGCACCACATCCGGTAGATTTCATAGAAATCCTTGGAACTGATGGACGCATCCGCTTTACGCTGGATGTATCCCTCGGAATCCATGAAATCAAAGATATTGTTGTTGTCACGCTTGACCGCTTCCCGGTTTTCCCGGATACGCTCACTCTCCGTAAACTTAAAGTTGTTGGCAACAAGCCGCTGTAAGCCTTCAAATGCCCACAGGAAGATACCCTCGGCTTCAGCTTTCATCTTCTCCGCAAGGTCGGGATCGTCAGCTCTGTCCACTGGCTTTTCCTTGGTGGTCAGCACAAGCTGTCTGCGATAAAATCCGTCACTGCGGTCATACAAGGCTTGCAGATCACCGTTGCTGAATGCCAGCAATCGGGCGAACATCCAACCCTGATAACTCTGCTTGCCTTTGCGTTCCAAATCCATCTTGCCCTGTGCGGTGACAATGGATTTTACATAGTTGGTCTGGCGCAGAGCTTCCATCCGCATATCATCATCCACGCACAGCAGGATGTGCTCCAGATCGGCACGGGCGAAGCGGTTTTCAGAAATCTTGCCGATGCTGCCGTCTTTCATATTCGTGCCGAAGATGGTAGACAGTACCGCACCGATTTGAGATTTACCCTCGCCGCCGTTGCCTTTAATCACCATCATGCGCTGCCCCTTGTTGGAGGGAATCAGGCAATAGCCGATAAACTCCTGCAAAGTTGGAATGTCCTCGGCGTAAAGCAACCCATCCAGAAAGTTCAGCCAGATCACCGGCGCAGTAGCATCGGGATTGTAAGCAACCGGCAAACGGCTCCGCACGATAGCCGGTCTGCCCTCGGTAAATGTGCCGTTCAATAGCAGCGTACCGTTGGACAAATGAATCCGATCCTGCTCCGGTGGAAAGTCCGGCACTTGCGCTTCCAGTTTCAGCACTTCCAGAATGTTGGTGATCTTCCGAGGGATATTGTTTACGGCACAGAATTTCAGCTTGTCGTAAATCTCCCCACGCAGAGGAAGATCGTCCGTCACTCGACCATCGGGCGTGAAAAAAGCTCCGTTTGCGAAGATGATCCTGCGCTCTTGCAGAAATTCTTCACAAAACAGAGCTTCGTTGATGTTCTGCCCGTCAAACCACATGGGCAAGTTCATATCAGGCGTTTTCCGGTTCTTCGCCATGGTGCGCCACCTCCTTTTTCTTTCGTGCGGTATACTCTTGCAGAAAAGCAATTTTGCCGTCCTGCTTCAGCTTGTCCACCAATGCCACCCGTTCTTCCAGATCACCCACCGTCAGCACATCTGCCATATATTCGATATGGCAGTGCATCTGGCAGGCTTCCACAAAACGGTCATCCAGAGCATCTTCCGGTGTCTTGGGAGCATAGCGCACTTTCCAATCTTCCAACAGATGCAAATAATCCGTCAGCACCCGGAAGCACAGCATTTCATCCTCCCGGAACTGACGGATATAGGGACGCTTCGGCTTGACCATAGCTGCGGCAGTGGGCGGTTTCGGGTCAAGTCCGAAGTCCGAAGCCAGCTTTTGCGTTGCTTCATAGCTGCTCATATTGAACAGCCTTGCCACAAGGTCGATCACATCTCCCTTTGCTCCACAGCCGAAGCAGAAGAAATAGTCCTCATTCAGCTTCAAGCTCGGATGCCTGTCATTGTGGAACGGGCAGCAAGCCATACCGTTTCGGTTGACTTTCAGCCCGTAGTGTTCGGCGGCTTGCTTGACACTGATTGCCGCTTTGATGGTTCCATAGATCGTCATAAAAAAACCTCCGTTCATAATATTCTGGAAAGCACGAAGCACCCGCAGTGATTGGCAGGTGCTTCGCTCCTTCTATTATGGTTATGACGGATTTCTCAAAAAACAGGCTAATCGGAGGACAACTCCGTTTCAAAAAACAGGACAACTTATTGATAGATGTAGATTTCTTTACATTAGCATGATACAATTAAGAAAGTGAAAAAACAGGACAGGAGGTAAGCATGAACCAAGAATTGATGACATTGGACTTCTGGCAGGATACGGTCATATATGAGGGCAAAACATTCCCTGTCGGCACGCTTGCCTGTGATGCGCTGAATGTTCCTGCGGATACTATTACAAAAATGAACGAGCAATGCGAGAAAATCAATCTGCTGCTCGGGATGCTGAATGCCGGACAGGATACTTCTGCACTCTTTCCTATGGCAAAGGAAGCTGCATTGACAATGTTAGAGATTCTCAGCAAAACGCCGCCGTTCTCCTATATGGATATACCAAAGCACCGGGAACGAATAGAAAGGGTCTTTACTGCGGACAATGCTCTGAAATATGTGGAGTTCGCCATAAAAGCCGTAACCAATTCTTTACCGTTCGAAGAAGTTCCGAAATATGCTGATGCGGTGATGCTCCAACGCTATACCGCAGTTTTCGGGCATCTGGCATACTCTCTTGAGGAATATCAAAAGGCAATGCTTGATTTTGCAGAAAAATCAGACGGCAACGAGGCAGACCGCACAGCGGAGGGCTTTGCAAAAATGTTCGGCAGCTATTTCCCGCCTAAGTTCTCTATCACAGAGGGCAATGCCTGGATGTCTGTTGCAAATAACTCTGTTCAGTATGTGGCTACCATCCGTCCCGGCGAGGACATAGCGAAGCTGGTCAAGCGGATGCACTATGTATCCTTTGTGGGAATGTTCCGATCTGATCTCTTTGAGGGCTTGTGTGTGGGTCATGCACCGAAAAAATGCCGGATCTGCGGCAAATGGTTTCTGACCACCAACGCAAGGCACACCAAATACTGCGGCGGTTATGCACCGGGGGACAAGCTGCACCGCACCTGTCGGCAGATCGGCAATCTGAAAGGGCGAGAACAGAGGGAACTTGCGGACGATCATCCACTGAAACAGATTTACGAGAAGCGGCTGAACACCATAAACCGCTATGTGAAGCGTGGTACTCTGGACGCTGATCTTGCAGAGGTTATGAAGAAGCTGGCGAAGGATAAGATGCTCCGAGCATTGAGCAATGTGGCCTATGCCAAGGGCGATTATAAAAAAGAAATGGAACAGGCTGCTTTGCTTGCAGAAGCTAAGATACATATTTAGTGGGGGAACAATATGAAACAAATATATGTGCATGGATTAGGACAAACATCTGACAGTTGGACAAAAACAATAGATATTTTGCAAACTACTGATTACAGCTTGTGTCCGAATCTTCCTGATTTAGTTCATAGCAAAGAAGTGACCTATGATAATCTATATGCTGCATTTTCAGATTACTGCAATCAATATGATGAGCCTATTGATTTGTGCGGTTTATCGCTTGGGGGCGTATTAGCTCTGAACTATGCTATACAATATCCGAAAAAAGTTCGCTCCTTGGTGCTTATCGCCACACAATATAAAATGCCCAAGAAGCTTCTGAAATTTCAAAATCTTCTCTTTAGATTTATGCCTAAATCCATGTTTCAACAAATGGGATTTAGAAAAGCTGATTTCTTACTTCTATGCGAAACCATGATGGAGTTGGACTTTAACAACTCTCTGCACAAAATATCATGCCCTACACTATTGTTATATGGCGAGAAAGATACTGCGAATAAAAATGCTTCTATTGAATTGGCAGAATTGCTTAAGAACGTGGAATTAAAAACGGTTATTGGTGCCGGACATGAAGTTAATATTGAATCACCGCAGGAATTGGCAGAAATACTTCATGCTTTTTATGAAAGAATGTCTTAAGGGATTCTTATAGAAATGAGAAGGGAGGTGCGCTATGCTGAGTGATTTTTCATGGGACATGACCGGATACATACCAAAACACGCTGTCAATCCGCACGGTGACGGCATCATTCCTTATGCGGCAGAGCGCATCTTTCAACTGGAACCGGAGCCTCCAGCGGTGGGCAATCTGAACGAATATATCCTGTCTGCCTTGCAGGAAAAGAATTTGATATATTTCTCATTCTTCCTACACCACTACGAGCCGCAGCTTAACAAGCGCATCAAAGACTTTCTCGGTGTGGATGGCGGCGATCTGTATGACACAGACCGATTTATAGATATAAAGCTCTCCTGCCGGGAGCAAATGCTCCAAAAGCTGATGGACTATGACCTTGCCAAGGGTGCAGAGTATGCTACATACATTTTCCCGTTCATCCGGGATGCTATGCTCCGTTTTCGCATGGGCGAAGAAAAATGGTCGGTGTCCTCTCTGACCAATTACAAAATGGTGCGGTCAATGGCTTGGCTGTACCATAACACCAAGGATGCAGTCAGTGAATTTGCAAAGAAATACAACTGCGACCTTGCCCTTGCGGAAGAATATCTGAAAGTTGTCCGTGGAATCCGCAACCAGCAGCCGTTCTATGTCACAAACGAGGATGGCGAGGAAACTGGCGAAGATGTCGCCATTGACGATAGTTGGAACTATACCGATATCCTCTGGAACGGCATACAGGCTGAAAAGGTTCAACGGGCATTTGAGAAGCTGAATTACCGGGAACAGACCTTACTTGAAAAACGGTTAGCAATCTGTATGACCTGCGGGCGAGTTGGCTCATGGAAGAACCGCCCCACTTTTGAAGAATTGGCGGTTATGTTTGAGGGCAGCACTGCCAGCGGTGCAGAGCGAGCCTACCGGAAAGCGGCGGACAAACTGACAGAACTGCTGGTTGCCGAAGGTGCGCTCCATGCTGTCCGGCTGAAACAGAAATCCAAAACCAAGCGCAAAAAGAAAAGCGCCGCCGCAATCTACGAATACCAAGCAGACTGCGACGGCGAATGGGGCGAGATTTCATTTGATTTTGAGAATGGTACGGCAGAGATCATTCGCCTTGCCGATTGGGATACGATAAAAACCAACCGCTTTGCGAACAAGGCCATAGCCTATCTTCTGAACTGTGAGAACGAAAAATTGCCCAAGGAAACGATGTTGGTATTTGAATAACGAGGGAGTGAGATATATGGAGCAATTACTGATTGTTGAAGATGATATCGGCTTGAATCAAGGCTTATGCAAAGCGCTGAAAGCAGATGACCGTCAGATTATATCCTGCCATGATCTAAAAGCGGCAAGAGAACAATTGCTTTGCGGGAGTGTATCCCTGATCCTGCTGGATATCAATCTGCCGGATGGCAGTGGGCTTGAACTGCTCCGGGAGATCAAGGAAAACACGCCCGGGATTCCTGTTATTCTGCTGACTGCCAATGACACCGATCTGGACATCGTAGACGGACTGGAGAGAGGCGCTGATGATTATATTACCAAGCCCTTTTCTCTTTCGGTTTTGCGTGCAAGGGTGAATACCCAACTGCGAAAGCAAGCGTCAAACCATAAAAATGCGCCGTTCCATATGGATCTATTTCACTTTGACTTTGAGGCTATGACCTTTTATGTGGGAGATTCAAAAGTTGAATTGAGCAAAACAGAACAAAAATTACTGCGTCTGCTTGTTGAAAACCGAGGCCGAACCATGACCCGTGGAGACCTTGTCGACCGGATCTGGACAGATGGCGCAGAATATGTGGATGAAAATGCTTTGTCTGTTACGATCAAGCGTCTGAGGGATAAGCTTGGCGCACAGAAATACATTAAAACCATCTACGGAATCGGTTATAGCTGGGTGACAAAAGATGAATAAAACCGGCATTGTGATCATACTGCTATGTTTTCTGGCGGCGATAGCTGCTGTATTATGGGAGCGGAGGAAGATCAGAAAAACGATGGAAGAAATCGAAAGGATGCTGGACGCTGCCATGACCGGCTCCTTTTCTGAAACCAATTTTGATGAAAGCCAGCTATCTGCATTGGAAACGAAGTTTGCGCACTATCTTTCCGCCGCAGAAGCATCTTCTCAAAACATAGCGCAGGAAAAAGACAAAATCAAAACCTTGATTGCGGACATCTCCCACCAGACAAAAACGCCGATTGCAAACCTGCTGTTATACAGCGAGCTTCTGATGGAGGAAACTATGCCTGCATCGGCGAAGGCAAATGTGGAGGCGCTGTACAAACAATCGGAAAAGCTGCGATTTCTGATCGATTCTCTCGTAAAGCTTTCCAGACTGGAAAATGGGATCATTTCACTCTCCCCTCAGCAAGCAGCGCTGCAGCCGCTGCTTGAAAGTGTGGTAGAACAATATACTGCCAAGGCTTCTGAAAAAGGATTGTCTTTGCAAATGCAGGATACAGATGCTTTTGCTGTATTCGACTTCAAATGGACAGCGGAAGCACTGGCTAATATCGTAGACAACGCCATCAAATATACAGAGCATGGCACCATTACTATTTCTGCCGTAAGCTATGAAATGTTTGCAAGGATCGATATATCGGATACCGGTTCAGGCATCCCGGAAAGTGAGCAAGCGAAGATATTTGCTCGCTTTTACCGCTCAAATAGTGTGCAGAAACAAGAAGGGGTCGGCATCGGCTTATACCTTGCCCGACAGATCATATCCGGCGATGGCGGTTATATCAAGGTTGCTTCCGTTCCGGGAAAAGGAAGTACGTTTTCCATATTTCTGCCGAAATAACAACAATTCTATCAAAACTGTTAGATTTCATTTTCCGCCGGAAAGAATGTGGAAAGATTCCTATGCGATAATCTGTATGTATCAAAGGATGATTTCTTTGCATACATACAGATTTTTTCATGGAGGTACTCATTTATGGATGTTTTACAGGCAAAAGACCTGAAAAAGATTTATGGCTCCGGCAATAACGCAGTTCATGCGTTGGATGGAGTTGATTTAAGTGTAAAGAAGGGCGAATTTGTTGCAATCGTCGGCACATCTGGCTCTGGCAAGTCTACCCTGCTGCACATGCTGGGTGGGCTGGATCGCCCTACAAGCGGCACAGTCATGGTGGACGGACAGGATATTTTCTCCTTGAAGGATGAAGCCCTGACCATCTTCCGCCGCAGGAAAATCGGCTTTGTGTTCCAAGTATATAATCTTGTTCCGGTGCTGAATGTGTATGAAAATATCGTTCTACCCATTGAGCTGGACGGTAGCAAGGTCAACAAAGATTTCGTACAGCAGATTGTACAGACCCTTGGGCTGGATGAGCGTCTGGATGCCCTGCCCAATCAGCTCTCCGGCGGTCAGCAGCAGCGTGTGGCAATCGCCCGTGCGCTGGCGGCAGCACCCGCTATCATTCTGGCAGATGAACCGACAGGTAATCTGGATTCCAAAACCAGTCAGGATGTATTGAGCCTTTTGAAAGTCACCAGTCAAAAGTTCGCCCAGACAATCGTAATGATCACTCACAACGAAGAAATTGCGCAGATGGCAGACCGCATTATCCGTATCGAAGATGGTCGGATCGTCTCCCAGAACTAACGGGAGGTGGCTACGATGAATGTCAAAAACAGAAAATGTATTCGAAAGCTCAGCTTAAAATCTCTTTATGCGAACCGTCGCCGCAATCTGATCGCTATTTTTGCCATTGCGCTGACAACGCTGCTATTTACTTCCATGTTCACCATTGTCTTGTCACTGAACGCCAGCTATGAAACCTACCAGTTTCGGCAGGTAGGCGGCTATGCACATGGCACCTTTAAGGATGTTTCCCCCGAGCAGGCGGAACGTATCGCAGCCCACCCAAAGGTGAAGGCTACGGGGGCACGGAAGGTAATCGGTATCACTGCGGAGGGGGTCTTTGCCAAAATACCGGCAGAGATCAGCTACATGGATGCCAACTGCACCAAATGGAGCTATGCAACCCCTACTACCGGACGGATGCCCGAAAGCGGCAAAGAGGTAGCCATGGATACGGCAGCGTTGCAGCTGCTTGGCGTAACGCCGGAACTGGGCGCCGAGGTCACGGTTTCCTATTCCATTACGGACAAGGATCAAACCGCCTTTACTGTAACAGATACCTTTACGCTGGTGGGCTATTGGGACTATGATGAACTAATGCCTGTTCATTACATCAACATCAGCCGTGATTACGCAGATGACATCGAAGCGCAGGCAGTGAAAACAGGGCTACAGCCCTTCCGCACTGACCTGAATGTCATGATGGCTTCCAGTACAAACATTCAAGGGCAGATGGAGCAGGTGGATACCGATCTCGGCTACACATGGGACAGCTATACCGATCCCAACAGCGTTCGAATCGGCGTCAACTGGGGATATACCTCATCCCAGCTGGAGTCGCAGCTCGATCCAGAGCTGATGGTCGCCATAGCAGCTTTTTTGCTGCTGGTGATTTTCACGGGGTATCTTATCATCTATAACATTTTCCAGATCTCTGTTGCGGGGGATATCCGGTTTTACGGGCTTCTGAAAACCATTGGCACAACGCCCCGGCAGCTCAAACGCATCATTCGCCAGCAGGCACTTCTGCTTTGTCTGATCGGCATTCCGGCGGGGCTGCTGTTGGGCTATGGCATTGGCGCTGTTCTGGTGCCTGTTGTCTTGCGCTCCACCCAGTTGGATGCAGGCATCACCACCATCAGCACTTCGCCTGTGATCTTTGTTGGCTCCGTGCTGTTTGCCCTGCTGACGGTGCTTTTGTCCTGCTCCAAGCCCGGGAAAATGGCAGCCAGGGTTTCTCCGGTGGAGGCTACCAAATATACAGATGCGATGCAGACCAAGAAAAAACAGCGCAGCACCCGGGGAGCGAAGCTCCATCAGATGGCCTTTGCCAATCTGGGACGAAACAAAAAAAAGACGGTGCTGGTGGTGGTGTCTCTGGCACTGTCGGTGACGCTGTTCAATGCGCTGTGTGCCTTTGTGGGCGGCTTCAGCATGGAGAAGTATGTATCCTTCATGACCTGCGCCGATTTTATCGTCAGCACGCCCGACTATTTCCGTTACAACCCGGCAGATGAATTCATCACGCCGGAACAGATCGAAGATATCGCAGCAAACACAAAGGCCAGTCTTTCCGGCACGGGATATGCTGTGCGAAAACCCGCATATCTTTGGATGACGGAGGATGCTCTGCGGCAGGACTATGCAAGGTACGAAAGCGCTGAGCAGTTGGACAGCCATATGAGCCGTCTGGAGCACCGGGGCAATATGGTGATGGGAGATACCAGAATCGAGGCTCTGGATAACAGCCTGTTTGACAAGCTGCAAGTGTTCGACGGAGATATTTCTCCTATGCTGGAGCCAAACAATAACGCCATTGCCATTGCGGTTTCTTTGGATGATTACGGCAATCTGCCCAATCCTGAATACTACCCCAAGGTGGGAGACACGATCACCGCTACCTATGCAGATGATGTGAAATATATCGACAGCCGCACCGGAGAACTCTGTACCGAAGATACACCCGAGGAGTACCTTCAGGAAAAACTGTATGGAGCCAGAGATGTAGAGTACACGGTCTGCGCCTTGGTAGAGCTTCCGTATTCCATGAGTTATCGTTATGGTGGTATTGGATATGAGACAGTTTTGTCTGTGGATACCGCACAGCGGGACAGCGGTGGTGCAGCCATTCCGATGCTCTACCTGTTCGACACAGCGGACGAAGTTGACGAGGCCGAAGCAGAGCAATATCTATCGAAGCTCACTGCCGGTGAGTTTTCGCCCTTGATGTATGAAAGCAAGGCCACGGCTCGCTCTGAATTTGCTCAGTTCCGGCAGATGTTCCTTCTGATAGGTGGTATCCTCTGTGCTATCATTGGGCTGGTGGGACTCTTAAATTTCTTCAACGCCATGATGACCGGTATTCTTTCCCGCCGCCGTGAATTTGCTGTGCTTCAGGCTGTAGGAATGACGAACCGGC
>OWID01000526.1_pt1 | contig 13769 bp, 9 predicted proteins | sample 1732661 | NCBI WGS metagenome assembly OWID01 (sample SAMN05065739, study PRJEB22554) | human gut metagenome | biome: ENVO:2100002; feature: ENVO:00000062; material: ENVO:00002003 | host: Homo sapiens | place: USA
GGTGCTGGATAAGACCAGTACATCCATGGGCAAGCGTATGCTGCGCAGCTGGATCGAGCAGCCGCTTATTTCCAGTGCACTCATCAACCACCGCCTGAACGCTGTGGAGAGCCTTGTCAAGCAGACCATGGCCCGCGGCGACCTGACCGAAGAGCTGGGTTACATTGCGGATATGGAACGCCTGATGACTCGCACGGTTTACGGCTCTGCCACACCCAAGGAAATCTATACGCTGGCCCAGACCTGCGACCGGCTGCCCGGCCTGCGCAGGCTGGCTGAGGCCTGCGGCTGCCCGGAGCTTGCTGAACTGGCAGTACAGATCGATCCGTTGGAGGACATCAAGGCCCGTATTTATGCGGCGGTGGACCCGGAAGCGCCCTCTACCCTCAAGGATGGCGGTGTCATTGCCAAAGGCTACCATGCCGAGGTGGACGAGCTGCGTTCCATCCGCGACAATACCAAGGGCGTTCTGGCGCAGCTGGAAGCCCGCCTGCGGCAGGAGACCGGCATCCCCAAGCTGAAGATCGGCTATAACCATGTGTTTGGCTACTTCATCGAGGTAAGCAACTCCTATAAGAACATGGTGCCGGAGACCTACATCCGCAAGCAGACCCTGACTTCCGGCGAACGCTACATCACGCAGGAACTGAAGGAGCTGGAAAGCAAGATCTTAGGTGCCCACGAACGGCTCATCACGCTGGAGCACCGCCTGTTCAGCGAACTGCTGGAAAGCATTAGCGCTCAGCTGAACCGCATCCAGCGCACGGCCAATGCGGTGGCCCAGCTGGATGTGCTCACGGCGCTGGCGCAGGTGGCAGCGGAAAACAACTACTGCCGTCCCATCGTGGACGACAGTGACGAGCTGACCATCACCGAGGGCCGTCACCCTGTGGTGGAGCAGATGCTGAAAGGCAGCCTGTTTGTGCCCAATGATACCACCCTGAACTGCGGTGCAGACCGCTGCCTGATCATCACCGGCCCTAACATGGCAGGTAAATCCACGTACATGCGCCAGAATGCACTGATCGCGCTGATGGCGCAGATCGGCTCCTTTGTACCGGCTTCCAGCTGCCATGTGGGTGTGGTGGATGCCATTTTCACTCGCATCGGTGCGTCGGACGACCTGTCTGCCGGTCAGTCCACCTTTATGGTGGAGATGACCGAGGTAGCGGAGATCCTGAAAAATGCCACCGCCAAAAGCCTTGTGGTGCTGGACGAGATCGGCCGCGGCACTTCCACCTTTGACGGTATGAGCATTGCCCGCGCCGTAGTGGAGCACATTGCAGACCCCGCCAAGGGCCTTGGCTGCAAGACTCTGTTTGCCACCCACTACCACGAGCTGACCGAGCTGGAAGGCGGCGTGGACGGCGTAAAAAACTACAATATTGCAGTAAAAAAACGCGGCGAGGACATCACCTTCCTGCGCCGCATCGTGCGCGGCCCGGCGGATGACAGCTACGGCATCGAGGTGGCAAAGCTGGCAGGTCTGCCCGGCAGCGTGACCCGCCGCGCCCACGAGGTGCTGCGCACGCTGGAAGCAACTGCACCTAAAAATAAAGTAGAGCAGATGGATTTTGATGCCCTGCAGGAGTATAACTCTCCGGCTGTGCCCAGCGAGATGATGGACAAGCTGGAAGCTCTGGATGTGGAAACACTCACCCCCATTGAGGCTTTGAACTTCCTCTACGAGCTGAAAAAGACCCTGAAGGGCAGCCTGAACAGATGAAACTGCTCTACCTGACCCAGACCATACAAGGAGGGAAAACACCATGGCAGTGATCCATGTTCTGGATAAGCACACAGCCGAGCTGATCGCAGCCGGTGAGGTGGTCGAGCGTCCGGCATCCGTTGTTAAGGAGCTGCTGGAAAACTCCATTGATGCCGGTGCTACGCAGGTGACCGTCAACATTGAATCCGGCGGCGTCAAGCTGATCGAAATCAGCGATAACGGCACCGGCATCGAGGCAGAATATATCTCCACGGCGTTTATCCGCCACGCCACCAGCAAAATTGAAACACCGGACGATCTGACCAACATCCATACGCTTGGCTTCCGCGGTGAAGCACTGGCATCCATTGCCAGCGTGGCCCGTGTAGAGCTGACCACCCGAACCGAGGTGGACGAGTTTGCCACGGTCTACCGCATTGAGGGCGGGGAAGAGGTCTCCCGTGAGCCGGGTGCCAGAGCTGTGGGCACCACCATCCGGGTAAAGGATCTGTTTTACAACACGCCTGCCCGCATGAAGTTCCTCAAAAAGGACTCCTCCGAGGGCACCTTTGTGTCGGATACAGTTACCCATGTGGCGCTCAGCCACCCGGAAGTCAGCGTCAAGTTCATCCGTGAGGGCAAGCTGCAGTATGTCACGCCCGGCGACGGCCAGCTGCGCGGTGCAGCCTATGCGGTGCTGGGCCGGGAGTTCAGCCGGGACCTCATTGAGCTGAAAAATCAGGAGGGCGTGTACCGCATCACCGGTCTGATTACCCCGCCCAAAAGCTGCCGCGCCAGCCGAAGTATGCAGCATTTTTACATCAATGGCCGCTATGTGCGCAACCGCACCATGATGGCCGGTATGGAGATGGCGTTCAAGGGCACCATGATGCAGGGCAAGTTCCCGGGCGGCATTCTGCTGCTGGAAATGCCGGCCGACCTTGTGGATGTCAATGTGCATCCGGCCAAGATCGAAGCCCGCTTTGCCCGCGAAAATGATGTTTTTGATGTGGTGTATCATGCCGTCAAGCTGGCATTGGCTCAGCCCGGCACCGGTGAACGGCTTTTTACCTTTGAAGCAGACAAAAAAGATGAAAAAGCTGAAAAACCAAAAATAGACGCTGATATAATCAAAAATGATGTAAAGAATAATAACTTTACAGGCCTTTCTGCGATCATTCGGGGACAAGCAGACCCGGGCGTTCTGCCACAGCAGCACTGGGAACCGGCAAAACCCGCCGCAGCACCGCAGCAGCCTGCCCCGTCTGCTGCAATGCAAATACCGACAGCACCCAGTGTGCCGCGCTGGAAAGGCAGTGCTCAGAACGAAGATATGCTGGATCCGTTCGTGACCCTTCACAGCCCGAAGCTGGAAACGACAAAGGCACCAGAGCCGTTCCGTGCGGCGGCAAGTGAAACACAGCTGGATGTGGAACCGGAATTTGGTGAGACAAAACTGCATTCGCCTCGGGACCATATGGCAGCGTGGAACCCTGCGCAGGAAGCACCAAAGGAAGAACCTGAGAGTGCACCCTGTGCAGAAACAGAACCGGATGCGCCGGAAGCGGCAGAACAGGAAACTGTACTGGCCGAGCCGGAGCAGATGAACTTTGATCCGACGGCGGATCAGCCGGAGCCGCTGCGCTATGTGGGCGAGGTGTTCAGAACATATATCCTTGCAGAACGCGGCGACGAGCTGTGCCTGATCGATAAACACGCTGCCCACGAGCGCCAGCTGTACGAAAAACTAGCCGCGAACTACGGCAATGTGCCCAGCCAGATGCTGCTGGAGCCTGCTGCCATCGACCTTGCTGCGGAGGAAAAGCAGGCCTTGCTGGATAACATTCCTCTGCTGGAAAATGCGGGCCTTGAGATCGCGGACTTTGGTGGCAATACCGTGGTGCTGCGCGCGGTGCCTGCAGATGTGGAGCCGCAGAATGCCGAAAGCCTGCTGGTGGAGATCGCAAATAAGCTGCTCAAGGGCGGCCATGATGCGCTGAACGAGCACACCGAGTGGGTGCTGCATTCTATCTCCTGCCGTGCAGCCATCAAGGCGGGGGACAAGTCCTCGCCGCAGGAACTGCTGGCGCTGGCCGAAAAGATCCTTTCCGGCGAGGTGCCGCCGTTCTGCCCGCATGGCCGCCCCTGCGTACTCAAATTGACCCGGAAGGAGCTGGAAAAGCAGTTTGGACGCATCGTATAAACATCCCGTGGTGGCCGTCGTCGGCCCTACCGCAACCGGAAAGACGGCGCTGGGCGTAGAACTTGCAAAACATTTTTCCGGCGAGGTCATCAGCTGTGATTCCATGCAGATCTATAAAGGTCTGGACATAGGCACGGCAAAGGTGACACCGGAGGAGACCTGCGGTATCCCACATCACGGCGTGGATATCCTTATGCCGGACAAGGCTTTCAGCGTGGCAGACTTTACCGCCATGGCCGGAAAGCTGGAAGAAGAGATCTCTGCCCGGAAGAAGCTGCCCATCCTTGTGGGCGGCACAGGGCTGTATGTTCAGAGCTTTCTGTATGGGGTGCGCTTTACAGAGGAAAAAGCACCTGCCGGTCTGCGGGAGCAGCTGGCGGCGGAACTGGCTGCAAAAGGCGGTGCTGCCATGTACGAAGAACTGAAGCAGGCCGACCCGGAAGCTGCTGCGGCTATCCACCCGAACAATCAGGTACGGGTGCTGCGCGCACTCGAGCATTACCGTGCCACTGGCAAAAAGCTGAGCGAACAGAAAGCGGAGTCTCTCCCACCGGAGCGGCCCTACCGCAGCCTGATCCTCGGTCTGGATTTCCCAGAGCGCGCGGTACTTTACCGCCGCATTGACCTGCGTGTGGACAAAATGCTGGAAGCGGGCCTTATAAAGGAAGCGGAGCATGTCTGGCAGAACCGGGAAAGCTTCCGCACGGCAGCGCAGGCCATCGGATACAAGGAGTTCTTTCCGTATTTTGAGCAGACGGCTCCACTGGAAGCCTGCACGGAAAAGCTCAAGCAGGCGTCCCGCAACTATGCCAAGCGCCAGTTGACCTGGTTCCGCCATATGGACGGTGTGGTCTGGCTGGATGCCGGTGCACCGGATGCAGTGCAGACTGCCATCCGCAAAACTAGCGAATTTTTAGCGAAAGGATGATCGATATGCCGGATGAGACCCAGAAGGAACGCCATGCGCCGCATGTGCTTACCACTCTGGCAGGCGTGCTGATCGCGTTTCTGCTGCTGGCAGCAATTTATGTGGTGTATCAGGCCGCACATATCCTGTTCCCGCAGAATGTTTATGAGACTGCGCTGCCTGCGGTCATTTCGGATACGGTGGAAGCCGACGGAGTTCTGCTGTTCGACGAAAGCTATGTGGCAGGCAGCGGAAACCTTGGATATCTTGCTGCCGACGGCGAGCGCGTTTCAGCGGGCACCGCAGTGGCAGAAGTGTACAGCAACGCTTCGCAGGCTTCGCTGCGCCTGCAGCTGAACCAGCTGAATGATCAGATCGACCTGCTGCAGAAATCGCAGAACACTTCTGCGCTGCAGCTGGATACCCTTTTAAAAGAACGTTCTTCTGCGCTGTATGACCTGCTGGATACGCTGGACGACAGCGATTATGAAGCGGTGGATGATGATGCCAATGCCTACCTGCTGGCCCAGAACAAGCTCTGGGTGGTAACGGGCGAAGCTGCAAACTTTACCGATCAGATCACTGCGCTGGTCCAGCAGTCCCAGAGCGTGCAGGCGCAGCTGGGCAGCCCGGCGCAGATCACTGCACCGCAGACCGGCTATTTTGTGCGCTCTTCCAGCAGCGGACGGCTCAATGCCAGTGCCGATGATATCCTTGCACTGAACGCACAGGAGCTGCAGGGCTATCTGCAGTCCGACCCAGTACTGGCACTGGACGGCTGCGCCGGTAAGATCGTGGCAGGGTTCACATGGCGCTATGTGGGCGTGTGCACTGCAAAGCAGGGCGAAAAGCTGCTGGGTCAGAACGGCAAGCCGCTGAGCACAGCGGTGGAGATCAGCTTCCCGGGTCAGGTGGAGAACAGCCTCAAGGCCACCGTCACCGAGGTGGAGATCGATCAGGACAGCGGCCTTGCCCGCTTTGTGCTTGCCTGCAACTCCATCAACGGCGATGTGCTTTGCCTGAACCGGGCTGCAGCACGCATCTCGGTAGGAGAGCGCAGCGGCCTGCGGGTGCCTGCTGCGGCTGTGCACTATTTAAAAGAGGATGGCACCGAGGCACAAACGCAGGGCGAAAACTACATTCCCGGTGTGTACGTGAAACTTGGCAACATTGCCCGCTTCTGCCCGATCGACCCGGTGGACGCAGACCATCCCCTCATCACGGACGGCGATTACATCCTTGTTCTGCCCGAAGGGACCGAGGGCTCGGTCAGCAAGGTGAGGCTTTATGACGAAATAATCGTTTCCGGACAAAATTTGTATGATGGAAAGCTTTTGTAGTTATTGACATCTGAGGCAAAAAATCCGATAATAGATAAAGCTATTATTTGCATCTATTTGCAAAGAACGCCAGGCAGCGCCATGCTGCCCGAATGAAAGGAGCAGATTGTATGTCTTTGCTTGACAGCATTAAGAAAGGTCTGTTTGACCAGGAAGACGATTACGAGGATCAGTACATTGACGATGGCCCCCAGATGGTAAACAATAACAATGGCATCGGCCTTGGTGCTGATGACGAAAATGAAGAGCCTGTTGAGGGTGCCAAGAAGAACGGAAAGGTGGTCAACATCAATGCCACCACTCAGCTCAAGGTCGTTCTGGTCAAGCCTGAGCGTTTTGAGGATGCCAGTACCATTGCTGACCACCTGAACAACAAGCGCACCGTGGTGCTCAATCTGGAGTCCACCAACAAGGAAGTGTCCCGCCGTCTGGTGGATTTCCTGTCCGGTGTTGCATATGCAAACAATGGCCAGATCAAGCGCGTGGCCAACAGCACCTTCATCATCACTCCGTACAACGTGGATATCATGGGCGATCTGCTGGACGAGCTGGAGAACAATGGCGCGTTCTATTGATCCGCAGCCCAAGGCGGCGCGCGGGTTCATCCCTGCGCGTACCGATGAAGAACGCTATCTCATGCGCCATATCGAGGACTTGGCCCACACGGCCTTTTCCCGGGACATTGCGCGGTATTCGGCTTTCCTGAGTGACCGCGAGCAGGACTTGGCCCGCGCGGCACTGGGCCGTGCCGGTGTGCAGGAGGGCTTCCGGTTTGAGGGCGGCTGGTTGAATGCGGAGCGCAGGGTGCTCTGTATCGAGCCGGAGTACAGCTGCGGCGAAGCACCCATCTGCTGTGTGCGGCTGCAATGCCGTGCACAGGCGGGGGCTGCGCTGCCCGCCCACAAAGATTACCTGGGCAGTCTGATGGGCCTTGAGCTGCGGCGCGAGGCGCTGGGAGATATCGTTCTGCCGGAGGATCAGCCGGGCACAGCTTATGTGTTTGCGCTGGAACCGGCAGCACAGCTGATCTGCCGGGAACTGTTTCAGGCTGGACACACGGAGCTGACCACGGAACTGCTGACGCTGGATGAGGTGCCGCAGTTTCCGCAGGCGGAGCGTGAGATGCACAGTGCAACGGTATCGTCCCTGCGGCTGGACGCTGTGCTGGCAGCTATGCTGCACTGCAGCCGAGGACAGGCTTCGGAACTGATCGAGGCGGGCAGGGTGGAGATCAACCACCTGCCGGCGGATAAACCTCATGCGCAGGTATATGAGGGCGATGTGTTCACGGTGCGCGGCAAGGGCCGCTTCAACCTGACTGCACTGCCCGGCAAAAGCAGAAAAGATCGGTCAATCATCGAATTTTTTCAATATTAAAAGCAACGGGAGGAAATGACTATGCTGACTCCGCAGGATGTCCGTTCTGTGCAATTTGAGAAAAACCTCCGCGGCTACCGCACAGAGGACGTAGACCGTTTTCTGGATAAGGTGGAAGAACAGCTGCGGGACGACGATGCGCAGGCGGAACAGCTTCGCAAGCAGATTGCGGACCTGACTGCTGAAAACCAGAAGCTGCACGATGAACTAAAGAGCTTTGAGGCAGATGGTGAAATGCTCAAGAGCGCGCTGATCAATGCACAGCGCATGGGCGAAAATGTCATCCGCGAAGCAAACCAGAAAGCAGAAGAGATCATCCATCGTGCAAATCTGCGCGGTGATGATATCATCCGCGATGCCAACGAACTGCTGCAGAAGGCAAACGACCGTGCAGACGAGATCGAGAACGAAGCAAACGAGAAGCGCCTTGCAGAGGAACGCGAGTATGACCGCGTGCGTCTGGAAGTGACCCGCTTCAAGTCTGATGTGCTCAACCTGTACCGCAGCCATGTGGAGTCGCTGAGCCGTCTGCCGGAGTTCCAGAAGGAAACGGCTGCACAGGATGCCGAACAGGCAGAGCCTGCTGCAGAGGAAAGTGAGCCTACCGCTGCAGCCCAGCCGCAGGCAGCGGACGTGCAGGAGCCGGAAGCAGAGCCTGCACAGCCCGCACAGGAAGATGCAGAACCTGCTGCCGTTGTTGAAAATGACGACGACAAGGCAGCTGACAGCAGCGAGGATTTCTGGGCAAAGGATGAGAGCCAGCTCAAGCTGGACCCGCCGCCCGCGCCTCCTGCTGATTTTAAGCCGGACGAGCCGGACTACGATGCTTTTCAGGGTGTCAAGTTCAGCGAGTAAGGCAACCCCATAAGGAAATATAGAGGAGAGTGTAAACCATTGGCTAAGAACAAATCGCAGTACGATAGTACTCTGAACCTGCCCAAGACCCTGTTTGAAATGCGTGCCGGCCTGCCCAAGAAGGAGCCGGTCATGCTGAAGGATTGGGACGACAACGACCTGTACAATCAGCTCATGAAGCACAACGAGGGCAAGCCGCAGTTCATCCTGCACGACGGCCCTCCGTACGCAAACGGTAATATCCACATGGGTACTGCCCTGAACAAGATTATCAAGGATATCATTATCCGCGATAAGAACATGGAGGGTTTCCAGGCTCCCTATGTGCCCGGCTTTGATACCCACGGCCTGCCCATCGAGCTGAAGGCTCTGTCCTCCGTCGGTGATAAGAAGAAGGACATTTCCAAGCTGGAACTGCGCCAGATCTGCGAAAAGTTTGCTACTGAGCACATCGATATCATGAGCGACCAGTTCAAGCGTCTGGGCGTTATCGGCGATTTCGAGCATCCGTATCTGACCCTGAAGCCTGAGTTCGAGGCACGCCAGATCGAGATTTTTGGCGAGATGGCAAAGAAGGGCTACATCTACAAGGGCCTGAAGCCCGTGTACTGGTGCCCGGACTGCCGCACGGCTCTGGCAGAGGCCGAGATCGAGTACGGCGAGGACGACTGCGATTCCATCTTCGTGCGTTTCCACGTCTCTCAGGACCCCAACGGTGTGCTGGCAAAGCACGGCATCCCGATGGACAAGACCTACTTCGTCATCTGGACCACCACCACTTGGACTCTGCCCGCTAACGAGGCGATCTGCCTGAACGGCCAGTTCGAGTACTCCTTCGTCAAGATCGGCGATGAGTTCCACATCATGGCCACCGAACTGGTCAAGAGCGTCATGGATGCCTGCCACATCGAGAACTACGAGATCGTGGGTGAGCCGGTCTCCGGTGCCGAGTTTGAGCTGATGCGCTACAACCACGTCTACCTGCCCAAGGAGGGCTGGGTCATTCTGGGCGATCACGTCACGCTGGAGAGCGGTTCCGGCTGCGTCCATACCGCAGGCGGCCACGGCGTGGACGACTTCAACGTCTGCCAGAAGTATCCGCAGGTGCCCATCACCGTCCCCGTGGACGATGGCGGCTATCTGACCGAGCTGGCCGGTAAGTATGCAGGTCAGCGCGTGTGGGCTGCCAACAAGACCATTCTGGCCGATTTGACCGAGTCCGGTGCTGTCATGGGTCAGGTGCACATCAAGCATCAGTACCCGCACTGCTGGCGCTGCCATCACCCCATCATCTTCCGTGCAACGGAACAGTGGTTCTGCTCCATCGCAAAGTTCCGCGAGGATGTCTACAAGGCCATCGACACCGTTACCTGGATGCCGGATTGGGGCCATGACCGCATGAAGGGCATGGTGCGCGACCGCAACGACTGGTGCATCAGCCGCCAGCGCACCTGGGGCGTGCCCATCCCCGCATTCTACTGCAAGAAGTGCGGCACCTACCACATCACCGATGCCACCATCAAGGCTGTCAGCGACCTGTTCCGCAAGGAAGGTTCCGATGCATGGTATAAGTACGAAGCCGAGCAGATCATCCCCGCAGGCGAAGTGTGCGAAAAGTGCGGTGCTTCCGAGTGGACCAAGGACACCGACATCATGGATGTCTGGTTCGACTCCGGCTCCACCCACGCCGCTGTGCTGGAGGAGCGTCCGGAACTGCGCTTCCCGGCTGATATGTATATGGAAGGCGGCGACCAGTTCCGCGGCTGGTTCCAGTCCAGCCTGCTGACCAGCGTTGCAAGCAAGGGCTGCGCACCCTATAAGTCTGTTCTGTGCCACGGCTGGGTCGTGGATGAGCAGGGCAAGCAGATGCACAAGAGCGCCGGCAACGGCGTGGAGCCCAGCGAGATCATCAAGGACTACGGCGCTGATATCATCCGTCTGTGGGTGGCTTCTTCCGACTACACCGTGGATGTGCGTGCCGGCAAGAACATCTTCAAGCAGCTGAGCGAGGCTTACCGCAAGATCCGCAACACCGCCCGCTTCATTCTGGGCAATCTGGACGGCTTTGATCCCAACACCGACTGTGTGGCTGACGATCAGCTGCAGGAGATCGACCGCTGGGCACTGGCTGCTCTGGATGACCTGATGGTCAACACCAGCGCAGGCTACGCTGTGTATGACTTCAACAAGGTCTATCATGCAGTGTACAACTTCTGCGTTGTTGCAATGTCCAACTTCTATCTGGATGTGACCAAGGATCGCCTGTACTGCACCAACGGCGCAGGCCGCAAGGCTGCTCAGACCACCATGTACAAGATCCTTGTGGCTCTGGACAAGATCATTGCTCCTATCCTGTGCTTCACCAGTCAGGAGATCTGGGACTTCATGCCCAAGACTGAGGGCATGAACCAGTACGTTGTCTTTGAGGAGATGCCCAAGGCCGGCCAGTATGCCGCCGATGAAGCCTTCAAGGCAAAGTGGGCACAGCTGATCGCCGTCCGTGACGAGGTGAAGAAGGTTCTGGAGCAGGCCCGTGCCGAAAAGGTCATCGGTGCTTCTCTGGAGGCTGCCGTCACCCTGTACTGCAATGATACTGTGTACAGCCTGCTCAACAGCATCCCCATGGACGAGCTGGCCGACCTGATGATCGTCTCTCAGGTAGAGCTGGTCAAGGGCGAAGGCGGCGCTGCAAGTGCTGTCGAGGGCCTGGGCGTTGCTGCTGCACATGCCACCGGCGAAAAGTGCGAGCGCTGCTGGAAGTATTCTTCTTCCATCGGCAGCCATGCCGCACATCCCACCCTGTGCGCACGCTGCGCCAGCGTTGTGGAAGCCTAAGCGTTCCGCATAAAACAATGTTTTAAAGGGCGGCGCTCCCTTATACCGGGGAGCGCCGTTTTTTATACTGAATGATTTTGGGAGTATCCTATGGCATTTGTTGTTTTTAATCTGCTCGCGGCTGCGGCACTCATTGGCATCGATCAGGCCATCAAGCTGTGGGCCACCAATGTGCTGCAGCCCATTGGTGCAATGCCGCTGATCCCCCATGTGGTGGAGCTGCGGTTCGTGCTCAACCCGGGCATGGCGTTCAGCCTGCTCAGCGGCAAGCAGCTGTTTCTCATCATCGCTACCAGCATAGCGCTGATCTTTGTGGCCTATGGGCTGTTCTTCCGCAGCCGCGGCAGATACCTGCAGCAGGCTGCGCTGCTGCTGATCCTTGCCGGCGGCATCGGCAACCTGATCGACCGTGTGCTCAACGGCGAGGTTGTGGACTACATCAATCTGCTGTTCATGCAGTTTGCGGTGTTCAATTTTGCGGATATCTGCGTGTGTGTGGGCGTGGGCCTCTGGGTGCTGGTAATTTTTCTGGAAGAGCTGCACGCTGAGAACGGGCAGTCCCCGAAGGAGCAGTGAGCCATGGAACAGCGTGAATTTGTGGTGGAGCAGGAGACGGCAGGCCAGCGCATCGACCGCTTCCTGAGCGGCGAGGACACCGGCCTTTCCCGGTCTGCTCTGCAGGCGCTGGTGGCCGACGGTCATGTGTTGTGCAACGGCAGGCTGGTTGCCAAAAGCCTGAAGCTCAAGGCGGGCGACACCATCGTTTTGGAAATTCCGGACGCAAAGCCCATTGAGGCCGTGCCGCAGGACATCCCGCTGGAAATCGTCTATGAGGACGAGCATCTGCTGGTGGTCAACAAGCCCAAAGGCATGGTGGTGCACCCGGCTCCCGGCAACCCGGACGGCACGCTGGTGAACGCGCTGCTGTGGCACTGCAAGGGAAGCCTGTCCGGTATCGGCGGCGAGATTCGCCCCGGCATCGTGCACCGCATCGATAAGGACACCAGCGGCCTGCTGGTGGTGGCAAAGGACGATGCAACGCACATCGGCCTTTCCCAGCAGATGGCGGTGCACAGTGTGGAGCGCGCGTATCGCACCATCGTGTACGGCGGCTTTGCACAAGATGAGGGCTTTGTGGAAAGCAATCTGGGCCGCAGCAAGACCGACCGCAAAAAGATGGCGGTCTACCCGGCCAGTGAGCCGCACACCAAATATGCCTATACCGGCTATCAGGTGCTGGAACGGCTGAACAACTTTACCATGCTGGAATGCCGCCTGAAGACCGGCCGCACCCATCAGATCCGCGTGCACATGGCATCCATCCAGCACCCGGTGGCGGGTGACCCGGTGTATGGCCCGCACAATTGCATCACCAGCCTGCACGGCCAGTGCCTGCACGCCAAAACGCTTGGCTTTGTGCACCCGATCACCGGCGAACATCTGCGGTTCGATTCGGAATTGCCGGAATACTTCACTCGTTTTCTTGCAACGCTCAGGAGGGGAACGGTATGAACCATCTTTCTTCAACGCTCGTACTGTGTGATCTGGACCATCTGCTTTTGGGTGCCGACGGCAACCTGACGCAGGTGGTGCGGGATGTGCTGCAGCTGTTCGTCCGCCGCGGCGGACGTTTTACGGTGTTTTCCCAGCGCACGCCGCGGGCAGTGCGGTCCATTCTGGGCAGTGTGCGGCTCAGCGCTCCTGCGCTGGTGTGCGGCGGTGCCATGGCCTACCATTTTGCCGATGGCACCTGCCAGCCGCTGTGCACCTTTGCCGGGCAGGATGTCGACCTGTTCGCCCGCCTGCCGGTGGCAGAGGGCGTGGGCATTGCCCTGCAGATGACCGACGGTACTACCCGCGTGCTGCGCATGAGCGAGGCATTGGAGCGTCATCTGCGGCAGGAATGGACCCCTTATCTGCTGGCAAACGCGGCAGACATCAAGGGGGAAGAAGTGCTGCGGGTGCTGCTGTATCAGGACAGCAAGGCAGTGCCCATGATCTCGCTGCTGGAAAAATCTCTGGGCGACCGCACAGCGGTGCTGCTGGGCGAGCGTGCCGCAACGGATACGCTGATCCTGACCCCCAGAACCGTCTCCGGCCGTGAAATGCTGGATGCCGTGTGTATGCCGGTGGGCATCGACCCGGAAGAGGTGCTGGTACTTGCCGGAGGGCTGCCTATGCTGGACATGGTGCGCGCTTCCAGCCAGAGCACCGCAGCTGCGGATGCCCCGGCTGAGCTGCGTCTTGCTGCCCAAAAGGTCACTTTGACCGATGCTGCGGCAGGTTCTGCAGTGGAAGTGCTGTACCGTATGGTGCGGGATGCTGAAAATTTGGCGTAAAATTTGTGCAAGGCTTCTGCAAATTCTTTCGCAGAAGCCTTTCTTTTTGGAGGAAAGTCAGGTACAATGAGAGAAACGCATCTTCTGGTCCTGCAAAAGAAGGAAAAACTCTTTCTTGCGCTGTCGCTGGCGGCGGTGGTTTTGTGCACAGTGCTGGCCTTTGGCTTTGCCGTGCCGCTGCAGGCTGCCGAATCGCAGGTCCTGC
>OWID01000527.1_pt1 | contig 13748 bp, 16 predicted proteins | sample 1732661 | NCBI WGS metagenome assembly OWID01 (sample SAMN05065739, study PRJEB22554) | human gut metagenome | biome: ENVO:2100002; feature: ENVO:00000062; material: ENVO:00002003 | host: Homo sapiens | place: USA
CGAGATAGGCTCCGGTCTCGTGGGCTCGGAGATGTGTATAAGAGACAGCCCTGGAGGCCACCAACGCCCTCATGCGCCACGACGATACCCGCCTGATTCTGGCCACCGGCGGAGGGGCCATGGTAAAGGCGGCCTACTCCTCCGGCACTCCCGCCATCGGCGTGGGCGCGGGCAACGGGCCGGCCTATATCCACCACACCGCCGACGTGCGCCTGGCGGTCAAACGGATTCTGGACTCCAAGACCTTTGACAACGGCACCATCTGCGCCAGCGAGCAGTCCATTGTGGTGGAGCGGCGGATGGAGGGGGCGGTCACGGCGGAGCTGAAGGCCCAGGGGGCCTATCTGCTGGACGACGAGGAGCACCGCCTCCTCTCCAAATTCATCCTGCGGCCCAACGGCACCATGAATCCGGCCATTGTGGGCAAGAGCGTGGAGACGGTGGCCAAGCTGGCGGGCCTGACCCGGGTACCCCCCACGGCGCGGGTACTGGTGGCCCGGGAGACCGGGGTGGGTCCCGGCTATCCCTATTCCAATGAGAAGCTGGGCCTGATTCTGGCCTACTATGTAGAGGACAACGAGGAGGCGGTGCTCCGCCGTTGCGTAGAAATCCTGGAGTGGGAGGGCGCGGGCCACACCTTCGCCATCCACACCGAGGATGCCGGCACCGCCAAGCGCTTTGCCGCCGCCGTCCCCGCCAGCCGCGTGCTGGTCAACACCCCCGCCGCCCTGGGCGGCATCGGGGCCACCACCTGCCTGTTCCCCGCCCTCACCCTGGGGTGCGGCGCGGTGGGCGGCTCGTCCAGCTCCAACAACATCGGGCCCCTGGACCTCATCAACATCAAGCGGGTGGCCTGGGGCGTCAAAGAGCTGGAGGAGCTGCGGGGGAACCGCCCCGCGGCCGGATATGCCCCCTGTGCCGTGGATGAGAGCCTGCTCAACGAACTGGTCAACCGGATTATAGGGAGGCTGAGCGTATGAGCGAGGTCAACGCCGACGGCGTGCTCCTCAATCCACATGAGGCGCTATTGCAGGAGGTGCAGGCCCTGACCAACTCCCTGACGGCAGAGGAGCCAGAGGGAATGGAGGACGATAAGGCCCACACCGTATACGCCGGCAACGGTGAGCCCGCCGGGGCGGTGGGCGGCGTTCCGCACACACCCGTGTCGGCGGCCCTGGCCGCCCCGGCCCACAAGGGGGCGGGCACCGGCAGCTACGCGGCGGAGCACCCGCCCGCCCCGGCCAGGAAGGCCGCCCGGGCGGCTAAAACGAAGAAACCAAAGCCGTCTCCCCCACCGAAGGCGGAGGCGGAACCGGAACAACCCAAACAGACGACTGACAGGAGGAACCGTAATATGGCCAATACAAACGCACTGGGTATGGTGGAGACAAAGGGACTGGTGGGCGCCATTGAGGCGGCCGACGCCATGGTGAAAGCCGCCAACGTGCAGCTGGTGGGCAAGGAGCAGGTGGGCGGCGGCCTGGTGACCGTCATGGTGCGGGGCGACGTGGGCGCAGTGAAGGCGGCCACCGACGCCGGCGCGGCCGCCGCGGAAAAGGTGGGAGAGCTGATCTCCGTCCACGTCATCCCCCGCCCCCACGCCGAGGTGGACCACATCCTGCCCCATGCCCAGGGCGAGATGGACAACGTGTAACCCATGGCGCTGCTGACCGAGGAGGACGTGCGCCGCATGTCCAACCAGGGCACACGGGGGCCCGTGGTGGTCAACCGGGACCAGATGCTCACGCCGGGGGCGCGGGACTATCTGCGGGAGCACCGGGTAGAGGTGGTCTACCCCCAGGGGGAGGCGGCCGGGGAAGGGGCCCCGTCCGCCCCCGCCAAATACCGCACTCTGTTCGGTGCCGCCCTGAATGAAAAGCCGGAGCACATGACCCACCTGAAGGGGAATGTACTGGTGTTCAAGGACCACCCCCGTATCGCCTTCCGGGGCTGGATCGACGCCCTGGAGGCGGAGATCCTGCTGACCCAGCAGGCGGCGGCGGGGGAGGGCTATGGGGCCCTGGCCGGGGAGCTGGAGGAGGTTCTGGGCTTTGTCCGGCGCTATATCCGCTTCGACGTGCTGGACGAGCCGGTGGGGGCCATCGAGCTGTGCGGCTATACGCCGGAGCAGCTCCGGGAGTACTCCCACTATCCGGAGAAGCACTTCGGCCAGCCCCACTTTCTGGCCTGCTATACCGACGGCCCCGCCCTGCTGGCGGTCAACAAGCTGCGCACTGTGGTGCGGCAGACCGAGCTGGCCGCCTACGCCGCCTTCCGCGACGCGGACGGCAACGTGACCAGGGGCGACATGATCTTGGGGCTGAACCGGCTGTCCTCCCTGATGTGGATTTTCATGATTAAGTTAAAGGCGGGACGCTATGAACGCAAGTAAATTGAGCACGGTGGAGCGGCTGGCGGAGGAGCTGGTCGCACGCCTGACCATCGAGCTGGAGGCCAGCGGACGGCATGTCCACCTGTCCCGGGCCGATGTGGAGACCCTGTTCGGCGCGGGCTACCGGCTCAACCGGACGAAAGACCTGTCCCAGCCGGGGCAGTTCGCCTGCGCCGAGCGGGTGACGCTGGAGGGGCCTAGGGGGAGCTTGAAGAACGTGGTGATTCTGGGCCCTGAGCGCCCGGAGAGCCAGGTGGAGATCTCCCTCACCGATGCGGTGGCCCTGGGGCTCACCCCGCCGGTGCGCCTCTCCGGCGATACGGAGGGCACCCCTGGCCTCACCCTCCGCCACGGGGACCGGGTGCTCCGCCTGAGCCGCGGCCTGATTGTGGCCAAGCGCCACATTCACATGACGCCGGAGGACGCCGCCCGCTTCGGCGTGGCGGACCGGCAGCGGGTGCGCCTCCAGTGCTTTACCAGCCGCCCGCTGGTGTTCCAGGACGTGGAGGTGCGGGTATCCCCCCAGTTTTCCACGGTGGTGCATATCGACTACGACGAGGCCAATGCGTGCGGCTTTCAAAAGGGTGACCGGGGCGTGATTTTAAAGTAGGCAGGTGAAGCGCAGGTGAGATATCATGGCCGAGGAGTAGACGCGCCTTTTGGCGCGACACGAGCGTTTTGCCGAAGGCAAAACCTCAAGGTGAATTGCCCCAAAGGGGCAAGAGAAGGCCCCCTGGGGGGCGATGCCGGGCGCATTCACTGCGCCCGCGCAGATAAAAAATATGGGGCCCCCACAAAAGGTTTTACCTTTTGTGGGGAAACAGAGGCCAATGCGTGCGGCTTTCAAAAGGGCGACCGGGGCGTGATTTTGAAATGACCCTGGAGTGGCGGGGGCGGACGCTGGTCATTACCTGGCTGCCGGTGGCCTCCATGGGCCGCCTGGCCGCCTGCGCCCCCCAGACGGCGGCGGAGACCGAGGTGCTGGCCGCCCTGCTGGCCGGGGCGCGGGTGCGGGTGGAGCGGGACGCCCTGGAGTACCGCCGCTACCGCCGTACCGCCCCCCTTGGCATCTATCAGAAATGCGCCGGTCTGGAGCGGCGCCTGCGGGAGATGGGTATTTGTGTTGCTGGGACAGGTGGCCGGTAAGGTCTGGGCCACAAAAAAATCCCCCGCCCTCACCGGGCAGGCGTTTCTGACCGTGCGGGTGGGTGAGCGCCTGCTGGTGTGCGCCGACTGCGTGGGGGCCGGGGAGGGAGAGACCGTCCTCGTGGCCACCGGCGGCGCGGCCCGGGTAGCGGCGGGGGCGGAGCTCCCCATTGATGCCGCCATTGTGGGCATACTGGACGAGAGCTAGAAAAGCAAGGCCGCCGCATGTGGGCGGCGGTCATCCTCTCAGGCTGGCGGCCCAACCGCCCGCCTGAGCCGCGGAAAGGGGACATACTATGTCCATCAACGAGTTTATTGTCTACCTTATGGTCGTCTTTATGGCCTTGGGTGCGGTTGACCGCATCCTGGGCAACCGGTTCGGCCTGGGGGAGAAATTTGAGGAGGGTATCATGGCTATGGGCTCCCTGGCCCTGGCCATGATCGGCATCATCTGTCTGGCCCCGGTGCTGGCCAACCTGCTCCGGCCGGTGGTGGTGCCTCTCTACCAGGCCCTGGGGGCCGATCCGGCCATGTTCGCGGGTACCCTCCTGGCCAACGACATGGGGGGCGCGCCCCTGGCCCAGGAGCTGGCCCTGACCCAGGAGGCGGGACAGTTCGGCGGCCTGATCGTAGGCTCCATGCTGGGCCCCACCATCGTGTTCACCATCCCGGTGGGCCTGGGCATTATCAAGGCGGAGGACCGCCCCTATCTGGCCACCGGCGTGCTGGCGGGCGTCATCACCATCCCCATCGGCAGCTTCGCGGGCGGCCTGGCGGCGGGCTTCCCGGTGGGGATGGTGCTGCGCAACCTGATCCCCATCGCGCTTTTCGCCGTGCTCATCGCCCTGGGGCTGGCCTTCCTCCCCAACGGGATGGTAAAGGGCTTCCAGGTCTTTGGCAGAATCATTGTGATTATTATCACCATCGGCCTGGCGGCGGCCATCATCCAAAAGCTGACCCCCCTCACCCTCATTCCGGGGATGAACCCCATCTCAGAGGGCGTGGCCATCGTGGGCGACATCGCCGTGGTGCTGGCGGGGGCGTTTCCGCTGGTGTATGTCATCACCAGGGTATTCAAGACCCCTCTGATGAAGCTGGGCCATGTGCTGGGCATGAACGACATCGCGGCCGCCGGGCTGGTGGCCACCCTGGCAAACAATATCCCCATGTTCCAGATGCTCCACGATATGGACCGGCGGGGTAAGATCATCAACGTGGCCTTTGCGGTGTCCGCCGCCTTTGTGTTCGGCGACCATCTGGGCTTTACCGCGGGCTTTGATTCCACTATGATCTTTCCCATGATTGTGGGCAAGCTGGTGGGCGGTGTGACGGCGGTGGCGGTTGCCATGTTGATCACCAGAAAATACAAGGAGGAGCGCCATGGATAAGACCGCATTGGAGGCGCTGGTGCGGCAGGTGCTGCTGGAGCGCCTGGGCGGCGGAACCCACGGGGTGAAGGCCGTGCAGGTGCCCCGCATCGCGGTGACGGAGGAGCACCGGATGGACACGGGAAATCCCCTGGACCGGGTCTACACCCGTGACCTATTCACCCTACAGGAGTCCCCGCGGCTGGGGGTGGGCGTCATGGAGATGACCGACACCACCTTTCCCTGGACCCTGCGCTACGACGAGATGGACTACGTGCTCAGCGGACGGCTGGACATCCGTATCGGCGGAGAGACCGTCTCCGCCGGGCCGGGGGAGCTGATCTATATCCCAAAGAACAGCTCCATCCAGTTCTCCGTCACCGGGCACGCCCGCTTCCTTTATTTCGTCTACCCCGCCGACTGGCAGAGCCAGGGCGGCTGATTCCGGGCGGGCGGCCATCGGCCGCCCGCTTTTTTTACACAATCTGAACGGTGCTCACCGCAAACGCACACCCTTTTTACATCCGTGCTCGTATACTGGGGGGCAAACGGAGGTGCCGTTATTGTGGATTATGGGATATGGACGCTGCTTCCAATCGTCGTCGTAGTGGCCGTGGCGCTCAAGAGCAGACGGGCGCTGGAGCCGCTGATTCTGGGAACCCTGCTCACCTATATCATCGTCGATGGACTTTCCTTCCCCATCGGCTGGATGGACGCCTTTTTCCGGGTGACCACCGACCAGAGCCACCAGTGGGTGTTCATGGTGTGCGGCCTGTTCGGCGCGCTGATCGCCCTGCTGGGCGCCTCCCACGGGACGCTGGGCTTCTCCCGGCTGCTGGGTCGGCTTTGCCGGGGCCCCAGGACCACGCTGATTGTGACCTGGGTCATGGGGATTCTGATCTTTGTGGACGACTATCTGAATATCATGACCCTGAGCACCTGCATGCGCAAGCTCACCGACCGGCAGAAGGTGCCCCGGGAGACCCTGTCCTACATCATCGACTCCACCGGCGCGCCGGTGTGCGCCCTGCTGCCCTTCTCCACCTGGGCGGTGTTCTTTGCCGGGCTGTTCTACGCCGAGGCGGGCGCTCCCGGAGCTGGGCTACGGGAGCGCCATCAACACCTTCTGCGCTGTGATCCCCTTCATCTTCTACGCCATCGCGGCGGTGGCGCTGGTGCCCCTGTTCTCCCTGGGGCTGGTGCCCAAGCTGGGGCGGATGAAGAAGGCCTACCGCCGGGTGGAGGAGACCGGAAAGGTCTACTCGCCGGAGAGCGCCGAGCTGAATCTGGAGGACGAGGACGACTCCCCGGCCATTACCGGCTGCCTGTGGGACTTTGTGCTCCCCATCGGCACGCTGATCGCCCTGACTATCGTGGGGGGCGAGCTGTTCCTGGCCCTGGTGGCCGCCATCGCCGTGTGCTTTTTGCTCTACATCCCCCGGAAGAAGCTGTCTCTCACTAGGTTCTGCGACCTGGCGATGCACGGCTTTTGCAACATGATCCCCACGGTGGCCATCATCTTCTTTGCCTTTGTGATGCAGGAGGGCATGACCGAGATCGGCATCGCCCCCTTCGTCATCAATGCCGTCAAGCCCATCCTGAGCCCGGCGGTGTTCCCGGCCATCGCCTTCCTGGTGGTGGCGGCCCTCAACTTCACCACCGGCAGCGTGTGGGGCATCACCGCCGTGACGGTGCCGATCCTGCTGCCCCTGGCCTTCTCCATCGGGGCCAACCCCCTGCTGGTGATGGGCGCCATCGTCTCCGGCGCCACCCTGGGCAGCCACGCCTGCTTCTACTCCGACGCCACGGTGCTCACCTCCAGCTGCTGCAAGATGGAGAATATGGACCACGCCCTGTCCCAACTGCCCTATTCCCTGTGTGCGGCCGGGCTTTCGGCGGCGGGCTATCTGGTGTGCGGCCTCCTGATGTAGTATAATAGGGACAGAATGGGGAAAAGGAGGAGTCAGGATGCCCATGTATTTGTATTTGGGCGATATCACCCGGATGGAGACAGACGCCATTGTGAACGCCGCCGGCACGGATCTGCGGCGCTGCCCGGGCATCTGCGACGCGATTTTCGCCGCCGCCGACACGGAGAAGCTGGAGAGGGCGTGCCGGAAGCTGGGCCGCTGCCGCATCGGGCAGGCGGTGGCCACGCCGGGCTGCGGGCTGCCCTGCTGGTACATCATTCACGTGGCCGGGCCGGGCTGGTACGGCGGGGAGCCCCGGGAGCGGTTCCTGCTGGCCGGGTGCTACCAGAACGCCCTGCATAAGGCGTATCTGTGCAGCTGCCGGCGGGTGGCGGTGCCGCTGATCTTCTCCGGCGACTGCCACATGCCGCGGGCGGCCTCCCTCCGGGTGGCCGGGGCGGCGATTGCCGATTTCTGCCAGCGCCATCCCTCCATGGAGGTGACGCTGGTGCTCTACCGGCAGAGCATCTACGACATGGCTAAGCGTATCCTGGGCTGGGAGGACGCGCCGTCATAAGGGGGGACGGGCCTGCATATACATGCCACAGTTACCGAAACCAGGTAGGAGAGTGGATGGATATGCAAACAGGCTGGAATGAGAACCGGGCGCTGCTGCGGGGCACCGCGGCGGCGGAGCCGGTGCTGTCCCATGAGACCCACGGCGTGGTATACGAGACCTTTCCCCTCGCCGTCCGGCGGCTGTCCGGCTCGGAGGACCGGGTTAACGTCCTGGTCCCCCGGGCCCTGCTGGAGCAGCGGCCCGTGACGGAGGGGATGGAGCTGGAGGTGGAGGGGGAGGTGCGCTCCTTCAACAACAAGAGCGGCAAGGGCAGCCGCCTGGTGATCACCCTCTACGCCAAGGAGCTGCGCCCTGCCGCCGGAGAACACGAAAACCAGCTCCTGCTGGCGGGGGTGCTGTGCAAGCCGCCGGTGGTGCGGCGCACCCCGCTGGGCCGGGACATCTGCGATTTGATGCTGGCGGTGAACCGCCGGTACGGCCGGGCGGACTACCTGCCCTGCATCGCCTGGGGCGGCCTGGCCCGGCGGTGTGGGGCCCTGGAGGTGGGGGACGGCGTGCGCATTGAGGGGCGGCTCCAGAGCCGGGCCTACACCAAGGTGGACCACGGCGTCAGTGAGGTGCGCACCGCCTACGAGGTCTCCATCATGAAGCTGGAGCCGGTGGAGACATAACAGAAGGGCGGGGCTGCTGACGCGGCCCCGCCCCTTTCGGGCTATTTGCATTTCGGGTTGTTACGGAACAGGCGGATTCGTGACGGCGGTTTCCTTTCCGCTCAGTTGAACTTGTAGATCTTCCGGGCCAGGCGGTAGAGCTTGACGGACAGCTTGCGGCCCTGGTAGCCGGGGATGTTGCCCACGAAGGACAGGGAGCGGTACTTGAGCTTGTGGTACAGCTCGGGGTTGCTGGTGCGCAGGTACTCCCACAGCTCGGTCTTTTTGCCCAGGGCGGCGGGGGAGCCGTCGATGATGAGGAAGATGGAGGAGATGGTCATCATCATGGACAGGTAGCTGGTCATATACCGGGCCAGCTTGCGCTGGGTTTGGTAGAGCTGCTTGAGGTTGTGGCTGTCGATCATCAGCTTGGTGACCCGCACCTGCTGGTCTACCCGGGTGACCATCACCTTTTCGTTCACGCTCTGGTCGGCCCGGCCGATGAAGTAGCGGTAGAGATCCACATCCATGTAGTAGATGCTCTTTACCGCCGGCAGGGGCTGGTAGACAAAGATGTTGTCCACATAGAAGGTGTGCTTGGGCAGCTCCAGCTGGCAGGCGCGCAGTATCTCGGTGCGGTAGATGACCGAGTGCATCAGCAGGTACTGGGAGGGCCGGAAGCGGCCGATCTCGTTCCAGGTGAACACGCGGCCCTCGGGGAACACGTTGGTGTACTTCATCACCTTCTGCGTGTTGTCCTCCACGTGCTCATAGACGTAGTTGGCGATAAAGAGGTCCAGCGGCTGCTCCGCCCTGGCGAACGCCCTCAGCTTGTCCAGGACGGCCTTCAGGGCGGCCTCGTCCAGCCAGTCGTCGGAGTCCACCACCTTATAGTACATCCCTTGGGCGTGGCGCAGGCCCTGGTTGACCCCCTCACCGTGGCCGCCGTTCTCCTGGTGGATGGCCCGCACGATGTCCGGGTACTCCGCCTGATAGCGGTCGCAGATGGCGGGGGTGTCGTCCTTGGTGGAGCCGTCGTCCACCAGGATGATCTCGATGTCGTCCCCGCCGGTGAGCAGGGTGCGCACGCAGTGATCCATGTAGGCCGCGGAGTTGTAGCAGGGCACCGCGAATGTGATGAGCTTTGACATGGGCAGTCTCCTCACTTCAATAGGTCGTCACACAGCTCCAGCGCCCGTGCGGCGATGGCGTCCATGTTGTAGTATTTGTACTCCGCCAGCCGGCCCAGCAGGTGGAAATTCGGATAGCGGTCCGCCTCCGCCCGGTATTTGGCGTACAGGGCGTTGTTCCCGGCGTTGATGATGGCGTAGTAGGGGATCTCCCCCTTCGCTCCGGTGTAGGCGCGGGAGTACTCCTTCATGATGGTGGTTTGGCCGGGCAGCTCCTGCCCAGTCAGGTACTTGAACTCGGTGATGCGGGTGTAGTCCTGGTCCACGGTGTAGTTTACCGTCCCGTGGCTCTGCCAGAAGTCCACCGGGTGGGTCTCAAAGCGGAAGTCCAGGGTGCGGTAGGGCAGGCGGCCGTATTTGCAGCCGAACAGCTCGTCCGCCGCGCCGGTATAGATGATGGGGCCGGAGAAGGGCCTCCCGTCCAGAAGGGCGGCGCTGCCGTCCAGGGTCAGGCGGCTGGCCGCGTCCACCCCCAGCTCCACCGTGATGTCCGGGTGGTCCAGCAGGGACTGGAACATGGGGGTGTAGCCCTCCAGAGGCATGCCCTGGTAGGCGTCCTGAAAGTAGCGGCAGTCCTCCGACAGAAAGACCGGCACCCGGGCGGTGGTGTTGGGGTCGATCTCCTCCGGCGTCTGCCCCCACTGCTTCATGGTGTAGCGGACAAAGACGTGGCCGTACACATAGTCGGCCAGGGCGGACAGCTCCGGGTCGGGATTCTGCCGCAGCTCCAGAATGGTGACCTTTTTCTCCATGCCATAGGCGGATACCAGCTTCTCCGCCAGGGCGCGGGCCTTCTCCGGCGGAAAGGCGGCCCGCAGGGAGGCCAGGTTGAAGGGCACCGGGTACTCCAGCCGCCCGTCCCCGTCGGGGAGATTGGCCACCACCTGGTGCTCGTAGGGCCGCCAGCGGGTGAAGCGGGAGAGATAGTCAAACACGCGGGTGCTGTTGGTGTGGAAGATATGGGGGCCGTACTGGTGGATCAGCACCCCCGCCTCGTCGAAGCAATCATAGGCGTTGCCGCCCACGTGGTTCCGGCGCTCCAGCACCAGTACCCGCTTGCCGCCCCGCTCGGCCAGCTCCCTGGCCGCCACGGAACCGGCCAGGCCGGCTCCGATGACAAGGCAGTCATATTGATGATTCATGGGGAATCGTCCTCTCTTCTCTGGTGTCAAACACAGTGTACCACAGGTTTCGGGAAAAAGGGGTAAACATCCCATTAAGATATTCTTAAAATTACTTCCCTTTCCCCTCGGGAGCGGTTGGCTTATCCGGCTCGGTGGGGTAGAGGCCCACCTTGGCGGAGGGGCCGCCTAGAAAGCACTCGGCATAGTGGTCCATGGCCTGCCGGATGACCTGCACGGCGGCGGCCCGGTCGTTCACATCCTTGGCCACGGCCTGCTTGCCCTCCAGGGCCTTGTAGACGGTGAAGAAGTGCTTCATCTCGTCGAAGATATGGGGGGGCAGATCCATCAGGTCGTGGAAGGTGTTGTAGGTGGGATCGGAGAAGGGAATGGCGATGATCTTCTCGTCGTTCTTGCCGCCGTCCAGCATGGAGATGTAGCCGATGGGGTAGCAGCGCACCAGGGTGAGGGGGTCGATTTCCTCCGAACAGAGCACCAGCACGTCCAGCGGATCGCCGTCGTCGCCGTAGGTGCGGGGAATGAAGCCGTAGTTGGCGGGGTAGTGGGTGGAGGTGTGGAGCACCCGGTCCAGGATGATAAGCCCGGTTTCCTTATCCAGCTCGTACTTCTTCTTGCTGCCCTTGGGAATCTCAATGACCGCCACGAAGTCCTCGGGCTGGATGCGGCTGGGGCTGATATCATGCCAGATATTTGACATCGTAAACACTCCTTTTGTGGGTCTTTTCTCCCATTATAGCCGTCCGGGAGGAAAAAAACAACATTTGTCTTGACAAATAAAACCTACAGATGTATGCTCAGCTTGAGCAAGACATACATTTGTAGGAGGTGAATGGGATGAAGAAGCTCAACCGCCTGCCCGAGGCGGAGCTGACCGTCATGCGGGCCGTGTGGCGGCTGGAGCCGCCCGTCCCCACCGGGGCCATCCGCACCCGGCTGGAGAAGGAGCGGCCGTGGAATCTGTCCGCCCTTCAGACCCTGCTGGCCCGGCTGACCGAGCGGGGCTTCCTGTCCGTGGGGAAGGAGGGGCGGCAGAACGTCTATACCCCCCTTGTGGACGAGGGGGAGTACCTGGCGTTTGAGAACGCCCCCTTCCTGGAGGGGAGGGGCCTGCCCGGCCTGGTGGCCGCCCTGTATGACAGCCGCTCCGTCAGCCGGGAGGAGCTGGCCGAGCTGCGGGCCTTCCTGGACGAGGCCATGGGGAAGGAGGGAGACGTATGACTGCCCGCTTTGCCGACGTGCTGGAGATCCCCTGGCCATGTCCGTGGTGCTGGCCGTACTGCTGGCCCTGCGGCCCCTTTTGAAGAAGCGGCTGCGGGCTGGGGCCTTTTACTGGGTGTGGCTGCTGGCCGCCCTCCGCCTGTGCATCCCCTTCAACCTGAGCCTGCCCCAGGCTCCGGTGACGGTGGAGGCGGTTCCCAGGGCCGTCTACCGGGTGGACACGGTTAACAGCAATCCCGGAAACCATCACTATGCGGCCCTGACAGAAGAAGAGGCGGCATCGGAAGAGGTAGCGGCAGAAAACAGGCCGGTGGATGGCGGCTCCATTCAGGATGTCTATACCCCGCTCTTCCCCCTGGAGGGGGCCGTAGCCGCCCTGTGGCTGGCCGGGGCGGGGGTGTTCCTGGCCTGGCATCTGGCAAAATACGTCCGCTTCCGCCTGCGGGTGCGCCGCTGGGGGGCTCCGGCGGAGGACGCCGCCCTGCTGGCGCGGTTTGAGGCCGCAAAGGCGGAGCTGGGGGTGAAGAACCTGGCCCTGCTGGTCTGTCCCGCCGTGGGCGCGCCCCTGGTGACGGGCTTTGTGAACCCGGCGCTCCTCCTGCCCCGGGAGACCGTGTCCGACGGGGTGCTCCGGCATGAGCTGATCCACACCCACCGCCGGGATCTGTGGTATAAGCTGCTCCTGCTGCTCTCCCGCTCCCTCCACTGGTTCAACCCCCTGGTGCACTGGATGGCCGCGGCCGCCAGCCGGGATCTGGAGCGCTCCTGCGACGAGGCGGCGGTGGCGGGGCGGGACGCCGCCTTCCGGGCGGCCTACGGGGCAGCCCTGCTGGACGCGGTGGAGGAGGGCATCGAGGCCCGCGCCCCCCTGACCACCCACTTCCGGGGCGGCAAGACGGCCATGAAGGAGCGCCTGCTGTCCATCGCGTCGGGCGGAACGCGGAAAAAGGGTGTGGCCTTGGTCTGCGCCGCCGCCCTGGTGATCTCCGCCGGGGCCGCCGCCTGCTCCCTGGGGACGGCAGGGGAGCCCCGCCAGCTCAACGGTATCTTAGACCGGGAAAACTACGCCCTGCGGGGTGTGGGGGAGTATGTGGCGGCCTTTGACGCGGCCGGCGGCTTTATCGTCGATCTGGGGGATCTGACAGAACCCGGCGAGGCGCGGCCGCCGGCATGGGGGATGATCGTCAGCCGCTACGATCCGAAGTGGTCAGTGCGGGAGGATCGCCTGCCCGACTTTGCCGCCCTGGTGACCACCTACGGCATGGAGATGTTCGACGACGACGGCAATCCCGTCCTCCCGGCAGAGGCGGTGGCGGTGACCGTGGAGGATCTTTCTTGTAAAATTGAGGACTTGGAGCCGGATGCCGACGTGCCTCTGTGGACTTACAAGGTGCTGGTGGAGCGGGCCGACGGCCGGGAGGAGCTGCATACCTTCTATTTGATGAACCAGGCCGATCCGAACAACGGCATCTATGACCTGTGGTTCGATCTGTCCCAGGTGAGCCGGGAGGAGGCGGAGGCCGTCCGGAACACCCTGGTGCTGGGTTACGACCGCACGGAGAGCCCCGACGGCACCCGCCTGCTCTCCATCCAGCCGTGGGGAGGGGACTGCATGCTTTACGACATCAGCGGGGAGTACCCTGTGGCGCTGGGACAGGTCAGCTGCAGCAGCGGCATGTCGGGCGGCGCCGTCCACTCAGATCCTCTCTGGTCTCCTGACGGCAGCCGGGTGGCAGTCACCTCGACAGGAAGGACCATTGATGCAGGGATGTCCTTTTCCTTCCCCATTGGACCGCTGCCCCCGGAGCTGACCCATCAGAAAGAGGGCGGCGCGGCGGGCCTCACCTTTGCCGCCCTGAACCCGGAGTACCAGATGGGAGATGCCGTCGGCTATCCCCGGTGCGTTCCCCTGGCCTGGTCAGAGGACGGCCTGTCCCTCCAGTATTCCTGGGCCTGGGCGGACACGGAGGGACAGCTCCATGAGGGCACCGCGTGGTACTGCTTTGACGAAAACGGCCGCTTTACGGAAATCCGGGACGTGGTGGAGAACGATGTGTATCCCGTGCACGGGTGAGGCGGCAACGAAACGTTTCCTGATGCCGCCGACTTTTTCGACAGGCAGAAGCCTGTCTCTTATACACATCTGACGCTGC
>OWID01000529.1_pt1 | contig 13745 bp, 14 predicted proteins | sample 1732661 | NCBI WGS metagenome assembly OWID01 (sample SAMN05065739, study PRJEB22554) | human gut metagenome | biome: ENVO:2100002; feature: ENVO:00000062; material: ENVO:00002003 | host: Homo sapiens | place: USA
AGATGTGTATAAGAGACAGCTTTTGTAGATTGGATCATCTACAACATGAACCAGAAGACCGACTTCAACAGTTCCGTGGTCGTGGTGCAACCCATCGAACGCGGCATGGTAGACTGGCTTAACGGACAAGACGGCCTCTACCATGTCAACCTGCAAGGCCGGGAGAACGGTCAGCCTGTAAACACACTCACACGCATTGATGTCATCAGCCGTGCCCTCAACCCCTACACGCAGAATCAGGCCTTCATGGCACTTGCCGAGCAACCCGAGATTCGTTTCGTGATTTCCAACACCACCGAGGCAGGCATTGCTTTTGATGATACTTGCAAGTTTGCCGACGCTCCGGCCTCTTCCTATCCGGGCAAACTGGTGCAGCTGCTCTTCCATCGGTTCAAGTTCTTCAACGGCGATGCTTCCAAGGGCCTCATCATCATGCCTTGCGAGCTCATCTTCCTCAACGGGCACCATCTGAAAGAGTGCATCTATCAGTACATCGAACTGTGGAAAGACGACTTCGGTGCCGACTATGCCGCTTTCAAGGATTGGTTTACCAACCACTGCTATGTTTGCGCCACCCTCGTGGACCGCATCGTGCCGGGATTCCCCCGCAACACCATTAAGGAGATTCAGGAAAAGGTGTGCTACAAGGACAACCTTGTGGTGCAGGCCGAAACATTCCATCTGTGGGTCATCGAAAAGCCGGAAAACATGAGCATTGAAGCTCTCCGCAAAGAATTCCCTGCCGAGAAAGCCGGGCTCCATGTGCTCATCGCCGAGAGCGAGAAACCCTACCACGAGCGTAAGGTGACACTGCTCAACGGCCCCCACACGGTGCTCTCGCCTGTGGCTTTCTTGAGCGGTGTCAACATTGTACGCGATGCCTGCAACCACGAGGTCATCGGCAAATATATCCACAAGGTGCAGTTTGACGAACTCATGCAGACGCTTAATCTGCCGATGGATGAGCTTCGCCAGTTTGCTGCCGATGTTCTCGAACGCTTCGACAATCCGTATGTCGACCACCAGGTGACAAGCATCATGCTCAACTCTTTCCCCAAGTTCTGTGCCCGCGACCTGCCCGGCGTGAAGACCTATCTTGAGCGCAAGGGCGAGCTGCCGCAAGGACTCGTATTCGGCTTGGCGGCCATCATCACTTATTATAAAGGTGGAAAACGCGAAGACGGCACCGAGATTGTGCCCAATGACGCACAAGACATCATGGATCTGCTCAAGAACCTTTGGGCAACGGGCGACACCCAGAAGGTGACCGACGGTGTGCTCGCGGCAGAATCAATCTGGGGTGAAGACCTCCATAGCGTGAAAGGCTTGGCCGAACTTGTGAAGAAAGACCTCGACCTCATACAGGAAAAGGGCATGCTTGAAGCCGTAAAGACCATCCTCTAAGCTTTGGAGAGATTCTTGACAAGGGCCCTTAAAACCCCAACAAGAAGATCAACATCCACCGGAGAATAAAAAGACAATAATGTGTGGGGCGATTCCTGAAGAGGGAGCGCCCCATTCACATTCTCTCCACTCCCCCCACTCACCATTTATTTTATTCTCATCACCAACATCCAAGTTTCCAAACAACCATGACACGATTCATCCACACGTGGCTGTTCCGCCACACTCTAAAGCCTCTCATACTTGTCTTGCCGACCTTGTATTTCACCTTGTCCGTAGAGGCGCAAGACAAAGGCTACTACACCCGCTACTACTCCGACAAGTCCTTGAAAAAGCAGGCTGCGGAGTGGTGCGCCACCAACCAATGGCGGCAGGGCTTCACCGGCGCATCACCTCACAGGAGTGTCAACCTCACGGAGTTTTACCGGCAATATCAAAAGAATCCGACACAGTGGGAGGCACTCTTCAAATGGCTTGCCACAACCGACCTCGTCAACATCCCAAAGGGCAGGCATCCCATTGAGGGCACCACGCTCACGGCCAGCGTGGAAGACTCCCACAACGAACCGCTTGAGAAACGACGGAGTGAAAGCCACAGTCATCACATCGACTTTCAATATGTCGTGAAAGGAATCGAGCGTTTCGGACTCATAGACCATTACACCAGCACACCCGATTGCAAGTATGATGCCCGAAAAGATGTTATACATTACAGTTATGACAAAGGGCGTACCCAATTCTACGACAGCACACCCGACCGGTTTTTCATTTTCTTTCCCGGTGATTGGCACATCGCCAAGGTCAACAATGATTCGGGCAATCAAGATATTCGTGTGATCGTCATCAAAGTGGACTACATCGACTGACAGCCGCTCTGATGCGACACCCGTGCATGTCTTTTGCCATCCAAAACAAACAAAAGGCCCGTTCATTGAATATCAGACAATGAACGGGCCTTTTATATTAGGTGACGGCCAACATCACCTATTCTTATGTTTTATATACCAAGGGTGAAGCAAAAAGTTATAGGCAATCAGGCTTAACACCACCAAGATCAAGGCCAGCATATCGACATGTCGGCCGGCAAGTGTGCAACCGGCAAAGAGTCCAAGACTCATACCGGTCTCCCACGAAAGGAAAAATGTGCTTTGACTCGTCCCACGCTGGCAGTGACGGGCCAATTTGATGAAAAATAAAAGATAACGACTGCCCACAATGCCTACGGCAAAACCAACCAACACCGGTCTTATCCAATGGAGAGCCGTTGCCTCACCGGTAAAGGTAATGAGTACGGCGGCCCCCAAAGCTATCAGTCCGGCCACGATTTCGCTCTTGAGGTTGGCATCGGCAAAAGCATATTTTTCAGCCAAAAGAGCGATGAAAAATCCAAACATCAACATACCGTAAAATTCCTCAACATGGGGCAGGGAGAAGAGCAGGCCAACTATTGAGGTGAAAACGGCCAACCCAACAAAGAGCGGAAAGGCTGAAGGAAGAAAGAAGCGATCGAGAGAGACCTTGCGCATGTGTTCGTCAGGTGCCTTAAAGGGAAATCTGACCATGCCTATCAGCAAGAATGACACCACAGAGAGGCAACCGGCAAAGACCAAAACAGCCCGATAGCCTAAAAGTCTTGAAACCAGCAGAGCACCTACCGGACCGAGCGAAAGGGCAAAACGCGAAAACCAAACGGAAGAATGATTGGCCTCGGTGCGAAGGAATGATTCGCAACTGTCGATGATGAGCGTACTGTACAAACTCATCTGAGCCAAACCGAAGCAAGCACCCAGCAAAAAACGCAGCGCAACCAGAACTTCAAATCTACCTCTGTCTGTTGGCAAAAGGTCGGCATAATACAATCCCGCCATGCAAACCACCATCCCAATCATGGAAGATATGCACACCCGGTTGCGGCGATAACGTTGCAACAAGTAAGAACAAAAGGGCCCAAACATATAGATTCCAAGTCCCAAAACGCCCATAACCAGTCCAACCTGCCATCCCTTGAATCCACTCATCAACAAGTGGGGAGGCAAAGCCGGCACAAGCATATAAACGCTCATGGTGACCAACAGACCGGCCATGCTCATCAGCCAAAAGTCACGATGCCATAATTTGATATGAATAGGAGTATTCTGGGTATCCACAGGTCTTATTTTAGAGGAATATTAAAATAGGCTTGTGCAAAGATACAAAACGTTCCGGCACATTGCAAACGCCACAAGAATCAATAGCTCTCGGCTTCACCGGGGAAAGAACCTTCTTTCACACACTTCACATATTCTTCCACCCCGGCTGCCATACATTGGCCCACTTGGGCAAAATGACGAAGAAACTTGGGCTTGAAACCACTCGTCATGCCAAGTGCATCAGCATAAACCAACACTTGTCCGTCACAGCCGCTTCCGGCTCCAATACCTATGGTAACGGCCTTCACCTGCCGTGCCACTTCCGATGCTATGGCAGCCGGCACTTTCTCAAGCACGATGGCAAAACATCCCACCTCGTCCAATGCCTTGGCATCGCTTACAAGTTTAGCCGCCTCAGCTTCTTCTTTGGCTCTAAGACCATAGCCGCCAAACTTGTGTATGCTTTGCGGAGTGAGACCTAAATGACCGCAAACAGGGATACCGGCGGCAATAAGTCCGCTTATCGTGTCGACAATCTCCACACCACCTTCAAGTTTTAGGGCATCTACCCCGCTCTCTTTCATCATGCGGCATGCATTGCGGAGGGCCTCTTCACGACTCACTTGGTAGCTGCCAAAAGGCATGTCACATATCACCAAAGCATGGTTGACAGCACGAACCACTGAGCGGGCATGGTAAATCATCTGATCGACAGTGATGGGGAGTGTATCCGCATTGCCGGCCATGACATTCGAAGCCGAATCGCCAATGAGGATGCTGTCTATTCCCGCCGAATCAATGATACCGGCCGTTGTGTAGTCGTATGCCGTAAGCATCGTCACCTTTTCCGCGGCCTGTTTCATCTCGGCAAAGGTTTTGGTCGTTATTTTTTTCTTGTCAGTTGATAGATATCCCATAATTTGTTTTCAATATTTGCTTGTAGAAGTATGTAGTTTCATCAAGACAGATGTGCGAGTTCCACTAATTTCGAATAATCTATATCCGTGTAGTCGGACATCACATAGTCGGCATAAGAAGCGATATCTTCGGCCGAGTTGGTGGTGGAAAGCCCAACAGTGAACATGCCGGCAGCTCTGACGGCTTTCAGACCATTGAAACTGTCTTCGAATCCCACGCAATGGGCCACCTCTTCGTCAAAAGCCCGGGCTCCTTTCAGGTAGCAATCGGGATCGGGCTTGCTCTTGGAGAAGTCTTCCGCAGTAAGGATACGGTCGAAAAGAGCGGAAAACTCGGGATGCTGCGCATAGACACATTCCATCTTCTCAAGATTGCTGCTAGTCACCACTGCGGTGTGCACCCCGTTGCGTTTGAGATCTTTCAAGAAATCTTCCAATCCGACTATATACCTGTATTCCATCCGTTTCTCATACTCATTAAGGCGACGCGTGATAACGGTCTGCATATCTTTGAGTCCGCTGAAATACTTATCGTATATCTGTATCAGTGTTTGACCTTTAATCTGGTGTTCAAGTCCGGGCAAATCAGGGCGGAACTCCCTGCAAATGTCACCCCAGAAAATGGTGTACTGTGGCTCCGTATCAAAAACCACACCATCAAGATCGAAAAGTGCTACTTTTATCATTTTGCAATCCTCAATACTTTATTCGGTCTGCAAAGTTACCATTTTTAATTCATATCCGCATACTTCTCAAGGATTATCACGTGAACAAACCTAAAATATTCATGTTTTATTTTGATTTATCTTTGAATTACACTAACTTTGCCACCAAAAGTTTGATGCAAGGAGGAAAACCGATTCCCTAATTGGGAATGGGGACACAGAGAGGAAACAATGATTAAAACAAAAAACATTCTGATGATTGGACTTGCCGTGCTGGCCATTGCCGGATGCGGGGGCAAGGGAGGAGGACGCACTGCTCAAATCGAAGGCCTGACATTCGACAGTGTGGTGATAGACACGGCTACACACATCACCGCCGACCCCAACTCGCCCAAATGTGAGGTTAGCATCTCGATGCAATACGCACGAGGGGGAAAATTGGCAGAAATCATCAACAACGAGCTACTTAGGTCGGGCATTCTCACCCCCGACTATTTCTCACTTGATGGGCAAACCAACCTGAACGTGAAGCAATGTGTAGACTCTTTTGCTGCTGAATATCTGAATGGATATGTAGCCGATTATAAAGAAATCTACCGCCAAGATGCTGAACATGCATCATCGTTCAATACTTTCTACAAGGTGAACACCAGCACTACAAGTGGGGCCGAGGGCATACTTACCTACATCGCCGGGATAGCTTACTACGGAGGTGGAGCCCATACAAGCCACCAGACCATCGTGAAAAACTTCAATGTGAAGACGGGGAAACTCATCACCATAAATGACTTGTTCGTAAAAGGTTATGAATACAGGCTAAACGAAGTCCTCAAAAGTAAGCTCATGAAGCAATACAAAGTGGACGATTGGAAAGCGTTGAGTGACCGATATTTCTTTGCGGACGGCAAACTCTACGCTCCCGACAACTTCATCCCCACAGACGACACGATTACTTTCATCTATTGTGAAGATGAAGTGGCACCTCACGCAGAGGGGGAAATACGCGTCGAGATAGATCGCAGCGACATCAAAGATATACTCAAGAAATAAAAATGATAAGCCTTATCAAGAAATATTTTCCTAATCTCTCAAAGATTCAGGAAGAACAATATGCACAGCTCGACCAACTTTATCGGGAGTGGAATGCGAAAATCAATGTTATTTCACGTAAGGATATGGACAATCTTTATGAGCGTCATGTACTCCACTCATTGGCCATAGCATGCAACATACATTTCAGACCGGGCACCGAAGTGCTCGATTTCGGCACCGGTGGAGGGTTTCCCGGCATCCCGCTAGCCATCATGTTTCCTGAAGTAAAATTTCGCATGATTGACGGAACGGGCAAAAAAATACGAGTGGTCAACGAGGTGGCACAGGCCTTGGAACTAAAGAATGTCACGGCAGTCCATCAACGTGGCGAAGAGGAAAAAGGCAAATTCGACTTCGTAGTGAGCCGAGCCGTGATGCCTCTCCCCGACTTGGTGAAGATTGTCAAAAGGAATATTCGAAAAACTTCTGCCAATGCCCTCCCCAACGGAGTTTTATGTCTGAAAGGTGGCAATTTGGAAGATGAACTTAAACCTTTCTCCAATATCGTGGAAGTGACCTCACTCGACACGTTTTTCGAAGAAGACTGGTTCAAGGAAGACAAGAAACTTATTTATCTGCCCATTTGAAAACCCATAAAAAGACGATTCAAACAATGTTAGAAATAAGAAAGTTTCCATGCAATATGCTCATGGAAAACTGCTACATAGTAAGCGATGAAACCAAGGAATGTGTAATCATAGATTGTGGTGCCTTCTACGAAGAGGAGAACAATGCCATTGAAGATTATATTCGCGGAAACAAACTGACTCCCCGCCATTTACTCTTGACACACGGACACTTAGACCACAACTTTGGCAACCGCTTTATCTACGACACTTTCGGACTGAAGCCGGAAGTGAGTGCCAAGGACAAATATCTGATGGACAAGCTCAAGGAACAAGGTAACAACCTCTTTCACATAGACTTGGAGCAAGACTTCCCCCCTGTAGGTCATTATTTTGAAGAAGGGGAAAGTATCAAGTTTGGCCATACCGAGTTTACCATTATTGAGACTCCCGGGCACTCATGTGGCTCTGTGACATTCTATGCTGCGAAAGAACAAGTGGCTTTTACCGGCGACACCTTATTTTCCGGTTCCATCGGACGCACCGATTTCGAAGGTGGCTCCATGTTCCAAATCATCCAGAGCCTCCGTTTGTTGGCCCAGTTGCCCGACTCGACAGTCGTCTATCCCGGCCACGGTCCCACGACCACCATCGGGAATGAACTGGCCCACAACCCTTATATGGATAGATGAAGGCGGAGAAAATCATTTTAGGCATCGACCCCGGAACCAACGTTATGGGCTATGGCGTGTTGAGAGTGGTGGACAACAAGGCATCACTCGTTGTCATGGGCATCATTGACATGCGCAAGGAGCGAGACCCTTATCTCAGGTTGGGCAAGATTTTTGACCGCGTGACGGGTGTCATCGACGAATATCTGCCCGATGAAATGGCCATCGAAGCACCCTTTTTCGGGAAAAACGTGCAGTCAATGCTCAAGCTCGGAAGGGCACAGGGGGTAGCCATCGCCGCCGCCATTCACCACGACATTCCTATTCATGAATACGCACCGCTGAAAATCAAGCTATCCATCACAGGACAAGGAAAGGCCTCCAAAGAACAAGTGGCGGAGATGTTGAGGCGCATACTGAACATCAGCGATGGAGACATGCCTAAGTTTATGGATGCCACCGATGCGCTCGGGGCCGCCTATTGCCACTACCTCCAAATGGGCCGTCCACAATCGGGAGCCAGACACTATGGAAGTTGGAAAGACTTTGTGGCCAAGAACATGGACAGAGTGAAATAGCGGCAAATAGGCAAGATGTCGTGAACAACCGGTGTAAACAGCCCACAACAACTCGTTAACGGGGATGCAAAAGATCATACATATAGAAAAAGGAGTGGCAGGAATGCCCGAATGGCGACTGGCCGAGCCCGTTGATTTCGAGCTTGCCGATGGTGAACACATCGCCATCGTCGGGCCGAATGGCGGTGGCAAATCCATGTTGGTGAATATGCTGACAGGCCGGCACTCCTTGCTGACACATCCTCCCCATTATGATTTTTCTCCAAGTACCAAACCGTTGGTGAGTGACAACATCAAGTATATCACTTTCCACGACTCCTATGGCAGTGACAACGACCGTACTTATTTCTTACAACAACGCTGGAACCAGCAGGAAATAGATGAGAATACGCCCACCGCAGACCAATGGTTGGAAGAAGCCTATCGTATGGCCGGCGAGGACTCTCCCGAACGTCACAGATTCAAAGAACACCTTTGTCGGCTCTTCCACATGGAGACTTTGCTTAATAAGTATATCATTCTCCTCTCAAGCGGCGAATTGCGCAAACTCAAACTCCTTTCCACACTCTTATCTTCCCCAAGGGTGCTCATCATTGACAATCCGTTCATAGGGCTGGATGCCGGCACCCGTAAGCAACTGAAAGACTTACTTGGAGAATTATCCGCCCGACAGACGCTACAAATAATCCTCGTGTTGAGCAAATGCGATGAGATTCCCGAATTCATCACTCACGTGGTGGAAATCAACAATCTTCGGGTGAGTGCCAAGGAAAAGCGTACAGATTATATTGCCTGCCGGCACGAATGGCTTTCCGCCACGCTCTCCCAAGACTGTCGAGAAGCCATCCTCTCCCTCCCCTACATCCACGTAGCCGCCCCACCAGAAGAGGTGGTCAGGATGAATAAAGTGAATATCCGATATGGGGAACGTCCTATTTTAGAGAATCTCAATTGGACTGTGAGAAAGGGAGAAAGGTGGGCATTAAGTGGAGAGAACGGTTCGGGAAAGTCTACCCTACTCAGTTTAGTGTGTGCCGACAATCCGCAAAGCTATGCTTGTGACATCTCCTTGTTCGGAAAAGCCAGAGGAAGCGGCGAAACCATCTGGGAAATCAAAAAACGCATAGGCTATGTATCTCCTGAAATGCACCGTGCATATCGGCGCGACCTGCCCTGCATCCGGATTGTAGCCAGCGGACTGACAGACTCCATAGGGCTCTATGCCAAGCCGCAAGAGGAAGACTATGCCCGGTGTCGCTTCTGGATGCGCATTTTCGGCATTGAAGCGTTGGCCGAACGGACATTCCTCAAAATTTCCAGTGGCGAGCAAAGACTGGTGTTATTGGCCCGTGCTTTCGTAAAAGATCCGGAATTGTTGATTCTCGACGAACCTCTTCACGGACTTGACAATCCAAACAGAAGTAAAGTAAAAGACATCATAGACATTTTTTGCCGGCGACAAGACAAGACACTGATCATGGTCACACACTATCAGGAAGAACTTCCCACATGTATCGATCATCAACTTTTTCTCACCCGACATACACAAAAAGAACAAAAAAATAACATTTAAAAACGATTAGAAAATATGAAGAAACTATTATCTTTGGTGTTTTTCACCATGCTGCTATGCACTCCAACAAAAGCGCAAGATGTGCTCAACTACATGATGCACAACGCATTGGAAACGGTCAATGACACAACCAAGAGCTTGTTCGAAAGGAAAGTGGCCATCTTCAAATATGACGAACTCACTTACATTCGCGGCAAAATCCTTCCGGCAGCCGATATGCTTTCCGGCAACATGAATGTAGATACGCTCAATGCCAAAATCAAACAACTCAACGAGTTGAGTTATGCCATGCACCAGTATCTCCAACTTTATTTCAAACGTTTGGACGAATGCAAGAAGAAAAACCGCGATAAGGTGATGTTCTTCTTTAAGCGTGCCACCATTGACAGTCCGCTCTTCAATGATGAAGATAAAGAACTTGTAAATGCCTATTACGACCGCGATGACTATCCCTTACAGTTTTGCTTGGACTGCGATTGGGAAAAAGCCCTCGGTGTGATACGCAACATAGACTGGTCAAAATACTAACAAAAGCCACTTCTGACATTCCGCATTTTTGAATCAAAGTTTGCGTGCATCGCAAAATAATCACAAAAATAAGGGAATTAAAGAATATCGTTTCATGCTTCAACATGATTCTATTCTTTAATTCCCTTACTTTTTTGTTTTCCTAGCTATCAAATGCTGATTTCAAAATAGCTGGCCTATACGACTTTTTCCACATTTCCCCATTTACTGCCCAAGCAGAATTATATACACAATCAGCATCAACGCGTAGTGATATGGAAGCAGCCTTGATGCACCTCATACTTGATCCAGCAACGTTCCTGCTGCCGAAGGTCGCGCAACACTTCACTGAGCACCCATTTCAACGTGTCATTACGCACTGCTCGACGCTTCTCGCCGGGACTTTCAACTGTCTTATACCGGTTGTAGCAAATATCAAAAGTTGTCCCATACATGTGACAGGAGTTTTGAGTGGCATTGCCGTTATGACTTCTAAGTTTCTGCACATCTTCCTTACTCCGCATCACACTCGTAACAATAAGCTTGTGCAAGGGTACTCCTTTCACTTGCAACGAATCGAAGAAATTGCGCCCTATGTCCTGCAACAGTTCCGAAGCCCGCGGCACAAGATAGGGAATACTGGAACGGAGCTCGTCGATATAAAAATAAGGATTACTACCCACATACACAAGTTCGGCCTTCTTACCTTCAGCTTCTGAACGATTAGCCACCGGCTGCACTCCCCACTTGTTGGCCGATTCCAACTGTACATCGTTTTGGTCGGGAAATGTCTGTGCAAAATTGGGAACACTGAATATACGATGTTTAGTCAATGTCCCGTCCTCATTGAAAAAAGGTGAAGTCGCCGCCACCCGAAAATCGGAATCATTAGCGGGCACTGTTTCCTTGTTTTTCTCCTTCAGCGACACCTTGTCCACACTGTCACTTAGGGCATAAGCCACAGAATCGGTCGAGAGAGAATCCATTGCAACCACACCACTGCCCCTTGGTTCAGCGATACGGGGAAACACACAGCGTATGATGGCCAGCACCACCACAACAACAGAAAAACCGAGAAGAAACTTATTCTTGTTTGATTTCATCCAAATCCTTTTTCTAAGCACCTGCAAACTTACGAAAATTCGCCGTAAAAACCGAAAGAATTTGGAAGATTAACGCAATCTGCTTGCAGAAAGCAAAATAACTCCATGCAAGCGTATCAGGACTCTTTTGTATATGCCAACCAACCAAGTGCCAACCCAAAAGTCCTGCCACAGAGACTGTGCATGGCTGTTGCACATACTGTGCAAGGCTGCCGAACAGATGGTGCAAAGCCTCCGCACAGATGGTTCAAGGGCTTCGCACCAAAGTAAAGGTGGCATTTGTGACACTTGAAGTAAAGAAGCTCGGTAAGCCGAAATGGCTATACTACACAACAAAAAGAAAAAATACGGGTGGCAAATAGTTTGATGAAGCTATTTGTCACCCGTTTCGTTATTTTAAAAACCCAATACCCGTCCACTCCAAAAAATCAGAAAGACAGGCTTTCTTGAGAGTTATTCTTATTCTTTCACGGTCGAAAGCATGTCGGCCACTTCGCTGTTGATGCGCTGCGCAAACTCTTCCATCGTCATGGTAGCCTGCTCGCCCCCCCCCTGCTTACGCATACTTACAAGGCCTTCGGCACTCTCTTTCTCACCGACGATGACCATGTAAGGCACACGTTTCAACTCGTTGTCGCGAATTTTACGGCCAATCTTCTCGTTGCGTTCATCAATGATGGCACGCACCCCCACAGAGTCGAAATAGCGTGCCACGCTCTTGGCGTAGTCATTGTACTTTTCAGAAATGGGCAGAATAGCCACCTGATCGGGTGTCAGCCACAAGGGGAAGTGACCGGCAGTGTGCTCGATGAGCACGGCGGTGAAACGCTCCAGTGAGCCAAACGGCGCACGGTGAATCATGACAGGTGTCTTCTTTGAGTTATCCTCGGCAGTGTATTCAAGCTTGAAGCGATTCGGGAGATTGTAATCAACCTGAATCGTGCCCAACTGCCAACGGCGACCAATAGCGTCTTTGACCATAAAGTCGAGCTTAGGACCATAGAAGGCTGCCTCACCAAGCTCAACACGGGCCTTGAGTCCCTTCTCGGCGCAGGCTTCCTTAATAGCCGTCTCACTCTCCTCCCACACCTCGTCGGATCCGATATACTTCTCCTTATCGTTAGGATCACGGAGGGAAATCTGGGCCTCATAGTTGTCGAAACCGAAGATGTTGAATACCTTCAGGATGATGTCGATATTGGTCTCAAACTCTGCCTTCACCTGATCCGGACGCACGAAGATATGCGCATCGTCTTGTGTGAACGTGCGCACCCGGGTGAGACCATGCAGTTCGCCACTCTTCTCGTAGCGAAACACCGTGCCAAACTCGGCGATGCGCAAAGGCAAATCTTTATAGGAACGGGGCTTGCGGGCGAACACCTCACAATGATGAGGGCAGTTCATCGGCTTGAGCATGTATTCCTCGTCCTCTTCCGGTGTATGAATGGGCTGGAAAGCGTCTTTGCCATAATGTGCATAGTGGCCGGAAGTGACATAAAGACTCTTACCGCCTATGCCCGGCGTGATGACCTCCTGATAGTTGTAAGGGCGCAACATGCTGCGCAGCAGCTCTTGCAGGCGAAGACGAAGTTCGGTGCCTTTGGGCAGCCAGATGGGTAACCCTTTGCCCACCCGCTCCGAGAACATGAAGAGTTCCATCTCCTTGCCTATCTTGCGATGGTCACGCTTTTTGGCCTCTTCAAGCATCACAAGATACTCATCAAGCATTTTCTTCTTGGGGAAGCTGATGCCGTAGATACGGGTCATTTGTTCGCGCTTGGCATCACCGCGCCAAAAAGCACCGGCGACACTTGTTATCTTGAGGGCCTTGATGGCACCGGTAGACATAAGGTGCGGGCCACGGCAAAGGTCGGTAAAATTGCCTTGAGTGTAGGTGGAAATACTTCCGTCTTCGAGATCCAAATCGATGTGCTCACACTTATAAGTCTGCCCGTCGGCCTTAAATTCTTCAAGAGCTTCGGCCTTGGGCACTTCACGCCGCACCACCGGTTCGTCTTTTTTGGCCAATTCAAGCATCTTGGCCTCTATCTTGGGGAAGTCGTTTTCGGAAATAGTCTGCCCGCTGGCCGGCATCACGTCATAGAAGAAACCATTCTCTATGGCCGGACCGAATCCGAACTGAATGCCGGGATAAAGCTCTTTCAGGGCTTCAGCCAACAAGTGGGCGGATGTATGCCAGAAAGTGTGCTTCCCTTCTTCATCCTCAAATTTGTAGAGCGCAATGGTTGCATCGCCGTTGATAGGACGGTTCAGCTCTACTGTTTCGCCATTGACACCGCAAGATACAACGTTGCGAGCGAGAGCCGGCGAAATGCTCTCGGCGATTTGAAGTCCGGTCACTCCCTGTTCGTACTCACGGACAGAGCCATCCGGAAATGTGATTTTTACCATAACAAATGATACGATTATTTGTAACTATATGTAAATTACTGCAAAAGTAGGAAGAATTTATAGAAACAGCAAAAATAAACCTGTCTCTTATACACATCTCCGAGCCCACGAGACCGGAGCCTATCTCG
>OWID01000530.1_pt1 | contig 13734 bp, 8 predicted proteins | sample 1732661 | NCBI WGS metagenome assembly OWID01 (sample SAMN05065739, study PRJEB22554) | human gut metagenome | biome: ENVO:2100002; feature: ENVO:00000062; material: ENVO:00002003 | host: Homo sapiens | place: USA
ACGAGATAGGCTCCGGTCTCGTGGGCTCGGAGATGTGTATAAGAGACAGACTTTCAGTGGAACAAAATATTCAAGCAGTTACCAAAAGCGGCTGGAATCGTGCATTGAGCAGCCGTCCGGAAATGGTGCTGACATCGGAGCAGGACTTTGAGGATAGCCTCGCTCCTTTGTATGAAAATGCAGTTGCCCAGCAATTGCGTGACTATTTTAACGATGCGTTCTTTGCAGACTATGTGCTGTTTGCACGTCCGACTGTAAAATGCAGTTCTGTAGTCTATGCACCCGAAAAAGTTGTGCAGCAGGACAATGGCTACATTGAGATTTTTTACAGTGGAACAGAAATTGACGGCACCTCCGGTACTGGAATCGACTTGCTTTGGGTTGCAGTTCCTATAGAGCAGTGGAACGGAAAAAAACCAACATGGAAAGAAGTCGGAGAAACCGAGATTTCTGCAAGCTTGCGATATTATGATGTATTGAACATTTCTTCTATGAAAAAACAGTGGATTTCTTCAAGGGAAGAATTGCGGACGGTGCTTCAAAGTGCAAATATCACAGATGAATACATCACAGCCGATACATTGCTGCAATTATATCCGGAAAGCTTTTTTGAGAAAAAAGCACTTTACTTATCTGTAGATGATGATATTGCAGGCACCAGTCGAACTGTGTTCCGAGTTGCCCAAAATGAAAACACTCGTAAAATCACAGTATCCTGTCGAAAAAAACAGCCTGTATCCTGCGACGGAGTTATGCAGATCAGTATGCTTGCAGTTTCCAAGAATATTGCAGAAAATGCAGAAGTTACTTATGCGGATTATAATGATGAGTTTTTGCTGAATAATGGAGTATGGGCATTTACGACAATTCCGGATACCATGGGAGAAGGGTTTGCTGTCAATCAGTATAGCTTTGGAAATTACAGCGAAGTGATTTTGTACAGTACCTCGCCGTCTGGCATAGTTCTATATCACAACTTTAATCGGTTGGCTTCCCTGCCGCTGGACGAAGCGTTTTCCGTGTTCTCGGATTCTCAGGCAGTCTGGACAAAAGACGATTCCGGAAATAATGTGTGCTCCTTTGGCGATTTGCAGATTACTGTTCGGGAAAAAGAATTGGAAGTTTCTTATCCTTACAATAAAACCGGTGACAGAAAAACTGTGACAATTCCTCTTGCTGAAATCGTTTAAGGCAATACCGCACAATCTTTGTGCGGTATTGCCTTAAGCAAAATGACAGAATAAAATCAATCTTTTTCGTACAGCGTCGCTCTGCAAAACAGGGCGGCGTTTTATGATATATCCATAGGATTTCATTGTGATTTTTCATAATATTCATTGACAATTCTACAGAAATCGTGTATACTAAATAGAGTGTGCTCACAGGAGTGATAAAAGAAATCTTTGTGAACGCACTTTTGTGCTGGTGTACAGAAAATTGAACTTGTTGATATTTTCATATTAGCATGCTTCAAGTGAAAAGAGAGGAGTATTTTATCATATGCAATCAAAAACTATACAAGTCAAAAGCGGATTTGGATCCAAGCTGGGATTTATTTTAGCAGCTGCGGGCTCTGCTGTTGGATTGGGAAATATTTGGCGTTTCCCTTATCTTGCTGCGAAATACGGCGGCGGTATGTTCCTTCTGGTCTATTTGATCTTTGCGGTTACGTTTGGTTTTGCCCTGATGACCACAGAGATTGCCATTGGACGGCGTACCGGAAAAAGTGTCATACAGGCATATTCAGATATGAACTGTCATTTCAAACCGCTTGGTTGGCTAGCAGGAGCGATTCCGGTAATTATCCTTCCCTACTACTGTGTGATCGGAGGTTGGGTGCTGAAATATCTGGTGATATTTACAACTGGTTCTGGAGCAAGTGCGGCCGGTGACGGTTCTTATTTCTCTAACTTTATCGGTCATGCCGGATCACCGATGTTGTTTTTTGCAATTTTCATTCTCCTTACCGCAGTAGTTGTTATGCTAGGTGTGCAAAAAGGGGTAGAGAAAGTCAGCAAGCTAATGATGCCGGTATTGTTGATTCTGATTGTAGGAATTAGTATCTATACGTTGACTTTGCCGGGGGCAATTGACGGATTGATCTACTATGTCAAGCCGGATTTCAACCAGTTTTCTATAAAAACAGTAATTGCCGCAGTAGGACAGTTGTTCTATTCTATGTCATTGGCAATGGGTATTATGATTACATATGGTTCTTACATGCGGAAAGAAGATAACATTGAAAGTTCTGTTCGCCAGATTGAAGTGTTCGACACTTTGGTAGCTTTTCTGGCTGGACTGATTATCGTTCCGGCAGTTTTTGTCTTTTCCGGTGGTGATGAAAATGCTTTGAATGCTGGTCCAAGTCTGATGTTTATCACACTCCCGAATGTTTTCAAGGAAATGTTGGGCGGACAGATCGTTGGTGCAGTATTTTTCTTGTTGGTGGTACTGGCTGCAATGACATCTTCCATTTCTTTGATGGAAACAGTTGTTTCCATTGTGGAAGAACGATTCCACTGGAAACGGATTCCCAGTTGCCTGATTGTTACCGGCATATCGTTTCTGATCGGTTTACTTTCTGTCTTTGGATATAGCATTTGGTCTGATTTCACTATTTTCCACATGCAGTTCCTGGACTTCTTCGACTATATTAGCAATAACATTATGATGCCGATTGTCGCATTGATGACTTGTGTGTTGGTTGGATTTGTTGTAAAAACAACTTTTGTAGAAGATGAAATCGAGAAGAATGCACGCTTTCGTGTGAAAGGTTTGTATCGTGTTATGATCAAATTTATCTGCCCGATTTGCATGCTGTTGATTTTATTCTCTGCTCTGTTCCTGAAATTGTAATTTCTATTTTTACGTGAAAAACGCTCTGGAAAGCGGATTAGACAAAGCTTTCCAGAGCGTTTCTATTTTTTGTTATGGAATGTATTTACTGAACAATCAGAATTACTGTTCCGTCCAAGTATCACTGAAAATGGCTTCTCCGTTAGTGTTAATTACATCGCGGTAGAAATAACCAGAATCCTTTATGGTACGCTTTTGTGTCTGATAATCCACGTGTACCAAACCGAAACGCTTATCATAACCGTCAGCCCATTCGAAATTGTCCATGACAGACCAGTACATGTAACCCATTACCTTTGCTCCGTCCTGCATCGAACGATACAGTTCCCGCAGATACCGTTTCATGAAATCAATTCGCTGCGGATCATGAACTTTACCGTCCAGCTGTACCCAGTCATGGCTTGCCATACCGTTTTCACTAAGCAGAATCGGTTTCTGATAGCGTTCATATAGGAACAACGGACTCCAGTACAGTACCTCAGGTGTTACCGGCCAACCCATTTGTGTTCTTGCACAGCCGATATAAGCGTTTTCTGCATAGCCAAATTCTGTTTCCGTAGCCTTGCTCTCATAAATATTGACACCGTAAAAATCGACCGGCTGAGAGATGATTTCCATATCCCCTTCCAGAATTTCCGGCATGTCGTTTCCAAGAATCCGATAAGCTTCTTCCGGATACTTGCCAAAGAAGATCGGATCTGCCCACCAAGCAAGTTCAAATGGGAAGCGATTCTTAGTAAAAGCGAAACTCTTACGTTTTGCTTCTGCAATGGCTTCCGGTGTATTGCTTTCCGGTGTGCAACAGGGTGTTGCAAAGGCAAATCCAACAGTTGGCTTCTGCTTTGCATACTTCCGGATCACCTGTACTGCTTTTCCGTGAGCCAGCAAAACGTTGTGTGTCATGCGAGTCAAGTCGTGTGCCTGATGCACCTCGAAAGGAGCAAATTTTCCAATGGCATAGCCGCAGCCGATGAATACCTGCGGTTCGTTAATGGTCATCCAATACTTTACACGGTCGGACAGAGCATCGACTACGACTTTGGCATATTCAGCAAACCAGTCTGAGGAATCACGATTCAGCCAGCCACCCTTCTGATGCAGTGCCAGAGGATAGTCCCAGTGAAACAGCGTTACCAACGGCTCAATGCCGTTTGCCAGCAGTTCGTCTACCAAATCAGAATAGAACTGCAATCCTTTCTGATTTACTTTTCCAGTACCGTCCGGCAAAACTCTTGTCCAGCTGATTGAAAACCGGTAATTGCGAATGCCCATTTTTTTCATCATTTTCACATCATCTTTGAAGTGATGATAGTGGTCGCATGCAATATTTCCGTTTTCGCTGTGTGCCACATGACCGTCTCCTGTGTGTAAGCATCCCAGACGTTTAAGCCTTTGCCATCGTCTTGATATGCACCTTCTACCTGATATGCGGCGGAAGCAGTTCCCCATAAAAAATTGTCCTGAAATTTCATATATAAACCTCCTAAAGTTGATAGATCAATGGTTGACAGATTGCCTGTTCTGTGTTATATTATATCTGTAACAATCCGTAAAATCTAGTACTATATCCTCGGATTCTTGTACTTTTTCCACTAATTTTCTCTGATTGTCAAAATGCAGAGAAAAAAAGAAACAGAGGTGTCGGAATTGGAAAAACAGAAATTTTATGAGAAGCGAAAACATGGTACCCCACGATTCCCTATGGAATGTTTTGTGACACGTGCAGATGGAAATCAGCATTTTCTGGTACCGCTGCACTGGCACAGAAATATAGAAATTATGCAAATGCTGCATGGTACAGCGGTAATTACAATTGGAAATGAAACGTTTTCCGCAGTAGAGGGCGATATTTTCTGTATCAATCAGGAGGAACTGCACCGAATTGTTTCAGAGGACAATCAGTTAGTATATCGTACAGTTATTTTTCCGTTACAGGCATTGACTTTTTCAGAAAGCGATGCTGCTCAGACTTACTTGGAACAAATTGTACAAGGGGTACTGCGGTTTCCGGTACAAGTTACCAATGAAACTGAAAAATATTTTCTGCGTGAAACCTTGTATCAGATTCAAATTGCCGCGGAGCAAAAAAGTGTTGGGTATGAACTTATGGTAAAGGCACAGCTTTTGCAAATAATTGCACAAATGCTCTGCCAACATCAGATTGTTTCGGTGCAGCATTCCCCCAGTGAAAAAAGCAAACGCTTGAAAGAAATGTTGCATTTTATTCAGAGGCATTATGCTGCTCCTTTGACCATTACAGTTATGGCAGAGCAGTTTCATATGTCTGAAAAATATTTTTCCCGCTATTTTCGCATTGCTACAGGTCAAAACTTTACGGCATATTTAAACGCTGTCCGAATTGAAAAGGCACAGGCATTGTTACTGGAAACTGATGAAACTGTTTTAGAAATTGCTTTTTCTTGTGGGTATGAAAATGTTAGCTATTTCAATCGGGTGTTTCGCAGGCAGACAGGGTATTCCCCATTGCAGTATCGCTCGATAGCGGTATCTTGACGGATTCATAAATAGTTTACAATACTACCTATTTACATTCTTACCCAAAAGGATTATAATAAAGGCAGTACAGCACAAGGTTTATTTGTCGATTTTGCACGCAATTTACCAAATGCATCTTACGTACAAGCTTTGTGCAGTGCTGTTTGAAATTGGAAATCATGTAGCGGTGCACGATTGCAGCAACATGTATTTCCAGAAAGAATATTGTCAAAAGAGTTTGCTGGGAAATGCTCCGGAAACTCGTGTACACTGGAGGTATTTGTATCATGGGTAGATTTACATTGCCAAGAGATTTGTATCATGGCACAGGTTCTTTGGAAACATTAAAAACGCTGACTGGCAAAAAAGCAATTGTAGTTGTTGGCGGCGGTTCCATGAAGCGGTTTGGCTTTTTGGACAAGGCGGTGGCTTATTTGAAAGAAGCCGGCATGGAAGTGGAGCTGTTTGAAGGCGTTGAACCGGATCCTTCTGTAGAAACCGTAATGAAGGGTGCAGAAGCAATGCGGAAATTCCAGCCGGATTGGATCGTTGCCATGGGTGGTGGCTCTCCGATTGACGCTGCAAAGGCAATGTGGGTATTCTATGAGTATCCGGATACTACATTTGAAGAAATCATTACACCGTTTAGCTTTCCGACATTGCGGACAAAAGCAAAATTTTGTGCAATTCCGTCTACATCGGGTACTGCGACAGAAGTAACTGCATTTTCGGTAATTACGGACTATCACAAGGGCATTAAGTATCCGTTGGCTGACTTTAATATCACGCCGGACGTTGCCATTGTAGATCCGGAACTGGCAGAAACTATGCCGAAAAAGCTGGTTGCACATACTGGTATGGATGCTATGACACATGCGATTGAGGCATATGTATCCACCCTGCACTGCAATTATACTGACCCGTTGGCACTGCATGCAATCAAGATGATTCACAACAACTTGAAGAAGTCTTACGACGGAGATATGGAAGCTCGTGCGGCAATGCATGATGCACAGTGCTTGGCTGGTATGGCATTCTCAAATGCACTGTTGGGTATCGTACACTCTATGGCACACAAGACTGGTGCGGCTTATACCGGCGATCACATCATTCACGGTTGTGCCAATGCAATGTATCTGCCAAAGGTCATCAAGTATAATTCGAAAAATGAAGAAGCTGCAAATCGGTACGCAGAAATCGCATCCTTTATTGGTTTGTCTGGTGCAACAACAGAGGAAAAAGTTGATTCGTTGATTGCAGAACTCCGTTCCATGAATGACCAGTTGGATATTCCGCAGGGCATTAAGAATTACGGTAAGAGCGGCGTAAAGGCAGATACTTCTATCATTGATGAAAAGGAATTTTTGGAAAAGCTGCCGGAAGTGGCAAAGAATGCTATTGCCGATGCCTGCACTGGTTCCAATCCGCGTCAGCCCTCTCAAGAGGAAATGGAAAAGCTGCTGAAAGCTTGCTACTACGACACGGAAATTGATTTCTAATTGATATATATCTATAATGAAATGCAAAAAGCACTTGTACAGTATTCTGTACAAGTGCTTTTCTTATATGATACTTACTAAAGTCATGATTTACGCGAACAGGCTCTTGCCAGTCATTTCTTCTGGCTGCGGCAGTTCCATTGCCTCTAGCATTGTCGGAGCAATATCTGCCAAAACGCCGCCTTCGCGAAGCTTGCAATCCTTGCCAACTACGATAAACGGTACCGGATTGGTAGTGTGTGCAGTGAACGGTGTGCCGTCTGCTTCCAGCATCTTGTCAGCATTGCCGTGATCAGCGGTGATGAATGCGATACCGTCCTTTTTCATGATTGCATCAACCATGCGACCAACACAAGTGTCTACTGCTTCTACAGCCTTGACTGCGGCATCAAAGACACCGGTATGACCAACCATATCGCAGTTTGCATAATTCAGAATGATGACATCATACTTATCGCTGTTGATTGCTTCAACAACCTTATCCGTTACTTCGTATGCACTCATTTCCGGTTTCAGATCGAAAGTCGGAACGTCAGGGCTCTTGACCAGAATGCGGTCTTCTCCGTCAAAGGTCTGTTCTCTGCCGCCGTTGAAGAAGAATGTAACGTGTGCATACTTCTGTGTTTCTGCAATACGAAGCTGTGTCTTGCCGCACTTACTCAGGTATTCACCCAGTGTCATGTGCAGATCTTCCGGCGGATATGCAACGGAAACGTTCGGCATGGATGCATCATACTGAGCCATGCAAACGAACTGTACCGGAAAATAACCGTTCTTTCTCTCGAAGCCGTTGAAATCCGGATCTACGAAGCAACGTGTCAGCTGTCTTGCACGGTCCGGACGGAAATTGAAGAATACCATGCTGTCCCCTGCCTTAACAGTGCCGTCCTTTTCCAGAACGGTCGGCAGCATGAATTCGTCGGTAACATCGTTAGCATAGCTGTCCTCGATTGCCTTCACCGGATCAGCAGTGGTCTGCACACCCTCGCCCAGAACCATTGCATCATATGCCTTTTCTACACGATCCCATGCATTGTCACGATCCATTGCATAATAACGACCAGAAATGGTGGCAATTTTACCAACGCCGATTTCATTCAGCTTGGCAACTGCTTCCTTCATGAAACCAGCGGCAGATGCTGGCGGTTCGTCACGGCCATCCAGAAATGCATGTACATATACCTTGGACAGACCCTTTTGCTTTGCCATTTCCAGCAGTCCGTACAGGTGAGAAATGTGGCTGTGCACGCCGCCCGGAGAGAGCAGACCCATCAGGTGCAGAGCAGTTCCTTTTTCTTTGCAAGTGTCCATTGCTGCGGAAATTGCAGGATTTTCGAAGAACTTGCCGTCCTCAATATCCTTTGTAATCTTTACTAGCATCTGGTAAACGATTCTGCCGGCACCAATGTTGGTGTGACCAACTTCCGAGTTGCCCATTTGACCGTCTGGCAGACCAACGTCCAGCCCGCTGGCACCGATCAGGGTATTCGGGCCCTGCATATATTTGTCCAGATTTGGCTTCTTTGCTGCGTGGATTGCATTGCCGTAATCACTGGGATTATGACCAAAGCCGTCCATGATAATCAATGCAACAGGTTTTTTGCTCATGTTGTATTTCTCCTTTTCTTCCAAAAAGGCAGCACCGTGCAGTCACCTTACGGCTCTGTACGGCACTGCCTGATTGCGTATTGGATAAAGGTAACACCCGTTTTATTATATGGTATTGCCTAAAATTTTAGCTTACTTAGAAGCTTCTGCCAGCAGTACGCCGAACTTTTCAGCAACCAGAGAAGCACCGCCGATCAGACCACCGTCGATGTTTTCCTTTGCCAGCAGTTCTGCACAGTTCTTTTCGTTCATAGAACCGCCGTACTGAATGGTCATACCGTTTGCAATTGCCTGATCGTACAGAGAAGCAACAGTTGCACGGATAAATGCACAAACTTCTTCAGCCTGTTCTGCAGTAGCAGTCTTACCAGTGCCAATTGCCCATACTGGCTCATAAGCGATAACGATATTCTTTACCTGATCTGCAGTCAGACCGTGCAGAGCAACCTTTACCTGCTTTGCAACAACTTCTTCTGTGATGCCCAGTTCCCGTTCTGCCAGTGTTTCACCAACGCACAGAATAACGGTCATGCCAGCTTCAATTGCAGCAGTAGTACGCTTATTTACAGTTTCATCGGTTTCGCCGAAGTACTGTCTACGTTCAGAGTGACCAACGATGACATACTTTACGCCCATTTCGGTCAGCATATCAGCGGAAATTTCGCCGGTGAATGCACCACTCTTTTCGAAATGTACGTTCTCTGCACCAACTTCGATATTTGTGCCCTCAGTCAGGGACAGTGCGGTTTCCAGATTGGTAAACGGTACACAAATGATAACACCACAGGTCTTGTCAGCTGCGATCGGCTTCAGAGCGTTGATCAGCTCTGCTGCTTCCTTGCGGTTCTTGTTCATCTTCCAGTTGCCGGCAATAATTGCCTTTCTCAGTGCCTTGTTCATGACAAATTCCTCTTTTCTGATGATTCTGATGCTTCTGCATCTGTAATATAATCCCCTTCTTCGTGGGATTCCTTGTTGTTGCTTCCATTATAGCTGCCGATGACGATGCCTTTGGAAAAAGGCATACAGAGCATTCCAATCGCCAGACCGCAAAAAGCACCCAGTGCAAATGCAGCAGCCGGATTCAAAAACGCATTTTTGACAGAATCCTGCACTTCCCATTTTTTCATGGTATCATTCCTTTCCCAAGACAGCACAAACGGAGGTTTCCATTTTCACAGAATCCTCCTGTTTGCAGCAGCACAAAACAGCTGCGTTCTTATTTTGATTAGTCCTTGTCAGCGATTGCTGCAACGCCCGGCAGAACCTTGCCTTCCAGATATTCCAGAGATGCACCGCCGCCAGTGGAAATGTGGCTCATCTTGTCTGCGAAGCCCAGCTGCATTACTGCTGCTGCGGAGTCGCCGCCACCGATGATGGTGGTCGCATCAGTATCTGCCAGAGCCTGTGCAACAGCAACAGTACCCTTGTTCAGAATCGGGTTTTCGAATACGCCCATCGGTCCGTTCCATACAACAGTCTTTGCAGTCTTAACTGCATCTGCAAACAGAGCCTGTGTCTTTTCGCCAATATCCAGACCCATTCTGTCTGCCGGAATCTTGTTGGAATCATAGGTAACAACTTCGATTGCAGCATCGATCGGGTTCGGGAATTCAGAAGCAGTTACGGTGTCTACCGGCAGCAACAGAGCCTTGCCGTTTGCCTTTGCCTTTTCCAGCATTTCCTTGCAATAGTCGATCTTGGTGTCATCTACCAGAGAAGTACCAACTTCATAGCCCTGTGCCTTCAGGAAGGTATAAGCCATACCGCCGCCGATAATCAGGGTGTCGCACTTTTCCAGCAGGTTGGAGATAACGTTCAGCTTATCTGCAACCTTTGCACCGCCCAGAATTGCAACGAACGGGCGAACCGGATTTTCAACAGCATTGCCGAGGAACTTGATCTCCTTCTGCATCAGATAGCCGACAGCAGTTTCCTTTACGAATTCTGTTACGCCGACAGTGGAGCAGTGTGCTCTGTGTGCACTGCCGAATGCGTCCATAACAAATGCATCAGCGATAGAAGCCAGATCCTTGCTGAAGGATTCGATGTTCTTGGTTTCTTCCTTGCGGAAACGAGTGTTTTCCAGAACAACGATCTCACCGTTCTGCATCTTGTCTACAGCAGTTCTTACAGTATCATCTACAACAACATCAGACGGAACAAAAGTAACCTTTGCGGAAACCAGTTCAGCCAGACGAGCAGCAGCAGCCTTCAGAGAGAACTTTTCCTCCGGACCATTCTTCGGCTTGCCCAGATGAGAGCACAGAATTACCTTTGCACCTTCAGAAACCAGCTTGTTGATGGTCGGCAGTGCTGCCTGAATACGGTTATCATTTGTGATAACGCCGTCCTTCATCGGAACATTGAAGTCCACGCGAACCAGAACACGTTTGCCGGTCACTTTCAGATCGTCTACAGATACCTTGTTTAACTCTGCCATTTGTTTGACATCCTTTCTGCGATAGACTGCATCGTGAAAGGGAAATTCATATATTATCCGATACAGCCTGAAATTTAACGATTTTTCTGAAATGCGGTTGGTGCATTTCATACAGTTTTATTATACACCATTTCACAAAAATTTGCAAGCTTTTCCGTGAGATTTTCTAAAAAGCCCAAAATCTATTGTGGGAAAATCTGATTTTTTTGGAAATCCGCCAGTTTTGCGGGAAAATTTGCAGGTGGATTGACTCTCTCCAACGTTTCCCTTAGTTTTCCAGATACGGCTTGAGGTACTTGCCTGTGTAAGAATCTGCACAGGCTGCTACCTGTTCCGGTGTACCGCTGACTACGACGGTGCCGCCGCGGTCGCCTCCCTCTGGTCCGAGATCTACGATCCAGTCTGCCACCTTGATAACATTTAGATTGTGTTCAATTACTACAACAGTATTCCCAGTATCAGTCAGACGCTGAAGTACTTCGATCAGACGGTGTACATCGGCAGTATGCAGGCCAGTAGTCGGTTCGTCCAGAATATAAATGGTTCTTCCGGTGGGACGTTTGGAAAGTTCTGTTGCAAGTTTGACACGCTGTGCTTCCCCGCCGGAGAGCGTGGTTGCCGGCTGACCGATTTTCAGATAGCCCAGTCCTACTTCCTGCAGCGTTTTCAACTTTCGGGCAATTTTCGGGTGATTTTCAAAGAATACCACGCCTTCATCTACTGTCATTTCCAGTACATCATAAATAGACTTTCCCTTGTATTCTACCGCCAGCGTTTCCCGATTGTAGCGTTTTCCTTTGCAGACTTCGCAGGGAACGTAAACATCTGGCAGAAAGTGCATTTCAATTCGCAGGATACCGTCGCCCTGACATGCTTCGCATCTGCCTCCTTTGACATTGAAAGAGAATCGTCCTGCGGTATAGCCCTTGGCTTTGGCATCATTGGTTTTGGCAAACAATTCCCGAATGTCGGTAAATACACCGGTATAGGTTGCCGGATTGGAACGAGGTGTCCGTCCAATCGGCGACTGGTCAATGTCAATGACCTTGTCCAGAAACTCCGTTCCCTCCATGCTGTCAAAATCTCCGTGGCGGGTTCTTGCACGGTTCAGCCTTGCCGCCAGATATTTATACAAAATCTCGTTGACCAGCGAGGACTTTCCAGAGCCGGAAACACCAGTTACACAGGTAAATACACCAAGAGGAATGGAAACATCAATGTTTTTCAAGTTATGCTCTCTTGCACCATGAATGGTTAGCATATTTCCGTTTCCGGTACGGCGTCCCTTGGGAAGCGGGATTTTTCGCTGCCCGCTGAGATATTGACCGGTAATCGATTTTTCGCAGGCAAGCAATCCCTGAACATCACCGGAATAGACAACATTTCCTCCGTGAATTCCTGCACCGGGACCGATGTCTACCACATAGTCTGCTGCCAGAATGGTGTCATCGTCATGTTCTACCACGATCAGCGTATTGCCCAAATCCCGCAGACGTTTCAGCGTATCAATTAATTTATCGTTATCCCGCTGATGCAATCCAATACTGGGTTCGTCCAGAATATACAGTACGCCCATTAGATAGGAACCGATTTGTGTTGCCAAGCGGATACGTTGGCTTTCGCCGCCGGAAAGCGTACCGGCATTGCGGGAAAGTGTCAGATATTCCAGTCCCACATTATTCAGGAATCCCAGTCGTTCCCGAATCTCCTTTACGATTCGTGCGGCAATAAATTGCTCCCGTTCTGTTAATTGCAGCTGAGCAAAGAAGTCCAGTGCTTTTGTAACGGAAAGTTCAGTCAGATCGATAATGTTTTTGTCACCAACTGTAACCGCCAGTACTTCCGGCTTTAAACGTTTGCCGTGGCACACCGGACAAGCTACATCACTCATCACATTGCTGATTTCTTCCTTTGCCCATTCCCCGCCGTCTGCAAATCGTCGTTTCAGATTGGGAATTACACCTTCAAACGGAGCACGGAATCCCTCAGTTCTGCCGCCGGCTGTGGTGCGATGCAGAAACAGTGGATCTTCTTTTGTGCCGTACAAAAATAAGTTCAGCTGTTCCTTGGAGAGTTCCTTTACAGGAACATCTAAAGAAATGCCGTATTTTTCGGAGATTGCCTGATAATACATCATAGCAATGGAATTGTCGTCTAGACTATTCCACCCCACTGCCTTAATAGCACCCTGACGAATACTCAAGTCACGATTCGGAACCACCAGCTTCGGATCAATTTCCTGAAATACGCCCAAACCGGTACAGTGCGGACACGCTCCGAATGGATTGTTGAAAGAGAACATACGAGGAGTCAGTTCTTCGACGGAAACGCCATGTTCCGGACAAGCATAACTTTGTGAGAACTGCATTTCTTCTCCGCCAATCACGTCTACAACTGCTAATCCCCCTGTCAAAGCGAGCACTGTTTCCAGACTGTCAGTCAGTCGCGGACGGATTGTCGGCTTTACTACAAGTCGGTCTACAATGATTTCAATGGTATGCTTTTTATTTTTTTCCAGTGTGATTTGCTCAGACAAATCGTATTGATTTCCATCTATGCGAACGCGAACATAACCAGATTTCTTTGCCGTTTCTAATGCTTTTAGATGCTGCCCCTTCTTCCCGCGGACAATGGGTGCCAGAAGTTGAATTCGTGTTCCCTCCTCCAGTGCCAGAATGCGGTCTACAATTTCATCAACAGACTGCTGTTTAATTTCTCTGCCACAGACAGGACAATGAGGAATGCCGATACGGGCATAGAGCAGACGGAGATAATCATAGATTTCGGTTACGGTTCCCACTGTGGAACTGTCTCTTATACACATCTGACGCT
>OWID01000531.1_pt1 | contig 13728 bp, 10 predicted proteins | sample 1732661 | NCBI WGS metagenome assembly OWID01 (sample SAMN05065739, study PRJEB22554) | human gut metagenome | biome: ENVO:2100002; feature: ENVO:00000062; material: ENVO:00002003 | host: Homo sapiens | place: USA
TACGAGATAGGCTCCGGTCTCGTGGGCTCGGAGATGTGTATAAGAGACAGTCGTTCTTACAGCCGCCAAAAAGAAATTTACAATCGAAATGTCAGTACAAAAGGGAAGAAGAAAGCGAATCAGGTATCCGCTTTTCCGGGCAGTAGTGAACATCAGACCGGTCTTACGATAGATGTCTCTGCAGACTCGATCGGCTGTGCGTTGGAGCAGTCCTTTGGAAAGACGATCGAGGGGAAATGGCTGGCAAGTAACTGCTATAAATATGGATTTACGATCCGGTACCCAAAGGAGAAAGAAGATATTACAGGGTATTCTTATGAGCCATGGCATATTCGTTATGTTGGCAAGAATTTGGCAAAGCGCTTGTATAAGAAGAAATTAACGTTGGAGGAGTATTATCAGACGACAACTGTAGATAAGAAGGTGAAACCGGAAGATCAGGTTAAGGATACGGATACTGGAGCACCAAAGGAGCCACAGATGACTTCTGCACCGACGCCAAATCCTTCGTATAAACCGAAGAAAACACCGAAACCGTCCAAGTCGTCTGCACCGACTAAGTCGGCTAAGCCTAAGAAAACGAAAGCTCCAAAGCGGACACATGCGCCGAAGCCAAAGAAGACTAAGAAACCAACAGTTACGAAAGCACCGGTCAAAACACCGGCTGCAACGAAAGCACCGGTGCCAACGAAGGCGCCAACAAAAGAACCAACGAAGGCTCCAGAGGAGACCAAAGTGCCATCTGGAGATGAAATGAATGAGTAATTAGGATAGGAGGATGTTATGCGTACTATTATCGTAGTATTGTTTTTACTTTTGTATACGATCGTCAGCTTGCCGATGTATCTGATCGGATTTATCTTGGGTAAGATGGATCCAAAGAAAAAGGTGCGAATGTCACAAAGATTTGTAGCAGGAGGATTTCGATGTATTTTGTTCTTGTCCGGTGTTAAGGTGACAGTCAAAGGTAAAGAGAACCAGATCCATGATAAGGCGGCGTTGTATGTGTTTAATCACCGCAGCTTCTTTGATATTGTGGTAGGATATGCGACTGCGCCAATTCCGTCTGCATTTGTATCAAAAAAAGAGATTGAAAAGGTGCCAATGATCTCCTGGTGGATGAAATACTTAAATTGTCTGTTCTTGGATCGCGATGATATTCGTCAGGGAATGAAAGTGATCTTAACCGGTATCGAGTTAATGAAAGAGGGAACTAACATTTTTATTGCTCCAGAGGGAACGCGTAATAGCAGTGATGAGCTGCTTCCATTTCATGAGGCGAGCTTTAAGCTTGCTGAGAAGTCCAAATCGCCGATCGTGCCGGTTGCCATGAATAATATGGATGCTGTGTTGGAGCAGCATATGCCTTGGATCCGCCGCACACATGTTATAATCGAATATTGTGAACCGATCTACATGGATAGTATGGAACGTGCCGAAAAGAAAAAGATCGGCGAGAAAGTTCGTCAGATCATCAGTGATAAAATAAAAGAAAATGCTGCGGAAGTATAATCCGCAGCATTTTTGTTTTAGCCTTAATCCTAGAATTAAAATTGTGTTGCATTTACATATCCGGTATGTAATTTTTTGCCTTTGAGATAGACTGTCATATACCATGTATGCTTGCCGGACTTCTTGGTTTTCAATACGATCACCGGCATATTCTTTGGCAGTGTTGCCAGGGTCTTCGCAGAGGCAGAGGCACTCTGTTTGAGCGGAGATCTCTTGGCGGTGATCAAAGTCTTGCGTAACTTTAACCCTTTGATCGAGGTCAGGTATCCATCAAAGGTCTTGCTGCCTTTATGGAACTGTACATGGTAAAATTTAGCTTTATGCTTCAATACCGTTTTACCAATGTAGTGAACAGTTGCACCTGCCGGGATCGTCGCACGTTTGGCAGATTTTGCCGACGGTTTCTTGAGGAGCTTCATAGCGGTTTTAGTCTGAAAACCTTTGCCGCCCGGGGTTGTTCCCGCGGAAACTTTCAAGTATGCACCAAAGTACTCTTTGCCGTTAACTTTGCGATAAGCGCGTATTTTATAGAAATATTCGCGGTCTTTTGCTAACTTTTTATTGATCCATTTTTTGGTTGTCGCTTTTGTGATCGTTTTCACTTTCTTATAAGTACCGTTGTATTCGCTGGAACGATATATTTCATATCCATCGCCACCGGTCGCACCCTTCCAAGTCAGCGTGATCTTTTTGGAGCCGGATTTAGCAGTTATACCGGAAACTGCTTTTGGTTTGATCGTAAAAGATGTTGTGCGTGTTCCGGTGAAGTTGCCTTTGCCTGTGATCGTGACGGTTGCCCTGCCCGGTTTTTTATTGTTGCTGTACGTGACGGTATAATCGCGTCCGGCTTTTAATCCGCGGCGGTTTAGTGTAACGGTTAGCGCAGGCTTGATCTCTTTGCCGGTATAGATCTGCGTCGGGATTTTTGCGATGGCTGCATCTTTGAGCTCACCGCTGTTGAAATTTATCTTTGCAATATCGGTATCAGAATACCAGAAATTACAGTCTACATTTGTCGTAAATCCATTGATCTTGCCGGTACTGCTGTATTGCCAAATATCGTATTCGCCGGTATAAGATGTTTTCGTCGTATAGTTGGCGAGCCAGATCATGTATTTTTGCTGAAGACTGGCGCCGTTGATCAGTGTCTTTAAGTCGCTCGAATTGGCATAGATCATCGGTGTGTATCCGCCTGCCGAGATCGTGTCGCAGAAAGCTTCACAGTTTGCCGTTGCCTGTGCTTTACTGATCCCTGCCTTTGGACTGACAAGCGATCCATCGGAGTATTGGTATTCATAATCAAAAGCGATTGGAAGTTCTATGTCATAGTTTGCTGCCATTTTCAGGCAGAAGTTAGCTTCTTCGATAGCCTCTTTGGTCGTGCGGGCTTCGGTGAAGAAATATAATCCGACATGGACTCCGGCATCCAGTGCATCTTTGATATATGTTTTAAAACGAGGATCTTCTACAACTGTGCCGGATCCCCAGCCGCGGTAGCCAACCCGGATAAAGGCGTATTCCACACCATCTGCAGCGGCTTTCGCCCAATCAATTGCTCCATTATGATAGGATACATCGATGCCATGATAGACGTTTTTTCCATGGAATACATCAGAGTGTGTATAGGTTTTGCCGGTAAAAGGACTGACCGAAGTGGATGCTGCACTTGCGGTGACTGCCTGTGTGTTCGGTAGCATTGTTCCAGATGACGCTACCATAGATACTGCCAGTAAGGCACATAATAATTTTTTTCTCATCCTTAATATTTATTCCTTTCTATGAATAAGTCCCAGCATAGTAAATAATGCCATGGACTACTTCGTTCATATGTTTTTACTGCCATCGTCGTTGTACCAGTGTATTCGACAAATGTGGTAAAAAAATGACAAGCCCATTATAACAGGAAACAATTGGCAGGGCAATGTTTGTTGACAGGATAAGGACCGGGTGATATAATACGAACAAATGTTCGATTGCGGTTGCGATTGCGTGATGGGAAAGGATTGTGGTTTGCTATGATATTACAGGAGAATGCAACATTACAGCAGAAGCTTGCGATATTATCAGATGCAGCGAAGTATGATGTTGCATGTACTTCCAGTGGTGTTGCCAGAAAGGCAGAAGCCGGGAGCATTGGAAATACAGAGGCGGCAGGTATTTGCCATACATTTTCCGGAGATGGCAGATGTATCTCTCTGCTTAAAATATTGTATACCAATGAGTGCGTATTCGACTGTAAATATTGTGTGAATCGATGCTCAAATGATGTGCCAAGAGCGAGCTTTACCCCAGAAGAAATATGTACTTTGACAATGGAGTTTTATCGACGTAATTATATCGAGGGGCTTTTTTTGAGCTCCGGGATACTGCATTCACCCAATGAAACGATGGAACAGATATGCAAGGCATTACGTGACCTTCGGATCATACATCGGTTTAACGGATATATTCATTGTAAGGCAATTCCGGGGGCGGATCCTGCGCTTATTGAGATGGCAGGTTGGTATGCGGATCGTATGAGTATTAATTTGGAGCTGCCGACGGAAGAAGGATTAAAACGTCTTGCGCCCAATAAGACGCGAAAGACGATCTTGACACCGATGCGCCAGATTCAAAATGGAATGGCAGAAAGTCGCGAGTATCTCGGCATGAAAGGGGGCAATTACGGCGCATATCATTTTACGCAGGAGCGGAAGCAGAAACGTCTCGTCATGCGGGGAGCTAAGGATGCTTTTGGTACACATGCAATCTCACGGGGAGTTGCGAGTGCTTCCGGTGCACATACAGTCTCACGGGGAGTTAAGGGCGTTCCCGGTACAAATGCAGACAATGGTGGATATAAGATTTCTCATTCCGGAAGCGGGGACAGCGTGATCACAGGGACAGACCTTATGCGGCAGGGGAAAACCACATCTGGGTTGCAGTTGTGGAATTCCTGCGATACGAAGAGGGGATTTGTCCCGGCCGGACAGAGTACACAGATGATCATTGGTGCCTCCGGGGAGACAGACTATGAGATCATGGCGGTATCAGAAGCGTTATACCGGCGTTTTGACCTGAAGCGGGTGTTTTATTCTGCGTTTATCAATGTCAATAAGGATAGTACTCTTCCGGCACTGGATAGTCAGCCACCGCTGCGGCGGGAACACCGCTTATATCAAGCAGATTTTTTGCTGCGCTATTATGGATTTGAGGCGAATGAGCTATTATCACCCAGCCGCCCTAATTTTAATACGTATTTAGATCCTAAATGTGATTGGGCGTTGGGACATTTGGAGTTATTTCCGGTAGAGATAGAAAGTGCAGATTATGATACGCTGCTTCGCGTGCCGGGGATCGGCGTGAAGTCAGCAGGCCGTATTATCCGCGCAAGGCGTACCGGCAGAGTGGATTTTGATTCGCTCAAGGCGATGGGAGTCGTTCTTAAACGGGCTATTTATTTTATTACGTGCCATGGGCGTATGTTTCAGGATTTTCTCAAAGTGGAGGAGGACTATATCACACGCAGTCTTTTGGCAGATAATACAGATGTGATGCGGGGATTTGGTGAGAGGGTAACGTATCGGCAGTTGTCGTTGTTTGATGATTTTCCAAACGGAGGATTGGTATGAGGCAGGAAGAGGAGAACAGACCGCTTCGGATCTATCAGTGTGAAGATACACAGGACGGGATATTGACAGCGGTATACGAGGCGGGCATTTCCGGATATGGGCATAAGTATATTCGGATCGCACCGATAAGGGAAGGCGAGACAGAGTCCTTTGTCCTATTTGCGGAATATATTACGGTAGTAACGGATCCGGAGCATGCTCGCATTGTCTTAGATAAGGTGCAAAGCGGCATTAGCAGAAATGCATATGAGTATGTTATGTATGCGCTGGCGTCGAATGATCCGGAGAAGGCCAATCTGGTGTATCAGTTTGTTACATATGGTTTTACCATTGGCAGAAGGGTAACGGATGCGATGCAGATACCGTGTGTCAAAGCAATCTTTGCGCTGCAGAGGCGTGTCCGCAATGAGGCGGCATGGTTTCGGGAAATATTGCGTTTCCAGGAAGTCTCTGTAGAGCCATCGGTACTTTTGGCGGTGATCGAGCCGGATCACCGTATATTGACGATGATCGCTTCGCATTTTGCAGATCGCCTCAATCCGGAGCGTTTTATGATCTATGACAAGGGACACTGTGAGGTGATGATCCATGTCCCCGAGCAGCCTTGGTATATTCGAGCGTTGACAGTACAGGAATGCGCACAGTTAGATGTGCTTTTGGAGCAAAAAGAAGAATATGTCATATTATGGAAGACATTTTTTGACAGCATTTGTATTCATGAGCGTCGCAATGATTCATTGCAGACAAATATGGCACCCAAGAAATACCGCACGCATATGACAGAATTTCAACCCGAACAACAATAGACTATTTTCGCGACAGGGTGAGCTTTTCAGAAGAGAAATTGTCATAATCGCCGTGTTTTGGTATGAAAATGCAAACGTATTGTGTAGATTTTCCACAAGGGATATGTTATAATGTCGAAAAACTGTATTGAGAAAAATTATTAAGATGAACCAAATGGAAAGGAGTACAATATGCTTTCAGATGACGTAACAGTGTTAAATATTAAACACAAGGTTTTACAAGAGGTAGCCAAGTTAGCGTATGACAAGAAACTTGAGGAGGGGAAGGAGCTTCTTCCATTCCAGATGATTCCGGGACCAAAAGCAAGATTTCGTTGCTGTATTTATAAAGAGAGGGAGATTATCCGCCAGCGTGTGCGTTTGGCAGAGGGTAAATGCCCGAGTGATAAGCAGAGTGACAGCATGATTCAGGTTATTTCTTCTGCTTGTGAGGAGTGTTCCATTGCACGTTATGTAGTAACAGATAACTGTCGTAAGTGTATGAAGAGATCCTGTCAGCAGGCGTGCCGCTTTGGTGCAATCTCTATGGGAAAAGACCGTGCTTACATCGATCCTAGTCAGTGTAAAGAATGTGGACTTTGTTCTAAGGCATGTCCATATAACGCCATTGCTGATCTGATGCGTCCATGTAAGAGAGCGTGTCCGGTAGATGCAATGTCTTTCGATGAGAATGGCATTTGTGTGATTGATGAGGAGAAATGTATTCAGTGTGGACATTGTATTCACAGCTGTCCATTCGGTGCAATTGGATCCAAGACTTTTGTTGTAGACATTATTAATGATATGTTGGCTGGTAAGCCGGTATATGCTATGGTAGCTCCGGCAACAGAGGGACAGTTTGGTAAAGATATTTCCATGACCAGTATCCGAGAAGCCTTAAAGAAGATTGGATTTAAGGATATGATCGAAGTTGGTCTTGGTGGAGACATGACAGCAGCTGCAGAGGCAGAAGAGTGGGCAGAAGCAGCCAAAGATGGCAAGAAGAAGACAACCTCCTGCTGTCCGGCATTTGTAAATATGGTCAAGAAACATTTCCCAGAGGTATGGGATTGTGTATCTACGACAGTATCACCAATGTGTGCAGTGTCCAGAATGATCAAGGCGAAAGAGCCGGAAGCGGTAACTGTATTTATCGGACCATGTGTTGCTAAGAAATCAGAATGTCAGGATAAGAGCATTGAGGGCAATGCAGATTATGTATTAACATACGGCGAACTCAGTTCTATTATGAAAGCTAGGAATGTGAAGTTTGAGCCGGCGGAGAATGATTCACAGGAAGCAAGTATTTATGGTAAGAAATTTGCTAATGCAGGCGGTGTTACTGCGGCAGTGATCCAATGTTTGGAAGAGACACAGGGAGATGCCGATCTCAAAGTTCGTACCTGTAATGGTGCAGCTGAATGTAAGACAGCATTGACATTGTTAAAACTTGGCCGTTTGCCGGAAGACTTTATTGAAGGTATGGTCTGTGAAGGCGGTTGTGTTGGCGGCCCTAGCCAGCACCGTACCGAGAAGGCAGCGATGAAAGATCGTAATGCATTATTGGGTGAGGCAGATGAGCGTGGAGTACACGAGAATCTCGAACATTATCCGATGGACACCTTCTCGATGCATCGTTAATTTTGAGCATAGGAATTTGTCAATGAGGTATCTTGACAGACCATATGGGATAAACTAAACTAGTAAAAGGCTAGGAACACAAAGAAGCAATAAAACGAGTAAATCGTCTTTAAGGTTTGGGACACCGAGCCTTAAAGACGTTTTTTGCAGAAAGAGGGAACGAAATGGCAGACAAGAAGACATTTTATTTGACGACCGCGATCGCATATACGTCCGGCAAACCACATATCGGTAATACGTATGAGGCAGTGCTCGCAGACAGTATTGTGCGTTATAAAAGATTAGAAGGATATGATGTTCGTTTCCAGACCGGTACGGATGAGCATGGTCAGAAGATCGAACTGAAAGCGGAAGAGGCAGGAGTAACGCCAAAGCAGTTTGTTGATGACGTATCCGGACAGATCAAGACAATCTGGGATCTGATGAATACATCGTATGATAAATTTATTCGTACAACGGATGATTATCATGAGAAACAGGTACAGAAAATATTCAAGAAATTATACGAGCAGGGAGATATTTATAAAGGATTCTACGAAGGAATGTATTGTACACCATGTGAGTCTTTCTTTACATCATCCCAGCTTGTTGATGGTAAATGCCCGGACTGCGGCAGAGAATGTCAGCCGGCGAAAGAAGAGGCATACTTCCTAAAGCTCAGCAAATATGCAGACCGTTTGATCGAGCATATCAATACGCATCCTGAGTTTATTCAGCCAGAGTCCCGCAAGAACGAGATGATGAACAACTTCTTGCTTCCGGGACTGCAGGATCTCTGTGTATCCCGCACTTCTTTCAAATGGGGAATTCCGGTAGATTTTGATCCGGATCATGTTGTATATGTATGGATTGATGCATTAAGCAACTATATTACCGGTCTTGGATTTGACTTAGATGGTAATGACACTTTGGAAAATGGCGAGGATCTTTATAAGAAGTTTTGGCCGGCAGATCTGCATCTGATCGGTAAAGACATATTGCGTTTCCATACGATTTATTGGCCGATCATGCTGATGGCACTTGATCTTCCACTTCCGAAGCAGGTATTTGGTCATCCATGGCTGCTTCAGGGCGACGGCAAGATGAGTAAATCCAAGGGTAATGTGATCTATGCAGATGATCTTGTTGATATTTTCGGTGTTGACGCTGTGCGTTATTTCGTATTGCATGAGATGCCATTCGAGAACGATGGTGTGATCAGTTGGGATCTGATGGTAGAGCGTATGAACTCCGATCTTGCGAACGTACTTGGTAATTTGGTAAATCGTACGATCTCGATGACAAATAAATACTTGAGCGGTGTTGTGGCAGACAAGGGCGTATCTGAGGAAGTAGACGATAACCTCAAGCAGTTTGTTCTGGCAACACCAGCCAAAGTAACAGCCAAAATGGACCAACTTCGTGTAGCGGATGCGATTACAGAAGTATTTGCTCTGTTCAAACGCTGCAATAAATATATTGATGAGACAGAGCCTTGGGTTTTAGGTAAAGATGAAGCAAAGAAAGATCGTTTATCAACAGTATTATATAATCTGGTTGAGGCGATCACGATCGGCGCCAGCCTGTTAGAGGCATTTATGCCGAATACAACGGATAAGATATTAGCTCAGCTTGGCGCACAAAAACGCGCTTATGATCAGATGGATCAGTTCGGGCTGTACCAGTCAGGTGGACACGTTGTAGAAAAACCGGAGATCCTCTTTATGCGACTGGATCCAAAGGAAGTGCTTGCCAAAGCAGAGGAGATCAAGCAGAAACAGATCGCAGAAGCTAAGGCAGAGAGTGGCGAGACCGAAGAGGAAGTCATTGATATTGAGCCAAAAGAGGAGATTACATTTGATGACTTTATGAAGATGCAGTTCCAGGTAGGAGAGATCATTGCCTGCGAGGAAGTGAAAAAGTCCAAAAAGCTTCTTTGTTCACAGGTTAAGATCGGCAGCGAAGTAAAGCAGATCGTATCCGGAATCAAGCAGCATTATTCCGCAGAGGAAATGGTCGGCAAGAAAGTGATGGTTTTGGTGAATCTGAAACCAGCTAAGTTAGCCGGTGTTCTTTCTGAAGGAATGTTACTTTGTGCAGAAGATGCAGAAGGTAATCTGGCACTGATGGCACCAGAGAAGACGATGCCGGCGGGTGCAGAGATTTGCTAAAGAAATCTTTACTTTTTGAGTAAAATCTGATTTAATATATAAGAAACAAGGGTCAAAAGCAGATAGCAAGTATGCAGACATACATTGTTATCTGCCGGGATGGCCTGTTAAGAGCCAACAAGTAGCAGATCACTTGCAAATATGCAGCTGTAGTATATCGGTAGTACATTAGCTTCCCAAGCTAAGGGGGCGGGTTCGACTCCCGTCAGCTGCTTTTTTACGGAATAGGAAATTGCTAAAGCAAAGCGCTGGCTTTGCTTTTTTACGGAAAGAAGGAAATGAGACCATGTATGCAAATTATCATACGCACACCAAACGCTGTCAGCATGCAGTAGGTGAAGACCGCGAGTATGTTGAGGCTGCCATTGCAGCAGGGATACAGGTGCTGGGCTTTTCAGACCATTGCCCATGGGTCTATAAAGATGATTTTGTGTCCGGAATCCGTATGAGAGCGGATCAGGTTGAAGAATATGTGGATTCTATGCAGAGACTGCGAACAGAATATCGCAATGATATTCGAATTTTGATCGGCTTTGAAACGGAACATATGCCGGATCTGATCGAAGCGCAGGATGAATTACTTGCACCATATCCGATCGACTATATGATATTGGGTCAGCATTTTCTGAAGCAGGAATGCGACGGAGTTTATACCGGTGCGCCGACAACGGATGAAACAACGTTACAGAACTATGTGGATACCGTTATTGCAGGGCTCGAGTCCGGCAGATATCTGTATTTGGCTCACCCGGATCTCATTAATTATGTTGGAGATGCAGCGATTTATGAGCGGCACATGACAAGACTTTGTCAGTATTTAAAAGAACATGACCGCCCGATCGAGTTAAATATGCTTGGTGCTGTTGATGGCAGACATTATCCGAGCAAACGCTTCTTGGATATTGCGAGCAAAGTGCAAAATAAAGCAATTATTGGAATAGATGCACACAGTCCGGAGCAGATCAAGCGGTCCAACGTTGGAGAACAGATGCTCCGCAGGATGGCGCAGGGAATTACAATTATCGAGCAAATGGAGGAAGTATGAGATTACGAAATATAAAAGGAGCTGACGAAAGAATTTTGGCGGATCCGTATACGATACAGACGGATGGTACGGATGGAGCTGATTTCAAGGGACGTTGGAATCGTGAGTATTTTCATAATGACCATCCGATACACATAGAGATTGGCATGGGAAAGGGTCAGTTTATTACGACGTTGGCACAGCAGAATCCGAACATTAATTATATAGGTATTGAAAAATATTCCAGTGTATTGATTCGCGCCATTGACAAAAGAGAGGAGCTTGCATTAGATAATCTGCTTTTTATGAGAATGGATGCGGAAGAAATTACCGATTATTTTGAGCCGGGCGAGGTTGGCAGGATATATCTCAATTTTTCAGATCCATGGCCAAAGGATCGTCATGCAAAGCGTCGTTTGACCTCGACTACATTTTTGTCAAGATACGATCAGATCCTGCAGCGGGATGGTGTCGTTGAATTTAAGACAGACAATCGCCCATTATTTGATTTCTCACTCGAGCAGCTTCAGGAAGTGGGCTGGCATGCCGATTATGTATCCTATCATTTACATGAAAATGGACCGGCAGCAGATAATATTATGACGGAATATGAGCAGAAATTTTATGCTCTAGGCAATCCAATCTGTAAATTCAGAGCACACCGATAGACAAAAAAGAAACAGCAGATAGGCTTCATGTTGTTTGCATGAAACCTGACTGCTGCTTTTCGTTATAGAAAACTTCTCGCTTCCTATAATGAAAACATGATCTGCGAGAATGCGATCACTGCACAATTGATGTTGTGTAGAACAGATCCCCACTCTAGTACATACAATCGTTTGACGTATTAGAAGAACGATCGGAAGCCTTGTTGGAAGATTTGTTGGAAGAGCTGTTAGAAGATTTGTTAGAGCTCTTGTTGCTTGACTTTGCAGAAGATTTGTTAGAGGAATTGTTGCTTCCGCAATTCTGTGTGCTGTCAGAGCAGTTCTCATAATTTGGTGACTGATTTGTTTGTTTTTTTGACATAATAATCTCCATTTCTGTAAGGTGTTTATGGGCACCGCAAAACGTTTCAGAGTAACCCATAATGATCAACCGGTTACATTTATAGTGTGCCACCGGTTAGCAAATTTATGACGATGTCAAATGGAAATACATGGTAATTCCATATTATTTTTTAGTAGCATTTTACACATAGGATGTGTATAATAGAGGCAGAAAAAATATAAGCCCGTTGTGGCAAGAATGGAGGATACATATGAGTGTTAAGTTTTCAGATTCTGTAAAATACATTGGAGTGGACGATACAACGATCGATCTATTCGAGAGTCAGTATGTAGTACCGGAAGGAGTTTCTTATAATTCCTATGTCATTTTGGATGACAAGGTTGCATTGATGGATACAGTGGACAAGCGAGGCATGGAGCAGTGGGAGAAGAACTTGACTGCAGCGTTAGACGGTCGTGCCGTAGACTATTTGATCATACAGCATTTGGAGCCGGATCATGCCGGAAGCATTGCGCGTTTGGTAGAATTATACCCGGAGGTAACTTTAGTTGGAAATGCGAAAACGTTCCAGATGCTTCCACAGTTTTTTGACCTGCCGTTAGAGGGACATACTTTGACAGTTAAAGAAGGTGATACACTTTCTTTGGGATCACATACATTGACATTTGTAATGGCACCGATGGTACACTGGCCGGAAGTTATGATTACTTATGAGAGCAGCGAAAAAATTCTGTTCTCCGCAGATGGTTTTGGTAAATTTGGTGCACTGTCTCTTACTGAAAATGAGGACTGGGCGTGTGAGGCACGCAGATATTACTTTAATATTGTTGGTAAATATGGAATACCGGTGCAGACTTTGTTAAAGAAAGCGGCCGGACTTGATATTGCAACAATCTGCCCGCTACATGGACCGATCTTGACAGAAAATCTCGGATATTATTTGGATCTTTACAATACTTGGAGCAGTTATGAGCCGGAAAGCAAAGGTATCCTGATCGCATATGCGTCTATTCATGGCAATACCGGTAAAGCAGCAGAGAAACTTGCAGAAATCCTCCGCAGCAAGGGTGCAGAAAAAGTCGTTGTCAGTGATCTTGCGCGAGAAGATATGGCAGAAGTAATAGAGGACGCATTCCGTTATGACAGAATGATCGTGGCAGCAGCAAGTTACGATGGCGGCGTATTTCCTTGCATGCAGGACTTCCTGCATCATTTGCAGAGCAAGGCATATCAGAATCGCAAAGTTGGAATCTTAGAGAATGGTTCTTGGGGACCAACTGCGGCACGCACGATGAAAGCAATTTTAGAGCCGATGAAGAATATTACGATCGTAGATCCGGTCGTTACGATCAAGTCAACACTGAAAGAGAGTGATATTCCGAATTTGGAAGCATTGGCAGATGCAATGCTGTAGATATAGGTTATGTTATGACAGCAGAAGTGGACTGTAATGACAATGGGAATCCTATTAGATAACGATGTCAGTAAAAAGGCTTGCACCGCAACGGTGCAAGCCGGTTTTGCTTTTGTATGCCATTCGCTTATTTATTTGCTTTTTTCTTAGCCGCCTTAGCGGGAGCGGTTACCCGTCGGCTGGATTTTTTGTCTTTGGAACGATGAAATAGAGTATCTTTCCACAACGCAGGATGAAATAGGATCAACAGTGGGAATAGCTCCAGTCTGCCTGCGATCATATCAAACATAAAGACACATTTGCTGAAAGGAGTAAATGCTCCAAAATTTTCTATCGGGCCGACTTTTTCCAATCCGGGGCCAACATTGTTGAGTGTTGTTGCAACAGAAGTAAATGTTGTCACCAAGTCCTTTTCCTCAAAGGAGATCAGGAAGGTTGAAACGGCAAATACGATTATATATGTGATAAAATATACATTCGTTGCACGCAGCACTTCGTGTTCCACCGGTTTCTTTTCAAATTTAACCTTCTGAATACTTTTTGGATGGATATAGGCTGTCTCTTATACACATCTCCGAGC
>OWID01000537.1_pt1 | contig 13620 bp, 11 predicted proteins | sample 1732661 | NCBI WGS metagenome assembly OWID01 (sample SAMN05065739, study PRJEB22554) | human gut metagenome | biome: ENVO:2100002; feature: ENVO:00000062; material: ENVO:00002003 | host: Homo sapiens | place: USA
CTCGGAGATGTGTATAAGAGACAGTTCCAGTATGACCTCCCGCAGGCCCTCGTTCCGCTCCCAGATCCCGATACGCATCTCCCGCACCCCCTTACAGAGACAGTTTGCGGCTTTTGATGCAAAATATACGGGTCGGCGGGCGGCCGTTTGATCCCAAGAGGAGGAAGATCGGCCCCCATACTTGACTTTTCACCCGTTTCCTCATACAATAAGCGGTGAATTTGATTCGTAAAGGATTGAGATAGACTATGGCAGACAAGAAGCAGGTGGAGCAGATCACGGATATGGAAGTGGACTTCGCCAAATGGTACACCGACGTGTGCACCAAGGCCGAGCTCATCGACTACTCCAGCATCAAGGGCATGTTCATCTACCGCCCCTATGGCTATGCCATCTGGGAAAACATCCAGCGCCTCATGGATGCGGAGTTCAAAAAAACCGGCCACGAAAACGTGTATCTGCCCATGCTCATCCCCGAGTCCCTCTTGCAGAAAGAGAAAGACCATGTGGAGGGCTTTGCCCCGGAGTGCGCCTGGGTCACCCACGGCGGCAACGAAAAGCTGGAGGAGCGCTACTGTATCCGCCCCACTTCCGAGACGCTCTTCTGTGAGCACTACAAGAACATCATTCACTCCCATCGCGACCTGCCCAAGCTCTACAACCAGTGGTGCAGCGTGCTCCGCTGGGAAAAGACCTCCCGCCCCTTCCTGCGCCACCGGGAATTTCTCTGGCAGGAGGGCCACACCATGCACGCCACGGAAGACGAAGCCCGGGAGGAGACCCAGCGGATGCTGGGCGTCTATGCCGACTTTATGGAGAACGTGCTGGCCATGCCCGTGGTCAGGGGCCGGAAGACTGAAAAGGAGAAGTTCAACGGCGCGGAGGAGACCTACACGGTGGAGTGCATGATGCACGACCGCAAGGCCCTCCAGGCGGGCACCAGCCACTATTTCGGCGACGGCTTTGCCCGCGCCTTCGACATCACCTTCACCGGCAAAGACAACCAGCTCCACTATCCCCACCAGACCTCCTGGGGCGTCAGCACCCGCATGATCGGCGGCATCATCATGACCCACGGCGACAACAACGGTCTGGTGCTGCCCCCCCGCATCGCCCCCATCCAGGCGGTGGTCATTCCTGTGGCCCAGCACAAGCCCGGCGTACTAGACCATGCCGCCACCCTTCTGGCGCGCCTTCAGGCCGCCGGTATCCGCGCCAGGATGGACGACTCCGAGCAGTCCATGGGCTGGAAGGCCGCCGAGTACGAGATGAAAGGCGTGCCCCTCCGGGTGGAGATCGGCCCCAAGGATATCGAGAAGGACCAGTGCGTCATCGCTCGCCGGGACAGCGGCGAAAAGGTCTTCGTCCCTCTCGGCCAGTTGGAGGACAAAGTCCGGGAGCTGCTGGACGCCGTCCACGACGGGCTCTACGCCCGGGCCAAGCGGAACCTGGAGGAGAACACCTATGCCTGCGCCTCCCTGGAAGAGGTCAAGGAGAAGATGGCCCAGCGCGGCGGCTTTGCCAAGACCATGTGGTGCGGCGATCTGGAGTGCGAGCTGCGCATGAAGGAGGAGGCCGGGGTCTCCTCCCGGTGCATCCCCTTCGAGCAGGAACACCTGGGAGACACCTGCGCCATCTGTGGCAAGCCCGCCAAGCATATGATCTACTGGGGCGTGGCGTATTAAACCGGATGGAACCGTCAAAAAGCGCGGAGGCGATCGCCTCCGCGCTTTCCGTTTGCCGAAAAATCTCCCGCCCCACCGAAAGAAGGTACGCGTCAGGCGGGGGATCTCGAGGGGCGGCTCCCGCCTCGAATGGGGCTGGCTCGCCTTACAGCACCTTGGACAGGAAGTCGATGGTCCGCTGCTCTTTGGGGCCGGCAAAGAAGGCATGGGGTTCGTTTTCCTCCACGATCTTCCCACCGTCCATGAAGATGACCCGGGAACCCACCTCCCGGGCAAAGCCCATCTCATGGGTGACCACCACCATGGTCATGCCCTCCCGGGCCAGCTCCTTCATCACATCCAGCACCTCGCCCACCATCTCGGGGTCCAGGGCGGAGGTGGGCTCGTCAAAAAGCATCAGCTTGGGCTTCATCGCCAAGGCCCGGACGATGGCGATGCGCTGCTTCTGTCCGCCGGAGAGCTGCGCGGGGTAGGAATCGGCCTTTTCGGTAAGGCCCACCCGCTCCAGGAGCTTGGCGGCCTCGGCGTCTGCCTCCTCCTGCTTCATGAGCCCCGTGCGCACCGGTGCCAGGGTGATGTTCCGGCGGATGGTCATGTTGGGAAAGAGGTTGAAGTGCTGGAAGACCATACCCATCTGCCGCCGGATGGCGTCAATGTCCACCCTGGGGTCGGTGATGACGACGCCGTCGAAGGTGATTGTGCCGGCGGTAGGCTGCTCCAGCAGGTTCAGACACCGCAAGAAGGTGGACTTTCCGGAGCCGGAAGGGCCGATGACCACCACTTTCTCCCCCGGGGAGATGTGCTGGTCGATGTTGTCCAGCACCAGATGGTTGCCGAAGGATTTTGAAAGCCCTTTAACGTCGATCACTTTGACGCAGCCTCCTTTCCAGCTTGCTCTGGAGCCAGGTCAGGACAATCACCACCACCAGATACATCACCGCAATGCCAATCAGGGGTGGCATATAGTCGAAGGTCCTGCCGCCGATAGTGCTGGCGTAGTAGAGCAGCTCTGTACCGCCGATGGCCTGCACCAGAGAGGTGTCTTTAAACAGCGTGATAAACTCGTTGCCCAGGGAAGGCAGGATGTTCTTGAACGCCTGGGGGACCACGATGAAGCGCATGGTGTCCAGGTAGTTCATCCCCAGGGAGCGGCTGGCCTCGGACTGGCCAATGTCCACGCTCATCAAGCCTCCCCGGACGATCTCCGCTACATAGGCCCCCGAGTTGACCCCCAGTCCGATGAAGCCGATCAGGACTTTATTCCGGACCGAGGGGAAGATGACGAAGGTCCAGATGAACAGCTGGACCAGCATGGGGGTGCCCCGGATGACGGTGGTGTAAATCTGACAGATCCCATTTAAAAGCCCCAGCAGGGGATTTTTCCGCCGGTCCACCCGCTGCTGATCATGGGCTGTGCGGATCACGGCCACGATCAGCCCCAGGACCAAGCCGAAGCACAGGGCGACCACGGTCATCTCCAGGGTCAGGCCCAACCCTTTCAGGTAGAGTTTCCAGCGGTCCCCCTCCACAAACGCCGTGTAGACCCGTGGGCCGATCCTGTCCAGCCAGTCTATCGCCCCTTGGAACATAGGCCCCTCTCCTTTCTGTGTCTGGTGCAGGGAAAAGGGCGGCCTTTGAAGGCCGCCCTTTTCCTTACTGAAATGGCTGTTACTCGGCGGTGATGTACTTGTCCACGATAGTCTGGAAGGTGCCGTCCGCCTTCAACTCGTCCATGGCGGCGTTGACGGCCTCCAGCAGCCCGGTGTTGCCCTTCTGGAGCGCGATGGCATAGTCCTCCACGGCAAACTCCGTGTCCAGGATCTTCAGGCTGGGGTTGGCGGCCACGTAGGCCTTAGCGGGTTCGTTATCGATGACTACGGCATCCACCTGACCGTTCACCAGAGCCTGAACGGCCACAGCGCCAGTTTCATAGGCGGTGACATGGTCCTCGCCATAGCCGCCGTTCTCCGGGGTGTCGGAGCAGTAGATGTAGCCGGTGGTGGCCTTCTGGCAGCCGATCATATCAGCGTTGGCCAGATCGTCCACTGTCTCAATGGGAGAGTCCTCCTTGACGATGACCACCTGGATACCGGTGGCGTAGGACTCAGAAAAGTCCATGACCTCCTGGCGCTCCTCGGTGACGGTGATACCCGCCATGGCGATGTCGCTCTGGCCGGTCTGGACGGCGGTGAGGGCGGCGTCAAAGCCCATATCATCCACCACCAGCTCCAGGCCCAGCTTCTCGGCGATGGCGCCGGCCACCTCCACGTCGATGCCCTCGAAGCCGCCGGCATCGGTGGTCATTTCATAGGGAGGAAAGGCGGCGTTGGTGGACATATGGAGCTTGCCCTCCTCCACGGTGGTGAATCCAGCAGGGGCGGTGGTATCCGCGGGCGCGGCGGTATCAGTAGGCGCTGTGGTGTCGGCCGGTGCGGGGGTGGCGGCGCTGTTCCCACCGGAGCAGGCGGTCAGCAGGCTGAGGCTCAGCACGGCGGCGAGGCCGAGGCAGAGCATGTTCTTCTGATGTTTCATTCCATTTCTCTCCTCTTTGACCATTTGGTCTTTTGTGCGTATGATTATACATCTGATCCTTAAAAAATGCAAGCCTTTTTCCGGCTCTTCCCGGTTTTTATGCACATTATATAGGATATAAATGAATGACCTCCCACACTGGTCAGATTCCATAAAAGAAAGGGCCGCACCCGTGCAGGTGCGGCCCTTTCCTCATTTCTGCTGATCAGCCCTTGGTGCAGTTATCAAAGAAGAAGTAGCCCAGGGGCGTATAATACATGCCGTTGATGTCGGAGTTGAGCATATACTTCTGGGTGTAGAAGTAGATGGGACCCAGAGCCCAGTCCTGACCTATAATGATATCCTCGGCGCGGTGCATGGCGTCCATGCGGACCTGCGCGTCGGAGCTGGCCTTGGCCTCGGCAATAGCGGCGTCATAGTCGGCGCTGGAATACTGGGCGTCGTTGTTGCCGCCGCCGGTGAGCCACATATCCAGGAAGGAGATGGGGTCGTTGTAGTCGGCGATCCAGCCGTTACGGGCGATCTGGTAGTTGCCCTGCTTCCGGTTCTCCAGGAACACGGACCAGTCCTGGTTCTCCAGCTTCACGGTGACGCCCAGGGCGGTCTGCCACTGGCTCTGGAGGGCCTCGCCGATGGCCTTGTGGTTGTCGGAGGTGTTGTAGAGGTAGGTGACGGTGGGGAAACCCTCGCCGTTGGGATACCCGGCGTCGGCCAGGAGCTGACGGGCCTCCTCACAGTTCTTCTCATACTGCTCGGAGGTGGTGGGGGCGGTCCAGTAGTCGCCGCCCACGGCGCGGAAGTCGGGATCACCGGTCACATCGCCCACGCCGGAGGGCACAAAGCCAGTGGCCGGGACCTGGCCGGTCTGGGTCACGTTGTCCACGATATACTGGCTGTCGATGGCTAGGGTAAAGGCCTTGCGCACACGCCAGTCGTCAAAGGGGGCGGCGGTGACGTTGTAGCAGACATAGTAGGTGCCGATATAGGGCACGATGTTCAGCTTTCCGTCGTTGAGGAGGGTGGGGATCTCATCCACGGGCACGTCCTCAGTAAAGTCCAGCTCGCCGGAGTTGAAGGCGGACAGCATGGCGTTGGCGTCGTCCATCAGCATGAAGGTGAGGGTGTCGGGGCCCTTGTCGGCGGAATAGCCGTAGTACTCGGTGTTTTTCTCCATGACGATGCGGGCATTGTGCTGCCAATCGGTCATCTTGTAGGCGCCGTTGCCGATATAGGTGGACACGTCATGGGTCCAGCCGTCGGGATTGGCGGAGACGATGTCCTCGCGGACGGGCAGGGTGGCGGGGAAGGCGCAGACCTCCAGGAAGTAGGGGCAGTCATAAGTCAGCTCGACCACAAAGGTCTTGTCGTCGGGAGCGGACACGCCCAGCTCGGAGGGATCGGCGTAATCCATCTTCTCCTGCTGCACTTCATTGCCGTCGGCGTCCTTCACGGTCTCCATCTCACCGGTGGGAGTCCCGGCATTGACCACGTCATAGTTCTTCACCATGTCGATCATGTAGCAGTAGTCGGCGGCGGTGGCAGGAGTGGCCAGACGGCGCCAGGCATAGACGAAGTCACCGGCGGTGACGTCCTTGCCGTCGCTCCACTTGATGTCGTCGCGGAGCTTGAAGGTGTAAGTGACGGTGCCGTCGCCGTTGTCCTTCTTCTCATAGGACTTGGCCTGGCCCTCCACCAGCTTGGCCTGGGTGGCGTTGCTCACGCCCTCGATGGCCTCGCCGCTGTCGGCCCACTTCATGAGGCCTTCGAACATATGCTGGGTCATGATGGCGCCGTCCACAGCGGAGTTGAGGGCGGGGTCGATGGTCTGGGGCTCGGAAGCCACACAGACATTCAGGTTGAAGCCCTCCGCGGCGGGAGCGGAGCTGTCTGCGGGAGCAGCGCTTTCAGCGGGCTTTCCGCCGCCGCAGCCGGCCAGCAGAGACAGGCCCATCGCGGAGACGAGGGCAAGAGAGACAAGTTTCTTCATGCGATTTGTACCTCCAATTCAGATTTGTATCATTGTCGCCCGGTTTGAGCGAGATACACCAGGTTCCTGTGCTGCAATTATTTGTATTGTAGCACACAGCGCACAAGTTGTAAAGTGAATTGTTTCAAAAGTGTTAAATCGCGGCCTTTTCGCGTCTTTTCAAAACAACAAATGTCAGGTCCGTTCCATGGTCCTTCGGGCAGCGCTCAGTCCAGCAGGTGGCAGGCCGCCCAGTGACCCTTCTCGTGCTCCTTGAAGACTGGGGTCTCCTGCTTACAGCGGTCGGTGGCGTAGGGGCAGCGGGTGTGGAACCGGCAGCCCTTGGGCGGGTTCATGGGAGAGGGGATGTCGCCCTCCAGCACGATGCGCTGCCGGGTGCGGCTGACCTCGGGGTCAGGCACGGGTACGGCGGAGAGCAGCGTCTTGGTATAAGGGTGGAGGGGATTGCGGTTGAGCTCATAGCTCTCGGCCAGTTCCACCAGCGAGCCCAGGTACATGACACCGATCCGGCTGGAGATGTGGCGCACCACGGACAGGTCATGGGCGATGAAGAGATAGGTCAGCCCCATCTCCTGCTGCATATCCTCCAGCATGTTCACCACCTGGGACTGGATGGACACATCCAGCGCGGAGATGGGCTCGTCGCAGATGACCAGCTCGGGCCGGAGCACCAGGGCCCGGGCGATGCCCACCCGCTGGCGCTGGCCGCCGGAGAACTCATGGGCGTACCGTCCGGCGTGCTCCCGGGTCAGCCCCACCCGCTCCAGCATGGGATAGACATAGTCGTTGGCCTCCTCCCTGCTCTTCACCACATGGTGGGCCAGCAGAGGCTCGGCAATGATATCCCGCACCGTCATCCGGGCGTTGAGGGAGGCGTAGGGGTCCTGAAAGATCATCTGCATCTTCTTCCGGCGGGGCTGGAGCTCCTTCTGAGACATGTGGGTGATCTCCTCGCCGTCCAGGACGATCCTGCCGCCGGTGGGGTCGTAGACCCGGATGATGGACCGGGCGCAGCTGGATTTGCCGCAGCCCGACTCTCCCACCAGACCCAAAGTCTGGCCCCGCTGAATGGAGAAGGTCACGCCGTCCACGGCGTGGACCACATCCCGGCGGTTGACCGGAAAGTGCTGGGTGAGGTCTGTGACCTCCAGAATGGGGCCGCTCATCGCGCCTCCTCCTCTCGGAAGGGATTGCCCTCGGCGGGGGCGTCCGGCTGGAGGAGCCAGCACATAGAACGGTGGCCCTCCCCCACGGCGGCGTAGGGAGGCAGCTCCCGGGCGCAGATCTGCCGGGCGTAGGGGCACCGGGGAGCAAAGGGACAGCCCGCCGGTGGATTGGTCATGTCGGGAGGGGAGCCGGGGATGGAGTCCAGCCGGGCCCCCTTGTCCTGATTCAGGGCGGGAATGGAGCGCAGCAGCCCCAACGTGTAGGGATGGCGGGGGCGCTCGAAGAGATCGTCGATGGGGGACTCTTCCATGATGAGCCCGCCGTACATCACCAGCACCCGCTGGCACAGCTCGGCCACCACGCCCAGATCGTGGGTGATGAAGATGATGGCGGTGTTCCACTCCCGCTGGAGGGCGCGCAGCTGCTTGAGGATCTGATCCTGGATGGTCACATCCAGGGCGGTGGTGGGCTCGTCTGCGATGAGCAGGTCGGGCCGGTTGGCCAGGGCCATGGCGATCATCACCCGCTGGCGCATGCCGCCGGAAAACTGGTGGGGATACTGGGCAAAGCGCTTTTCCGGCTCGGGGATGCGCACGTCCTGAAAAAGGGCCAGCGCCCGTTTGCGCAGCTCCTCCCCGGACAGCTCCCTGTGGTGGATCTTGATCATTTCCTCCACCTGCTTCCCCACGGGGATGAGGGGGTTGAGGGAGGACATGGGGTCTTGAAAGATCATGGCGATCTTCTGGCCGCGGATGTCCCGCAGCTGCTTTTTGGGCAGCCGGGACAGATCCCGCCCCTCAAAGAGAATGGAACTTTCTGGATCAATGCGGGCGGTGTCCGGCAGAAGGCGGAGGATGGACATGGAGGTGACGCTCTTGCCCGAGCCCGATTCCCCCACGATGCCCACGATCTCCCCCTTGTTCAGAGAGAAGCTCACTCCCCGGACGGCCTGGACCTTGCCGGAGCTGGTGAGGAAGGCGGTTTTTAAGTTGTCGACTGTCAGGATGGGTTCCATGACGCACCTCACTTTTTCAGCTTGGGATCCAGGGCGTCCCGCAGGCCGTCGCCCACGAAATTGAAGGCAAACATGATCAGGCAGATGACCAGCGCCGGAATGAAAAGCTCATAGGGGCTGGTGCGCAGATTGGCGTTGGCGTCGTTGCACATGGTGCCCAGACTGGCCAGGGGGGGCTGCAGCCCGATGCCCAGATAGCCCAGGAAGGCCTCCATGAAGATGGCGGAGGGGATGAGCATGGTCACCGTCACCAGGATGGCTCCCATGGCGTTGGGGATGAGGTGCTGGGCCAGAATGGTCTTGGTGGAGGAGCCGATGGTCCGGGCTGCCAGCACGAACTCCTGCTGCTTGAGCCCCAGCACCTGACCGCGCACCACCCGGGCCATATCCACCCAGTAGACCGTGCCCAGGGCGATGATGATGCTGTGGAGCCCGGGGCCCAGGACCACCATGATGAGAATGACATAGAGGGTGAGGGGTATGGTGCTGATGATGTCCACAATGCGCATCATCACCGCGTCGGCCGCCCCGCCCAGATAGCCGGAGAGGCCGCCGTAGAGGATCCCGATGACCAGATTCACCAGCACGGCCACGAAGGCCACGGCCAGAGAAACCCGGGTGCCGTACATCAGCCGGGCCAGGATGTCCCGCCCCAGGGCGTCGGTGCCCAAAAGGTTGGTGCGGTTCCACACATGGCCGGAGGAGTAGATATTGCCGCTTTGCTCGTCGCACACCACATAGGAGCCGCCGCCGTAGTAGAGGGCCAGCTCGGTGCCGTCGCAGTCGAAGACGGACATGGATTTGCCGCTCTCCTCCCGGAGGAAGGGGAGGGGCTCTCCCAGAGTGTTGTCGCTGTTGACCCGCAGCAGCTTGAGTGCCTGGGTGATGTAGACCCGCTGGCCGTTGGGGATCTCGTAGACCTTCATCAGCGGCGGGATGTTGACCCCCCTCAGGTTTTGGTCGGCGTAGGAGTAGGGGGTGAACAGGGGACCCAGCAGGGAGAAGAGGAGCAGCAGCAGGATCATGACAAGCCCGGCGATGGCGGTGGGCTTGTGGCGGAAGCGGAACCAGACATCACCGGCAAAAGTGCGGTTTTTGCGCCAGATCTTCTCCCGGTCTTCGCTGGACTGTTCCAGCGGCGCCCATTTGTCTTCCATGGATAGGACCCCCTTCATTCGTATTTGATCCGGGGATCAATGAGGCAGTAAAACACATCCACCACCAGCACCATGGCCATCAGGAAGGCGGCGTAAAAAACGGTGACGCCCATGATGGTGGTGTAATCCCGCTGGGAAACGCTGTTGACAAAGTGGACACCGAGGCCGGGGATGGCGAAGATCTTCTCCACCACGAAGCTGCCGGTGAGCAGATTGGCCGCGGTGGGGCCCAGCACGGTGATCACGGGGAGAAGGGCATTGCGCAGGGCGTGGCGGGTGATGACCTTGAACTCACTCAGGCCCTTGGCCCGGGCGGTGCGGATGTAGTCCTGGCCCATGACCTCCAGCAGGCTCGAGCGGGTGAGCCGGGCCAGGTAGCTCACGGAGTAGCCTCCCAGAGCGATCACCGGCAGGATGTATCCCTTCCAGGAGTCCAGTCCGTAGGTGGGCAGCCACCCCAGCTTGAAGGAGAAGAGATAAATAAGGATGGAGGCGATGACAAAGGAGGGGATGGTGACGCCCACCGTGGCCACGGCCATGATGCCCATATCCTGCCACCGGCCGTTTTTCACCGCCGCCAGGATACCCATGGGAAGGGCGGCCAGCAAAACAAAGAGAATGGTGGCCGCGCCCAGCCGGGCGGAGACAGGGAAGCCGTTGACGATGAACTCATTCACCGTCTTGCCCGTATACTTGTAGGAGGGGCCCAAGTCTCCGTGGAGCAGTCCCCCCAGATAATTGACAAACTGTACGGGAAGTGGGTCGTTGAGGCCGTACTTTTCGTTGAGGGCGGCCTCCACCTCGGGGGTGACCTTCCGGTCGCTGGTGAAGGGGCCCCCGGGGACCGCGTGCATCAGGCAGAAGGTGATGAGGATAATGGCCAGCATGGCCGCCAGGGTCATTCCAAGCCGTTTGGCAAAATATTTGACCAAAGAAAGGACCTCCCTCCGACGAGAACACTTTTACGCTATGATACAGCAGCTTTTTAGTGTGCTAAATAAAACGGGGATAAAAACAAGGCGCTTGGAAATGACATCCAACGCTGCGCCCGTGTACCCGTGTAAAATTAAATTCTATTTTACAGCAAATTTTGCACCGTGGCAAGATAAAAATTGCAAAAGCCGGGGGCGGTTATTGGCCGCCTCCGGCTTTTAAAAAAGAATCGCAGACGAATTGTGCAGGAGTGACGGACACCGTCCATCATGAGCCGGCCGCGTCCGGACCCAGGAGAAGGGGCTGGAGCTGGCGCTGGGCCAGGGCGGCGGAGATGGCGTCGGGCACCAGGGAGAAATCGGAGACCAGGGACGTGGGCTTTTCACCGGGGTCGTCCTGGCGGAAGGGGACAAAGTACACGTGCTTTTTGTCCAGGAGAGTCCCGATGCTTTTGGCGGAGGAGGCCAGACCGTCGTTGGTGGAAATGGCAATGACCAGAGGCCGGCTGTTGCGGAGATGGGCCTTGGCGGCCAAAGTGACGGTAGAATCGGTGATTCCGGCGGCCAGTTTTCCCAGAGTGTTCCCGGTACACGGACAGATGACCAGAACGTCAAAAAGCTTTTTGGGGCCGATGGGCTCCGCTTTCAGCATGGTGTCAATGACTCGACGGTCACAGATGCGCTCCATCTCCCGCATAAAATCATGGGCGTTGCCAAAACGGGTGTCGCAGGCGGCGGAGGTTTCCGAGACCACGCACGTCACGTCTCCAAAGCGGGCTTTGACCCGCTCCAAGGCCTCCATGGCTTTGGAATACGTACAAAAAGAACCGCAGAAGGCAAACCCTACGCGGCAGAGCTGCTGCTCCATAGTCACACTCCCAATTCTGTCAAGATGTTGTAGACGGTGTTCTTGATGGCCAGCCCGGCGGTGACGGGGGCAGTCTTTCCGGGGAGGGAAAGGGCCCAGATGACTTTGACGCCCAGTTCGGCCGCCGCCGCAAAGTCCACCCCCCCGGGTTTGGAGGCCAGGTCGATGATCAGACAGCCGCCGCTGATGTCGGACAGCTCCGCCCAGCCCAAGACCGGGGCGGGGACGGTGTTGATCACCAGGTCGTAGCCGCACAGCCAGCCGGAGAGCTGGTCGGAGCGTTCCACCCCGTAGCCGCAGGTCTGTGCCCAGGCCAGGTCGGTCCAGCTCCGGGCGGCCACGCTGACCAGGGCTCCCAGGCCCTTCAGCTGTCCGGCCAGGACTTTGCCCAGCCGGCCGTAGCCGATGACCAGCACCCGGGCACGGTGCAGGGTGATGGGAAGCTCCTCCATGGCGATTTGGATGGCGCCTTCGGAGGTGGGAACCGCGTTTGCCACCGCAAGTTCCTCCCGGGTGAAGTAGTCCCGGAACACAAGCCCCTTGCCTTCAGCGGCCTCCCGGAGATCGGAATCGGCCATCCCGGCACAGAGGAGCTGCCCCGGACAGAGTGGAGCGAGGACCTGGCTCAGGGTGAGGCGCTGGCTGGAGAGGGGGGCGTTGAGGCGTTCGCCCTCTGCCGCGGGAAGCGGGAGGATCACGCAGTCGGCCAGCGCCGCGCCCGCCAGACTGTCGGCGGCCAGAGCAGGTTCTCCGCCCCGTTCCAGCGCGTAGGTATGTACGGTGTGCCCGTCCTCGGAGAGGGATCGGGCCAGAGCCATCTGCCTTGGGTCCCCCCCGATGACCCAGAAATTCAATCGCTGCCGCATAGGCGTTCCCTCCATATCACTTGCTGGGCCATCCTATGCCGGAGCAGAAAAGAGGGTTCGCCCCGTGTTTGCGGGGAGGGCTGACTTTCGTCGGTTTTACAGGAGAAAAAGTTTGACAGTATAAGGATTCTCGGATACACTGATTCATGGAATAGAACGGGATCGGCGAGGGCTGGTCTCAGACAAAAATCGAGAAAAGGAGACTCCGATGAATTATCAAGCAATGTACCAAGAGAAGCTGACCTCCGCAGAGGAGGCTGTGAAGACGGTCCGGTCCGGTGACTGGGTGGATTACGGCTGGTGCGTGGGGACACCCCGGGCGCTGGACAAGGCGCTGGCTGGGCGGTACCGGGAGCTGACCGATGTGAAGATCCGCGGCGGCGTTCTGTTTGAGAAGCCTGCCGTGATGCAGGTGCCCGACACAGCGGAGCACTTTACCTGGAATTCCTGGCACATGTCCGGCGTAGAGCGGAAAATGATCGCCGACGGCACCGCTTTTTATGCCCCCATGCGCTATTCTGAACTGCCTCGGTTCTACCGGGAAAACGTGAACGTGGATGTGGTCATGATCCAGGTGGCCCCCATGGACGACTTCGGCTATTTTAATTTCGGCCCCAGTGCCTCCCATTTAAAGGCGGCCTGCGACGCGGCCAAGACCGTCATTGTGGAGGTCAACCGGAACATGCCCCGGTGCCTGGGCGGCTTTGACGAGGGGGTCCATATCTCTCAGGTGGCCCACGTCGTGGAGGGGGAGAACCCCGCCATGTGGCAGCTGGGCGGCGGCGGCGCGCCCACCGCGGTGGATCAGGCGGTGGCCGATCTCATCGTCCCCCAGATCCCTGACGGGGCCTGCCTGCAGCTGGGTATCGGCGGGATGCCCAACGCCGTGGGCTCCATGATCGCCAAGTCCGATCTGAAGGACCTGGGCGTTCACACCGAGATGTACGTAGACGGCTTTGTGGATATCGCCATGGCGGGCAAGATCACCGGCGCGCGGAAGAACCTGGACCGGGGCCGCCAGACCTACGCCTTTGCCGCCGGGACCCAAAAGCTCTACGACTACCTGGCCGACAACCCCGCCTGCATGAGCGCGCCGGTGGACTACACCAACGACGTGCGGGTGGTGGCCCGGCTGGACAACTTCATCTCCATCAACAACGCGGTGGATCTGGACCTTTTCGGCCAGGTGAACGCCGAGTCCGCCGGGGTCAAGCACATCTCCGGCACCGGCGGCCAGCTGGATTTTGTGATGGGCGCATACCTCTCCAAGGGCGGCAAGAGCTTTATCTGCCTGTCCTCCACCGTGACCGGAAAGGACGGCACGGTCAAGAGCCGCATTGTCCCCACCCTGACCCCCGGCTCCATCGCCACCGATCCCCGCACCTGTGTGCAGTATCTGGTGACCGAGTAC
>OWID01000538.1_pt1 | contig 13619 bp, 15 predicted proteins | sample 1732661 | NCBI WGS metagenome assembly OWID01 (sample SAMN05065739, study PRJEB22554) | human gut metagenome | biome: ENVO:2100002; feature: ENVO:00000062; material: ENVO:00002003 | host: Homo sapiens | place: USA
GTCGTCGGCAGCGTCAGATGTGTATAAGAGACAGCTGCACCCCCACAGGCGCGGCGCTGCTGGCCCACTTCGGCCGCCGCTTCGGCCCCCAGCCCCCCATGACCGTGGAGCGGGTAGGCGTGGGCGTGGGCGCTAAGGAATTCCCCGCCGCCAACTGCGTCCGGGCTTTCTGGGGACAAAGCTGCGACCAGAACACGGAGGAGATCTGCGAGCTGGTGTGCCACATCGACGATATGACCGCCGAGGCCCTCTCCTACGCCGCCGACGTTCTCCGCTCCAAAGGCGCGCTGGATGTGGCCGTGACCCCGCTTCTCATGAAGCAGGGCCGCCCCGCCGCCGCGCTGACGGTGCTGTGCCGTCCCGAGGAGGAGGCCGCACTGGCCCGGGCCGTGCTGGCGGAGACGTCCACCCTGGGCGTGCGGACCCGCCGCTGCCGCCGGTATGTACTCACTCCCTCCGTCCGTACGGTAGAAACTGCTTACGGCCCCATGGCCGTCAAGCGGGGCGAGGGCCACGGCATCTGCAAGGAAAAGCCCGAGTACCGGGACGTAGCCCGTGTTTCCCGGGAGCAGGGACTTCCCTTCCGGCAGGTCTGGGAGGAGGTTGCCCGGGCAGCAGCAAAAACAAAGGAGGACACGCACCATGAATGAAACGCTCTGGAACCGATGTGTTGCGTTCCACGGCCACTCCTGCCCGGGTCTTGCCATCGGCTTCCGGGCAGCCACGGAGGCTCTCTCCTACCTGGGCGTGGACGGGCCCGCCGCCGATGAGGAGCTGGTGTGCGTCACGGAAAACGATGCCTGCGGCGTGGACGCGGTGCAGGTCCTCACCGGCTGCACTATGGGCAAGGGAAACCTTATCTACCGGGGCACCGGCAAAATGGCCTTTTCCTTCTACTGCCGCAACAGCGGAAAGTCGGTGCGCCTTTGCCTCAAGGCTCTGCCGGACATGGAGCGGGAGGAGCGCCGCCGCTTCATTCTGGAAGCCCCGCTGGAGCAGGTATTCTCCATGGGCGCCCCCCGTTTTCCCGTGCCGGAAAAGGCCCGTCACTTTGCCTCCGTTCCCTGCGCCGTGTGCGGCGAGATGACCGCCGAGCACATGGTGCGTCTGGTGGACGGCAAGCCCCACTGTCCCGACTGTTTTGCCCCCTATGACCGGGGCTGGTAATTTCGATCAAGGAGACCTACATGCAGACTCGAATCCTTTCCCTTTTCTTATGCCTTTTGCTGCTGACCGGCTGCGCCGCCTCCCCCGCCCCGGCGGCGGAGGAAAACGCCGGTGATACCCGCACCCTCACCGATGGCCGGGGCCGGACCGTGACGCTGCCGGAGCAGGTGGAGTCCGTGGTGTGCGTGGGCGTGGGCGCTCTGCGCTATACCACTTATCTGGGCGCCCAGGACCTGGCCGTGGGGGTGGAGCAGGACGAGCGGGACACCACCCTCTCCAAGCCCTTCAGCTACTTCAACCGGGAGCGTTTTGACGCGCTTCCCCTCACCGGTGACAACGGCGCCACCTACGATGAGGAGATCCTCACCCTCCGTCCGGACGTGCTGGTGGCCAACCTGGACGCCCAGAGCGCCGACGACCTGCAGTCCCGGCTGGGCATCCCCGTGGTGGCCATCGCCCACAACGAGGGCATCTTCGATGAAAACGCCCTGACCACCCTGGAGGTGCTGGGCCAGGTTTTCCACAAGGAGGATCGGGCCCAGGCCCTGACGGACTATCTCCTGGACGCCCAGGCAGACCTTGCCCGCCGCACCCAGGACATCCCTCAGGAGAATAAGCCCACCGTCTATGTGGGCGGCGTCTCCTACAAGGGCCACCACGGCTTTGAAGGCACGGAGGCGGGCTATGCGCCTCTGGCGGCCATCGGCGCCGTGAACCTGGCAGATGAGACCGGCCAGTCCGGCCCCTTCAACATCGACACCGAGCAGGTGCTCACCTGGGACCCGGACGTGATCTTCCTGGACTACAACGGCATGGACCTCATCCGGGAGAACTACGCCGCCGCGCCGGACTTCTACAACGCCCTCACCGCCGTCCGGGAGGGCCGCCTCTACGCCCAGATCTCCTTCCGTTCCAGCGCCACCAACGCCGAGCTTGCCCTGGCAGACGCCTACTATGCCGGCACCGTCCTCTATCCGGAGGCCTTTGCCGATGTGGACATGGAGGAAAAATTTGACGAGATCTTCTCCACCATGCTGGGCGTGGAGGATGCCTACGCCCAGTATGCGGCCCAGGGGTACGTGTTCGGCCCCATGACACTGGAGGGCTGATATGGCACCAGCGCTGAAAGATCAGGCGCCGGAGGCCTACCGCCTGCATGTTCTCCGCCACACCGCCGCCCTGGTGTTTTTGGGGGCGGTGGTGGTACTCGCCTGCGTAGCCGCCCTTTGGAGCGGCTCCTATGCAACGCCCCTTTCCCAGCTGCTGCGGGGCATCTTCGGCGCTGCGGAGGACCCGGCGGTGAACACCGTGGTGCGCTCGCTGCGTCTGCCCCGGATCTGCACAGCCCTTTTGGGCGGCGCGGGACTGGGGGCGGCGGGCTGCGTGCTCCAGTCGGTGCTGCGCAATCCCCTGGCCTCCGCCTCCACCCTGGGCATCTCCCAGGGGGCGGGCTTCGGCGCCGCCTTTGCCATCATCGTGCTGGGGGCAGGCATCCAATCCAGCGGCAGCGCTGCCGGCGGACTGACTTTCACCAGTCCTGTGACCATCAGCCTGTGCGCGTTCCTTTGCAGCATGGCCGTGTCCCTTCTGATCCTGGCGCTGTCCCGGCTGCGGTCCGTGTCCGCGGAGGCCATGGTGCTGGCGGGCGTGGCCCTCAGCTCTCTTTTTTCCGGGGCCTCCACGCTGCTCCAATACTTCGCCGACGAGGTGCAGCTGGCCTCCGTGGTGTTCTGGACCTTCGGCGATCTGGGCCGCACCACCTGGCATGAGGTGCGGATCATGGCCATCGTCGTACTGGCTACGTTTGTCTACTTCTTCCTCTGCCGCTGGGACTACAACGCCCTGGAGGGCGGCGAGCAAACCGCCATGAGCCTGGGCGTCCGAGTGGACCGGCTGCGGCTCGTGAACGTGCTTTTGTGCTCCCTCACCGCGTCGGTGGTGGTATCCTACGTGGGCGTCATCAACTTCATCGGACTGGTGGCTCCCCACCTGGCCCGGCGGCTGGTGGGCGGGAACTACTGTGTGCTGCTGCCCGCCTCGGCCCTCACCGGCGCGGCGCTGCTGGTGCTGGGGGATCTGGCCGCCCGGCAGATCCTCTCCCCGGTGGTGCTGCCCATCGGCGCCATCACGTCGTTTCTGGGGGCGCCGCTGTTTCTCTATCTTCTGTTCAAGGGAGGGAAACGCCTGTGATCTCCGTGGAGCATCTGAATTTCTCCTACCCCTGCGGACGGCAGATCCTGCGGGATATCTCCTTTGAAGCCCCCGGCGGATCGTGCCTGGCCATCCTGGGCAACAACGGCGCGGGAAAAAGCACCCTTTTAAAGTGCCTTTGCCACATCCTGCGTCCCCAGACCGGCCGGGCCATGCTGGACGGCATGGACCTTCTGACCCTGCCGCCCCGGCGCCTTGCTGAGTACGTGGCCCTCATGTCCCAGGAGCCCCCCTCCGCCCGGCTGACGGTCTACGACACACTCATGCTGGGCCGCAGGCCCTACATCCGCTGGGGCGTTGGGCAGCAGGACCGCTCGGCGGTCTCCGACATGCTCGCCCGGCTCCACCTGGAGCCTATGGCGGTGCGGTATCTGGACCAGCTCTCCGGCGGCGAGCGGCAGAAAGTGCTGCTGGGGCGGGCACTGGTGCAGCAGCCCAAGCTCCTTTTGCTGGATGAGCCCACCAGCGCCTTGGACCTGCGCAACCAGTATGAGATGCTGTCCCTGGTGCGGCGCATGTGCGCCCAGACGGGCATCACCGCCGTTCTGGTCCTCCACGACCTGAACCTGGCGCTGCGGTTCTGCGACCGGCTGCTGCTCCTCTCCGACGGGACCGTGCATGCCTGCGGCGGCGCGGAGATCATGACAAGCGAGCACATCCAGGCCGTGTACGGCATGGACGCGTCGGTGCGGACCGTGGACGGCGTGCCCGTGGTGATCCCCCATATGGCGGAGCAATAAAAAAGGCAGCGGCGCTGCCTTTTTTATTTTTTTTGAAGAAAACGACGCCGCTGCCTCGTTATAATAACAGCAAGCGACAAGGAGGTGGATGTGCGGCGTGGTATCCATCACAAATGAATCCTTTTCCCGGCTGGTGCAGCAGTATGAGCCATTGGTGTACACCATCTGCTTTCAGCTGGTGCGCGACGCCGCAGCGGCGGAGGACCTGACCCAGGATACGTTCCTCTCCGCCTACATCCACCGCTCGTCCATGCCCCCCGGGTATGAGCGACAATGGCTGGGCCGCATCGCCGCCAACAAGGCCAAGGACCACCTGCAAAGCGCCTGGAAACGGCGCACGCTGCTGCCGGGAGACGAGGCCCTTCCCCCCGGCGCGGCGCCGGCGGCGGAGGAAACGGCCCTGGCCCGGGGCGGTGCCCGGGAGATCGCGGAGCTGATCCGAAACCTCCGGGAGCCCTATGGGCAGGTGTGCAGGCTGTGCCTTCTGGAGGAGCGCACGCCGGAGGAGGCGGCTCTGGCACTGGGCAGGCCGGTCAAGACCATCCACACCCAGCTCGCCCGGGGAAAACAACTGCTGCGCACGCAGCTGGAAAGGAGCGGATCCCATGGAACTATTTGATCAACACGGCCATCTGACGGATGAAGCCCTCCGGGCGCTGACGGAAAACGCCCCCATGGACGAGCTCAGCCGGCTGGAGGTCGCCGAGCATCTGGCCTTCTGCGACCAGTGCCTGCAGCGTTACACCCTGTATCTGGCCGACCAGCCCACGCTGGTGCCGGCCCACAGCTGCCAGGAAAGTCTCTGGCGGCGCATCCGACAGCGGAGCATCCGCCTCATCACCAGCCGGTACGCCACGGCGGCCGCCGCGGTGGTGCTGGCGCTGACGGTACTCTGGGGCAGCGCCCGGCTGCCTGTCTCCGGCCTGCCGCTGTTCTCCGGGCAGGACGCCCCCATTTCCCAGCACTTTGCCGACTGGTCCCAGCACTGGAGATCTTCCATCAACGATCTTCTCTCCCGGTGCGGCGACTTCTTCGATCCCTATCACGGCCCGGATTTCCAGGCCATCCAAGGAGGTAACTCATGAGACCCAAACACGGATTCTTTCTTTTTGTCAGCTCCTGCATCCCCGGCTGCGGCCAGATGTACCAGAGCTATATGAAGCGCGGCACTTCTTTGATGATGACCTTCTTCGGCCTGTTTGCCGTCTCCGTCTTTTTGCAGATCGGGGCGCTGGCGGTCTTTATGGTGCCGGTGTGGCTCTATGCCTTTTTTGACAGCTACAACCTCCGCAGCCGCATTGCCGACGGCTTCCCCCCTGCCGACGAGATGCTCTTCGGCCTTTCCGATATGGACAGTGCCCGGGCAGCGGCCCTCTTCCGCAAGCGCCACAGCCTCATCGGCTGGGGGTTGGTTGCCCTCGGCTGCTGGACGTTTTATACCATGCTGACTGACTGGCTCTTTGAATTTTTTGGTCAGTTCTTCTACGACACCTGGTGGCTCCAACGCATCTTGGTCTACGACGTGCCCCGCCTGGTGCTGACCGTGGCCATCATCGCCCTGGGCATCTGGTTCATCCGTGGTCCCAAGCCCACCGGCAGCGAGATCCCTCCCTTTGTCCCGCCCATGGAGCCGGAGGAAGAGACGTCCGACCCCAGCGAGGAGGAGGCGCGCCATGAAGCCCAATGACACCGCACCCGCCCGGCGGGTAGGCACGTTCACCTTTGGCCTGGTGCTGGTGGCCACGGGCCTTGGCATGCTGGCGGCGCTGTTTCTTCCCCAGCTGGACCTGACGCTGCTGCTGCGCCTTTCTCCCCTGGCCCTCATCAGCCTGGGCATCGAGGTGCTGCTGGCGGCCCGGGACGGGGAACGGCTCCGCTATGACTGGGTGGGCATGCTGCTTTGCAGCCTGATCGTGCTCTCGGCCATCGCCTGGTTCTCCGTGGCGTGGTATCTTACCAACTGGCAGGATTTCCGCCACTTTTGAGAAAAACCCGTGCCCCATAAGAGGGGCACGGGTTTTCTTTTTCCACAAACCGCGGTATAATGGTGTAAAATTATCCAAAAAAGGGAGGTCTCTCATGGACGATCTCTTCTCCATGCATACCATTGCCCACATCCGCAGCGACTTCTCCACAAAATTCGGCGTGCCCCGGCAAAGCGGCCTGGTAGACGCCCTGGAGGCCCAGGTGGTCTTTACCCCGCCCTATCGCAATCCCGACGCCGTCCGTGGATTAGAGGGCTTTTCCCACATCTGGCTCATCTGGGCCTTTCATCAGGCTGTCCGGGATACCTGGTCCCCCACTGTGCGGCCGCCCCGACTGGGCGGCAACGTCCGTATGGGCGTCTTCGCCACCCGCTCCCCTTTCCGCCCCAACCCCATCGGCCTTTCCTCCGTGGTGCTGGAGCGGGTGGAGCTGACGGCAGATCTGGGCCCGGTGCTCCATGTGCGGGGCGCGGACCTGGTGGACGGCACCCCCATTTTTGACATCAAGCCCTACATCCCCTATGGAGACAGCCATCCGGACGCCGTGGGAGGCTTTGCCGCCGCCCCCGCCGGGGCGACGCTACAGGTGGTCATCCCCCCGCCACTTCTGGAGCTGGTGCCCCCGGACCGGCGGGAGGCCCTGCGGGGCGTGCTGGCCCAGGACCCCCGGCCCCACTACCAGAGCGATCCCACCCGTGTCTACGGCTTCACCTTTGCCCATCTGGAGGTGCGCTTCACCGTGGAGGAAAACGTGCTGACGGTCCGGGAGATCCTGCCCCGGCCGTAACGGATAAAGACATAAACGCAAAACAGCCATGCCGCTTTTAGCGGCATGGCTGTTTGATTGCATTCACCGGAAATACAGGGGGATGTGCTTGTGGAGCACCGCCATGACGGACGGCATCTCCTCCTGATAGGGCAGGCCCTCCCGCTCGTAGACGGCCCGGAGCCGGCGGCCCATCTGCTCTAAGCTGCGGCCTCTGGCAAGTTCCAGCTCCGCCTCCTGAAGGGGCGGCAGCGTCCCATCCAGCAGGCCCTCCACCTGGGTGCGGAATCCCTCCTGATCGCTGGCCTTGTATACCTCCACGCCGTGGTGCAGCCATCCCTCATAGACGGGGATGTCCCGCAGCACTGCGGGGATGCCGCAGGCCATGGCCTCCAGCACCACGATGCCCTCCGTCTCCTCGTGGGAGAGAAACGCGAACACGTCGCACCCGCAGTAGGCCTCCCGCAGCTCCTCCCGGCTGACGTAGCCGGGGAAGGTCACGTTCTCCGGGGCGTTTGCCAGCGCATCACGGATGACGGCGGGCACCAGCTCCGGCGCCGTGTAGCCGAACCAGAAAAACCGCACCTGGGGCATGGAGCGAGCCAGCTCCAGAAATTCCGGCAGGCCCTTGCGGGCGATCATGTGCCCCACGGAGATGACGGCCTTGTCCTGCTCCGAGAGGCCATACCGGCTGCGGAATGCCTGCCGTGCCTCCGGGATGGGACGGAAAAAGTCCGTATCCACGCCGTTGCTGAGCACATAGATAGGCCGGCGGACGCCGTAGCTCTCCAGCAGGCGGCGGGAGTACTCGGTGGGCGTCACCACCACGTTGCCGCAGTTGTAGCAAAAGCGGATCCACCGCCGGAACAGGCCGGAAAGCTGATCGGAGCCCCGGAAGGACTGGCGAAAATCCTCCTGGGTGGAGTGGCCGTAGTAGACCACCTTCTTGCCCCTGGCCCTGGCCCACAGTGCCGCAAAGGGCGAGTCGGGCAAAACCGTATTGCAATGCACCACCCGGGCGTCGGCCCGGGACTCATCCGTTACCTCCACGCCGCAGCGGCGCAGCATCTCCCGCTGGTGTTCCACCGCGCGTCCAACGCCGCTTTTTGCCACCAGCGACAGCGCGCCTGAATAAATCTGTACACCCATGTCAGGACTTCCTCTCTTTTATATTTCCGATAATCCCATAGATTTTCTATGATTTTTGCAGCACGGTTGCCGTGCCGCACCCGCACCTCAGGCGGGCAGCAGATGGCCCACAAAGCGGAACGCCGTGCTCAGCCCCAGGCTGTACAGCGCAATAGAGGCGGGCTTTCCCAGCAGAATGATGGCGGAAAAGCGGCCCAGGGTCATCTTAGTAGTGCCGGCCAGCCAGCAAAGGAAGTCGTCCGGCGCCACGGGGAAGAAAATGGCCAGGGCAAACCACCGGGCAAAGTGCCGGTTGGTCCAGCCCTCGTATTTTGCAATGGTCTCCTGCCGGAACAGCACGGAGAGGATGGGGCGGCCGTAGAGCTTCGCCAGCAAAAACGCAGCGATGGACCCCAGGCAGATGCCCACGTAGTTATACACGAACCCAAGCCACGGGCCGAACAGCAGCACGCCCGCCAGGCATCCCAGGCCGCCGGGCAGGATGGGCACCACCACCTGCACCGCCTGGAACAGGACGAACACCACCGCGCCGAAGGCCCCGAATCCGCCCACAAAGGAGCGCAGGGCGGCCTGGGAGGTGAAAATCTGCTGCTTGAAGCCATAGAAGATGAACACGCCGCAGGCGATGAGGCCCAGGAGTGTAAAAACATTGATGGTAGTCTTGTTGACGAACTTCGGCATAGGTCCCTCCTTTATGCGGCCCCGGAGGACTTCTTGCCCTCCCGGATCACCTGTTCATACAATGCTTCAGCGCGGCGGCCGAAGCTTTCGGCAGAAAACTCCTGTTGGGCCAGCGCCGCGGCGTTTCGTCCCAGCTCCTGCCGCAGCTGGGGATCGCTCAGGAAGCGGCGCAGGCACAGCTGGAACTGGGCCCCGTCCCGGAACTGCCAGCCGTTGACGCCGTCCACGATGACGCCCGCCAGGCACTCGTCCCGCAGGCACAGGGCCGGCAGCCCGCAGCTGAGGCCCTCCAGATACGTCAGGCCCTGGGTCTCGCTGGTGGAGGCGCTCACAAACAGGTCGCCTGCCCGGTAGTAATCGGGCACCTGCTCCCGGGGCACCATGCCCGCGAACCGCACCCGGTCGGAAAGCCCCAGCTCCCGGACCTGGGCCTCCAGCGCGGCGCGGTGGGGACCATCCCCTACCAGCAGCAGCCGGATGTTCTCGTCCTCCACGCCTGCCACATACCGCAAAAGCCGGTCAATGTTCTTCTCCTCCGCCAGGCGGCCGATGTAGGTCAGCACCACCGCGTCTTCGGGCAGGCCCAGACGGCAGCGCAGCGCCTGCCGCGCCTTGTCATCCGCCGTGGCGGTAAAGCGGCTAAGGTCGATGCCCGTGGGGATCACAGCGATGGGCGCTGCCACATGATACCCCTCCAGCAGCCGCCGCACCTTCTGGGTAGGTGCGATGACACAGGCCGTCTGCGCCACCACCCAGCGGGTGAAAGCAGCCACCGCTGCCCGGCCCCACCGGCGGCTGGGCGAAAAGTAATGGGTATAGTCCTCATACACCGTGTGGTAGGTATGTACCAGCGGTGCGCCTGTGGCCGCGGCCAGACGGCGTGCCATCAGGAACGTGGAAAACTCGCACTGGCTGTGGATCACGTCCGGCTGCCAGCGGGCCAGGCGCCGCATCAGCGCCAGTGCCGGCGCCGTCCGCAGCCGCACACCCGGATAGATCATCCCGGCGCTGACCGCCCCGATGTAGGTCACGTCCCCCTCCTGATAGGAATGGGCACTGTTGGAAAGGGTCAGGACCCGCACCTCATGGCCCTGCTCCGTCAGCGCCTGTTTGAGCGTCAGCACGGACGTTACCACGCCGTTGACCGTGGGGGCATAGCAATCTGTGGTCAGCAGGATCTTCATGAAGCGCACTCCTTTCCTTTACGTGGATTTTTCATCTGTATTAACTGTATTAGTACAGTTAGAATAGTGTATTCACACGCCGCTGTCAAGAGAGTTTATAAAAATTTCATAAATTTTTTCCATGTTATGTAGGCTTTATGCGCTTTACAAAGTTTTTTACTATATTAAGACGTTTCTTCCAGGGTTTCGTTACCAATAAAACGAGACAGCGTTCCATTTTTCTTCAATACCGGCAAAAAAAGGCGGCCGCTTAAAAAGCGGTCGCCTTTTTTGTGTTGGATCAGCCAGCCACCATGTTGGGCAGCCAGGTGACAATGCCCGGGAACACCGTGCACAGGATCGTCACGAAGACGATGATGAGGATGAACGGGATTACGCCGCGATACACCTCGGTGATCTTCACGTCGTCCGGCAGGATGCCCTTGACATAGAACAGAGCAAAGCCGAAAGGAGGCGTCATGAAGCAGGTCTGCAGCATGACGGCGGTGACAGCCACCAGCCACAGCCGGTCGAAGCCGAACATATCCATGATAGGCAGGAAGATGGGGAACACGATCATAACGATGCCCAGCCAGTCGATGAACATGCCCATGATGAACACGATGGTCATCATGATGGCGAAGGCGCCCCACTTGCCGATGCCCATGCCCATGACCCAGTTGGCAATGATCTGGTCGCCGTCCAGGGACATGAACACGCCGGTGAACGCAGCCGCGCCGAACAGGATGATGAACACCATGGCCGTGGTCTTGGCGGTGTCGATCAGAGAGTCCATGAGCATCTTCATGTTGAACTGCTTGTAGAAGATAGCCAGGATCAGGGAGAACAGCGCGCCCACGCCGGCAGCCTCAGTGGGCGTTGCAAAGCCGCCGAAGATGGAGCCCAGCACGCCGAAGATCAGGATCAGGGGCGGGACCAGGTTGATGAGGGAGCCGGTGATGCGCTGCTTGAGGGGCATCTCGGCCAGCTCCTGCTCGCTCATGGCCGGGCCGTAATCGGGGTGGATGTGGCAGATGATCATCACATAGATGATGTAGCACAGGCTCAGCAGCAGGCCGGGGACGATGGCGGCGAAGAAGATCTTGCCGACAGAGACCTCAGCGTAGGAGCCCATGGACACCAGCATAATGGACGGGGGGATCAGAATACCCAGAGAACCGCCGGCGCACACCATGCCGCAGGCCAGAGAGGGCTTGTAGCCGCTGCGCAGCAGGATGGGGATGGACAGCATGCCCATGGTCACCACGGAGGCGCCCACGATGCCGGTGGTAGCGGCGAACACGGTGGAAACCACGATGACCGCCAGGCCCAGGCCGCCCTTGAGGGGTCCGAACAGATAGCGGATGGACTCAAACAGGCCGTCCGCCACCTTGGAGTGGGTCAGGAAGTTGGCCATCAGCACGAACATGGGGATAGCCACCATGGAGTAGCTTTGCATCTGGTCATAGACCTTTGTCATGGCGATGGTAACACCGGCATCGCCCCAGGCGATCCAGCCCACGATCACGCCGGCGCCGCCCAGCACGAACGCCAGCTCCTGGCCCAGCACGAGGCCCACGATCATCAGACCGAACAGCAGTCCGATCATCACCACGGCCCACTGATCGGCCATGATGTTATTGGATGCGACAAAGCCCTGCAGGGCTTCCATAATTGCGGCCATTACAGGGCCTCCTTTCCGTCAGTGCCGGCCTTCTTGCCGGACGCAGCCTCCAGGATGCCCCGCACCTGCTTGAGCAGTTCGGAGACCGTCTGGATCGACAGCAGCAGCAGACCGATGAACAGGCACAGCTTCACCGGCCAGGTGGGCGGTGCCCACACAGAGTAGCCCTTTTCACCCGTGACATAGGCGTTCCAGAAGAAGCTCCAGCTGTTGGGCAGCAGGCCCGCCAGGAACGGGACCAGGAAAATGACATAGGTCACGATGTGCAGGATGTACTGGGCCATGAGGGGCAGACGGGCAAAGAGTACGTCCACCGCCACGAAGGCCTTTTTCTGGAAGCCGTAAGCGCAGATCAGGATGATGTAGCAGGCAAAGATCATGACGATGGCATCCTGCGTCCAGATCTGGGGGCTGTGGAAGAAGCGGCGCAGGATCACCTCACAGATGATGACGCCCAGAATGCCCAGCACCGCGAAGGAGAAGATGCGGCCCAGCCAGTCATTCATGGTGTCGATCACATTGCAGATACGATCGATTACTTTCATTTCTCACACCTCTTTCTCGTTTTCACACTAAAGAGGCGGATCACTCTTCAACGTTGTAGCCGAAGCCGTAGTCGCCGGTCCAGTCGCGGTAGTTGGCGGCAGCGTCGCGATAGGCCATCATGGAGTCATAGACCTTCTTGAAGTTGGGGTTGACCTCGCACTCTTCCAGATAGGTCTCCTTGCAGGTCTTGCGGATCAGCTCCATGTCCTCCTCGGGCAGGCTGGTGACGATGATGCCCTGCTCGTCGATCATCTGGTTGGTGACGGTCATGTCGTTCCAGATGTAGCGGGACAGCTGCTCGCCGCAGCACAGACGGGCGGCCATCTCAAAGGCCTTCTGGTACTCCTCGGGCAGCTCGTTCCAGGCGTCCTTGTTCACCATGACGCCGTTGACGCCGGCGGACTGATACCAGGCAGGAGCGCACCAGTAGGGAGCCACTTCCTGCAGCTTCAGGGAGTCGTCCGCCTTGGGGCCGGAGAACTCGCCGCCGTCGATAACGCCGCGCTGCAGGGACTCATACAGCTCGGAAGCGGCCACGGTGGTGATGTTGATGCCCAGCTTCTGGGCAGCACGGCCAGCCATGACGCCGCCCAGGCGGATCTTCATCTTCTGCATGTCCGCGATGGAGTTGATGGGCTTGACAGAGCGGATACCGGACTCAGAGGGGTTGGTGACCAGGGGGAAGTACTCCATGTTGTACTGGCCGTACAGGTCCTTGTAGCACTGCAGGCCGTCGGCCTCATAGATCCAGGTGTAGTAATCCAGGGCGGTGAAGTCGTCCATGATGGTGGACAGCAGCTCAAAAGCGGTGTCCTTGCCGGACCAGTAGCCGCCCCAGTCGCCGCCGCACTCGATGGTGCCGTTCTGGACGTAGTCAAACAGCTGGTTGGCGGCGCACAGCTCGCCCTCGGCGTAGTTGGTGATGGTGAAGCGGCCGCCGGTCAGCTCGCTGACCAGCTCGGAAAACCGCTGATCCACGGTGAAATGGACGTTGCCGGAGCCCCAGGTGGAACCCATCTTCCAGGTGACCACAGGCAGGTCGCTGTTGCCGCCGGCCACAGCGTTGGCGTGGGCGGTGTCCATGGTGCCGCTGTCCGTGGAGCCACAGCCGCTCAGCAGGCCCAGCGCCATGACGCCTGCCATCAGAATCGTAAGCAGTCTCTTTTTCATGTGCGTTTCTCCCTTACAAATTTCTTTACTAAATCTACAGAATTTCCGTCCTTTTTGGTGAAAATCCCACAAATCTCTTACTAATTTGTGAAATATCAAGCAAAGAAGGCCGTACAATACCCGGCGCATTTATTCATTGAATCCTGAAATAAATACGCCGGGTGTTGTCACTCGGTGGTTTTTATCAAATCACCGCATCAGTCCGGTTCCCAAAAACGTCTGATGCTTACTTCGCAGCCTTGGCGGCGCGAACGGCCTCGATCAGCAGCGGGGTGACCTTGAACAGGTCGCCGCAGATGCCGTAGTCGGCGATCTCGAAGATGGGAGCGGTCTCGTTCTTGTTCACGGCGATGATGC
>OWID01000544.1_pt1 | contig 13488 bp, 15 predicted proteins | sample 1732661 | NCBI WGS metagenome assembly OWID01 (sample SAMN05065739, study PRJEB22554) | human gut metagenome | biome: ENVO:2100002; feature: ENVO:00000062; material: ENVO:00002003 | host: Homo sapiens | place: USA
TCGACTAGTCGTCGGCAGCGTCAGATGTGTATAAGAGACAGGTGATGACCGGGATGTGGTAATGCTCCACGGTGGCCAGTTCATGGCAGTTCATGCGGAAACAGCCGTCGCCGGTGCAGAGGACCACGGGCTTGTCGGGATTGCCCATTTTGGCGCCCATGGCGGCCCCCAGCCCGAAGCCCATGGTGCCGAAGCCGCCGGAGGTGATGAGCTGTCCCGGGCGGGAGAAGTGGTAGTACTGGGCCGACCACATCTGATGCTGTCCCACGTCGGTGGTGATGATGGCATCCCCGCCGGTGACGGCCTGGATGGTCTCCAGCACCTCGTGGGGATGGAGGATGTCGTCCTTCTTGAGGGGGACCTCCTTGTGGGAAAAGACCCACTCCTTCCATTCGGGGTAGTCGTGGGGGGGCATGCCCTGGTTGAGGAGCTCCAGCACCCGGCGGGCGTCCCCGATGATGTGGTGATCGGTCTTGACGTTCTTGTCGATCTCGGAGCGGTCGATGTCGATGTGGACGATCTTGGCGTTCCGGGCGAAGGTGGCGGGGTCCAGGGCCACTCGGTCGGAGAAACGGCAGCCGATGGCAATGAGCAGATCGCACTGATCCACGGCGAAATTGGAGGCGTGAGAGCCGTGCATCCCGATCATGCCGGTGAACAGCCGGTGGCTGCCGGGACAGGCGCCGCCGCCCATGATAGTAGAGGTCACCGGGGCGTTCAGCGTCTCGAAAAACTTCCGGAATTCCGGTACGGCGCCCTTGGAGCGGATCACGCCGCCGCCCACCAGCACCAGGGGCTTTTGGGAGGCCGCGATCATATCCAGCAGCTTCTGGATGTCGCCGTGGTCGGGCTCGGGGGTCTTGAGGTCGTGGGAGGCGCGGCGGAGCATGGCGGCCAGGCGGCCGTGTGCGGCGTGCTGCTCTACGGGGAGGGGGCGGTAATCCACCTCTTCATAGGTGACGTTTTTCAGGATATCGATGAGCACCGGGCCCGGGCGGCCGGACCGGGCGATGGCAAAGGCCTCCCGGATGACGTCGGCCAGGTCCTCGGCCCGGCGCACCAGGTAGTTGCACTTGGTGATGGGCATAGTGATCCCGGTGATGTCCACCTCCTGAAAGGAGTCCTTACCGATGAGATTTTCCCCCACATTGACGGTGATGAAGACCACGGGGGAGGAGTCCATATAGGCGGTGGCGATACCGGTGGTAAGGTTGGTGGCCCCGGGGCCGGAGGTGGCGAAGCAGACGCCCACCTTGCCGGTGGAACGGGCGTAGCCGTCGGCCGCGTGGGACGCCCCCTGCTCATGGGCGGTGAGAATGTGGCGGATCTTCTCCTTGTAACCACTGCGCTCAAACTCGTCGTAGATGTTCAGAATGGTGCCGCCGGGATAGCCGAAAACGGTGTCGACTCCCTGCTCCAGCAGGCACTCCATGAGCACCTGAGGGCTTTTCATCTTCATGTGCGCGACCTCCTTTGGTAATATAATGTGGAAAAGCGGGGACCAAACAAAAGAGCATGCCTTGCGTCCCCTATAGGACGAAGGCATGCTCCGTGGTACCACCTAAATTCGCGGGCCGGGGCCCGCGCGCTTTCGACCCCGCTAACGGAGGGGAACCGTCTCGGCCTACTGACCCGGCTATGGACGTTCAGCAGAGCAGCTCACGAGCGACTTTCTACCGGTCCTGCACGGGAGCTCACACCATGGCGGGCCTGTTGTCCGCCGCCGCTCCCTCTCTGGGCTTTCGAGACCGATATACTTACCCGGTCATTGCTGTTTTTGGCGCTATTTGATATTAAACAGCATCATACAACGCCCCCGACCGTTTGTCAACCGGGAAGGAGAAAGGAGGCGGATTTTTTCTGTTTTTCTCAACGAAATGGGAAAGAGAGGAAAATAAATTTTGAAAGGTTGCACAAAAGGGAGGGCCGCCCTGTCCGCCGGGGGGATTGGAAATTTATTTACTCTAATTTTTGCGGTTTTTTTCCGTGGAAACACTGGACATTTTCGATTGGTGGGACTATTATAATAAAGATTTGATTGTACCTATCGCATCTTTGTGATAATGGTAGGGAGTCGAATCCTGGGGAGAGGCAGCCCGGTTCGCCGGACTGCCCCGGTTTCGTGCGTGAGCACGGGGCTGATCGAAAAGGGAGGGCCGCTGAACAAAGGACCGACGCGCCGTTCGGTCCCTTGTTCAGCGGTCCCAAAGACGGTTAAAGAAGAGGTTTGAAGTAATGACAGAGGTGATGCTATGAGTCATAAGTTTTATGGCGGCGTCCACCCCGCCGAGCACAAAGAGGCGACCGAGCGCAAGCCGGTCATCCCGCTGGAAGAGGCTCCGGCCCAGGTGGTAATCCCTATGTCCATGCATGTGGGCGCGCCCTGTAAGCCCATCGTGGCCGTGGGAGACGAGGTCACCGTCGGACAGAAGATCGGCGAGATCGCCGGACTTGGCGCGCCCATCCACGCCAGCGTCTCCGGCAAGGTCGTGGCCGTGGAGCCCCGGCCCCATGCCGGCGGCGGCAAGATGATGTCCGTAGTGATTGAGAACGACTTCAAGGACACCCCCTGCGAGACAATCCGGCACCGGGACAATGTGGATGTGCTCACTCCCCAGGAGATCATCGACATTGTGAAGGAGGCTGGCATCACCGGCATGGGCGGCGCGGGATTCCCCACCCACGTCAAGCTCTCCGGCGCGGTGGGCAAGGTCGACACCATTCTCATCAACGGCGCGGAGTGCGAGCCCTACATCACAGCCGACCACCGGCTCATGCTGGAGCGGGGAGAGGCGGTCCTGGGCGGCGTGAGCTTCATCATGAAGGCGCTGGGCCTCCAGACGGCCACCATCGGCATCGAGGGCAACAAGCTCGACGCCGTGGAGCACCTGAAGAGCCTGCTCCCGGCGGGCAGCGGCATCCAGATCGAAACGCTGAAGACCCGCTATCCCCAGGGCGCCGAGAAACAGCTCATCCAGCGCGTCACCGGGCGGGAGGTGCCTCCCGGCGGCCTGCCGGCCGACGTGGGCTGCACCGTGTTCAACGTGGCCACTGCCTCCGCCATCTATGACGCTGTGACCGAGGGCAAGCCCCTCACCCACCGTAACGTCACCCTGACCGGCGGCGCCATGACCCGGCCCCTCAACGTTTTTGCTCCCATCGGGACCCCGCTGGAGCACCTCGTCAAGATGGCCGGCGGCTTCAAAACGCCGCCCCAGCGCCTGCTGATGGGAGGCCCCATGATGGGAAACCCCCAGTACGACCTCACCGCCTCCATGATGAAGGGCACCAACTGCCTGCTGGCCCTGACGGACGAGGAGGCCGCCGTACAGGACGCCGAGCAGACATGCATCCGCTGCGGCAAGTGCGTCAACGTCTGCCCCATGCACCTCATGCCCCTCTACATGCGCATGTACAGCATGAAGCGGGACTGGGAGAAGGTCCAGGAGTACAATGTGATGGACTGCATGGAGTGCGGTTCCTGCAACTACATCTGTCCCGCCCGCATCCACCTGGTCCAGACCTTCCGGATGGCCAAGTTTGAGATCCGCGGCCTGCAGGCAAAACAGAAAGCAAAGGAGGCGGCGAAGGCATGAACAACGAGACCAAGCTTCTTGGGGTGGCGTCTTCCCCCCACGTCTCCTCTCCCATAGGGACCCGCACCCTGATGCTGGACGTGCTCGTGGCGCTGGTGCCCTCTCTGTGCGTAGCCGTATTCTTCTTCGGCCTCCGGGCCCTCATCGCTACCGCGATCTCCGTGGCGGCCTGCGAGGTCTTCGAGTGGGGATACCGCAAGCTGTTACATAAGACCAACACCAACGGGGACCTGTCCGCCGCCGTCACGGGCGTGCTGCTGGCTTTTGTCTGCCCTGTGACGCTGCCCTACTGGATGCTGATCATCGGCGACTTCTTCGCCATCGTGGTGGTAAAGCAGCTCTTCGGCGGTCTGGGCAAGAACTTTGTGAACCCCGCCCTGGCGGGGCGCGCATTCCTGATGCTCAGCTACCCTGTGGCCATGACCACGTGGGCCGCGCCGGGCCAGCGGGTGGGCCTCCTCTCCGCCGCTGATGCCGTGACCGGCGCCACTCCCCTCTCCGCCGACTTTATGCACCAGGGCCTTCTGCCGGAGGGCGTGAGCCTCCAGAACATGTTCGTCGGCAACATCGGCGGCTGCATGGGCGAGATCTCCGCGCTGCTCCTGCTGTGCGGCGGCGTATATCTGGTCGTCCGCGGCGTGATCCGACTGCGTGTCCCCGTGGCCTTTATCGGCACCGTGGCCGTGCTCACCTTCCTGTTTCCCATGGGCGGCAACGACCGGCTCACCTGGATGCTCTATGAGGTCCTGGGCGGCGGCCTGATGCTGGGTGCCATCTTCATGGCCACCGACTATGTCACCAGTCCCACCACCCCCGTGGGCGAGATCCTCTTCGGCATCGGCTGCGGCCTGCTCACCGTGTTCATCCGCTACTTCGGCGGCTACCCCGAGGGCGTCTCCTATGCCATCCTTATCATGAACGCCTGCGTGTGGCTGCTGGATAAGGTCAAGCCCCCCCGTTTCGGCCTCACCAAGGAAATGAAGGAGAAGCAGAAGGCGGCCAAGAAAGCTGCAAAGGAGGCGTCTGCGTCATGAGTGAGACTGTTGCTGTGACAAAGAAAAAGGAACCCGGTATGGCGCAGCTCGTGATCGTGCTTTTTGCAATCAGCGCCATCACCGCCCTTTTGCTGGGCCTGGTGAATATGATCACCGCGCCCCAAATTGCAATTAACAACCAGAAAAAGACTGACGACGCTATGGCCGCTGTACTGCCTGCGGACAGCTACACCCAGGTGGAGTATACCGGCGGCAACGCTTTGGTCACCGCAGTCTATCAGGCCGGAGATGCGGGTTATGTGGTCCAGGTGGCTCCCTCCGGATTCGGCGGAAACTTGGATATCATGGTGGGCGTGGGAACTGACGGCACCTGTACCGGTGTATCCATCATTTCCCACTCTGAGACCTCTGGCCTGGGTGCTAACGCCACCAAACCCGCCTTCCGCGACCAGTTTGTGGGCAAGAGCGGCACCGTGGCGGTGGAGAAGGACGGTGGAGATATTGTGGCTCTTACCGGCGCCACCATTACCTCCCGTGCGGTGTCGGACGGCGTGACCGCCGCGCTGGAAGCCGCCGGAAGCATGGGTTAAGGAGGTAGGCCGAAATGAATGTGAAACAGCAATTGAAGGAAGGGCTTATCACCCAGAACCCTGTTACTGTCCAGTTGCTGGGCATGTGCTCGGTGCTGGCCATCACCACTACACTCTTTAACGGCATCGGCATGGGCCTGAGTGTGCTGGTGATCCTCACCCTGTCGAATATCTTTATTTCCCTGTTGCGGAATATCATCCCCAGCAAGGTGCGTATTGCCTGCTACATCGTGGTGATCGCAGGCTTCGTTACCATGGTGGATCTGTTCCTGAAGGCATTTGTCCCCGCGCTCTCCGAGTCTCTGGGACTCTTTATCCCGCTGATTGTCGTCAACTGCATCATTCTGGGCCGCGCTGAAGGATTTTCCTCCAAGAATGGCGTGGCAGCCTCCGCGCTGGATGGCGTGTTCCAGGGCCTGGGCTATACTATGGTGCTGGTGATCATGTGTATTATCCGTGAGTTCCTGGGCAACGGTACCTTTGGCGGCGGCATTCTCAATGGCGGAGAGGGCGTCCGTATCCTGCCCGAGAACATCCCCGCACTGGGCATGATCCTCCCCGTGGGCGGTTTCCTGACGCTGGCCTGCGTCATTGCCGCCATGCAGTACTTCCTCAGCAAGCCCAAGAAGACCGAGAAGAAAGAGGAGGTGGCCAAATAATGGAGCTTCTTACCACACTCTTCAGCGTCTCTCTGGGGGCCATCCTGGTCAATAACTTTATTTTTGCCCAGTTCCTGGGCATCTGCCCGTTTATGGGCGTGTCCAAAAAGGTGGACACCGCTCTGGGCATGGGCGTGGCCGTTATCTTTGTCATGGGCGTGGCCTCCGCCGTGTGCTGGCCAATCAATAATTACATTCTGATTCCCAACAAGCTGGTATTCATGCAGACCGTGACCTATATTTTGGTCATAGCCTCCCTGGTACAGTTCGTGGAGATGTTCCTGCAGAAGGCTGTGCCTACTCTGTATCAGGCGCTGGGCGTCTATCTGCCTCTGATCACCACCAACTGCGCCGTGCTGGGTGTGGTGTTGCAGAATACCCAGAACAGCTATGACTTTATCACCAGTGTAGTTTACGGCATCACCGGTGGTATTGGGTTCCTCATTGCTATCGTGCTCTTTGCCAGTGTGCGGGAGCGCCTGGATGTGACGATGGAGTGTCCGAAGGCCTTTGAGGGATTCCCCATCGCCCTGATCACCGCCGGCCTGCTGGCGTTGGCCTTCATGGGCTTCTCCGGCCTGAAAGTTGTTTAAGGGAGGAGGCAAACTGGTATGAATACTGTAATTATGGCCGTTGTGGTCCTGGGCGTTATCGCTGCGATATTTGGACTGATTCTGGCCTATGCCTCCAAGGTGTTTGCCGTGGAGAAGGACCCCCGTGAGGAGGCCATTGCGGGCTGCCTGCCCGGCGCCAACTGCGGCGGCTGCGGCTTCCCCGGCTGTGCCGGCTACGCCGCTGCCGTGGCTGCTGGTAAGGCCCCTGTCAACGCCTGCGCCGCCGGCGGCGAGGCTGTGGCTGCCCAGATCGCTGAGATCATGGGCGTGGCTGCGGGCGCCACGGTGAAGCACATTGCCGCCGTGCACTGCTCCGGCTGCGGCGTGAACTACACCAAGTACAATTACCAGGGTGTGCACGACTGTCTGGCCGCCTCCCGGCTGCCCGGCGGCGGCCCTCTGGGCTGCGACTTCGGCTGCCTGGGGATGGGCACCTGTGAAAAGGTCTGCCCCTTCGACGCCATCCACGTGAAAAACGGCGTGGCCGTGGTGGATGAGGACAAGTGCAAGGCCTGCAACAAGTGCGTGGACGCGTGCCCCCGCCACATCATTGCCCTGGAGCCTTACAAGACCAAGAAGCATGTGGAGATCCCCTGCTCCTCCAAGGCCAAGGGCCCCGTGGTCACCAAGGTGTGCACCAACGGCTGCATCGGCTGCTCCCTGTGCGCCAAGGCCTGTCCCAAGGAGGCCATCACCGTTGAGAACTTCCTGGCGAAGATCGACTACGACAAGTGCATCGGCTGCGGCATCTGTGCTCAGAAGTGCCCCCGCCACCTGATCACGGTGGACGGCGTGGTGCCCGAGATCAAGAAGCCCGCCGCTCCTGCGGCCCCCAAGGCTGCTCCCGCTGCGGCTTCCAAGGCTGAGTCCGCCCCTGCGGCTCAGGCGGAAGAGACTCCTAAGGCGGAGTAAGAAGCCAAGAAAAAAGCTCCGGTATCCTGAAGGATACCGGAGCTTTTTTGCATTTGAAAGTGACAAGCGGCATTTCACTAAAAGGCGGCGACCACGCCGCCGTCGTTGGCGTAGACGGTTGTGACTCCCCGGGCGTCTGTGATGAGAACATCACGAAAGCGGCAGGATTTCATCACCAGTTCCCGCACATAGAAGGCCCGTTCCGGGTTGTTGCAGTGAACCAGGTAAAGGGTGCGCCCCACATGCCCCGGGTCGGCCGCCATCAGAGAGACCATCTTGGACAGTGCCTGCTTCACGGACAGCGCCTGCCCCACCTTTTTGATCTCGCCCTCGTGGGTGGCTCCCATCAGAAGCTTGATCCGCAGTGTCTCGGTCACCAGGGACAGCAGCCCGGCCAGGCGGCCGTTTTTCCGCAGGTGATCAAGATCCTCCAGCACAAAGTAGGTGGTCATGGAGGCAATAAAACGGGTGGTCTGATCCACCACGGTGGCGAAATCCAGACCCCCGCCGGCCAATTCCAGGAGCTTCATGGCAACAGCCACTTCGCCGGAGGCGGCGGAACAGGAGTTGAAGATGTGAATATGAGTCTCCGGGTGTTCTTCCAGATAAAGCGCCCGGGCCTGGGCCGCCGAATTGTGGGATCCGGAGAGAAGCGCGGAGAGCGTGACAACATAGATATCGCCGCCCTCGCACTGGTCGAAGGCATCCAGATACTGGGCAGGGGAGGGGCAGGCGGTCTTGGGCGGCTCCTTGTTTTCCCGCATGAGCCACAGAAGGTGGGTCTGATCGAAGGTGTCGTCATCCACAATGTCCTCCCCCCCCAGAGTCAGAGTGAGGGGGACCCGCAGGAAAGACCCCTGACGGAACTGGGCGGAGGTCAGATCGCAGCAGCTGTCCACAACAATTTTAAAACTCATAGTTGCAATCTCCAAAAGTGGTTTTTAAAATTACATTCCTGCCGGTATTGTATCATGGTGAAGAAAAAAAGTAAAGAGGCGAGATGGAAGGGGAGCGTTAAAAATCTTCCGGGTATTCTGCTTTCAGCTCCTCCATCAGCTTGCGGTCGGTTTTGGAGGAGAGGTCCAGCTTTTCGTACATGTCGCTCCGGCGGCGTTTGGTGCGGAGAATGGCCTGCTTGCGCCGCCATTTGGCGATGAGGGCGTGATTGCCGGAGAGGAGGATGGCGGGGACCTTTTTGCCGTGCCACTCCTCAGGGCGGGAGTACTGGGGATATTCCAGCAGGCCGTTCCAGTGGCTCTCGTTTTCAAAGCACTCGGGATCGGGAAGCACACCGGGGATCAGGCGGCTCACCGCGTCGGCCACCGCCATGGCCGGGATCTCGCCTCCGGTGAGGACGAAGTCTCCCAGGGAGAGCTCTTCATCCACGCACTCCTCGATAAACCGTTCGTCAATCCCCTCATAGTGACCGCAGACCAGGATCAGATGATCGTATTCCGCAGCCAGGCGTTTGGCATCGGCCTGACAGAAGGTGTGCCCGGCGGGGGAAAAGTAGATGGTGTGCCCCGGACCAAGGGTGTCCACCACGTGCTTCCAGCACTGGTAGAGGGGATCGGCCTGCATCACGGCGCCCCGCCCGCCGCCGTATGGATAGTCGTCCACCTGTTTTTGCTTGTTCAGGGTGTAGGTGCGGATTTGATGCGTTTCGATGCGGAGATAGTCCCGTTCCTGCGCCCGGCCCAGAATGGACTCGGAGAGCACGTCGCCCACCGTCTCGTCAAACAGGGTCAAGATGTCGATCCGATACATCAGCTGTCCATCCCTTCGATCAGCGTTACCCGGACGCAGCCCGCATCCACATCGATTTCCTTGACGAAGGCATCCACGGCGGGGATCATATATTCTTTTCCCCCGCCCCGCACCACATATACCTCGTGGGAGGGCGGCGTGAGGATGTCCTGAATCATTCCAAGCTCCGCGCCGGTGGCGGCGTCCAGCACGGTGAGACCCATGAGGTCTGCCAGAAAGTGGCGTCCCTCGGGGAGCTTCACGCCGGTGCGGTCGATGGAGAGAACCTTTCCCTTGAGGCGCATGGCCGCCTCCACGCTGTCCACACCCTCTAGGGCGGCCAGCACCATGGTTTTGTGGGGCCGGGCGCCCAGCAGGCGGACCGGTTTGCCGTCCAGATAGACGGTGTCGAACCCGCAGAGGAACTCGGGCCCGTCTCCCCAGGGCAGGATCTTGACCTCACCCCGGACGCCGTGGGTGTTGACGATCTCCCCGGCCTCTAAAAATCGCTGCTTCATTGCTGACTCTCCTTCGTATATGAAAAAACGGCGGGGACCAAGACCCGCCGCTTCTCAATCGGTGATTTCCACGGAGACCCGGGTCCCCTGGCGCTGACCCGCAGAGCGCATAAGCACACGGATCCACTTGGCGATCCGGCCCTGACGGCCGATTACCTTGCCCATGTCCTCAGAGGCGACCCGCAGTTCCAGCGCTGTCTCGCCGTCGCCGATGTGCTCGGTGACCGATACCTGATCGGGGTAGTCCACCAGGTTTTTGGCGACATAAGTGAGGAGCTCTTTCATTTGGACATCCTCCCCGATTAGATGGCGCCGGCTTTTTTCAGCAGAGCCTTGACGGTCTCGGTGGGCTGAGCGCCGGTCTTGATCCAGGCCTGGGCGCGCTCGGCGTCCACCTTCAGGACCACGGGCTCCGCCACGGGGTCATAGGTGCCGATCTCCTCGATGAAACGGCCGTCCCGGGGATAACGGGAATCAGCCACCACGATGCGGTAGAAGGGGGCCTTCTTAGCGCCCATACGGCGCAGACGGATTTTAACCATGTTATTTTCACCTCCATAAGAAATATCATTGGAATATCTGGAAACGCCAAAAGACGCTTGCCAACAAAATCAGAAGGGGAAGCCTTTCCCCATGCCCATTCCGCCCATGCCGCCGAGGCGGCCCTTTTTGGCCAGTTTCTTCATGCGCCCGCCGGTCATCTGCCGGGTCATCTGCCGCATGGCCTCAAACTGCTTGAGCAGCCGGTTCACATCCACCACCTGCACGCCCGCGCCCGCGGCAATGCGCTTTTTGCGGCTGTTATTCAGGATGGAGGGCTCCTCCCGCTCCGCGGCGGTCATGGAGAGGATGATGGCCTCGGTGCGGCCCAGGGCTGACCCGTCTATGCTGGCCCCCTCCAGGGCCTTGGCGTCCACGCCGGGGAGCATCCCGGCAATGTCGCTGAGAGAGCCCATATTCTTCACCTGGACCAGCTGATCGTAAAAGTCGGCCAGGGTGAATTTGTTCTTGCGGAGTTTCTGCTCCAGCTCCTGCGCCTTTTTCAGATCGAAGTTCTGCTGGGCCTTTTCGATGAGGGAGAGCATATCGCCCATGCCCAGGATCCGGGAAGCCATCCGGTCGGGGTGGAACACATCAACCTGATCCAGCTTCTCTCCCATGCCCACAAACTTGATGGGCTTTCCGGTCACGGCCCGGATGGAGAGAGCCGCGCCGCCTCGGGCGTCGCCGTCCAGCTTGGTGAGCATCACGCCAGTGAGGTCCAGCGCTTCGTCGAAGTTCTTCGCGGCGTTCACTGCGTCCTGACCGATCATGGCGTCCACCACCAGCAGGATCTCGTGGGGGGAGACGGCATCCTTGATGTTCTGGAGCTCCAGCATCAGGGCCTCATCCACATGGAGCCGGCCGGCGGTGTCCAGAAACACCATGTCGTTGCCGTGCTTTTTGGCGTGCTCCACTGCCGCTTTTGCAATGTCCACCGGGTCGATCTGCCCCATCTGGAACACGGGGATGTCCAGCTGTTTCCCCACCACCTCCAACTGCTCGATGGCAGCGGGGCGGTAGACGTCGCAGGCGGCCAGCAGAGGACGTTTCCCCTGCTTTTTCATCAAACCGGCCAGCTTGGCACCGTTGGTGGTCTTGCCGGCGCCCTGGAGGCCCACCAGCATCACCACCGTGGGCGGCTTGGAGGAGATGGTCAGCTTGGCGTCCTCACCGCCCATGAGGGCAGTGAGCTCCTCGTTGACGATCTTGACGATCATCTGGGCGGGGGTCAGGCTTTCCAGCACATCGCTGCCCACGGCCCGCTCCGAGACCTTGGACACAAAATCCTTGACCACCTTATAGCTCACGTCGGCTTCCAGCAGGGCCATCCGGATCTCCCGCATGGCCTCCTTGACGTCGGACTCGGTGAGACGGCCCTTGCCGCGGAGCTTCTTAAAGGCGTTGGACAGTTTTTCGGTCAGTCCCTCAAAAGCCATGGGCTCACTCCTGCTTCAGCTTGTCCAGTACGGCCTTCACCCGGGTGGTGAGGGCCTCGATCTCTTCGTCCTGCCCCACTGCGTCATTGCGGCGGGCAATGGCTTCCACGTCGGCAAGGACCTCCTTGAGCTGGTCCTGCATGAGATGGAAGCGGCGAATGATCCCGGTCTTATCCTCCAGCTCCGTGAGCGTGGCTTCCGCTCGGACGATGACGTCCCGGACGCCCTGACGGGAAATGCCGTAGTTTTCCGCGATCTCGGAGAGGGAGAGATCCTCGTTGTAGTAAAGGTCGTAGAACTCTTTCTGGCGGTCAGTGAGAATGTCGCCATAGAAGTCGTATAAAAGCGCCATGCGGTATGCCTGGTTTTTCACGCTGAGCCACCTCCTAAAATGTAAAGTTCATTAGCTTTACAACACTATTATCATACAATATTTTGACCTGGTTGTCAAGGGAAAATCCCTGCAGGGCGGCATTTTTCTTCTGCCGGGCGGGGAGCATGCTCAGTCCGCAGTGCCGGAACGGCCGGAAAGAGGCGGGATGGCCCCGATCACAGACAAAAAGTCGCCGATGGAAAACCGGGTGCAAAAAGCGTCCTGGAGCAGATCCAGGTTCCCGGCGGAGTGTTCCGTCTCCAGGCAGAAACGGCGCAGAAGATCAGGAAAGGAGCCTCCGCCGTCTTGGGAAGCGGACAGCAGACAGACAGAGGCGGTGGCAAATACGACAAACTCGCCCCAGGAGAGTGCGTCACCGTCCCAGACCGCCCGCAGCCAGTGGCGGTAGAGGAAGTAGACGGCTGCCCGCTCTGCCAGGCGCTCCGGCGGTCCCTGAGCGGGCAGTGTCCCGGCAGAGAGCCGGTGGGCGGCCTCCGAGAGCAGATCGGTCCAGTCTTGGCGGAGGTGTTCCTGTTCCATCAAAAGAGTCAGGCAACAGTCGGCTCCTCCACACCCTGGCCGCAGCGGAGGCAGAGACTCTGGGGGGGTCTCCTCATAAAGGGCACAAAGTGCTTGAACCGCTTCCGGTGCCCCATTGTCGAGAAGGAGCTGGAGCTCATTGGAGAAGAGCAGGAGCAGCTCCAGCCGGCGCTCCAGCGGCAGACTCCGTCTGCGGAGCAGGCGAAGGGCAGTCTCCCGGGCGGCGAGCAGAGGCGCCAACAGCGGGGGCGCCTCTTCCGCGGGGATCTCCGGTGTGGACTGAGCGAGCAGCGTGAGATCCTCCGCCAGCACCAGCCGGGCCGCCTCCGGGCAGGAGGCGCAAAGACCCGCTTCCCGCAGAGGACCGTAATCGTTGAAAAAACGGGGGTGGGTGCGGCAGATGAGGCCGGTGTGCGATTCGCCCAGCTCCTTCTGGATGCGGCAGAGCCCGTCCTCGTCTAAAAAAGGACAGAATCGTCCCTTGAGGGGGAAGCATAACACCCCCTCTTCGTCCTGCCTCAGCGCGCGGCGCAGCTGTACCCCGAGCGGTCCCGGGAGCGTGGCATACTCGGCGGCGGTGTCGCTGTCGATGGGAACTTCCCAATCGGCGCAGCAGGTGTGGGGGCAGTTTCCAGCCAGACAGTGAAAGGCGGAAAAGCAGGATGGAATGTGCAGATCCATGTGGCAGCTCCTTTCTGCCCCCATCAGCAGACGGCAGATTTATTTTATCATAATCCTCACTGGGGAGTTTGACAAGCGCTCTGTCGGGAGATACGTAAAAACGGTCCCGCGCAGTTTTCCAAATGATACCGAAAAAAAGCCCGCATAGGGAAAAGAAACCTGTGGATACTAAGGATTGTCAATTGAATCGACCGCAGGAGGAGACAAAATATGAAAGCGACCGGAATCGTGCGGCGGATCGACGACCTGGGGCGGGTGGTCATCCCCAAGGAGATCCGCCGCACC
>OWID01000545.1_pt1 | contig 13474 bp, 12 predicted proteins | sample 1732661 | NCBI WGS metagenome assembly OWID01 (sample SAMN05065739, study PRJEB22554) | human gut metagenome | biome: ENVO:2100002; feature: ENVO:00000062; material: ENVO:00002003 | host: Homo sapiens | place: USA
ACCGAGACCCTCACCGGCATCCCCTCCATCATCTACGGACTGGTGGGCATGCTCATCTTCACCCCCCTGCTGGGCAAAAGCCTGCTGGCGGGCGCGCTCACGCTGGTCATCATGACCCTGCCCACCATCGTGCGTACCACCCAGGAATCCCTGAAAACCGTGCCCGCCTCCTATCGGGAGGGGGCGCTGGGCCTGGGGAGCGGAAAGTGGCATATGATCCGTACCATCGTGCTGCCCTGCTCCATTGACGGCATCGTCACCGGCTGTATCCTGGCCATCGGACGGATCGTGGGCGAATCCGCCGCCCTTCTCTTTACCGCCGGCTTCGCCCATGCCCTCAACGGCTTCTTCACCGGGCTCACCAGCTCCGGCGCCACACTGACCGTGGCCCTTTACGTCTATGCCAAGGAACAGGGAGAGTTTGAGGTGGCTTTCGCCATCGCCGCCATCCTTATGATTCTCACCCTCATCATCAATCTCGCCGCCAATTTTGTGGGCAAAAAGCTCAAGCAGCGGCAGGGATAGGAGGTTACGTTATGGAAGCAATCTTATCGGCCGGGAATCTGGACCTCTATTATGGGCAGACCCAGGCGCTGAAGGGCGTCAGCATCGACATTCCGGCGCGGGAGGTCACTGCCCTCATCGGGCCATCCGGCTGCGGCAAGTCCACCTTCCTCAAGACGCTGGACCGGATGAACGACCTGGTGCCGGGCGTCACGATTACCGGCAGCGTGCAGTACCGGGGCAAGGAGATCTACGCCCCCGACGTGGACGTGACCTGGCTGCGCAAGCAGATCGGCATGGTGTTTCAGAAGCCCAATCCCTTCCCTATGTCCATCTATGACAACATTGCCTACGGGCCCCGGACCCACGGCATCCGGAACAAGGCCAAGCTGGATGAGATCGTGGAGCGCTCCCTGCGGGGCGCGGCCATCTGGGATGAGGTCAAGGACAGGCTCAAAAAGTCCGCGCTGGGCCTCTCCGGCGGCCAGCAGCAGCGCATCTGCATCGCACGCGCGCTGGCCGTGGAGCCGGATATCCTCCTGATGGACGAGGCGACCTCCGCGCTGGACCCAATTTCTACCTCAAAAATCGAAGATTTGATTGCAGATTTGAAAAATTCCTATACAATAGTAATTGTAACCCACAACATGCAGCAGGCCACCCGTATCTCCGACAAGTGCGCCTTCTTCCTGCTGGGCGAGCTTATCGAATATGGAGATACCAGCCAGCTCTTCTCCGTCCCGAAGGACAAGAGGACAGAGGACTACATTACGGGCCGTTTCGGCTAAGGAGGGCATGAGCACATGAGAAAAACATTTGATGCGGAACTGCTGGAGCTCAATGAGGCGCTGACGGCCATGGCGCGTACGGCTCAGGACGCCATCGATGTAGTGACGGAAAGCCTCTCCACGGACGACGAGGCCCATGCCAAGGCGGCCATCGACATGACGGCCTCCATGGACCAGATGGAGCGGGATATTGAGAACCGCTGCCTCCAGCTCCTGCTGCGGCAGCAGCCGGTGGCCCGGGACCTGCGGGCCATTTCAGCGGCCATGAAGATGGTCACTGACCTCCAGCGCATCGGCGACCAGGCGGCCAATATCGCAGAGATTTCCCTGCTGTTCTCCAGGCAGGGGGAGGTCAAGGTGCCTCAGGACATCGGTGTGATGGCCTGCAAGGCAGGGCTCATGGTGCGGCAGGCCATTTCGTCCTATACCGGGCGGGATGTGGAGACCGCCCACGCCGTGGTCAACCTGGACGACGAGGTGGATGAGCTCTTCCGGAAGATCAAGGGGGACCTGATCAACCAGGTGGCGGACAACCTGGACGAGGCGGATCTTTCCATCGACTTTATCATCATTGCAAAGTACTTGGAGAGGATCGCCGACCACGCGGTTAATATCGCCCAGTGGGCGATATTCTGCGTCACAGGAGAGCTCTGAGAAGCGCGAAGGCGAGCGGAGCAGCCAAACAGTGAAGTTTACAGACGGCGCCGGAACAGGTCCGCACCGCGGACCTGTTCCGCCTTTTGAACCGTCAAAATAGCGGCGCTCCGGCGGCGGTGGAGCGCCGCGAGAGAAAAGGGAAGCATGAGGAGGACGAGACAATGCCAGAGACCATTGTGATCATTGAGGATGATGAGAGCATCCGGGAGATGCTGCGCTACTATTTTCGTTCCGTGGGGTATGAGGTGGGCTGCTTTGAGTCGGGCGAGGCCTACTTTGAGACGGGCGGGGAGCTGAAGCCATCCCTCTTCATTCTGGATATCATGCTGCCTGGCATGGACGGTCTGGAGATCCTCCGCCGTCTCCGGGCCGACGCGGACCTGGGGGATGTGCCGGTCCTGATGCTCACCGCAAGGACCTCCGAGATGGATAAGGTCAAGGGCCTGGAGGGCGGGGCAGACGACTATGTGGTCAAGCCCTTCGGCATTATGGAGCTTCAGGCCAGGGTCAAGGCGCTGCTCCGCCGCACCGGCCGGCCCAGGAGCGAGGCGGTCATCACCTGCGGCGACCTGGAGATCGATCCGGCCGCCAGAGAGGTGCGGAAAAACGGCGCCCTGGTGGAACTTACGTATAAGGAGTTTGAACTGCTGCGCCTCTTGGCCTCGCGGCGCGGCATGGTACTCACGCGGGACGATATCCTCCAGGCGGTGTGGGACTACGACTTTGCCGGCGAGACCCGCACAGTGGATATGCATGTGAAAACCCTCCGCCAGAAGCTGGGAGACGGTTATATCCAGACTGTTCGTGGCGTGGGTTATAAAATGCCGTGATGAACGGCTATCTCTGATTTGGGATGGGGGCCTTTTCTGTGAAAAGACGTTTGACTACTTATTTCTTACTCATTGCCACCTTGGGGATCGCGCTTTCCAGCGCCTTTGGGGTCTGGGTCTACCGGGACCGGGAGCTCTCTTCCGCCCGGCAGACTCTGGTAGAGCTGCTGAACCTGATGGACGCCCAGAACTATTATACGGATGCTGAGGCTTGGTCGCAGCAGCTCCACACCGCCGCGCCGGACAAACGGCTGACCATTATCTCCCCGGAGGGCGAGGTGCTCTCCGACACCTATGGGCAGGTTACGGAGAACCACGCGGACCGGCCCGAGTTCCAGTCCGCGCTTGCGACCGGCTGGGGCGAGGCGGAGCGTAAGTCGGACACCACCGGCGAGATGCTCCTCTATGAGGCGAAACAGTTCACCGATGGGAACGTGGGGCGCCTCTCCATGCCCATCTCTTCAGTGAACGCCCTGGTTCTTCAGGGCCTGGTCGGATTCCTGGCGGCCGCAGTCGTGGCGCTGGTCCTCATGCTTGTACTGGCCCGAAAGCTGGCGGACCACACGGCCCAGCCCCTGGAGCAGAAGGAGGAGGAGCTGGAGCAGGAGGGCGAGAAGCTCCAGACCGTGCGGAGCGAATTTGCCGCCAATGTGTCCCACGAGCTCAAGACCCCCCTGACCAGCATCAAGGGCTTTACCGATATGATGTCCTCGGGCATGGTGAAGGACCCGGAAGATCAGAAACGCTTCATCACCATGATCGGCGTGGAGGTGGACCGGCTCATTGAGCTCATCAACGACGTGCTGAAGATCTCCGAGCTGGAATCCGTGGTCATGCCCCAGTCCGACGACCGGGCAAACGTGCTCTCGGTGGCGGAGGAGTGCCGCGCTGCGCTGGGACAGATGGCCGAGGCGGCAAAGATCAGTGTCAACCTCTCCGGCGACAATGCCGAAGTGGCGGTGGCACCCGGCCGCCTGCGTGAACTGCTTACCAACCTGATGGAGAACGGCATCAAATACAATGAGCCCGGCGGACGGGTGGACGTGCAGGCGGCGCAGCGGGACGGAAAGGTGGCCATTACCGTCTCCGATACCGGCATTGGGATCCCCAAGGAGAGCCGGGAGCGGGTCTTTGAGCGGTTTTACCGGGTGGACAAGGGGAGAGCGCGCAAGACCGGCGGCACCGGATTGGGGCTTTCCATCGTCAAGCATATTGTGCTCCTCTACGGGGGAACCATTTCCCTGAAGAGCGAGCCGGGCAAGGGGACGGAGATCACGGTCCTGTTTCCCGCCGTCCGGTAGAGAAAACGCATGAGAAAGCGGCACAGCTTAAGCTGTGCCGCTTTTGCTCTGCACGGAGAGAGGACAGGCCGCGCATAAAAAACTATGGTTTCCGCCAGCGGGCGCCGAGAAAGGTCGCGGCGAGCATCAAAAGAAACGCGGCGCAATAGGCGGAAAATACGGAGTGGCTCCAGGGTGTCAGGGTAAATCCCAGGTTCATCAGCGGCAAATAGTAAAGCTGCGTCCAAAGACCGGCCGGATTACTCCAGTAGGCACCCAAGACGAGCTCCTGCACGCCGACCAGAATCAGGTCGATCCCTGCCGCGAGGTTGAGACAGACGGCCAGGGTACGGACGCCTGCTACACGGGGCCTGACAAAGAAAGCGATTGCCCCCCAGATCAGCAGAAACAGGATCGCAATCAAAGAAAAGGGCGGCAAAACGTCCGGATAAGCCAACATAGCCCAGTTCATCAGTCCGCCGACCGCAAAGGGAAGGAGCCCCAAGAGAAACAATAAGAGCGGCATACCATGCCCACCTTTCCCGATTTCCGGCATCCGTTGTGCCGCCGGCCTCTTGAACGAAAGAAGTGCGGCAGGCGCTGGGAACTGTCCCAAGGTGAAGACATGATATCAAATGCGGGGGAGCCCTGTCAACGGCGCAGGGGGGGAATTTATGCGGTGAATGGAAACCTGCGTAATATTTGCAGCTCCGGCGGAAAATTTTCCGCCGGAGCTATATTTTTTCATCCACCTGCCATACTAACCGCATCAAGGAAAAGGCAGGCAGAAACCATGGAAACCTTTTGGATCAAGCCCAAACTCTATTTTGGACCGGAGCCCATGGACGCGCTGGACCGGCTGGCCGGGAAGAGGGTCCTCATCGTTACAGACGCGTTCCTGGCCTCTTCCGGTCTCCTGGACCGGGTAAAAAACCGCCTCACCGGGGCAGTGGAGATCTTTGACCAAGTAGAGCCGGACCCCTCCCTCCGCCTGGTGGCCCAGGGGGTGCGGATGCTGCGGGACTTCGGGCCCGACGCGGTGGTGGCCTTCGGCGGCGGTTCCCCGATGGACTGCGCCAAGGGAATGTGCTGGTTTTCAGGCCGCCACCCGCCCCTGTGGTGTATTCCCACTACGGCGGGGACCGGCAGCGAGGTCACCTCCTTCGCCGTCCTCACAGACACGGACCAGGACGTCAAATATCCGCTGGTGGAGGAGGACCTTCTGCCGGAGGCGGCCATACTGGACGCCTCTCTGCTGGAGGGGGTGCCGCCCCATGTCACCGCCGACACGGGCATGGACGTGCTCACACACGCGGCGGAGGCTGTCGCGGCCAAAGGCGCCAGTCCCTTCTCCGACGCTCTGGCGGAGAAGGCATTCGCGCTGGCCTACCGCCGCCTGCCGGAAGCCCACGCCGGAAGCCGGGAGGCCAAGCAAGACATGCTGTTGGCCTCCTGTATGGCAGGTATGGCCTTCAATGCCGCCGGGCTGGGGGTCTGTCATTCGATGGCCCACGCCTTGGGCGGGCGGTTCCACGTGCCCCATGGGAGGCTCAACGCGCTGCTGCTGCCCGGCGTGATCCAATTCAACGCCGCGGAGCAGGCAGCGGCGGAGAAATATGCCCGCTTGGCCAAGCTCTGCGGCCTGGCGGCAAACCCCAGGGCCCTGGCGTCGGCGGTGACTCGTCTTCGGTCCGGGCTGAAGATCCCTCTCAAGCTCCCGGTACCGGCACAGGAGTTCAGGGCCGCGCTGCCCGGTCTGACTGCGGCCGCTCTGCAGGATGTCTGCCTGCCGGGAAACCCGAGACCCGTGACGGCAGGGGAGATAGAGGCCATGCTGAGGGAGATCGGGGGATGACGGAGACGCTCAAATCGGTGGGGATCGATATCGGAACCTCCACCACACAACTGGTAGTCTCCAAGCTGACACTGGAAAACCGGGCCAATCCCTTCTCCGTTCCGCGCATCGCCATTACGGATCGGGAGATCGTCTATCGCAGCCGCATCCACTTTACGCCCCTCCTCTCTGAAACGGTCATCGACGCCCCCGGCGTGCGGGAGATCGTGGCGGAGGAGTATCGGCGCGCGGGGTTGCGGCGGGAAGAGGTCCAGACCGGCGCGGTCATCATCACCGGGGAGACGGCCCGAAAAGAAAATGCCAGGGAGGTCTTGAACGCCCTTTCGGAATTCGCGGGAGACTTTGTGGTGGCCACCGCCGGCCCCGATCTGGAATCCATTCTGGCCGCCCGAGGGGCGGGGGCGGACGAATACTCCAAGGAAAAACATTGCCGGGTATTACACTTTGATATCGGAGGCGGGACCTCCAACCTGGCGCTCTACGAAAATGGAGCGCTGCAAGATACCGACTGTCTCAATATCGGCGGGCGTTTGGTGAAGTTCGCCGGAGATGGGAGCGTCACCTACCTCTCCCCGGTCCTGGCCGAATGGACGGCGGACCCGGGAGTCCGGCTGGGGGAGCGGGCTGAACGAAGAGCGCTGAAGCCCCTCATCTCGGCCATGGTGGACGGCCTGGAGCGGGCGGTGCCGGGAGACGTCAAGGTGCTGTCCTTTTCCGGCGGGGTGGCCGACTGCATGTGGGCTCCGCCGGAGGACTGGCTGGCCTACGGCGATATCGGTCCCCTGCTGGGTCCGGCCATCCGGGAGCGGTTTGAAGAGCAGGGCTATACGCTGGTCCGGGGGGCGGAGACCATCCGGGCCACCGTGGTTGGGGCGGGCGCTCACTCCATGGAGGTGTCCGGCTCCACGATCTTCTACCGGGAGGTGGCGTTTCCGCTCAAGAATTTGCCCGTCCTCCGTCTGAACCAGGAGGAGGAGCAGGGGAATGCCGCCGCCCTGGCGGAGGCCGTCCGCAGGAAGCTGAACTGGTATGCCGATGAGGGAGGACTCACCCAGGTGGCCCTGGCCTTTGCGGGAGAGCTCTCGCCCGCCTACCGGAGGGTGGAGGAGATCGCCCGGGGCATTCGGGAGGGGCTGGCTCCGCTGCTGGAGCGGGGGTATTTTCCTGTGGTGGTGCTGGAACGGGATATGGCCAAGGTCCTGGGACAGGCCATGGGGGGGAGCGGTCCCCTTCTGTGCCTGGACGGCGTGGCGGTGCACAACGGAGACTACATCGACATCGGAGCCCCAGTGGGCGGGGGGAATGTGCTGCCGGTGGTGGTGAAGACCTTGGCATTCCAGAAATTGTAATGCGGCGGACAGGGAGCGCCCTGACCGCGACAGGAGGAACAGGAATGATTTTAAAAACCAAGCTGCTGGGCCATGTCTATGATTTCCCTTCGGTACGGGAGGTCATGGCCAAGGCCAATGAAGAAAAGTCCGGGGACCGGCTGGCGGGCATTGCCGCCGAGAATGCCGAAGAACGGGTGGCCGCCAAGGTGGTGCTGGCAAACCTGACCCTGGGAGACCTGCGGAACAGTCCTGCGGTCCCCTATGAGACCGACGAGGTCACACGCATCATCCAGGATGATGTAAATGAAAAGATTTACGCGCAGATCAGGAACTGGACGGTCTCCGAGCTGCGGGAGTGGATCCTGGACGAGAAGAACGACGGCGCGGCCATCCGGCGCATCTCCCGGGGCCTCACCAGCGAGATGGTGGCCGCCGTGGCAAAGCTTATGAGCAATATGGATCTCATCTACGCCGCCCGGAAGCTGCGGGTCACGGCCACCTGCAACACCACCATCGGCGAACCGGGGACCCTCTCCGCCCGCCTCCAGCCCAACCACCCAACCGACGACCCCGACGGTATCATGGCCTCCCTGCTGGAGGGGCTCACCTTCGGCATCGGAGACGCGGTGCTGGGGCTCAACCCGGTAGACGACTCGGTGGAGAGCGTCACGCGGGTGCTGGAACGGTTCCATGAGATCCGCAACCGCTGGGAGATCCCCACCCAGATCTGCGTGCTGGCCCATGTGACCACCCAGATGGAGTGCGTCCGCAGGGGGGCTCCGGCCGATCTGATCTTCCAGTCCATCGCGGGCTCGGAGAAGGGAAACGAGGCTTTCGGCTTTACAGGAGAGACCATCGAGGAGGCCCGGCAACTGGCCCTGCGCGAGGGGAACGCCATGGGGCCCAACGTCCTCTATTTTGAGACGGGTCAGGGCTCCGAGCTCTCCTCCGAGGCCCACAATGGCTGGGACCAGGTGACCATGGAGGCCAGGTGCTACGGCTTTGCCAAGCGCTATCAGCCCTTCCTGGTGAACACGGTGGTGGGCTTTATCGGCCCGGAATACCTCTACAATTCCAAGCAGGTCATCCGGGCCGGTCTGGAGGACCACTTCATGGGCAAGCTCACCGGCATCCCCATGGGCTGCGACGCCTGCTACACCAACCATATGAAGGCGGACCAGAACGACATTGAGAATCTGGCCACGCTGCTGGTTGCCGCCGGCTGCAACTACGTCATGGGCGTTCCCGAGGGTGATGACTGCATGCTGATGTATCAGTGCACCGGCTACCATGAGGCGGCCGCCCTCCGCGAGATCTTTGGCCTGCGTCCCATCGCAGAGTTCGACGCGTGGCTGGAGAAGATGGGCTTCTCCGAGAATGGAAAGCTGACCCCCAAGGCGGGCGACGCTTCCGTGTTCCTGGCGAAATAAGGGAGGAGGTGTGATTCATGGATGAGAAAGATCTGAGAACAATCATTGAGCAGGTGCTCAGTGAGATGAACGTGAGCGGTTCCGCCGCCCCCGCTGTCGAGGCCGCCTGTGCCAAGGCCTGCGAGGCCCCCGCCAACATCGAAGACGGCTGCATCCCCGATATCACCGAGGTGGACATCCGTTCACAGTATTTGGTGGAGCACCCTGAGCATGGCGAAGAGTACGCCGAGCTGAAGATGAACGCCCCCTGCCGTCTGGGCATTGGAAAGGCCGGCGCCCGCTATAAGACCCTACCCCAGTTGGAGTTCCGTGCCGCCCACTCCGCGGCGCAGGACGCCGTATTCAACGACGTGGATGAGAAAATGGTGGAGGATCTGGGCCTCTTCATCGTGCAGACCCAGTGTGACTGCAAGGACACCTATCTGACCCGCCCTGATCTGGGCCGTAAGCTCAGTCCGGAGGGTGTGGCCACGATTAAAGAAAAGTGCAAGAAGAATCCCACGGTCCAGATTTACGTCTCCGACGGACTCTCCTCTGCCGCGGTGGCCGCCAACATCCCCGATCTGCTGCCCGCCATTCTTCAGGGCCTGCAGAACTATAAGATCGATGTGGGTACGCCCTTCTTTGTGAAGTACGGCCGCGTGGGCGTGATGGATGAGATCTCCGAGATCACCGGCGCCGAAGTCACCTGCACCCTGATCGGTGAGCGTCCGGGCCTCATCACCGCTGAATCTATGTCCGCCTACATCGCCTACAAGGCCACCGTGGGTATGCCCGAGGCACGCCGTACCGTGGTGTCCAACATCCACAGAAACGGCACCATTCCTGCCGAAGCCGGTGCCCATATCGCCGACATCATTAAGATCATGCTGGAGAAGAAGGCCAGCGGTACGGATCTGAAACTGTAAGGAGTAGGGAGGAAATTCTACCATGAAAAGAGATCCCGTAAGAGCAAGCGTACTGGCGACCAAGCTCATCCCCAACGTGGCGCCGGATATGGCCAAGGAGCTGGGCCTTCTGCCTGGCGAGAAGTCCCTGGCCCTGATCACGTCCGACTGTGATGATGTGACCTATACCGCCCTGGACGAGGCCACGAAGAAGGCCGACTGCCGCGTGGCGTATGCCAAGAGCTTCTATGCCGGCGCGGCCAACGCCAACACCAAGCTGGCCGGCGAGATCATCGGCATCCTGGCCGCCCCCAACCCCGCGGAGGCGAAGGCCGGTCTGGCCGCCTGCGTGGATATGATCGAGAACGTGTGCCACTTCGTCTCGGCCAATGAGGACGACACCATCGTGTACTATGCCCACTGCATCTCCCGCACGGGTTCCTACCTGTCCGAGGGAGCGGGGATCGCGGAGGGAGAGGCGCTGGCGTATCTGATCGCGCCCCCTCTGGAGGCGATGTACGGAGTGGATGCGGCGCTGAAGGCGGCGGATGTGCGCCTGTGCGTGCTGTACGCGCCCCCCAGCGAGACCAACTTCGGCGGGGGCCTGCTGACCGGCAGCCAGTCCGCCTGTAAGTCCGCCTGCGACGCCTTCGCCGCCGCGGTGGAGTTCGTGGCCGACAATCCCATCGACTGAGCATACGGCTGGATTGCCCCGCGCACAGCCGTACGGGGAGGCCGAGGCTGAAAAGAATGTGACGGGGGGATGGATATGGCGGACCAGGAACGTGAGAATACCGTCCTTCTGGTGGACGACGACCGCCCGATCCGGGAGGGGCTGCGACGTTTTTTCGACGGAACGTCCTACCGCGTGGCGGGGGAGGCCGCCGACGGGATGGCAGCGGTGGCGCTGTGCCGGAAGCTGCGGCCCGACCTGGTGCTTTTGGATGTGAAAATGCCCCTGCTGAACGGGATCGACGCCGCGCGGCTGATTCGGGAGGAGCGCAGCGCTCGGTGCATCGTGATGCTTACCTCCTTTGATGACCAGTCCTGCGTGGAGCAGGCCCTCGCGGCGGGGGCCGCGGGCTATCTCACAAAACCTTTGCGGGTGGAGGACATCCTGCCCACCCTGGAGCTCTGTCTGAGCCATACCAAGGAGTATTATCTGCTGGAGAAGAACTGCGGAAGCCTGAAGCGTCGGCTGGCCAGCCGGGAGATCGTGGATCTGGCCAAGCTGACCGTCATGGAGGAGCGCGGTCTTACCGAGGAGGAGGCCTATGTGCTGATCCGGGAGCTGAGCCGGCGAAAAAACCTCTCCATGGAGCAGGTTGCGCGTTCGATCCTGGAGAAAGGGGAGGCGCCCCTGTGAATCAGATTACCCGTATTTTGTGCCAGAAGTATACCGATCTCACCGACGATGAGATCTCTTACCTGGAAGAGTATAATAAGACGCTCCAGGCCCTGGCCAACGCCGCCCAGGCCGATGTGTTCATTGATTGCCGCTCCTGCACGGGGAAGTCGGCCATCGTGGTGGGGGAGGCCAAGCCCCAGACGGTGGCCTCGTCCTACTCCAAGCCGCTGCTGGGAATGCCTATGAATTGGCTGGACGAGCCGGCCATGGAGCGTTCCTTTCGGTTGGGGGTGCCCACGATCGGAAGAAAGGCCGTGTCGGTCCCCGAAAATGGAAGAGTGGTCCAGACCGTGGAGCCCATTTTTTTCGAGGGGCGGCTCATTGCTGTATTGATCTATGAAAAGAAAGCGTCGCTGGCGCCGGAGGTGATCTCCTCTGTGCCGGATGGGGATAGGTCCTTCCAGGCGGGGGACAGTCAATGGCTGGCCCAGGTCATTGATGAGGCTGTGCTGCTGGTGGATACCGGAAATATGGTTTGCGCGTGCAACAGTGCGGCACGGGAACTTTATCGGCGGCTGGGCTATGTCAGCGATATTTTGGGAATGTCTGCGGCCAACATCCTGTTGGATGTGGAAGGCGCAGAGGCGGATGGAGGCTGGCGGGAGATCGCCACCGGCGACTGTGTCCTGCGCTACCGTCAGGTGGAGCTGGAGCGGGACAACATCCGCTATGCGCTGGTCATTCAAGATATCACCGAACTCCGGCGGCAGGAGAAGGAGGCCAGGCTCCAGGCCATGGCCGTCCGGGAGCTCCGCCATCGGATGAAAAACAGCATCCAGCTCCTGGCCTCCCTCCTCCGCTACCAAGAGGAGAACGCGGAGCTTCCAGAGGTGCAGTCCGTTTTACGGGATACCGCCGGACGCATTTTATCTCTCAATATTACGCTGGAGGAGGCCCTGGCACAAAATGCGCAGGATGAACTCTCCCTGAGGGGGGTGCTGGAGCGGGCGCGCACCAATATTCTGCAAAACTCATTGGGGCCAGCCCGGCCTGTGACCATCCGGGTCTGTGGAGACGATCTGCGTGTCTCCGCCGAGGCGGCCTCGGCGATCTCCCTGGTAGTCAACGAGCTGGTGCAGAACGCGGTCAAACACGCGTTCCCGGCCGGGCGTGCGGGTGTTATCCTCATTGAACTCATCAAAACGCCGCTGTTCTCCCGCATCTCGGTCCGGGATAACGGCGTGGGCATGGATCCGGACCGGGCGGAAGGGGATACCCTTGGCCTGGGGCTGGTCCGCACCATGGTCCGGGAGAAGCTGAACGGTGAGCTGACCATTCAATCCGACAAAGGAGGGACCACGGTAGTTTTTGATTTTATCGCCTGAACGCAAAAAATAGAGAGCCCCATGCCGACCTAAAGAAAGGCGGCGAAGGACGGGCCGAAGCGATGCAGCTCGGAGACAGCGGAAACCGCTGCCTCTGAGCTTTTTTGCTTTTTTGTCCCGAAAATCACAGCATAAAAAGGAAGGGAGTACCGAGCATGAAGCTGAAAACGAGCCTCAACGGAAAGACCTATGAGTTCAAAAGCATTGCGGATGTCCTCGCCAAGGCCAACGAGCCCAAGTCCGCGGACCGCTTCCAGGGGATCGCGGCGGAGACGGCCTCCGAGCGCGTGGCGGCCAAGATCGTCCTCTCGGAGATGACGGTGGAGGAGCTCACAGAACATCCCACGCTACCCTATGAGACGGATGAGGTCACCCGAGTGAACCTTGACGGGCTGAACCGCCCCATGTATGAGCGGTTCAAGAGCAAGACCATCGGCGAGCTGCGGGAGTGGGTCCTGGACCACCGCACTACCAGCGAGGAGCTGGGCCGGGCCGGACGGGCCTTCACCGGAGAGGTGGTGGCCGCCGTGGCAAAGCTGATGTCCACCCTGGACCTGGTGTATGGGGCCAGCAAGATCCACCGGCCCACCAAGTGCGTGACCGAAATCGGACTTCCCGGAACACTGTCCTATCGGTTGCAGGCAAATAGCCCTACAGACGATGTGCAGGGAATTTTGATCGGTGTGATGGAAGGGCTCACCTACGGCAGCGGAGATGCCTGCCTGGGCATCAATCCTGTGACCGACGACCCGGAGACCACTAGGCGGATCGCGGACGGCCTGTGGAACCTGGTGGTCAAGAACAGCATTCCAACTCAGATTACCGTACTCTCCCATATCACCACACAGATGGAGTCGGTACGGCAGGGCGCGCCGCTGTCTATGTTCTTCCAGTCCATCGCCGGGACCCAGGAGGCCAATGACAATTTCGGCGTGAACCGCGCGCTTTTGGAGGAGGCATACGCGCTGGCGAGGGAGAAATGCACCGGCCTGGGCCCCAATCTCCTCTACTTTGAGACCGGGCAGGGCTCCGAGGCGTCCATCGGCGCCGACGGCGGCGTGGATGAGATGACGCTGGAGGCAAGGACCTACGGTTTTGGCCGGTACTTCAACCCGTTCATGGTCAATAATGTCTGTCTCTTATACACATCTCCGAGCCCACGAGACCGGAGCCTATCTC